>Ga0209747_1001631_pt1 | contig 11831 bp, 9 predicted proteins | sample BarGraNGADG00311_FD_184498 | JGI IMG/M metagenome (GOLD analysis project Ga0209747, IMG submission 184498) | Arctic peat soil microbial communities from Barrow, Alaska - Barrow Graham LP Ref core NGADG0011-311 (SPAdes) (version 2) | ecosystem: Environmental > Terrestrial > Soil > Wetlands > Peat ... | reverse complement strand
GGCCGGAGTCGCGATCGTCGCGCTCGCACTCCTCAGTAGCGCCGCCGTTACCGATCCCGGTCGACCGCGCTTGGTCGAGAGCAACGAGCCGCGCTACTGGCAGAGAGGATTCGGCTTCGGCGTCGCGGCGCTCGTGGGTGTGTGGCTGCTCATCTGCGCCCAGGGAGTCCCGCTTTTGGCTCAGTTGCGAATCAAGGACAGCCAGGCCTACGCGAAGATCGGAAACACGAACGAGGCGATCCGGGCCGCCATGGATGCCCGAAACCTCCAGCCCTGGGCCGCCAGCCCGTACCTGCAGCTTGCTCTCGTAGCCGAAAAGGAGAACCAGCTCGAACAGGCGCGCACCTGGATCAACAGCGCGATCAAGCGCGATCCGACCGACTGGCACCTCTGGCTTGTCTCCTCTCGCCTCGAGATCAAGCTAGGAGATTCGAAGAGCGCGCAGAAGAGCTTGGCGAAAGCGAAGTCGCTCAACCCGAGATCGCCGATCTTTGCCGGCTAGCAAGGCCGCGCGCGTTTCGAGAGCCATTTCGATTTCGGGTTACGTAAAAAGCAGGTAAGAATTCACGATTTACCTGTTGCCACAAAAAAAATACGTGTTAGCGTGGGAACTCAGGTGGGAAACGTAACCTGACCACCTACAACGCAGTTAAACGAAGCGGAGCAGTCGTTGGAGATTCACCCGCCAGATCCCGAGACGCTTATAAGTCGAGTAGCGAGCACAGGACTGGATAGCAACGAGATGGTCGAATCGAACTCGGCCCTTGAGCGCGTTGATACCTGGCCGCGGCGCTCGTCCAACGAGACGCGTGACGCGCTACTACGCCGAATGCTTGCCGCCAGCGACCTCCTGGCGGTTTTCATTGGCGGTCTCTCGGTCGGCTTCCTGTTCGGCAACAACGTCAGCGCGCTGTTCTGGACGATCACTCTCGCGCCGCTCTGGGTGCTGCTGTCAAAGCAAGTCGGCCTGTACGACCACGACCAGCGATCGCTCCGGCACCTAACGATCGACGAGACCGCCCCGCTTGGGGTCTGGGCCGTGCTCGGTTCGGCCGGCGTCGTTCTCTTCTTCCATCTTCCCGTGCCGGGATCGCTCTCGTTCAACGGCGCCGCACACTTGGCCGCCGCCACTTTCGTCTCTGCCTTCGCCTTCAGAGGCCTCACTCGCCACCTCTGGCGAAAGATCACGCCGCCGGAGCGCACCGTCGTCGTCGGCTCGGGCCCCGAGACCGAGGCGTTCCTGCGCAAGGTTGATCTCTTCCCCGAGACGCACCTAGAGGTCGTCGCCAGCATCCCCGAGATGGATTTCGAGGAAATCCGCGGCGATGACGATTGGTGGCGATCGATCGACAGGATCGTCGTCGCCTCCGCCGCCACCGACGGACGAGATGTCGCTCAGTTGATCGCACTGGGCCAAGAGCTGGGAATCAGGCTCAGCGTTATCCCTCTGACGAGGAGCCTGTTTGGCACCGCGGTTCAGCTCAGCCGTATCGCCGACCTTCCGGTGCTCGAATACCGCACCTGGGCGATTGGCCGCTCGACTCTCTTCCTCAAGCGCCTGCTCGATTTCTTCATCAGCCTGGTTGCCCTTATCGTCCTGCTGCCTCTCTTCGCCCTGATCGCGCTGGCGATCAAGCTCGACAGCCGCGGCCCGGTCATCTACTCGCAACGTCGCGCCGGCCTCAGTGGAAAGCCCTTCTTGATGCTGAAGTTCCGCACGATGGTTCGCGACGCCGAAGAACAGCTGAAAGACCTCGTGCCCTTCGACAAGCTTGCCGAGCCGATGTTCAAGCTTCACGACGACCCCCGTATCACCCGTGTCGGGCGCGTTCTCAGGCACTGGAGCCTTGATGAGCTGCCGCAGTTGGTGAACGTGCTGATCGGCAAGATGAGCCTGGTCGGGCCCCGCCCGGAGCAGGTCGAGCTGGTCGAGCGCTACGAGCCGGAGCACCTGTTCAGAGTCTCGGTGAAGCCGGGCCTCACGGGCCCGATGCAGGTTTACGGGCGAGGCAAGCTGATGTTCCAGGAGCGTCTCGCCGTCGAGCGCGAGTACGTCGAGAACCTCTCCCTGGGCCGCGACCTGCGGATCCTTGCGCTGACGGTCGGCGTGGTGCTCGGTCGCAAGGGCGCCGTCTAGCAAGGGCGCTGTCCAGCCCGATCGGCCTATTACTGGCTATTCCTTACCGGGCCGAGGCGGAGCCTCCAGCCAGGCGACCGTAGCGAGAATCGGGAACAGGCCGAAGGCCGCGAACAGGTAGGGGTTGGTGGCGCCGGCGAGCAGGACACCGACGACGATCGCCACGACGATCGCGCCGCTTCGCGGCACTCTGCCCGGGAACCTATCGGCCTTGCCAAAGCGCAGCCGCAGGGCATCCCAGATCAGTCGCAGCGGGAAGGAGAGGAAAAGGAGCAACCCGACGATGCCCGCTTTGAAGAAAATGTCGAGATACGACAGCTCGTATCTGTAGCCGGTGGAAACGTCGCTTGCGATCGCACCGAAACCGGAGCCGAATACGGGGTGCTTGCGTATGTGCCGGAAAAGGCTCTTCGCTTGCCTCACCCTGTAGGCATTGGAGATCTCGCCCTCGACGTCGCGACTTGTTGCATCACCCGTTCCGATACCCAATTGTGGCGGCACGGAGGTTGACGTCGTTGTGCCAATCTTGCGCCACCCTCGGACGAGACGAACGTTGTCCCAAAACACCCGCCCGCGCGTTGCATAGAGCCTGATCTGGATTTCACGCGCGTTTACGGCGGATCTGAACGAAACGGCGATCTGCGTCCAACCGCTGCCCGCTCGCGCGATGACGGCATTGAAGGTCTTTCCGTCCTGGACATCCCAAACGAGTAGGCCCCGGCTTGCGCTCGTCGAAGACGTCGCCTGCGAATTCACCCAGGCGCTGACCGTGTAGCGCTTGTGCGGCTTCACCAATAGATTCTGGTAGACGTAATCGTCCTCACCTAAGGTGGTGTTCGCGATCTCGAGGGCGCGCGATCCAAACCGATGCTGAGAGGTCACGCCGCGTACCAGCAGCGAGTCCTTGCCCGAGTCGTTTATCCGCCAACCCCTGCTTTTCTCAAAGCCCGGGTTGACGACCGCTTTCGGGAATTTTGACTCGCTCGTGCTGGTTATTGATGCCGTGCGTTTGAGCACGTAGTCGCTGAGTGAGAATCCGGCCACGGGCATAACGACCAATGCAATCGCGAAGCCGACCGCCGCCACGCCCGACACTGTCAGCGCGCGCTTGAGCGTCGGCGCTCCGAAAGCGATTATCAGCGCGAAGGTCGCGGCGCCTCCGATCCAAAGCCCGCGCGTGTAGGTGGCAACAAAGTCGATCGAGAACACGGCGAAGAGGAGCCAGTACCGATATGAGCGCGGCTGCGCGAGCAGTCGCCAGACGGTCAGGGCCAGCCCGATCTGTAGGAAGAGGCTGGCGCCGGTGAAGAGACGGAAATCGACCCCGCCCATGTGGCCGATGATGCCGCCCATCTCGAGGCGTCCGGCAAGCGCGGTGCGAATCGAGCCAAGGTTGGTCAGATGCGAGGCGGAGGCAAAGATGAGGAGGAGATTCGCGATCCCGTTCGTCGCGCAGGCAGCGAAGAAAACGTTGCGGAACCACTCCGCGTCACCGTGCCGGACGAGCGTGATGACGACAATCACGAAGGCGAAGTAGACGAAGCTGTTGCCGTCGCCGAAAACGTTGCCCGCGCCGTTGTGATTGAGCAGGCCCAACGACATCCAGATCGCCGGGAACACGATTGCGAGCGCCAGCGCGTGCGCTCCGTAGCGGCCCAGCACCGGCCGCTCGCCGCGGCGCCAATCGGCGTAGACGATGCTTGCGGCACGAAGCAGCACCACTCCGTCCAGGAAGATGCGTCCGCTCAGAGTCGATCCGTACTCGACCCAGCGCCCGCCGGCGCCGCCGAGGACCAGCTCGAAAACCACGATGGCGACGCCGGCGCGAAAGTCGACGACGCTCAGGCAGACGAAGCAGACAGGCAGGATCACCTTGAGCAGGATCGTCAGAGGGCCCGCGCTCACCGCAGTTGCCTTCAAGAGTGTAAGACCGACAATGCAGGCGACGGTCAGCGCGAACAGTCCGGCATGCACCCGCGGGCGTAAGAGCCACGCCTGCAGCGTCGCGCGAGCTTTCGTTATGGTCGCGTTCATGTCGCGCGCGCCCGAAAGATGTTTCCCGATGCTGCGCGGATTCGGCGCCCCAGCGATGGATAGCCGGCGCTCATCAAGCGCCTCAACTCCTTGCTGGTGATCCGGCGCGTCCCTTGCACTTCTCTTCGCCTCCGAGCCCATCCGGGTAAGGCGCGTATTACGTCCCGCTGAGCCTTCAGCGTGAGGATGGTCTTGCGCTCGGTCACCGCCTTGGCAAGAGAGAGCATCTCGGCGAAGGCGATCCGCGGCGAGCTACGCCAGAGGAGCGGCGCAGGGCCGTTTTTCACGATCATGCTCCAACGGTTGCGCACCGCGTGATAGTAGACAAACTCGCTCGCACGCTGCCGTGACGTGCCTCCGCCCGCGTGAAAAACAACGGCCTTCGGCGCGTACCAGCACTCGTAGCCCGCCAAGTTCGCCCTGAAGCTCAGATCGACGTCTTCGTAGTAGGCGAATAGATCCTCGTCGAAGTAGCCGAGCTCGCGCACGACGTCGCTACGCCAGAGCGACGCTCCTCCCGAGGCGCCGAATACCCGCTCTTCGTTGTCGTATTGGCCCGCGTCTTCCTCGCCCCGCCCGCGGGCATAGGCCCGGAAGTAGGCCGTCAGGATGTCACCGCAATCGTCGATCTGGCTACGCTCGGATAGATCGAGCATCTTCGAGGTAGCGGCGGCGGCGCGAGGATGGCGCTCGAGACAGGTGACGAGCTCGCTCAGCCATGCCGGATCGGCCTCGGTGTCGTTGTTCAGGCAGGCGACGTACTCGCCGCGCGCCTCGCGCATGCCGATGTTCATGGCGGCACCGAAGCCCCTGTTCTCGTCGAGGCGAATCACCGTCACTTCGGGGTATTTCGACTCGATCAGATCGAGCGAGCCGTCGCGGGAGGCGTTGTCGACGATGATGACGCGGAAGCCGCCGTAGGTCTGAGCGCGAAGCGATCCGAGGCACGCCGGTAGGAACGCGATTCCGTTCCAGTTCGGAATGATGACGCTGACCTGCGGCCCATCCATGCAGGAGTGCGACTCGTTCGAAATCTCTTTCTCTCTTTCTGCCATATCCACTACTTCTCCGACCGATCCCATAGTCGCCGCCGGATCAGCCTACCGAGAGTCGGATGCGTAACCCAAGATACGCGTCTCGTTACGGGGCGAGCAAACTGCCAGCGGCTATCGCAAGATGCCGTTACGCAATACAGAGAGATGACGCCCACGCAGGCGGAGTGAACGGCGAGCAACTCTGAAGGTATCGTGTCGAGCCGTTAGGAGAGAGTCGCAAGGTACCGATGCCAGAGCAAAAGCCGATAAGAGAAACACCGGAGAGAAGCGCCGGGGTGCATAGGAAGTTGGCTCGCAACTCCTCGAGTGTGTTGCTCGCGAGCATCATTTCGGCGGTAGCGTTTGTCGCAACGACGATTATCACGGCGCGCCTGTTGGGACCAACCGGGCGCGGACAGCTCACGCTGGCGACGTTGCTGGCGACGTTGATAGTCACGCTCGGAAGCCTAGGTTTGGGCGCGGCGGCAACCTATTACGCGGCGCGCGGCGAACGGGATAGGTCGACAGTGCTCGGGAGCAGCGTCTTGCTTGGCCTCGCGCTCGGAGTCGTGATCGTCACTGCCGGCGTCTTGACCATCGTTTTCGGCCATGTGACGTTGCACGGGATCCCCGCGTCTTACCTCCTCCTGGCCATACTCGTCATCCCCTTCTCGTTGGTCATGACGAACGTGCAATCGGTTTTCTTGGGATTGCAGCGCTTTCGCGAGTACAACTTGATAACTATCGGGCAAGCAGTGCTACCCCTACTTCTAGTTGGAGTAGCCCTTCTCATTCTGAGCGGCGGGGTGCGCGCCGCGATCATCGCTACCACCTTGAGCACGATCCTGCTCGCGGTGGTTACCCTCGTCGCAGCTATCCGCGCCATAAGCGTCCGCTGGAGACTTGACCGTAGTTACGTCAGAGCGGCCGCTTCCTACGGTTTACGCGTTCACATCGCCAACGTGCTCGGATTCCTGGGTTACCGGCTCGACGTTTTCGTTCTCAACGCGTACGCATCGCCCGCGGCGGTTGGGCTCTACGCCGCCGCCGTCTCTATCGCCGAGCGTCTCTGGATGCTCTCGCAGGCAGTGAGCATCGCGCTCTTTCCGCGGATCGCGGAAGAGAAGGACGAAAACGTCCGTCGCTCCATCACGCCCTTACTTACGAGAAACACGCTATGGCTTACGGCCGCTGCCGGAGTGCTTATGTGGGCCTTGAGCACTCCGATCGTCACGATTCTCTTTTCGAGCAAGTTCGAATCATCGGTCGGGGCCTTACGCGCGCTACTTCCGGGTATCGTCACCTTCGCGGCCGCCCGCGTGCTGGAAAACGACATCGCCGCACGCGGCCGCCCGATCATCAACTCCTATCTCACGGGCACAAGTGTCGTGTTGAATCTCGGCCTGAATCTAATACTTATTCCGCGTCACGGAATCGCCGGCGCGGCCTGGGCGAGCACCATCTCCTACTCAGTGCTATTCGCGGCAACGCTGGTCGTCTACTGCAAGATCGCCGACGTTTCAGTTCGCACTGTGATCGTTCCTACCAGAAGTGATGCCGCTGCCTACTTCCGACTCGCCCGTAGACTGCTCTCCCGCCCGGCCGCTCAGGAATCGGAAGGCTTGGAACTGGCGACGCCGATTACTTTGCCCGACGGAGACGACAAGGATTCGTAGATCCAGCGCAGCGGCGGAAGCGCGTCCCCAAATCGCTCGCACAGACGATTCCTCTCTCATTGTTATCTTCGGCGGAGCCGGAAAGCCACGCTCGTCCCGTTGACCGGTTGTTCGTTACGTGCTAGAAGACCCTCGATATCCCGTCAACGCTTTACTAGCGATCGTCTGAGTTCAACAATGGCCGCAAGCGGTCGGCTCAGTGAGTTCTGGCGTGTTCCGCCGAGCTTGTTGCCCTTCGTCGAGACTCGCCGGATACGGTCATGAAGAACCGCGAAAGTTGGAGACATACCAAATACGTCTACCGGCGCGGAAGACTGATTGCATCGAGAGACACCAAGGAAGTCGACATTGGCTCTCGGCTGATAGTTGACAGACTCGCCAGCTATTACGACGCCAGTCTTCGACACCACGCTAGGGGCAGGCTGGTCGATCTCGGCTGCGGCAAAGCGCCGCTGTATTGCGCATATGCGGACTTCGTCACCGACGTCACGTGCGTGGACTGGGGCAACACGCAGCACGAGAACGAGTACGTGGACTTCGAATGCGATCTGACCCAAGTCCTGCCGTTCGACGCCGGTGCTTTCGACACGATCATCCTTTCGGATGTTCTCGAGCACATACCTCAACCGGAGTTGCTCTGGGCGGAAATGTCCAGGATTCTGGCAGTAGGTGGAAAGGTGATTGTGAACGTACCTTTCTACTACTGGGTCCACGGACAGCCTTATGACTTTTACAGGTACACGGAACACGCGTTGAGGAGATTTGTTGACGCATCAGGGCTTGAGCTGATCCGACTCGACATCATCGGCGGCGCACCCGAGATCTTGGCCGACGTTTTCGCGAAGAACATCAAGCGCATCCCTTTAGTCGGGTATTCGGCTGCGATGTTTGCGCAGTGGTCGACGTCGGGCTTCACGAAAACACGGTTTGGCAGGAAAGTCTCCCAAGCAACCGGCCATAGCTTTCCACTTGGGTACTTCTTGATCGCCGAAAAGCCGGAGTGATGCGGCACGTTAGCTCGACGCCGCCACTCGTGATCACGGCCGCGCTCTGCTACGGGGTAGCCAAGGTTCGCACCCGCTCCGCTATCGTCCCTACCCGGGAGGATAAAAGGACTTCCTTCTGCCTGTCGCGCTGGCTGCCCGCCCGCCGGGTGGCTCAAGACACGGCGGACGTGGAGCGGGCGGCGCCGTTGACTTTACCCGACTCCGAGAGCACGGACTCGTAGATCGCCTGCAGCTTAGCGCCGACAGCCTCGAAGCTGTACTGGTCACGAGCGCCGGCGGCGATGGCCTCGCGGTCGTAGGAGCCGAGATTGGAGAGCACGTCGTCGAGTGCATCGGCGAGTGCCGCGGGATCGTCAGGCGGCACCAGAATCCCGGCGCCGCTGGGAACTAGACCGGGGACACTTCCAACCGACGTCGAAACAATCGGTAAGCCCGAGGCTAGTGCTTCCGCGAGTACGCAACCGAACGTTTCCATTCTCGACGGCAGCACGAAGATGTCCGAGTGACGCATCATCTCCGCTATTTCCTGTTTTCGCTGAGCGCCGTAGAAAACAATCGATACCGGTAGACCGGCGTTGGCCACGCGTCGTTCGTACTCCTCTCGTTCTGACCCCTCACCGACGACGTCCAGACACCAATCGCGGCGCCGTTCGCCCAATCGTATGAGCGCATTCAGCAGCGTCGGGAATCCCTTGTGCTCAGTGGGCTCGAGATTACCGACGAAGATCAACCGCTTCTGATCTCCTTTTCCGCTTCCCTGACTCGCGTAGAAGAAGAGGGATGTATCGAGGACGTCGGGCACGATCTCGAACTTTGCTTTGATGTCGTAGGCTTCAATCGCCTGCCGCAAGTAAGTCGAAACGGGAAGCACGCGATCCGCGTTCTCAAACGCATAACGCGCTTTCCTCACCGCGGCCCCGTTGAGCGTCCGGCACGGAAATCCGGTGAAGTGCTCGGTCACGACAACCGGGATTCCGTACCGCTTTCCAATAATGACCGCGGGGACTCCGGCGTCATAGACGTGAGCGTGAATCACGTCCGGTTCAAAGCCAAGAGCACGAAGACGGCGGAAAGCCCTGACCGCGCTCCAGAGGTAGATCGGATAGGACATCCCCCGAATCGGAATGGCGCGGTGGCTGACTCTGAAGGTCGGGATTCCCTCCGTGATCTCCGGATCGACCTCCTCCTCGAGTTGCCAGATGCCGCGCGACCTGTCCGAGACGCCGGTGACATGGAGAACGGAGACTTCGTTGCCGCAACTACGAACCGCCTTGGCATGCTCTCGAACGAAGATCCCCGCGTAGGTGTTTTCTCGCGTCGGATACCAGCGTGTAACGACAAGGACCCTCACCGGATGAGCTCACTCACTCGGCGTTCCGCTCCGCTCGCTCTCCGGCGTAGACGCGCGAACGGCAGTAGAGCCAGCCGACGCGATGAGATCGAGCATCCTTCGGCCGATACTCCCGTACTCGTAGCCGGAAAGATCGAACTCGGCGCGAGGCTCGAAGCGATCTCCCGTCTCGGCCCAGCGCGTCAAGAACAAGCGAAACGCCTGTGCGAGCTCTTGAGGGTTCGTTGGAGGCGCGATGGTGTGAGCCCCGGCGCCGGATAGTAGAACGGCCGCAGCAGATCTCGGTTGGGTCACGGCGAAGACCGGCTTCTTCGCGGCCAAGTACTCGAATATCTTCCCGGTAGTTGCCCCGGCGCCTCCGGGGATCAGGAGTAGACCGCCAGCTGCCTGCTGGAGGCCTAACGCGCGAGTATGAGGAAGCCGTCCGAGCACTCGTACGACTTCCCCCAGAACTCCGCGAGTGAGAGACTTGCGCTCGGAATCGCTGATCACCCCGGCGATTACCAGCTCAAAACTCGACCTTAATCGCGGCTCCTGTTCTAGAAGCAACTTCAGCGCGTCGAGGAACAAACGAGCGTCGCTTCTCTGCCCGCGAATCGCCCGCTCCGGTAGATCGATCCCGAAAGTGCCCGTATAGACCAGTGAAAAGCGATTCGGATCGAGCGTCGCGCGCTCGTCCGCTGCCCCATCGACCGCCTTCCGATCGAACCCATTCGAGATATGTACCGCCGGTACGCCACGCCGCTGCTTGAAGTCCGACGTGAGCTGCTCGTTGACGGCCGTCACAGCGTCTGCGCGACGAACCACGAGCCGTTCGAGCATCCCGTCGAGCCTACGCAGGGCAGGCCTGGGATGAGGCGAGTCGTACATCCAACCGTCGCGGAAATCGGCAATCCAGCGGATGCCGAAGGCGCGCGCGACGAGACCGAGCAGGTGAGACGACTCGAGCGGCGAGGTCGTAACGATCGCGTCAGGCCGGTCGCTCCTTATCAACTTGAGCAGGCGCCAGAGAGCCGTAGGGAACCAGGACACCGCTGCGACGTCCGGGACTATGTAGTTCGTCCACCAGCGCGGTTTCGCTCGTGCTTCGATGGGTTCACTGCTGTAACCAACAAGAGCTTGATACTGAGTCTGGAAGCGCGTTCTCAGATCGCCGGTTCGGAATATCCGCTGCGCCTCGTCATCGTCGGCCGAGCCGGAGATCTTGCTGGTAAGAACAGTCGTCCGCACACCGGCGGACTCGAATGCCCGGCGAAGACCGAGCGGCCTGCGTACGTTGATCGCATCGCACGGCGCATAGAGGTAAGTGACGATGAGAATGTGCTCGGCCCGGCGGTTACGGGAGGATTTCCTCCTAGATCCTCGCTTGCGCACCGAATCGTCACGTGGTTGGTCAGCGTTCAACACGGAGGATTTAGCTTAATCGTATTGTCGACCCCCACGTCGTGGCTCTCACCGCCGTTGTCCCCCTCGCTCGCATAGTGCCCCTGAATCAGGACAGCCGACCGGCGGATTCGCCCCGACATCGACGCATCCGAGCGCCACGACTCTTCAGCCATCGAAAAGAAGCGGCGTATACAGGGAAGTGCTGGTTAGAGTAGAGACCTCCTGCATGTCACAAACCGCGTGCACACATTCTTCCGGCGCCATGTTCACCTTGCGTTGTCTACTCGCAGGGCTCAGGGCGTGTGGCTGCCGATGACCGCGCCTTCAGCGCCGAAGGTCGACGTTGCCATCAACGTCTTCAAGAAACCGCAGCAAACGGCCGTAACGCTCCTGTCTCTGCTCGAACACTCGGGCCACTTGATCGACAGGATCTACTTCGTCATCGACGCGCCGGAGACCGAGCATCTCTACGACCCTCTTCTCGACCGCCTATCCGATCGAGTCGTGTTGTTCGTGCCGAGATTTCATCTCTGGGTAAATACCGCGAAGTACTTTAGGCACTTCTATCGCTGGCGCGCGCTTCGGCATTCTCTGCGCTATCAGTACGCCTGGGAGGGCACAGACAAGAGGTTCCTCCTCATCACTCACAACGACGTTCTCTACACCGGCGACGTCGTGTCTCTGTTCTTGCGGAACATCGAAACGCATATAGGCGTCGGCTATGTCGGCATGTGCTGGAATTGCCCGGCGAAGACCGCCGGCGTTTGCTCGAGCGAGACGTACCTCGAGTACCAACCCACAGAAGACCAATACAAAGCGCTGATCAGAGACTTCCCCGGGACTCGGGCGAACCTCTACTCGCGATACGCGCACAAGAAGGCGTGGCCGCTCCCGGAGTGCCGCCTGAACGAGTGGACGTGCATGATCGACATGGAGAAGGCGCGCCCGACTACCGTGCCGCAGGGAAAGTGCACGCCGTTCGGAGCGATGCATCTTGATATCGGCACCGAATGGTTCTATGACGTGCATCAGCTCGGACACACCGTAATCCACGTAGACGACCCGGATTGCTTTGTTCATTCCTGGGCGACCAAGAAAAACAGCGGCCATGCGGTGCTTTTCGACGAAGACCAGTATCGAGCGGCGGAAGCGGCGGCTGAAGATCTTCTCGAAGAGAGATACGACGGGATCTCGTAGTCGGCGAGA
>Ga0209747_1001630_pt1 | contig 11832 bp, 8 predicted proteins | sample BarGraNGADG00311_FD_184498 | JGI IMG/M metagenome (GOLD analysis project Ga0209747, IMG submission 184498) | Arctic peat soil microbial communities from Barrow, Alaska - Barrow Graham LP Ref core NGADG0011-311 (SPAdes) (version 2) | ecosystem: Environmental > Terrestrial > Soil > Wetlands > Peat ... | reverse complement strand
TCCATCAAGATTTAATGCTTCGCTGACAGCCCTGGCGGTTTCTTCGTTATCTCCTGTAAACATTATAACCTGCAGACCTTCTTTTTGCAGATTATGAATTGCCTCTTTGCTCGACTCCTTTATTTTATCTGAGATTACAACAAAGCCGATTGCTGTATTACTCTCAGACAGAAAAGAGACTGTTTTGCCAAGTTTTTGTTCTGAATTAACCTGTTTTTTCAAATCAGCTGAGATAACCGCCTTGATTTCCTCCATAAGCTTTTCATTGCCCAATGCCACCTTTCGGCCTTCCAGTATACCTGTAACGCCCTTTCCGGTTACTGCTTCAAAGTCTGTGACAGGAAGCACCTCTATGTTTTTGTTTGCACCATAGCGCATAGTTGCATGTGCCAGCGGATGTTCACTGCTGCTATTCAGAGAGATAATTTTCTGAAGTAAGTAGTCATCAGAAATACCGGGAGTAATGCTGATTACTTTTTCAACTGATGGTTTTCCCTCTGTGACAGTTCCTGTTTTATCAATTATAACTATATCAATTGAGTTCATTTTTTCCAGCGATTCGGCATTTCTGATGAGTATTCCCGATTGTGCTCCTTTTCCTACTCCAACCATTACTGACATTGGTGTTGCCAGTCCCAGGGCGCATGGACAGGCGATGATAAGGACCGCGATGGCATTTACAAGTGCATATATATAGGCGTGTTCCCCTCCATATATTGCCCAGACTATAAAAGTAATAACTGAAATACCCACCACAACTGGTACGAAATAACCGGAAATTTTATCAGCCAGATTCTGTATTGGAGCTTTTGAGCGACTTGCAGAATTGACCATTTCGATGATATGGGAAAGCAAGGTTTCTGAGCCTACTTTTTCTGCAATCATCACAAAAGTTTTGTTCCCGTTAATGGTACCGGAACTTACTTTATCACCAACCTTCTTATCAACAGGAATGGGTTCACCGGAAATCATTGATTCATCAATTGTCGATTCTCCGTCCTGAATACTTCCGTCCACCGGTATTTTCTCACCTGGTTTCACTCGTAGCAAATCGCCCTTCTGAATAGAATCTATGGCAACAATCTGTTCTTTGCCATCAATGATTTTTGTTGCTTTATTCGGTGCCAGCTTTAACAACTCTTTAATAGCGCTGTTGGTCTTACCGTGAGCCCGGGCTTCCAGAAGCTGACCTAACAAAACCAGTGTCAGAATTACCGTGGTAGCCTCAAAATAGACATATACGGTACCGGCGTGTGATTTAAACTGATCGGGAAATATACCTGGAAAAAGCATTGCTGTAACACTGAAAAGCCAGGCCACTCCTGAACCTATTCCAATAAGTGTAAACATATTCAGATTCCATGTTTTGACGGAACGCCATGCCCGTTCGAAAAACATCCACGAGGCATAAAATACTACAGGAATTGACAGGATCAGTTGTATCCAGTTCCAATATTTCCAGGGCATAACTGCCATAAGTGGGTTATTATGAATCATTTCTGACATAGCTATAAGAAAAACAGGAGCAGTAAACAACATTGAGATCTTAAATTTCCGCAACAGATTTTTATAGATTTTATCTTCCTCTTCAACATCCGCTTCAAGGGGTACAAGATCCATTCCGCAAATGGGACATGATCCAGGTTCATCCCGGATAACTTCAGGATGCATAGGGCAGGTATATTGTACTTTTTTCTTAACAGAAGGCTGTTCCACCAGGTCCATACCACAGACAGGGCAATCGCCGGGTTTGTCATAAGTTTTCTCTCCTTCACAGTGCATTGGACAATAGAATACTCCTGAACCTTTGCCAGAGGATTTAGATTTTAGCTTTTCCTCCTGTATTTTATTTGCAAATGCAATATCTCCGGGTAGCGAAATACTATAATTTCCTCCTTCATTTTTCAGAGCTTCCTGAAACTTTTCCAATGGAATATGCGATTCCATTTCAATAACTGCTTCTGCTTTCTGCAGATCGACTGAAACACGGGTTACACCATCAACTTTTTTAAGCGCCTCCTCCACATGAGACCGGCAATTATTACAGCTCATTCCGTAAACTGAATATGTATGTGTCATGTTTAAAAAATAATATAGGTATATTTTACTTTGATTTATTGTTTTGACTCAAGGCTTTAACTATCACCCAGACGATAACAACGAGAATGACAAGACCGATAATCCAGCCATATCCCATTCCCCAACCGTTATGTAATCCGTTCATCATAATATAAAGTATTTAATTTTTTACTGAAAGGCTGTCCCTTGCCTGCTGCACCCATTTAATCAACAGCTCTTCTTCATATGTACTGAGTGCTGCATTTTTGTGCATTAATTTGTAAGACGACAGAGGCATAATATCGTCCCTGATACTATTGGCAATTCCATTCAATTTGCTTAATTGCCTTCTTGGTGAATAACTGCCAAACTCACTAAAATTCAATTCCTCTTTGCCTTGTCGTATGTGTTTAGCCATTAACCAGCTCACAGGCTGAATATTTGAATACCATGGATAATTAGTATTATTGCTGTGACAATCGTAGCAGGCATTTTTTAATAGAGCTTGAACAGTATCAGAGGTGGTAACTATTTTTGAAATATCGGTATCGGTAACCTGATTGCTTTTATTAAGTGCAGGTCTGAAAAATTGAATTCCGATAATTAAAGTACCTATTGATATAAGTATTTTATTTAACAGTCTCAAGGTTATTTTATTTCTTCTTTAATCGAACCGCTGGTTAGCATGGCTTTTCCCATGTAGGGATTTTTTATATCCTTTGTCTCACTTAACCAGAATGCCCCTTTCCCGTTATTCGCCATCGGGTCGAAATCTTTATACAAAACCTGTCCGGCACCGAATGTTTTAACCAGATCATAAATGTCCTTACTAAGTAATACAAAATGCTCACGTTGATGAGCGATATTCCCACTATTTTTACCTATATGCTCAGCGTGTTCCTTTGCATCTGCTTCCACATCCTCAAAAGTTTTTTTCTGAACAGGTGTCAATACAGATTTATCAAAGTTTTTAAAAGCAACTTCCATTTTTTCCCCCGCATCTGCTGCGCCTGTGGAATTGTCTTGAGTGAAGGCATTTTTCATCTGCAGATATGAACTTACAAATTCTTTAATTGAAACGGTGCTCTGTGTACTTTTAGCAGTTGATGCTGTTAATGTTGAGACTGCAATTACCAGTCCAATAAATATACTTTTCATGTTAATGGTATTAAATAGCTTTTTATTGAAAACAAATGGATTGCTACAATTGTGCGATAACGTTCTGTAATTTGACTCTGACCTCAGTGGCAATCTCACGAAGATCATCATTTTCAACTGATAACATTGAAGCTGCAGGATCGACAGCCGAAACCTCCACCTTCCCCTGCACTTTTTCCTGGACAATCACATTGCAGGGCAGCATGGTTCCGATTTTGTCCTCTGCAAGTAATGCTTTGTAGGCATAAGGAGGATTGCAGGCGCCAAGAATTTTGTAGTTATAAAAGTCCACGTCAAGTTTTTTCTTTAATGTGGCTTTTATGTCAATCTCAGTCAGTATACCAAAGCCTTCAGCTTTTAGAGCTTCTGTAACTTTTTGAATTGCGTTGTCGAAACTTCCGGCAATTGTTTTACTAAAATAGTATTTCATAATCCTTCTGGTTTTAGTTAATATTAAGAATAATTTCAACTATACAAAAGTGAACGATTTACTGCTGTGAATCGTTGTAAAAAACCGTGAGACATTTGTATAATTCACAGATTGCACTTTATCATCCATTGCAACTAATTCTTTTTCGATTTAGTACTATCCCCTGGCATAACCATTCCCGGCGGCATTGCAGATGTTTTTCCGCCTTCTTCATTCATCATGCTTGGTTTGCCTTCAAGCTGAGCCGCGGCATCAACACTGAATGTACCGCTCGTGACAACCTCCTCTCCTTCAGCGAGGCCATTCATAATTACATAGCTTTCACCCAGCATCGGACCTAGTTCAACTACACGGATCTTAAAAACAGGTTCTTCTGAACCCGGTTGTTTAACATACACAACAGAGCGTTTACCTGTCCATAAGACTGCGGACTTTGGTATAACAACATTGTCATGGTATTCAGTGAGTGTTGAAGATACAATTCCGGTGGCAAACATTTCAGGTTTAAGTTTTCCGGACTGATTTCCTGTTTCGACCCTTACTTTAGCAACCCTGGTAACAGGATCAATAACAGGATCAATGAATGCTATATTACCTGTTATATTTATACCAGGTAATGCCTGAAGAGTGAATGAAAGTTTTTCACCAATATGTAAAAACTGCAGATCACTTTCATATGCATCGAACATAATCCAAACTTTCGAAAGGTCTGCAATTTCAAATAGTACAGTACCCTGTGAGACGTGATCACCGGTATTAACCTTTCGGTCAGTCACTGTTCCGGCAGTATTCGATACTACTTCAAAGTTGTTCTGAACAACTCCGGATGTTTCAATTTTTGTTATCTGCTCATCTGTGAGTTTTAATTGTCGAAGTTTTTCCCTGGAAGCTTCGTACAATTCAGGCTGTAATTGTTTTGTTTTAACTGTTTCCAATAATTCCTGCTGTGCGTTAATCAATTCAGGTGAATAAATTTCAGCCAGTACCTGACCTTTTACAACTGATTCCCCTGTAAAGTTTATATACAGTCGTTCGATACGACCAGGCACATGTGCTGTCTGACTCTGAAATAATCTCTCATCAGCCTGTACTTTACCATAAAGACGTACCTCTTTAACCGGTTTTTGTCTCGACGCAACTGAAGTTAGAACATTTGCCAGTTGTGCAGCGTCCTTACTCAGATGGACTGCAGCAGGGTCACCCGGGGATGAACTGCTTTGCGAAAGAGGAATTAATTCCATCCCGCAAACAGGGCATTTACCCGGTTGTGGCATCTGTATCTGAGGATGCATTACGCAAGTCCATATTGTGTTTTTGACAGTCTCTGTGGGTTGAGTGAGACTTGTTTCACTTTTTCGGGCGGAATGAAATAACAGCCAGCCTATTAAAATACCACCGATCAGTATAAGACTGTACTTTATATATTTATTTGAAAATGCGTTAAACATATTAAATTTTTTCATTGTTTTCCGGTTTATTGAATTTGTGAAAAAGCCATTAATCTTTTTAGCCATGCAATAGACGTGTTGAGATCGGCAATAGCGTCGACCTGTTTTAACTCATAATCGAGTGTCTGCTGCCGGACACGAAGAACATCGGTAAGAGCTGAACTTGAAACAGAAAAGCTTTTAAGAATAAGATCGAGAGATTTTGAAGCCAGTTGATACTGATTATCATATAGTTTTATCCGGCGTTGTGCATCCTGGTACAATTGAACTGCTTGATAATATTCAGCTTGTAATGAATTGGCTGTAGCCTGATAGTTTTGGGATGCGGCTGTCTTGAGCAGTTCGGCTTCGTTTCGCATAGCATTGTATTTTTTTCTGTAGATTGGTAAGGTAGCAGTAACCATGGGCATTATCATGTCCTTACCATTCATTGCAGTAGTTGCATATGGAAATTTACTGATCACGGTGTAGTTGACTCCAAGTCCTACCATAGGGTATCCCATACGGGTAACCATTTTTTTGCGTGCCTCGATTGATTGCTTTTCATAATCCAGCATACCCAGCATAGGGTTATTTGCCAGTATGCTGTCTGAAACTGCAATCAGGGGTAATTTGAGTGAATCAACGGCTATATTGTCATAAGTGAATACGGGTGAAGTAACAGGTCTGTTCAGATAAGTGTTAAACTGAGCCATAATAGTAATCCTCTGATTTTTCAGTAACGAAATATTGTTTTCAAGATCACCTGTTTCAATTTGAATCCTGTAAATATCTATCATGTTTGTATTGGCTGAAGAAGAGGCCATGGCCCCGATCTGCATTTGTGAAGAAGTCTGATTTGATACTGTGGAACCGGTATTTACTTTAGCTCCGCCCATAATTTGCATACCGGCAGCACCTGCGCTGTTATTCTGTGCAGAAACAGAAGAGGAGACCTGGTTGGAGGAAGTTGTTCCTGTACCCTCGGATGGAGCTGCCTTGAACTTCACCACTGCAAGACGTTCGATTATTTTCAGAATTTCTATATTCTTTTCCGAAATACTAATATCCTTTTGAATTTTATACAATTCGTACCAGTTGCGCTGAACATCATAAAAAACCTGCAATTTGGCGTCACGGAATAATTCAAATTTTGCTTTAGCCATCAGGCTCATTTCATCTTTGGCATATTTAAGAACACCAAACCATGGGAACATCTGCATAAGTCTTATATCGGCCACCTGGTAACCCTGCATTAGTTCCATAGGTTCCAGAAGTACTCCTATGCTTAACTCAGGATCCGACAAGCTTCCAACCTGAGAAATTTTTTGAAGAGATGCCTGATACTCACTGAATTTTTGCAGTATTGCCGGATTGTTTTTCGCAGCAATTTCGAGATATTTAATTAGTGAATCAGGATACTGCTGACTGTTACCGGCAAGCCAGCTTATCAGTGCAATGACTGTGACCAGTAACTTTTTATAGACTACTGTTTTCATCTTCCAATTGATTATTTATAGTTTGAACAGCTACTTTATTTTTATGACTAACCTCACCTTCTCTCCACATGGCCTGAAACAGGGGCACAACAAAAACTGTCATAACCTGTATTACCATTCCGCCGAACATCGGGATTGCCATAGGAACCATTATATCAGCTCCTTTTCCTGTGGATGAGAGTACGGGCAGCAAAGCAATTACAGCTACAGCTGTTGTCATCATTGCAGGACGAACACGTTTTTTCCCTGCCATGACCACAGCCTCGCGTACATCATGAACAGTTGATGGTTTTTTATCTTCAAAGACCTGGTGAATATAAGTACCCATAATTACACCATCGTTCGTAGCGATCCCAAAAAGTGCAATGAATCCCACCCATACTGCCACGCTAAGATTAATAGTATGCATCTGGAACATATCGCGCAGATTTAAACCGGCAACAGAAAAATTCATGAACCATTCCTGCCCGTATAACCATAGCATTATAAATCCACCGGAGAAAGCGACGAAAACACCAGAGAAGTGAATAAATGAAGCAGTAATTGTTCTGAATTGGAAATATAATAAGAGCAAAATCAGTATTAAGCTTATTGGGACTACTATAGCCAGTCTTTTTGTAGCTCTTAACTGATTCTCATAATTACCGGCAAATTTATAGGTAACCCCAGGAGGTAAGATTATCTCTCCGGAATCAATTTTCCCTTTTAAAATCTTACCGGCTTCTTGTACCACATCAACCTCGGCTTTTCCTTCGATCTTATCAAAAATAACAAAGCCGACAAGGAAAGTATTTTCGCTTCTTATCATCTGGGCACCACGGGTATAGCTTATATTGGTAATCTCACCGAGTGGTATCTGGATGCCATTCATTGCCGGTACAAGGATACGTTTAAGATCTTCGGGGTTATCGCGCAGTTCGCGGGCGTACCTTACCCTTAACGGAAATCTTTCACGGCCTTCAACTGATGTTGAGAGTGTCATTCCTCCGACAGCAACCTGCAATACTTCCTGAACTTCGCTGACTGTCATGCCATATCGGGCCATTGCTTCACGGTTTAGCTTTATTTCGAGGTATGGGGCTCCCACAGCGCGATCATAGAAAACTGCGGAGGCTTTAATTGAAGGCACATCTTTTAATGCTTTCTCAAACATCAACCCTGCTTGTTCAATTGAATTAAGATCCGAACCAAACACCTTTAATCCCATGGGGGCACGCATTCCGGTCGAAAGCATGATAAGACGTGTTTCAATTGGCTGCAGCTTGGGGGCAGAAGTCAAGCCGGGTATATCTGTTACTTTTACTATCTCTTTCCAAATGTCCAAAGGCTTTTTGATCTGCGGACGCCACTGACGAAAATATTCTCCCTTATTATCTGGTATAAGACTATCGGATGGAACAATTCTGAATATCTCTTTTCCAGGCCTATATTTAGTATTGTTTTTTAGAATAAAGTTGCCATCATGGTCTACTTTAAACTGCATCCGGTGACCATTTTCATCAAGAATATACTCAGACCGGTAATTGATTGTATTTTCGAACATCTGGATAGGTGCCGGATCAAGAGCTGAATTGATACGGCCCCATTTTCCAACAGCCACCTCAACTTCGGGAATCATCGAAAGGCGCCTGTCGAGTGTTTCAATGTATTCAAGATTCTTTTCAATACTTGAATGAGGCATACTGGTTGGCATAAGCAAAAATGAACCTTCATTAAGCGATGGCATAAACTCTTTACCAATTCCCGGGAAGGTTTTAATGCCGCCTTGCCATACTATGTTCTGCCGGAAATTCTTCCAGCCTGCTTTTTCAGCTCCTGTTGCAATAAACCCGAAAATCTTATCAATACCCTGCCAGGCTAACAGACCAAAAAAGAGGGTAAATGCCGGAATCATCAGAAACTTCCATTTATTCAGTAATGCCCACCGAAGGATATTTTCGTAAAAATGCACCATCGTCATTAAAGCCAGGAGAATTAGCGATACAATTCCTGCAACAAAAAGGAAATTTACGATTTCGCTGTTATGAGCGCCAAGTGGCAGCCATTCGATCGAGAGATACCAGGCTGCAAACAGAACAGTAACAAATATATTAATATAGTTTGGAAATTCTTTCTGTTTCTCAGACCATCTGTAATCCAGCAGATTGTTTATCCCGACAGCAGTTAATGCCAACGCAGGCCACATATGCCAGAAGGTTGCAAAAAACAGACCTGCAACTATCAGGGTGGCATTCCAAATCTTCTTGATTTTCCTGGTGTCGAACCGTATGTTAAAGAAAATATGTACCAAGGTCGGCAGGACTACAATACCCAGAATGAAGGCCGAGAGCAGGGCAAATGTTTTTGTAAAGGCAAGAGGATGAAAGAGTTTTCCTTCCTGAGCCTGCATGGCAAATACCGGAAGAAAACTTACAATCGTAGTCGCAATCGAAGTTACCACTGCAGCCCTGACCTCTGTTGTAGCCTGGTAAATTACCAGCAATAATTTTTTCCCCCGGATATCTTTATTTTCAGGCATTTCCAGATGACGGAGAATATTCTCCACATCCACTATACCAATATCAACCATAACCCCAATTGCAATTGCAATTCCTGATAATGCTACAATATTGGCCTCTACTCCGAAAAACCTCATCAGAATGAAAGTCATTAAAACTCCAATCGGTAACAATCCGGCGACAATCAATGATGCCCTGAGGTTCATTACCAGTACAATAATGACAATAATACTTATGAGAATTTCGTGGGAGAGTGCAGATTCGAGTGTCCCGATTGTTTCCTTAATCAATCCTGTCCTGTCATAAAATGGAACCACAGTCACCTTGGATACAGTTCCGTCAGGTAATGTTTTTTGCGGTAATCCTGATTCAATTTCCTTAATTTTTTCTTTGACATTGTTAATTACTTCCATGGGATTTGAGCCATACCGTGATACCACTACAGCTCCGACTGCCTCCGAACCGGCCTTATCAAGACCTCCACGCCTTGTCGCAGGTCCAAAAGTAACATTTGCCACATCTTTAATTCTTACCGGGATATTATTCCGGACAGCAACAACTGAAATTTCAAGATCATTCAGACTCTTAACATAGCCTAATCCGCGAATAATATATTCAACATTATTCAGTTCAATTGTTTCAGCGCCGATATCAAGATTGCTGTTCTTCACAGCATTCATAACATCCATAACCGATACATTGTATGCCTTGAGAGCATTAGGATTCAGATCAACCTGGTACTCCTTTATAAATCCTCCAACTGACGCAACTTCGGAAACACCTTCAGCAGTTGATAGACTATATTTTACATAAAAATCCTGAATAGTTTTGAGTTCAGATGGATCCCAACCGCCATTTGGTTTTCCGGTTTTGGGATCACGACCTTCAAGAGTGTACCAGAATATCTGCCCAAGTGCTGTTGCATCAGGTCCAAGTGAAGGCTGGACTCCAGCAGGTAACGTTCCCGAAGGGAGGGAATTGAGTTTTTCAAGAATTCTTGACCGGCTCCAGTAAAACTCAATATTGTCTTTAAAAATAATGTATATGAACGACATTCCAAACATTGAAGTACTTCTTATAGTCTGAACACCGGGGATACCTAATAACGCTGTAGTCAGAGGATAGCTTATCTGATCCTGGATGTCTCTGGCAGAACGTCCCATCCATTCGGTTGCAACTATCTGCTGGTTTTCACCAATATCAGGAATGGCGTCTACCGGCACAGGGTCTCTCGGTAAAAGACCCGATTTCAGATTGAACGGCATAGTTACCAATCCCATGACCACAAAAGCTATAAGAAAGATAAAAGTTATCAGCCGGTTGTAGAGGAAAAATTTAACTAATCGGTTAAATATGTTGTTTTCTGTCATCTTTTTTTATTTTCAATGAATTTGCACTTGTTACCTCTATAATCTTAAAATTTAGATAATTAGCATAAAATTACATTATTATATTTGATAAAAGGAACGACTATCTGAAAACTTCCCCTTCAAATCCCCAGTTTAAACACTTGTTTCGGGGCTCTGTTATAATTGTTATTTATACCTGATAATTAAACCATTAGGTTTTTCGCCCACAGGAATTCTCATCATCTCTTTAAGTCCAGGTACATCGACAACTGAAACCGAATTATCATCCTGGTTTGTAACATAACATGTGTTACCATCTTGAGAAAATGTCATTGTTCTGGTGCCGCTTCCCACGGTAACAGATCCCCCATAATTGTAAGCGTTTCCGTTTTGAGTCCAGAAATGAATTTTAGCTCCGGCAGGATCGGAAATCCACAATTGATTCATCATTGTATTTATGTCTACCATCCCAGGAGTAAATCCTATCCGAATTGAATCTGACATCATATCATTCATAGTATTGATAATACTTATTGTATTGTTCTTTTCATTTTCTGTATACATCATTCCATGCATTCCGGGAAAAGCACCAATAGTCCCCTGGCCAGTTCCGATAGTATCGATCACCATTTTCGTAACAGCATCAATTACAGTAACAGAACCTGACATTCCATTCGCAACGAATACCTTTTTCCCATCGTCTGAAAAAGTTACTCCTGCTGGCATATTGCCTACAGGAATTGTGCTCAACAGAATGTAGGAATCAACACCGAATACGTTTACTTTTCCAACAGGCATCATAAGAGCAGTCCATATCTCTTTTCCGTCAGGAGAGAAGATTACGTCATAGGGCATCCCTTCAAGGTTAATTTCTTTAAGCAGATCTCCTGTAATTGCATCAAGGATCAAAATTTTGCCCCACATTTGCATTATATTGGTTGTAACTGTTGTTGAATTTCCATTATGATGTTGATACATCATGCCGCCCATGCCTCCATTGGAAGTAGTGGTCTGCATCATTTCATATCCCCCATTAAAATCCATACCCGGTTCAGTTATAGCCAGTTTACTCTTATCAGGTGAGAGAGAAATATGAAATGGCCACATGTTATTAAAGGTCGAATTGGCATTCATCATTCCACCTCCCATCATTGTACCAGGTGTCCCCAGGTTTATGGTTTGCTCCACTTTATTGGTAGAAGTGTTAATTACAGATAAAGAGTTACTTGCACCATTTACAACAAATAAGGCATCGTAATTCACTGGTTTATTGTCTGTATTATTAATTCCGTCATTCTTTGTACATGAGAAGAGTATGAAAGCACTAAGTGCAACACATACAAATGCGAATTTTATACTTTTCATTTTTCAATATTTATTTGTTTGATTTATTATGGAACCACACATGATTGA
>Ga0209747_1001627_pt1 | contig 11862 bp, 13 predicted proteins | sample BarGraNGADG00311_FD_184498 | JGI IMG/M metagenome (GOLD analysis project Ga0209747, IMG submission 184498) | Arctic peat soil microbial communities from Barrow, Alaska - Barrow Graham LP Ref core NGADG0011-311 (SPAdes) (version 2) | ecosystem: Environmental > Terrestrial > Soil > Wetlands > Peat... | reverse complement strand
GCCCGTGGCGTCGCCCGGCGCCGGCATGGCCGTCTGGTCGACGTCGTGCACCGGCGCGTCCTCGTCCCGGAGTTGGGGCTCGTCCCGCAGGAGGGCCTCGAGCTCCTCACGGGTGAGGATCCGGCGCTCCTCGTCGGACTCGGCGCCCGCGAACCGCGCGACGGCCACCGTGGAGATGAACCCCACGAGCGCGAGCGCTGCCATGATGGCGATGAGGTCAGTGCGCCCGGTCATCGCCGCCGTGATCGCCACGAAACCCATGAGGCCCGCGGTGATGACGTCGATCGCGACGGCGCGGTCCAGCATCGACGGCCCCTGCTCCACCCGCGTGACCGCCACGACGACGGCGAGGGCCAGCGTCGCCAGGCACACCACGTACACCCACGTCATGGCCGCACCTCCAGCGACCGGGCGTCCAGCTCGCCGGTGCCCACGCGCCACCCGGGGCGGTAGCCGGCGTCGGCGAGTTCGGCGTTCGTGGAGAACGCCCGCATGAGGCGCTCCTCCTGTGCGATCACGGCCCGGCGTACGGCGTCCAGCCCGGCGTCGGGGTCCGTCCTGGGGATGTCCAGGACATGCAGGTAGAGCACGCCGCTGAGGCGGTGCACCTCCACGACCACCGAGCCTGGGATCAGCGTGGACAGCCCCGCGGTGGTGGCCAGGACGATGTCCGCATGCGAGCGCAGCTGCACCTTGATGACGGCGGACCGCGGGGGCCGGCGCCGGAGCGCCACCAGGGACACCTCGAGGGCGCCGCGGACGACGTCGACGGCGAACCGCCCCACCAGCACCGCCACCGCCAGCGGCCGGAACGCGCCGAGGCCGCTGACGCGCGGAAGCGGCGTCACCATGGTGACGGCGACCGCGAGGACCACCCCGTTGACGACGTTGGCCAGGGAGATGTCGCCCCACAGCAGCACCCACACGGCGGTGAGCCACACCACCGTGAGCAGGGACGGAACCCGGCGCCTAATCCGATGCATCGTCCACCCCCCAGGGATCGTTGTAGAGGACCGGCGGGTGCTCGCCGTCGGGCAGGACGGCCTCTATGTAGGGCGTGCGGACGCGCAGGTCACGCGCGGCGCGGTCGGTATAGGCGATGAGGGGGCCGGCCACCGCGGCGAGGGCCAGCGACATCGCCACGAGCCCGCCGGCCGCCCCCACCATGCTGCGCGGCAGGCGGCGCGGCGCGGGCGGGTTCTCCGCCTCCTGCCAAAAGGCCATGTTCCACGCCTTCGTCATCGCGTAGAGCGTCAGCAGGGAGGTCACCAGCCCACCCGCCACGAGCGTCCACGCCAGTGTGGAGCCGGAGTCCGAGGCGGCCTGGAGCAGCCCCACCTTGCCGAGGAACCCGGTCATCGGCGGGATGCCCGCGAGGTTCATGGCCGCGATGAAGAACATGATGGCCAGCACCGGCGCCACGCGGGCGAGCGACCCGAGCCGGGTGAGCGACGTCGTGCCGCCGAGGTTCTCGATCAGCCCCGCCACGAGGAAGAGCGCGGTCTGCGCGGTGATGTGGTGCACCACGTAGAAGATAGCGGCGGACAGGCCCATGTTGGAGGACATCGCCACGCCCCACACCATGAAGCCGATGTGGGACAGGAGGGTGAAGGAGAGCATGCGCTTGATGTCGTCCTGCGCCACCGCGCCCAGGATGCCCACCACCATCGTCACCAGCGCCACCCACATCAGCACGGTGTCGAGGCGCCCGCCGGGGAAGAGCAGCACCTCGGTGCGGATGATCGCGTAGACGCCCACCTTGGTGAGCAGGCCCGCGAACACCGCCGTGACCGGGGCGGGAGCCGTGGGGTAGGAGTCCGGCAGCCAGGCGGACAGCGGGAACACCGCCGCCTTGATCCCGAACGCGATGAGGAGCATGACGTGCAGGACGAGCTGCACACCCCCGTCCAGCTGCGGGAGGCGGATCGCGAGCTGGGCCATGTTCACGGTGCCGGTGGCGGCGTAGACGAGCGCGAGCGCCGTCAGGAAGATGAGCGAGGACAGCACGGAGACGATCACGTAGATCGTGCCCGCGCGGATGCGGTCGCGTGTGCCACCCAGCGTGATCAGCACGAACGAGGAGGCCAGCAGGATCTCGAATCCCACGTAGAGGTTGAACAGGTCCCCGGTGATGAACGCGTTGGAGACCCCGGCGCTCAGCACCAGGAACGTGGGGTAGTACACCGAGACCGGCGCGCCCTCGCCCTTGTCGGCCACCCCCTGCGCCCCGGAGTAGACGAGCACCGCCAGCGTCACCGCCACGGAGATGGCCAGCATCAGCGCGGAGAGACGGTCGATCACGAGGGCGATGCCGATGGGCGCCGCCCAGCCACCCACCTCCACCACGATCGGCGCCTTGTCCACCGCGATGATCAGGACGACGGCGACCGCCAGCGAGGCGGTGAGCGCCGCCCGGGCGATCAGCCGTTGCAGGTTGGGGCGCCTCCCGAGCGCGACGGCGAGGCCCGCCGCGAGGAGCGGGATGATGACGGGGAGCGGGGCGAGCCAGGTCATGGGGCGCGCACCTCGTCGGTCGCGGTCTCGTCCCGCGTGGCCAGGGCCTCCTCGTCGAGGGTCGCCCCCGAGTCGTCGGTGGCGCGCCGGGAGATGAGGTCCCGGGCCGCGTGGCGCACGAGGCGACGGTCCTCGAGGTCGTCCTGCACCTCGTCGTGGCCGTTCAGCTGCCACGACCGGTAGGCCATGGCGAGCAGGAACGCGGTGAGCCCGAGCGTGATGACGATCGCGGTCAGGACCATGGCCTGCGGGAGCGGGTCCGCCATGTCCTCCAGCGAGCCGCCGTCGTTGAGCGGGGGGCTCCCGGCGCGACCGCCGGCCACCAGGAAGAGCACGTTCACGCCGTTGGAGGCGATGATGAAGCCGAGGATGATGCGCGTCAGCGAGCGCTCGAGCAGCAGGTTGACGCCCACGGCCACCAGCACGGCGGCCAGGACCACCAGGGTGATCGACGGCGTGACGTCGAAGGTCATGCGCTCACTCCGGCTTCGGCATCGTCGTCCTCGTCGTCCGACATCCCCTCGATCTCGCCGTGGCGGTCGATCTCGGCGCCGAGCGAGCGCAGCACGTCCAGCACGAGGCCGATGACGAGCACGTAGACGCCGAGGTCGAACAGCAGGGCGGTGGCGATGTGCACCTCACCCCAGACAGGCAGGACCAGGTCGAAGACCGCCGTCTGGAGCGCCTCGCCGCCGAACAGGATGGGGATCACGGCGGCGCCCGTGGCGATGGAGAGCCCGACGCCGAGCAGGTAGCCGGCGTGCAGCGGGATCGTCTCGCCGAGCTCGTAGCGCCCGCCGGCGAGGTACCGCACGATCAGCGCCGCCCCGGCCATGAGCCCGCCGGCGAACCCGCCGCCCGGCTGGTTGTGGCCGGCGAACAGGAAGTAGAGCGAGAAGACCACCATGCTGTGGAACACCAGTCGCGTTCCCACCTCGAAGATGACGGAGCGGCGGCGCGGCGCCAGGGTCCGCCCGGCGCGCAACCACTGCTGGTCCCGGCTCGGGGAGCGCACCCAACTCGGGGGTCCCTCGCCGCCGGCGCGGCGGAGGTTGAGGGCGAGGTCCGGCTCGCCGTCGTCCCACACGCCCGCCTTGCCCGGGCTCATGATGTTGCGCGCCGAGTCCACGATCCCGGTGCGGTCCCGGAGGAAGAGCAGGGACGCCACCCCCGTGGCCGCGACCAGCAGCACGGAGATCTCGCCCATCGTGTCCCAGGCGCGGGTGTCCACCAGGGTGACGTTCACGATGTTGCGCCCGTACCCGTACTCGTACGTGGCCTCCGGGTAGAACTCGGAGACCGGGACATGGATGCGCCCCGCCGTCGCCACCAGCCCGAGCAGCCCCACGGTGACCCCGGCGGCGAGCCCCAGGGCCACGCGCATGTAGCGGTCACCCGAGAGGGGGCGGTTGGAGAAGTAGGTGGGCATGCGGCGCAGCACCAGGACGAACAGCACCAGCGAGATGGTCTCCACCATGACCTGGGTGAGGGCGAGGTCGGGGGCGCCGTGGGCCGCGAACAGCAGCGCCATGCCGTAGCCGGAGGACCCGACCAGCAGCACCGCCTTCAGCCGCCGCCGCGAGCGCGCCGCGAGCAGGGAGGTGACGGCGATGAACGCGGCGATGACCACCTGCCCCCACCAGTCGGCGCCGCGCACCACCGCGGGGAGCGTGCCCTCCACGAGCGCCGCCCCGCCCGCGGCCACCACCATCACGCCGAGGATGACGGACTGGTAGGCGGGCAGCGAGCCACGCTGAGTGACCGCGGTGACGTCGGCGGCCACGTTCTCGAGCACGCGCAGGCTGCGACGGTAGCCGCCATCCGCGCTCGGGAGCGGCCCGACGACGTCCTGCGCCCGCTCGATCGGCCCACGGGCGGCGTACAACACCACACCGGTGGCCAGCACGCCCACCGTCACCAGGAGCGGCAGGCCGATCCCGCCCCACAGGGTGAGGTGGCCCGCCTCGCCCGGGTGGGCGTCGGCGTGCGGCGCGAGGACGGCCTCGAGGCTCCCCGGCACCAGCCCGACGGCGACGCTCGCGAGGGCGAGCGCCACCGGTGGGAACGCGATGAGCCGCGAGTGGTAGCGCGGGTGCGACGGCGCCACGCCGGCGCGGGTGCCGAACGCGCCGAACCAGAAGCGCAACCCGTAGGCCACCGTGAGCACCGACCCGAGGGCGAGGACGACGAGGACCACCCAGTCGCCGTCGTGGCTCAGCGCCTCGAGGGCCGCCTCCTTCGCCACGTAGCCGGCCATCGGCGCGATGCCCATCATCGAGGCGGTGGCGAGCGCGGCAGCGGTGGCGATGACGGGCATGGTGCGTCCCAGCCCGGAGAGTTCCCGCAGGTCGCGGGTGCCGACCGACCAGTCGATGATGCCCACCACCAGGAACAGGCAGGCCTTGAAGAGGGCGTGGCTCACCACCATCGCCAGCCCGGCCAGCGCGACGGCGCGGGAGCCGTACCCCACCATCGCGATCATCATGCCCAGTTGGGAGACCGTGCCGAAGGCGAGCACGAGCTTGAGGTCGTGCTGCCGCAGCGCGCGGTAGCCGCCGAGCAGCATGGTGCCGAGGCCCAGGCCGAGCACCAGCCACCGCCAGGCGGCCTCACCGGCGAACCCCGGGGCGAGGCGCGCCACGAGGTAGACGCCGGCCTTCACCATGGCCGCGGCGTGCAGGTAGGCGCTCACGGGCGTGGGTGCCGCCATGGCCGCCGGGAGCCAGAAGTGGAACGGGACCAGCGCGGACTTGGAGACGGCGCCGAGCAGCACCAGCACGATCGCGGCCGGGAGGAGCACCGGCGGCCCACCGCGGCCCAGCTCACCGGCCGCCGCCCGTTCGACCAGCAGGGAGATGGTGTAGGTCCCGTTCGGCATCTCGCCGAGCGCGATGAACCCGGCAAGCATGGCGAGCCCACCCACGGTGGTCACGATGATGGCCTGGCTCGCGGCACGCCTGGAGGCCTGACGCTCGTGGTAGTGGCCGATCAGCAGGTAGGAGAATACCGTGGTCAGCTCCCAGAACATGTAGAGGCTCAGGGTGTTGTCCGTGGTCACGAGGCCGAGCATCGCCCCGGCGAACGCCACGAACACCCCCGCGAACCGGCCGAGCGCGGTCGCCGTCTTCGAGAAGTAGGCGGCGCAGTACACCAGCACCAGCGCCCCGACGCCGCCCACGATGATGGTCATCAGCCAGGCGAGGGCGTCCAGCCGGAACTGGAGGTGCATGCCCAGCGACCCGATCCACGGGATGAACTGCTCGGGCGGGGCGTCGGAGAGGGCGGCCCGCGTATTGAGGGCCGCCCAGACGGCGGCGCTCCCCGGGATGGCCGCCAGCAGCAGGAACGCTCGCCCGCCCAGCTTCCCCGCCAGGGCAGGGGCCACCAGCGCCACGAGGGCGTGGAGGAGGAGAAGCTGTACCATCGGGGCCCCATCCGGACGTAGGGTCGTGGGGTCAGGTCCTCACTTTACCTGAGCTTGGTGTTGGCCACGACCCTGGTCCGGCACCCGGGCGGCACCGGATCAGAAGGCGGGCATCCCCACGAACGGCGACTCGTAGTCGGCCACCCGCCCGAGGATCTCGTCGATCCGCTCGGGCGTCATGCCGGCGCGATCCTTCTCGGCCCGGATCGCGAACCGCAGCAGCCTGGTCTCCCCCGCCGTCGCTACGCCGGTGACGTACGGGTGGTTGTCCAGCAGCCACGCGATGGCCGCGGTGATCTCCTCCTGGCGGTCGAACGGCCGGTACCAGGTGTTGTACTCCTTCTCGCCCGCGTGCCAGTTGCGGCGGGCGATCACCTTGATGGTCATGATCGCGGTGTCCCGCGCGCGGGCGTCCGCCACCAGGGAGTCGAAGTCCGCGCGGAAGGCGTGGTCCTGCGAGAGCTTCCAGTTCATCGGCGTGAGGACCGAGTCGAAGTCGAACCGGCGCAGGCCCTCGCGGTGCACCGACGGCGCCGCGTGGGTGTGGCCCGTCAGGCCGAGGTGGGTGGTGAGGCCCTCGTCGCGGGCGCGGATCGCCGCACGCAGGGAGCCGTCAACGGCGGTCACGCGGTCGAGGGTCTCGAGGTCGTTCACCGCGTGGATCTGGAGGAGGTCGAGGTGGTCCGTGCGGAGGCGCGTCAGCGAGCGGTTGATGCTCGCCCACGCGGCTTCGTACGAACGCTCCCCCACCTTGGAGGCGAGGAAGACCTGGTTCCGGATGCCGGCCATCCACGGGCCGAGGCGGTCCTCGGACCCGCCGTAACCGGCCGCGGTGTCGATGTGGTTGATGCCGGCGTCGAGGGCCTCCTGGATGGCGGCGTCGGCCACCTCCTGGGTCACCTCGCCCAGGGCGGCGCCCCCGAAGATGAGCACGGAGCTCTGGTGGCCGATTCGTCCGAGTCGTCGCGTTTCCATGACTCCAGCATCGCGCACCCGGGCACCCGGCGACGCCATTCGGGAGCGACTAGGCTCGGGGGATGAACCTCGCCCGGGCCGAACGCCGCGGTATCTGCGACACCTTCCTGCAGGTCGGCCCCGATGCCCCCACACTCTGCGGGGACTGGTCCGCCTACGACCTCGCCGCCCACCTGTGGGTCCGCGAGAACGAGTTCCAGTACATTGCGAACATCCTCGCCTCCCGCGGCAGCCAGGCGCACCTCCGCATGGACGCCGCGAAGTCCCGGCACCCGTTCCCCGCCCTTGTAGAAGCGATCCGCACCGGACCGGCGGGGTTCTCGCCGTACCGCCTCCCCGGCGTGGACAGCCGGGCGAACGCCATCGAGTTCTTCATCCACCACGAGGACGTCCGCCGGGGCGGACCGGACCCGCTCCCGCCACGGGACCTGGGTGACGACACCGAGGCCCAGCTCTGGACGCTCCTCAAGCGGATGTCGGGGTTGTTCTTCCGGAAGTCCCCCTTCGGTGTGGACCTCCAGACCCCGGACGGGCTCATCCTCCCCGTGAAGAAGCGGCGCAAGCTCACGGTCATCGGCCGGCCGAGCGAGTTGCTCCTGTTCAGCTCCGGCCGCACCTCGGTGGCCGACGTCCGCATCCAGGGCGATCCCGGCGATGTCATGAGGCTGAGCTCCGCCCTCGGGATCTGACGGCGCGGGGCCAGCCCGCCCCGCGCCGTCGTTCGTTCGGGCCAACCCGCCCCCCGCCGTCGTTCCCTCGCGCGCGCCAGTGGCGTGGGGGACAATGGGGCAGGAGGCCCACATGGCAAGGAACCGCAAGGCGATCACGATCCTCACCTCGGCAGCCCCGGTGGTGATCGAGATGGTCCGCAAGTACTGGCCGCTCATCGAGAGCAAGCTCCGGGAGAACCCGGAGCTGCTCCACACGGTCCAGGGACAGCTGCACCGGCTCTCCGAGTTGCGGCACGCGGGCAACACCCCCCAGGCCCTGCGTGACCGGATCGCCATCCTGCGCGAGCAGGTCGCCTACCTGCGCGCCTCGGCCGACGACGGCGGCGAGGTCCGCCGCGCCGCCCTGTTCTCGAAACAGCTCGACAACCTCGAGGCGTCCATTCGCGTCACCGAGGCCGCCACGGCGCACCACAAGACGAAGGACCTACGCCACATCTCGCAGAACCTGGACAGGATGACCGAGAAGGTCGTGCTCGCCTTCATCGACGAGAAGTCGCAGGACTCCTACCCGCAGTAGCCACCAGTACCCGCAGTGGCCACCGGGCGGCGTCAGTCCCGGAGCGGGCGGCCGGTGGCGTCCGTGGAGTAGTGGCCCACCCGCTGGGTGAGGAACATGATGCCCTCCACCAGCCCCCAGACCGCGACACCCGGGATCACCACGGACGCGATCGGCGAGAACAGCCCGAGGGTGAGGATCGTCAGCACCACCGAGCCGATCGTGCAGCCGAGCTGGATCCACGCCGTCTGCATGTACCCGGTGTAGAAGTTGTGCACGCCGAGGGAACCGAACAGGATGCCCAGAACGCCGGCGGCCACGCGGGACTTCGCCAGCGGGTCGTACCCGGGGGGGTACTGCTGGTAGCCCTGGCCGGGGGCCTGCTGCCAGCCCTGCTGCGGCGGTGCGGCCTGCTGGTAGGGGCCCTGCTGCCACCCCTGGCCCTGCGGCGGCGGCCCGGCCTGCCAACCCTGGCCGAACTCCTGCGTCGGCGGTCCGAACGACTCGTCGAGCGGGCCGGGGAACGGGATGGTGCCCTCGCCACCTGGGCTGTAGCCACGAGCGCCTTCGATACCGGCACCGTCGCCCTCGGGCAGCGGCTCTTCGTTCAGGGGGTTCGTCATGGTTCCTCCCGGTCCCAGGGTTCAACCACCAATGGTAGCGCCGTCACCGCCGCCGGCGAGTGCCACGATGAACCCGTCGTCGTCCACGGCGACGCCGCCCGTCAGCTCCGCGATCGCGCCCGCGATGCGCTCGATCTCGCTCGTCACGCCCGACCGCACGCGGCGTTGGGAGATCGAGAGCCGGCCCCCGCGTGTGGAGTAGGTGTCGGGCTCGATCCAGCGCACCTCGTACCCGCGGGCGCCCGGCGCCACCCAGGGCAGGCCGGCCAGTGCGAGCGGCGGCATGGGGTGTCGCTCGGAGACGACCCGGATGCGTCCGGCGGCGGCCGGCATGGACAGGGACCACGAGCGTCGCGTACGGCCGTCCAGCACGACGTCGTCGCGCCCGATCGCGGCGCGGGCCGGCTCGACCTCCGCGTAGGCGGGCGCGTACACGGTGAGGTCGACGGCGGACTCCGGGTCCGGCTGCAGCAGCACGGCGGTCCCGGCCAGGTGGACGGCGCCGCCGAGCCGGCGCGCGGCGGCGTGCAGGAACGTCAGCGTGCGGAGCTCCCGGCCCTGCGGCGTCGCGAAGGGGTAGGCATCCATGATCGGGTCGAGGCCCTTGAGTGCCTCGGGGAGCTCTCCCGAGCGCTCCTGCGGGCACACGGCCAAGTACGCCTGCTCCAGCCACGCGGGTGCGTCCATCTGGCGGCGGACGGCGGTGCCCACGGCCCAGGGGCCGGTCAGTTCCACGTCCACTTCGAGGGCCATCGTGTCCGCGGCCACCCACCCCGACTGGGGGTAGTGCGAACGGACCAGCGCCTCGACGTCGTCGTGCGTGACGTCCGCGTCCACGAGGAGGAGGTGGTGGAGGTGCGCTGCCCTGGGGTCGAGGTCAGTCATCGATGCGGATCCGGGAGAAGTTGACGTGGGAGCGCGACGCCGTCGGGCCGCGCTGCCCCTGGTAGCGGGAGCCGCGCGCCCCCTGGCCGTACGGCGCCTCGGCCGGGGAGGAGAGCTGGAAGAAGCAGAGCTGGCCGATCTTCATGCCGGGGTACAGCAGGATCGGCATCGTCGCGGTGTTGGAGAGCTCGAGGGTGACGTGGCCGGTGAAGCCGGGGTCGATGAAGCCGGCGGTCGAGTGTGTGAGCAGCCCGAGGCGGCCGAGGGAGGACTTGCCCTCGAGGCGGGCGGCGACGTCGTCGGGCAGGGTGACCACCTCGTGGGTGGCCCCCAGGACGAACTCGCCGGGGTGGAGGACGAACGGCTCGTCCGGGCCCACATCCACGAGACGGGTGAGGTCGCTCTGGTCCTGTGCAGGGTCGATGACGGGGTACTTGTGGTTGTCGAACAGGCGGAAGAGCCGGTCGAGGCGCACGTCCACACTGGAGGGCTGGACCATCGCGGAGTCCCACGGCTCCAGTACGACGCGGCCGGCGTCGACCTGGGCGCGGATGTCGCGATCGGAGAGCAGCACGTCTCACATCCTAACGAGCTGGGCACCATCGCTTTTCGCGTCCCGGGGCGCTCCCGCTATAGTGGAGGGGCCGCGATTCGCGGCGCGCGGGTGTAGTTCAGTGGCAGAACTTCAGCTTCCCAAGCTGATAGCGCGAGTTCGATTCTCGTCACCCGCTCCACGCCCGCTGGAATCCCGCCGATTACCCGCCGCCTGTGACTCCGACTCGTGCCCCCCGCCGTGGTGGGTGACCGCCTTCTGGACAGATCAGGCCAGGACGGACACGCGCTGCGGGCTGATGCCCATGAGGACCGCCACGTCCCGAACGGGTAGCCCGTCCGCTCGGAGTCGGGAGACAGCGTCGCGGCTGGCCGCTGCCGCGGCTGCCTCGGCTTCTCGGAGTTGGGACCGCCGGGCCTTGGCTGTTTCGATGGCGGCCAGGTCCCCAGCCGAAAGTTGGGGAACGATTTCGACCTCAACCTGAGGGTGGCCCAGCATGCTGGCGGCATCTGCCACAGCCTCGACCACCTGGTCGAGGCGGCGGGCCTGAGTGAACAGGCCGGGGATTTCGGGGACTTCGACGGCCCACCACTTGCCCGATCTGGTTGCCTGCGCGGTGACCTTCACTTGCCCTCTCCTTCCAGGTGCTTCAAGATGCCGTTGGCGGTGCGTTCGTTGATCTCGTTGTGGCGCGGGATGGTGGTCTGGCGATCGCCGAGTTGGACGTGCGTGTGTCGTCCGCCTTCGGTGAAGATGGCCGTGGTGCCTTTCCTCTTGGCGATCTTCGCAATCCGCTTGATGAGTTCCCCCCGCTTCACAAGGATAAGTCTACCCCCCTAGACACTTCAAGTCAAGAGGGGTTGTCTAAAACGCTCACGCCGTGTCACTCGGAGGTCTTGGCGCGGTCGACGGAAGTCGACCACCCGTCTCGGCTCGGCGGATTGGGTGCCAGCCGGACGCCCGTCGATGCTAGCATTGACAGCACCGACGGAGGGGATGGGTGTCATGAGCGTGGTGACGATCCGCGACCTGGATCCACGGGTCAAGGCCGCCCTGCAGCGACGGGCGGCAGAGCACGGCCGGTCCATGGAGGCCGAGGCCCGGGCGATCCTTGCTGAGGCCGTCCTGCCTCCCGGCGAGGGGCTGTTCACCGCCCTGCACCGGACGTTCGCTGACCTGGGTGGAGTCGAGCTCGAGCTGCCGGCGCGGACCCCGGCACGAGAGCCGGTGGAGTTCAGCGCGTGATCATCCTGGACACCAACGTCGTATCCGAGTTGATGCGTCCCGCCACTGATGCTCGTGTGCTCAGGTGGGTGCGCGAGTCCGGCGATGCAGAGCTCGCGACCACGTCGATCACCGTTGCCGAGATTGAGTATGGACTGGCGAGGCTGCCCGACGGAGCGCGGGCCGATGCGCTGCGGGCCGCCGCGGCCGCGTTGTGGGAGTCCTTCCCCGCAGCCATCCTGCCCTTTGACGCCGCCGCAGCTCGCCACTACGGTGCCCTGATGGCTGCCCGCGAGCGCGCCGGCCGGCCGACGAGTGCCTTCGACGCCCAGATTGCCGCGATCGCGAAGGCACACAAGGCCAAGGTCGCCACTCGCAACGGCGCCGACTTCCAGGGCATGGGACTCAGGCTTATCGACCCTTGGGCGATCGCCCGC
>Ga0209747_1001626_pt1 | contig 11867 bp, 13 predicted proteins | sample BarGraNGADG00311_FD_184498 | JGI IMG/M metagenome (GOLD analysis project Ga0209747, IMG submission 184498) | Arctic peat soil microbial communities from Barrow, Alaska - Barrow Graham LP Ref core NGADG0011-311 (SPAdes) (version 2) | ecosystem: Environmental > Terrestrial > Soil > Wetlands > Peat... | reverse complement strand
AAGTACCTGAACAACGGCCGCCCCTTCATCCTGGCGGGGCACTCACAGGGGTCGAACCTGCTTGCTAATATGCTCTCCGGGTACATGAAGAAGAACCCCAAGCTCTACAAGCGGATGGTCGCGGCGTACGTGATCGGATACTCCATCACTTCCGATTACCTCGCGCAGAACCCACAGCTCAAGTTCGCCGAGGGCCCATCCGATACGGGGGTGATCATCTCGTACAATACCGAGGCTCCGGTTATGAAGGTCACGAACCCGGTCACCATGCCTGGCGGCATCGCAATCAACCCCATCACCTGGACCACGTCGGAGGAGCTGGCAGGAGCGGCGCAGAACCTCGGAGGCATCTCCATCAACGCCCAGACGGGATACGCGGTTGTGGATGCGTCCGGTAACCCTGTGAAGGTGCAGCACTACGCCGACGCGCAGGTCAACAAGGCCAGAGGCGTGGTGATCTGCAGCACGGCCAACCCGAACCAGTTGGCTCCGGGGACTGCAGCGATCGCTGCGGGGATCTACCATCCCTACGATTATCCGTTCTATTACTTTGATATCAGGGCGAACGCTGCTAACAGAGTTGCTCATTATTTCTCGAAGAAATAGGGCACTCAGAACAACGGCTCTGGTTCTCTGCGCCAGTTTTCAGGGACTTGGAAAGAGACCAAATGGTATCGATGGTCCGTTTGACTTGGCAACATGTTCAAGATATTCAAATGCAAAGATTGCGTGTATAAGGGGTCAGGAGTTGGGACTGATATAATACGTGTAAATACCTTTACTATTGAGGGAGCAACGAGAATGGATAAAAGCTCAGAGGAGAAGAAAGAAGACAAAGAACTCCGCGAGATTCGCGAGAAGGAAGAAGAAGAAGAAAGATATAGCGACCACAAGGGGCCGCAAAACCCGGTAGATATTGAACTCACAGAAGCGGAATACGAAGGCGGCCCCGATCCGGATGACCCTGAGGAAGAGCTCCCTTCCCGTATATAGAGCCTACCGTCCTTCTCCAATTGTTTCCCGATACTCAATCCGAAGAGACTCCTTTAGACTTGAAAGCGTGGCATCTTGTTCTTCTTTCAAGAGATGAAACGGAGTTGACGACATGGCAACCGTGTACGACCTCCTGATCATAGGAGCTGGCTCAGCGGGCCTCGAAGCCGCCGACTTTGCGCTCCGGCTCGGCGCGAAGGTGGCCCTGGTTGAGAAGGATAGGATCGGGGGAGGCTGCACCTGGTCCGGCTGCATTCCCAGCAAGGCACTTCTGGCCGCAGCCGCAACCTCACACACGCTCAAATCAGCTGGAGCGCAGCCACTCGCCTTTTCAGATGCGATCGCACGAGTGGACTCGGCGAGATTGAACATCAGCGCGGGCGAGACTCCCGATGTGCTGAGGCACAAGGGCGTGGACGTGTTCATCGGTGCGTGCCAGTTCCTGGACCCCAACACGGTTGATGCTGGCGGTGAAACGCTGAGAGGAAAGAGGTTCCTCATCGCAACCGGAGCGGTGCCATCCATACCGCCGCTCCCGGGCCTGGACTCGGTCGGTTACCTGACGTACCTCGAGCTGTTCGATTTGAAGGAGTTGCCTGATAGCCTCCTGATAATGGGGGGAGGCCCGATAGGCATCGAAATGGCACAAGCTTTTTCACGACTCGGTTCACGGGTGACCGTCGTCGAGATGTCCGATCGAATTCTGCCGCTTGAAGAACCGGAAGCCTCCTCGCTGATCGAGGAAAGGCTCAAAGCCGAAGGCGTTACGCTGCTCACTGGTGTGCGTGCAGAGGGAGTGCGGGCGGAAGGCAGTGGGATTACGGTACGGTTGGAAGACGCCGAGGTTAGTGGCAGTGCCCTGCTGGTGGCCACGGGGCGCCGTGCCGACGCATCAGATCTCGGCCTCGATGCCGCCGGGGTGTCGTTGGAGGAAAGAGGCATTGGCGTAGACAAGTTCCTCCGCACGAATCAGCACCATATCTTCGCGGCGGGAGACGTCACTGGCAGCTACCAGTTCACCCACTTCGCAGGCTGGCAGGCTGCCATTGCAGTACGCAACGCACTGCTCCCGGGCCTGAAGGACGCCGGTGTACCCGTGATGGCCTGGGCAACCTATACAGACCCTGAAGTGGCAAGGGTTGGGATGAGCGAGGCCCAAGCCAGGAAGGAGTACGGGGATTCCATAGAAGTTTTCATGCTCCCCTTTGCGAAAGTCGACCGGGCAGTGCTGGTCGGGAGTCCGGATGGTTTCGTCAAGGTGATCAGGAGGAAAGGCCTTCTTCGGGATGGGTTGCTGGGCGCCACGGTGGTCGGCGAGCGGGCGGGTGAGCTTATCCACGAGTGGGTCCTGGCCTGTGGCGGCAAAGCCGGCCTGGGTGACCTCGCGGGCTCTGTCCACGTCTACCCTACTTTCTCGATGGCCAATCAGCAGGCTGCGATCGAGATACAGGCCAGGCGGTATCTGGACGGCTGGAGGGCATCAGTTGTTCGCGGTCTTATAAAAGCCTATCTGCGAAGCGCTGGATGATTTGCTGGTCAGACGCGCATGAGCCACATCGGGAATGCCGCGCAACAATCTTCATATCGTGGATCAAGACCATGTCTTGGGTATCTCTTTGTTTTCTATTTCCTTATTCACCTTGGTGAGGATGGCATAGGTGAATCCGGGCACGCTGTTATCTTTTGCCCGCTGGGCGACCAGGTCCTGAAGGTTGCCCGTAAATGGTTTCTCTTCCAGTGTCTCTATTACCGAGGACACCACTTCATCGATGACCTTGTTTGCTTCCATGATGTGATCTTCCCTTCCCCGAGAGCTCCTTGCCTTCTTTTTCCGTATATTCAGGGGAAGGCCTGCTGCTTGTATGCATCCAAACTGAAACGCGGCAATCTTCTTTTGTCCATCTTCTTTTGATCAAATAGGGGTTGGACTGACACTTCCACAACCCCCCCGGCCCGCCTGAACAGGCCGCTGACCGCCAAGAATAGACCGGCGACGAGAAAGAGTCCGAGCATCATTGCTAATCAACCTCCCCCTCTGGTACCCTTCCAAGCACGGTAACCCGGCGTTAAGGACCATTCCCAATATCCCCAGAGTTGCCGCATTAAGAAAGGTCTGCCGGGTTACCTCCCCTCTTTTCTCTCCGTCGTACGGCTCTGGAATATTCACAGGTTTATCAGCCGGGAAACTCCTGCCAGTGGCCGCGCTCAATGGCCTCCAGGTTCTGCACGCGCTCCTGAGTGGAGGCGCGCATCCGGGGGATCTTTCCAATGTCCACTTCCGGCCTCGCCTCGTAGACGAAGAAGACTGCGGGGTAGCGCGCCCCCCTGGCGAAAGGCTCCTTGTTCTGACGGAACATGTCGCTGAGCTTCTCGACCGCTTCCTTAAGGCGTCCCGGGTCTGAGGTGATCTTCGCGGCAAGTGAATCTGCCAGCAGGTCGTCCTGTCCGGAGACCAGCTTACCCATCAGCTGGATGAGGACGACAGTCAACCCGGCCCAGCCGAACAGCGCGATGTACGTCCAGGTGCCGAACCCGAATGCGAGCGACAGGAAGACGAACGGCAAAATCACCGAGACGACCAGCGAAACCCCTATGACCCGAAACCTGTTCCTCGTCGCACCTGCCAGCACGTCACGAAGAAGGATGTGAGAGACTTCGTGAGCCATCATCGCCTCGGCATAACGCGCGGGAAGCTCCGAGTTCAGCGTTTCGGCTGTAATTCCCACTGCGGCCCGTGTCGAGTGGTACAGGGACAGAGAGTTTGTGGTCGGCAGGTCGAGCACGAGCAGCTCCGGGGCTGCAGGCCTGCCGCGAGGCTGACCCCTTCGAGCGCGTCCGGCAGTTCCTCCTCGTGAAGAAGGGTTCCCCCATCACGAACGAGGCGGAACCGAAGGGAAAGAAAGTCGGGGTCATCAAGGGGACGACCAACGAGACTTTCGCGCGGAAGGTCCCGGGCGTGGGTCAGATAATCACGTACGACGGAAAGCCCGAGATGTTCGACGCCTTGATCGACGGCAAGCTCGACGCCGTCGTAGTCGATACGCCGTTCGCCCTGTACAACGCGAAGTCGACAGGCAAGACCCGCATCGCGAAAGAGCTCACCACCGGCGACCAGTACGGCATCGCGGTCAGGAAAGGCAACACGAAGTTGCTCGAGGACATCAACGAAGCTATGACCACGATCCGGAAAGACGGGACGTACGACAAGCTTTACCAGAAATACTTCGGCGACAAGATTTGAGAAATGCACCACTGGGGTCAGGTCCCGGTGGTGCATTTTCATGACGCTGCCACCTTGATCAGAGCCCGATCAACTCCGAGCCCGTACCTGGCCTGCGCACGGCTGAATACTACACGGCCAGCCTCGCTCCTGTCTGAGGGCATCATGTACACTGGTTCACTGAAGGTTGATGAGCGAATCCGGGAGCTGTGGACATGGAACTTACGATTATCGAAGGCCGGGGAGCGGGATATGCAGCCGGCCAGCCCGGTGAGCCGCTCATCGAGAGCGATGCGGACTGCGCGGACGTGATCGGGTTTTGCTTCGGCGCGGGCGTCTCGTCCCTGTTGCTCTACCCCGAGAACCTCCCGTCCGGCTTCTTCGAACTGAAATCCGGGCAGGCGGGCGCGCTCCTGCAAAAGTGCAGGACCTATCACGTCCGGGTCGCGGCAGTGACGGGACCTCTTTCCCCGGGCTCGAGATTCACGCAGATGGCTGCCGAGGAGAACCGCGGGCCGTATTTCCGTTTCTTTGAGGACAGGGAAACAGCCGAGGCGTGGCTCGCGGAAGGCACGAGCGAGGGGCAATGAGGCAATATCGGAGAGGATCGCGCCGGGCCGCATTGGTGTCGTCGGTCCTTTGCGCGACCGCAATCGCCGCGCTGGTGAGCGGCTGCGGGACCACTGGAGTAGTGAGCCGAGCCGGCAGCGTGCCAAAGACTGCCGCAGGTTCACAGGGGAGCGCATCCACAAGCGCCCCGACGCCCGGTGGCGGGGGAGACGCTTTACAGGCGGAGTTCGTCAACGTAGGCCAGGGCGACTGCTGCGAGATGAAGATAAAAGATGGGACGGGCTACTTCTTCGCGGTGATCGACACCGGGCCACGCAACGCATCGGGCGCGGTGGTCAGCGAGCTGAAGAAGCTCGGGTGCTCGACGGTCAATGTCCTGGTTCTCTCTCACCCGGACTCGGACCATAGTGGAGGCGCCACCGCGGTGATGGAGAATTTCAAGGTGCTCCAGGTGTGGGATCCGGGCAGCGGCAAGAACACCGCAACGTGGAACGAGACGGTGGACATGATCAAGAACAACGCGATAGAGCGTCTCAACCCGGCCGCGGGATATTCAGCCACCTGGGGACCGGCCAGCGTGGACGTTCTGGGGCCGCCGCCCGGAGCGGCCAGTGTAGCGGGAGCCGACGTCAACGATGCTTGCCTGGTGATGAGCGTAAGCGTCGGGCGGGACGGGATACTGTTCACGGGTGATGCCGGCGTGGCCGAGCAGAAACAGATGATGGGCGAGGCCATGCCGCCGATCGAGACATACAAGGTCCCGCACCACGGAGGGAAGAGCTGTTACTACGCGCCTTTCCTCGCCAAGGTGTCGCCGGAGACCAGCATCATCGAAGTCGGGCCCAATACATACGGGCACCCGTCGCCCCAGGTGGTGAGCGCCCTTTCCGCCTATGGGCCGGTATATCAGACGGAGGTCAATGGAACCATTGACGTGAGCGAAACGGGAACTAAGATTAACGTTAGACCACAGACGGGCGCTTCAAAGGAGCTCGGACCGAAGGTTCAATGAAGGGCAAGGAGGCTCAGTGAAAAGGCACAAATGGCATGCGGTACTGGTGGCGCTCTGCGTTGTTGCGCTCGCACTTGGAATGTTCTCAGGCTGTGGCACGACGCAAACGAGCCTCAATGTAGTCCAGCTGGATTCGGGCAAGGTCAGCGGGGTTCAGCAAAGCGGCACCTGGTCTTATCTCGGAATCCCGTACGCGAAACCTCCTGTGGGAAACCTTCGCTGGAAGCCACCCGAGCCGCCGGCCGCGTGGAGCGGCACTCGCGCGTGCACGCAGTACGGCGCGACATGCCCCCAGCCCCCGGGCGCGGTCCCTTTCAAGATGAATGAGGATTGCCTCTACCTGAACGTCTGGACGCCGGCCAAGGCGTCGACCGAGAAGCTGCCCGTGATGGTGTGGGTCTACGGCGGCGCCTGGACGGTTGGCTCCGGCTCGGACCCGAGGTTTGTGGGGACGAACCTGACAAAGCAGGGCGTCATCGTCGTCACGATGAACTACCGGGTCGGGATGCTCGGCTTCATGGCGCACCCGCAGCTTTCGAAGGAATCTGTGCACAACAGCTCGGGCAACTACGGGCTGATGGACGTGATCCAGGCGCTCAAATGGGTCAAGACGAACATCAAGGGATTCGGCGGAGACCCCGGCAAGGTGACGATCTTCGGGCAATCCTCGGGCGCGGAGTCGATACAGTACCTCCTGGTCAGCCCGCCCGCAAAGGGGCTGTTCCGGCGCGCAATATCCGAGAGCGGGCCCCGCTGGCACTACGGCTGGATTGCCCCGATGAACCCCACGCTCAAGGATGCTGAGAAAACGGGAGAGCAGATGGCCACCAACCTTGGCGTTCTCAAGGCACCTGACCAGATCGCCGCGATGCGCGCGAAGTCATCCGACGAGATTCTGAAGGCGGCCGGCTTTAACGTGCTGGCTTCCGACCCCCCGTCCGGGATACAGGCTGCCGTCAACCCCGACGGCTGGGTCATCCCGGAGAAACCCGAGACGCTGTACAAGGCGGGAAAGCAGATGAACGTTCCTGTCCTGATCGGCTCCAACAAAGACGACGGGACCCTGTTTGGCGCGATTGTGGGGAAGAACAATATCCCTGTTGACCAATACAAGCCGACCATCCAAGGAGCTGTCGGGGAACCGGCCGCTTCCGAAGTGGTCTCGATGTTCCCGGTCACCACGAACGCGCAGGTAGCTCCGACCGTCTCGAACCTTCTGACGCAGATGGACTTTGCGTCGTGCGCCAGGTTCATCTGCGACTCGACAATAACAAAGACCAGATCAAAGGCGTTCCTCTACCAGTTCACCCGCGTCCCGCCCACTCAGGCGGGGGCGCTGTTCGGCTCCTGCCACAGCGCCGAGCTCCAGTACGTCTTCGGGAACCTGCCCGCGAGCGAGGGATACGGCCCGCAGGACACCGAGATCTCGAACACAATGATCGGCTACTGGACGAGGTTCGCGAAGACCGGCGACCCCAATGGAGGAGGCAGCCCGGCCTGGCCGGCTTACAGCTCCAGCAACCAGAACCTCGAGATCGGGAACCAGGTGACGGTCAATACCGGCCTTTACAACACGCAGGTCGACCTGTCGGAGAAAATCTATTCTGGTGGCAAGCCCTGACGATAAGCCTGCGGCGAACGGGCGCCATCGACCGCGGTAATCAGTCAGCCCCGTGCTTGATCCATACAATCGTTAGAGCGACGAGCGAAATGGTCACGAGCGCGTACCCCCAGAAGGCTCCGATGTAATCCATGAGAGCTCCGAGAGGCGGCGCGCCGGGCAGGGCATTTCGGAATGCGATTATCGAGAAGAGCAAAGCCGCGGAGAACGTGAGCATCCCGATCTGCAACTCCCTGCCCCGCAGCACGAGTATTGACATGACCACCACGGTCGCGGCGAGCAGCCAGATGATGACGATGGCGAACACCACGACGACCCTGATGATGGTCGATCGCGTCGCGAAGATACTGAGCGACACGTCAGAGCTTGCCTGCGTTTTCTCGACGTGCAGTCTCAATCTTATGCCCGGTTCGGTCCCCTGGAATATCAGTTGAATCGGGACCGGGACCTGCTTCCCATCCGCCCCCGGCCTGACGGCAAAAAGCCGCATGTCCGCTTTGTGGCTGTCCCACGCATACATCTCGACTTCCCCCAGGGTGTCGAGTGAAACATCGGTGGTCGGCATCAGCGAGCCGGCCTGGTAGGTAGGTATCTGGCCGGAGGGACTTGGGTTGATGTACAGCGTCATCGGTGCTGCGAGCAGGTGGACTTTGTCATCCGCCGAGAGGGTCCCCTCTGGCTGCGGCTCTATGCGAACGACCATGGTCTTGCGGTTGAGGTCCGCAGAGATCACGCGGGCGAGCACCACAAGATAGCCGGCGGCCTTCGGTTTCTCGTCGAAATAGACGACTTGTCTGGTCGTATTCTCTCGTGAAAACCCGGCGATGACCCCGAGGGCGATCAGGAAGAGCAGGACGAGGCAACCGATGAAGATGAGGGCGGCCCGGCCGACCCGCTTCATCTTTTGCTTCTCCATGCTCTTTGCCGTCCCGGAACTGCTATCGTCTTGCGAAGTCATGGCTCACATTTTATCCCACGGAGCGGGCGAAAGGGCCCGAGGACCCAGGTGGCTCTATGGTGAGGCGAGCGCTCAAGAGGCCGTCGAGGGGATCGCGGACACCTACACTTCCGCGAGGGACAGCGACGTTCCCGACGCGGTAATGGACCAGCCCGTGTCTGCTTTTGACAGCGACCAGTACACCGCGATCGTATCTGGCAAAGGCGCCTTGTTCTTCAATGTGCTCTACAAGTTGTTGGGCCCGGCGGCCTTCGGCAAGAGCCTGTCAGAGTACTACCGGAAAGACGTCTTCCGAAACGCGACGACTGAAGACCTGCTCTCCTCGTTCCGCGCGAAGGCGAGCGACCCAGCCCGGGTGGACCAGCTTTATCAGCGATGGATCAAGGAGTTGCACGGGGACGAGGACGTGCCGCGTTCTTAGTGCCGACAGTTACTACTACGTTTCCCTTTTTGTGCCCTTTTTCAACATAGCTATGAGCCTCGGCGATCTGTTCCAACGGATAGCGTCTATCTATGACCGATCTGATCTTTCCCGCCTCGATAAGCTCTTTGAGGAAGAGTAAATCTCAGTCTTTGGGTATGCCCCCCCGAGTATCACTTTCTTGCTGCTTGTCATTGAAGTCCATCGCCCTCGAACCATCTGCGACGGCCCGGGGATGGTTAAAAGATAGATTCCTTGTTTTTTGAGCGATCTCTTGCTGCGTGAGAACGAAGTCTTGCCTACCGTGTCAAAAATAATGTCATAGGTCTCACCGCTCTTGGTGAAATCCTCTCCAGTGTAATCAATCACCGAATCTGCTCCCAGAGATTTCACCAATTCTAAATTCGTGGTACTGCATACCCCGGTGACTTCTGCCCCAAAGTACCTGGCAAGCTGTACCGCATAAGTACCTACACTGCCAGAAGCGCCGTAGATAAGAACTTTTTGTCCGCTCTGGATATTTCCTTTTCTAAGAAAAGACAATGCTGTGAGTCCCCCACCAGGGACGGCGGCGGCTTCCTCATAGGTCATATTGACTGGTTTTATTGCCACCAACCCTTCTTTCGGCCGACCGCCTTCTGGCAGACATCTGTACTCGGCATAAGCGCCAAAACCAAAACCGGCAAATGCAAAAACCTGGTCACCTTCTTTGAATCGCTTTACAGCTTTGCCTGCTGATTCAACTTCCCCGGCTAGCTCAAACCCTAAGATAGTCACTTTCTTTGGCCTTATGAGACCGTTGTAAAGTCTTGCAGCAAATGGGTCGGGCTTTCGCATGCGCCAGTCCCCTGATGTTACTGTTGTCGCATGAACTTTTATCAGTACCTCATTATCCTTGGGAGCAGGTTTTTCCACCTCTTTGAGCTGAAGAACATCCGGCGGTCCGTATCTTGTGTATACAATTGCTTTCGTAGTTATTCCCCCCAGATTGCGGCATAGTGTTCGGGTGCGGCGCTTTGCCAGGTGTTGTTATTATGTTCCGAAGTTATTACTACTTCTCCGTTGGCGCGTCCTTCTACAAGACACCGGAGAGCTTCAGGCAACTCACTTAATTGGTGTGTGATCGGCCTATCTGGATCACTGAGGGGGAGTGATGTTCAAGGGTCTTGGCTCTTTCATCCCGTGAACGGCGCCGTTTGTTTTGAGGAGGTCCACCATCGCAGGGCTGCCTCCCACCGCCGTGTACATCCCGGCTAAGTCCAGAACGGTCAAGCCGAGGTCATCTTGAGCGTTGATGTTCGCGCCCTCATCGAGCAGTTGCCTTACCGCGTTCAGATCCTGCTCACCGCCGACTGCTCCCGCGAGCTTCATATCGAGCTCGGTCCGCGGGCGCGAAAGCTGCTCCTTGACCTCCGCCGGTGAGAACTTGGTCCCGGGGCTCTTCACTACGGTGAAGTAGAGGACTCCCATGACCGCGAGGACAAGGACCATCGCCCCGACTATGATGTAAACCATTTTTCGGGACGAGTCGCTCTTCGCCTCGGGCGGTGCGCGGTGTGCGCTCGCGGGCGGTAGGTGCGGCGTTCCACCCGGACCGAGATTGACGGGCTGGGGAAACTGGCCTGGGGGCGCGGGCGCGTACTCGGGTGGGCCGGACGGAGGAATCGTTTGAGAGCCCTGGGGGCTCGCCCCTGTTGGCGCCTGTGAGGCACCGGGCGCCTGTCTTATCTTGAGGCCGCAGCTGGGGCAAGCACCGGTCCCGGGTGTCATCGGTGATCCGCATCTGGCACAGTTCATCCAGCTCGCCTCGCAGTGTTCACAGAAATTTGCCGCATTTGTTGAACGCTACGTTTATCGACCGGTAAGGGCGTTCCCATGAATTGATTTCTTGCCACCCGCAAGACCCCTCACCCCAACCCTCTCCCCCAAGGGGCGAGGGAGCCGGAAGATGGCAGCCGGAAGATCGGTCAGAAGCTGATATCGTCGTCCGAAAGGCGGAACTTCCTGGCGAGGGACTTGCTTTCAACGACGTACTTGTATTGTGGGCGTTGCGGGTCAGGGCTCTCGGCTTCGAGCTTCACGTAGTCGCCTTCTTTGAAGGCGATGACGCCGCCTATCACGATGTCCCTCATGATGTATCCGAGCTTCCCGGCAGGCGCGTCGTCCTGTGTCTCGTACTTCCACCCGCACGCGGCGCAGGAAAGCACGCCGGCTTCGAGCTCGACGTGGCACATCGGGCAGAACGGCTTGCCGGCATCCACCTGTTTTCCGTCTTCGAACTGCACGCCCGCGAGATTCCTGCCGCACGACGGGCACCGGTGCTTGCCCGTGAGAGCCGCCGTGTTGCAGAGGGGGCACGCGTCCTCGACGTCGCGGTCCGGCAGGCCCATGGCTTTGTTGCGCCACTCGACCGCCTTGTCCATGATCGCGCCCTTGTCGATAAGTTCGCTGTGCGGCAGGTGAGAATCCGGCCTCCGGACAACCCCGTTTGCTGTCCATTCATCGTAGTAGCCCGTCATGTGGACTGTCTCCATGCGCTCGATCGAAGCATCCGCGTCAGCAGCGACTTGCTTGGAGTGCTTTGCCTCGGGGTCGCCCCAGCCGCAAGGGCATGTATCGGAGAAGCCTCCGTCCTGCCCCGGCGCGAGTCGCTGGTGGCACCACGGGCAGCTGATCCGCTTGAGGAGTAGCCCTGGAAGCCGGACGTCCTGACCGAGGAGGTCGGAGTGGACCAGGTACTTATTGCCGGGCTGGAGCCTGTCCGGGGAGATCTCGATGATCTTCACGACGTTGCCGCGGTTGAAAGCCTGCGCGCCCTCGACCTTGTAGTCGCCTGAGACGAGGCATTCGTCGTCTTTCTGAAGCTCGTACGGCATGCAGCCACTCAGCCTTTGTGTCTGGAATCCGCCGCCGTCAATAAAACATACTAGCAGATTGAATCGAGCCGGCGCCTGGACAGATCTTGAGCCGCGTCTCTCAGGCGCGGATCGACAGGGACATGCGGGCTGAGAGCCCGCGCTCAAATAAAAGAGGGGCGGCAATCGCCGCCCCTCTTCTATTTGTGATTTGAAG
>Ga0209747_1001624_pt1 | contig 11869 bp, 12 predicted proteins | sample BarGraNGADG00311_FD_184498 | JGI IMG/M metagenome (GOLD analysis project Ga0209747, IMG submission 184498) | Arctic peat soil microbial communities from Barrow, Alaska - Barrow Graham LP Ref core NGADG0011-311 (SPAdes) (version 2) | ecosystem: Environmental > Terrestrial > Soil > Wetlands > Peat... | reverse complement strand
TTGATCGGTTGCTGGATCTCGCGAAGCGTCATCGGGCGATTTCTCCGAACGGACTGGTTGGCCACCGCGCCGCGGGGCGGTCCGGCACAGTGTGCGCCCCGCTCGCCGCCAAGGACGCGAGGAGGAGCGCGGCATGCAACCAGCCGCCGGAGCGGAGCCGGGCGGCTGGTGCCGAGCCCCGATGTGCCGCGCATTCTGCCTCGCCACTCCCGAATCTGGAAGCAGGCTTCTCGGCCGGCGGGCGGCCACTTCGGCCGCGCAGCGCTGTATTCGTCGATACCTCGTGCGAGGCCCGCCGCGTCGCCTGTACGCCGCGTGCGGCGCCGTCCCGCTCCTCGGGGACCTGCCGGAGCGGCGCTGGGTCGGGGCCGCGGAAGCGAGCCGGGCCATCGCGAAGGGATGACCGGGCCTGTGGTCGGCGCGCATGTGCTCCCGTCAGGCGACCTCGCAGACGAGCGTCCAGTCCCCGTCCTTCTGGACCACGGCGATCTGGCCGATCCTCCCGTCCGGAAGGCGACACGGGTAGCCGTCCAGCGAGCGCTCGCGCCGGAGGCGGTCCTGGATCGCGGCCGCGAGCCGCGCCGTCAACGAATGGCGCTCGACCTGCCCCTCGCGCCGCGCGCGATCCTCGACGTGGCGTCGCGCTTCACCGCGATGGCGATCCTCTTCGAAGCTGTCGAAGTAGTACTGGCCGTATCGCATTCGTGCCCCCTTGCCGGGCTCATCCCGCGCGGGGATCCGCCCGGCGCATCTCCTCCGCTCTCGGGATCGCTGGTCGTAAGGGTCGGCGTGACGGCCGACCCTCGTGGACCGTGAGGCCGCCCGCGAACGAGCGGCCTCTCTCGGGTCAGGGGTGGAATGGGGTTCCGTGTGCGTAGGCCGCCGCGGAGACGACCGAGCAGTGGAACGTGAGCGAAGGCAGGGGGATCAGGACGGCGCTCGGGTTGGGACCCGCGAGGTCCGCGTTGATCTGGCCGAGGGTCGTCACGTGCACGTTGGCCGCTGCCGTGTTGGTGAAGAGGACAAGGACGGGCTCCCAGAGGACGTTGAAGTCACCGCCGGTGGATGCGATCCCGACGAGGTGATCGTGACCCAGGACGCCGCCGGCGTAGACGGACCCGAAGCCCATCTGCGCGGAGATCCCCATCGCCGCTCCGGCGACCGCGTCCCCGTGATCCGGGCAGTTCTCAACGGGAACATGCATGCAGTTGAGCGTGACCAGGGTGCCGACCGTCGAGCCAGCCGGATAGACCGGCAGGTAGATCGGGGCGACGTTGTGTTCGAAGTTCGGGTGGACGACCGCGTGCATCGGCGTCGACAGGTAGACCGGGGTGCCCGTCGTGTCGTCATAGGCCGGTTCGATCACCGTCTGCCCGAACGTGACCTCGCCGCTCGGGGTCGCGGCCGCGACGGGTGAGATGCCCAGAACGAGCGCGACCGCGAAAGCCAGGGGAAGTGCGCCGACGCGGCGCCTGGAACGCAGGGCCATGCCCGCCGCGCCCCACGAGCGAGTGCTGTCCATCTCACCCAACCTCGATCGGGATCTCGTAGACCTCCGCGGTCGGGTGCCCCGCCCGCTCGTGGATGCGCATGACCGACTCGCGTGACGGGCCGCTCGAGAGGCAGAAGACCTTGCCCAGGTCGGGATCGAGCCACGCACGCTCGAAGCGCACGCCCTCTTCGCCCTCGATCGCCACGTCGCGTTCGTGGGCTTCGCGAAGCTGCTCGGCGGTGACGCCGAAGAAGCCCGAATGGACGTCCATGAAACTGGCCATGCCGGCCTCCCTGTGAACGGCCCGATCATCCGTCGGGGCCGTGGGAACCCAGCGTCGAACCTCAGGGCGGGGGGTTCATCAGTCGAATGACCGATGACCTCGCGCGGGTTCGGCCTATGCTTCGAAAGCGATGACCACCGTGCCGAGAGCCGTTCGCTGCCCGCTCCTTGTGGGGCGTGACGACCTGCTCGTGCTCGCGGATCGGCGCCTTGACGAAGTCTCGGCCGGGCGTGGCCAGTTCCTCCTGCTCGCCGGCGAGGCCGGGATCGGCAAGACGCGGCTGCTCGCCGCCGTGCGGCGGAAGGCGGAGCAACGCGGCTTCTCATCGGTCGATGGGGCGGTCGCGCCCCAGGACCGCGATGTCCCAGCCGCATCGATCCTGGACCTGGCCCGGTCGATGACCCGGCTCACGCCGTTTGCCGAGCTCGGCCGGGAGCTGCTCGATCGCTGCGACGCGGCGATGGCGGCAGAGCACGTCCAGCGACGGCGCCTGGTCATGGACATCGTCGACCGCATCCTCCTCTCGCTGCCTGGCCCGACGATGCTCTCGTTCGAGGACCTCCAGTGGACCGACGATCTGAGCCTCGAGATCATCGGGGAGCTGGCCCGCCAGTCACGGGACCGGCCCCTCCTGATGACCGGTGATTACCGGACCGAGGACGTCGCACCCGGGGCGAGCGTCCGGGACTGGCGAGCGCGGCTCATCACGCAGCGGATCGCGGAGGAGGCCCGCCTCGCGCCGCTGACCCTGGCGGAAACCGCCCTGGTCACGACCCTCATCCTCGATACCGGCCTCCCGGCGCCGCGCGATGTCGCTGCCGCGGTGTTCGAGCGGACCGACGGGATCCCGCTCCACATCGAGGAGCTGCTGGGCGCATTGAGCGCGAGGGCCCGAGCGGACGGGAACGCGATCAGGGAGGCCACCGTTCCGGACACCATCGAGGATGCGGTCATCGCCCGGATGGCGCACTGGTCGCCAGAGGCGCAGGCGGCGGCCCGCGCGGGGGCCGTCATCGGTCGCTGCTTCGTCCCGGACGTCCTTGCCGGGATCATGGATGTGCCGCCGGAAGCGCTCGAGTCACCGCTCCAGGAGCTCGTCGACGCCTTCGTCCTCGACCCTCCCGGGTTGCGCGGCCTGTACGACTTCCGGCATCAGCTGCTGCGCGACGCGCTGTACAGCACGATCCCGACGTGGGAGCGCCGCCGATTCCACGCTCGGGCCGGGGAGTTCGGGGCCAGGCTCGAGGGAGCGTCGGAGATCCACGCCTCCGTGCACTACGAACGCGCCGGCCTCCGACGCGAGGCATACGAGGCAGCCGTGGTGGGCGGCCGGGAAGCCGCCCTTCTCTCGGCCCACCGCGAGGCGTTCGAGCTCTATCGGCGAGCGGTCGACAACCTGCCGGACGGGCTCAGCCAGTCGGAGCTTGGCGCCATCCTCGAAGCCTATGCCATCGAAGCGGCCGCCATCGAGGAGAACGAGGCCGCCGAACGGGGCAGCCGGGACGCACGAGCGGCCTACCTGGCGGCCGATCGGCCGGCCAAGGCTGCCGAGGTGCTGGTCGGGGTGCTCGGCATGTGGCGCCGCGAGGCTCATCCCATCGCCGAGCGAGCGGTCCTGGCCGCCGCCCTCGCCGCTGAGATCGATGCGCTTCCCGTCGACCGCGAACGGGAGGTCGCCCGTGCCGCGTTGGACGACGAGCTCATACGGATCCAGATCGATACTGTCTCGGTCGGGGCAGCCCGCGCGACGATCGAGACGCTCCGAAAGACCGCGGCGGGTCTCGGGGACGCCGCCGCGGCGATCCAGGCGGACGCGTTCGTCGCGATGGTGGACGTCCTCGACGGCCGCGTCGCGGACGGCCTTGACGGGATCTCGGCCGCCGCCCACGAGGCGCGCAGCGCTGGCTTCGAGGACATCGGCGTCACGGCGTTCCGCGACGCGGCCATCATGGCCGTGCGGACCATGGACTACGCGCGGGCGGATCGCGCCCTGGGCGACGGGTTGCGCTATGCCGATGCGATCGAGCAGTCGCACTGCCGCCACGTGATGGGCGCGCTGTCTGCGCTCGTTGCGTGGGCCGGCGCGGACTGGGTCGATTCAGCCGCAACGGCCCGGCAGACGATGGCCGACCACGGCTGCCGGCGCGCAGTGACGATGGCCCGCTGGGCAATCGGCTACGTGGCGCTCGGTCGCGGGGACTTCCCGGCCGCGGACGTGGAGCTGTTGGCGGCGCTGTCGGTCGGCGAGGACGGCGGCAGTCTCGACCTGATCCTCCCAGCCCTCTGGGGGCTCGCCGAGTCCGCGCTTCTCGACGACCGTCCTGGACAGGCTGCCGACTATTGCCGGGACGCCCTCGAGCGTGCGCGGGCGGCGGGCGAGCGGGCACTTCTCGTGCCATTCGTCGTCACCGGGGTGCGCGCCGAGCAGGCGGCCGGGCGGCCCGCGGAGGCGGAGGCATGGCTCGACGCGTGCGCCGTGCACCTCGCGGCGATGCCCTCTGTCGCGCGCCCGGCCCTCGATCACGCCCGCGGCCTGGTCGCCCTTGCAGCGGGCGCGACCCGGGTGGCGCGCCGCGCGCTGGAGTCCGCGATCGATGAATGGACGGAGCGGGGCCGCGCCTGGGAGGCCACCTGGGCACGCCTCGATCTTGCGAGCTGCCTGACGCGCGTGAACCAGTTTGCAGATGCGGTCGCGTTGGTGGTCGACGCTCGCGAGGTCGCCTCGCGGCTCGAGAGTCGGCCGCTGGCGGACCGGGCGGATGCGCTGCAACGCCTGGCGCGCGGCCACGTCTCCCTCGAGGAGCCGTGGCGCCCACTGACGGCCCGCGAGTTCGCGGTCGCGCGCCTGATCACGGCGGGAATGACGAACGCCGAGATCGCCGGCGAGCTGTCGATCGCCTCGAAGACCGCCAGCAGCCACGTGGAGCACATCCTCGCGAAGCTCGGCGCGTCGCGGCGGGCCGAGATCGCCGCCTGGGCGAGTGCCGTGGAGCGCTCCGCGGGTCACTCGGACCTGCGCCGGCCGGCCGAGCCGGAGCTCACGTCCACCGAACGGCAACCCCGAAGGCCACTCGCATCGCCTCGACGAGGCGTCGATCGATGGCCAGGCTGATGGATCGCGGCACCCTCGATCCCGTGGCTCCCGGCGATTGGGGTGCGCGCACGCACCTTCCCAGTACTTTCGGGGGCCCCGTCTCCCCGGGCGGGGGTACTATCTTCGGCACTGGCGGGCGCTGACCTCCGCTCGTCCAGGGAGGCTTGATCACGACCCACCCGGAGTCGCGACACGGGCCCGAGGGGAGGTGCAGGTCGTGTCGCTGCTCCAACGAGTCGAGCGTGCGCAGCAGGGTGCCGACAACCCGAATGCCGGCGCCCCGGTCGCTGTCGCGCCTCCCGCGCCTCCCGCGCCTCCGACGCCGGTCCAGGGTCCGGCCCGGGAGGCGTACATGCGGGACGTCCGGATTCGCCTCCAGGCCGAGGTCATCCGTGCATTCGACGCGCTGCGGGACGTGGCCGGTGCGGCCGACGCCCGCAGCAAGGTCCAGGGGATCGTCGACCGCGTGATCGACGCGAACGGGTTCGTCGTCTCGCGGGACGAGCGCCTGCACCTGATCGAGGAGGTTGCCGACAACCTCACGGGCTTCGGGCCGCTCGAGCCGCTCCTGCACGACGAGACGATCACCGAGGTGATGGTCAACGGCCCCCGCCACATCTACATCGAGCGGGGCGGGAAGATCGAGCGCATCGACAGCGTGTTCCTGAACGACGAGCACGTGCTGCGGATCATCGACCGGATCATCAGCCCGATGGGTCGGCGCATCGACGAGTCAAGCCCGCGCGTCGACGCCCGGCTGCCCGACGGCTCGCGCGTGAACGCCGTCATCAGCCCTCTTTCGCTCGTGGGACCGGTGATCACGGTCCGCAAGTTCGCCGCCCGGCCGTTTACGGTCCAAGACCTCGTCCGCTTCGGCACGGCCACCGCCGAGATGTTCGATTTCCTGAAGGCCTGCATCGAGGCGCGGCTCAACGTCTTCGTGTCCGGCGGCACGGGCTCCGGCAAGACGACGACGCTCAACGTCCTATCGACGTTCATCCCGGAGGACCAGCGGATCATCACGATCGAGGATGCCGCCGAGCTGCAGCTCCGCCAGGCGCACGTGGTGACGCTCGAGTCGCGCCCTTCCAACATCGAGGGGCTCGGCGAGATCACGATCCGCGACCTGTTGCGGAACGCCCTCCACATGCGCCCCGACCGGATCATCGTGGGCGAGTGCCGCTCGGGCGAGGCCCTGGACATGCTCCAGGCCATGACCACGGGGCAGGATGGCTCCCTGTCCACCGGGCACGCCAACAGCCCGATGGACATGCTCCGGCGACTCGAGACGATGGTCCTCATGACCGGCTACGAGCTGCCGCTCCGGGCTATCCGCGAGCAGATCACCTCCGCCGTCGACCTCATCGTCCATACGGCCCGGCTCAAGGACGGCTCCCGCAAGATCGTCAACATCACCGAGGTCTACGGCATCGAGGACGACCAGATCCTGACCCAGGACATCTTCATGTTCGAGCAGACCGACTTCAAGGACGGGAAGATCGAGGGGTTCCTCAAGCCGACGGGGATCCGGCCGACGTTCATGGGGAAGTTCAAGGCGAGCGGGATCGAGCTGCCGCCCGGGGAGTTCGGCATTCCGCCCGAGGATTCCACGCGACCGGGGCAGGCCCGCAGGGGCAAGGGGCGCTGGATCGCCGATGAGACCCCGCAGCAGCCCGACCCGTCCCGACCCGTGGTCGGGCTCGGCCGAGCGGTCACGGCCGGAGGCATGGTCTACGTCTCGTCGATCGGGCCCGTCGATCCCGACACGGGTCGGGTCGTCAACGGTGCCATCAGGGAACAGACCCGCCAGTGCCTGCGCAATCTCACGGCACGCCTCGAAGGGGCAGGAACCTCGCTCGACAAGGTGGTCTGGGCGAACTGGTCGTTGCGCGACCCGGCGGAGTTCGACACGTTCGACGAGGAATGGGTGCGCTGGTTCCCCGGCGACGCGCCGGTCGGCCAGGGTACGCTGATGCCCGCGCTGCAGCGCCGCGCCGGCTTCCGCGTCTCGATCGGCGTCATCGCCGAGGCGTAGGCGCGCGGGGTCCGCTCAGCCGCCACCCGGTGTGATCGCGCCGATCGCCATGAACCCGAAGATGGCCACGTCCTGCACGAAGTGGATGAGCCACGCCCACCAGAGACCGCGCGTCTCCAGCATCGACCTCGCCAGGATCCAGCCGAGGAACCACGCCAGCACGACGCCGACGATTCCATAGGGCACGCCGTAGAAGTGGGCGATGCCGAAGTACGCCGCGACCATCCAGACCGCATTCCGCGAACCCACGGGCTCCACGAGAACCGACAGGAACGACGCCTTGTAGGTCACCTCCTCGTTGAACGCGTTGAGGGCGGCGGCGAGCAGCACCACCGGCAGAAGTGGCAGCGCCCGGATGACGAGGTCCGTCGAGGGACGCCCGGAGATGACCAGGAACGCCAGCGTGCCGAGGGTGATGCAGACGGCGAGGGTGGGTCCGAGCGTGCTCCACCGGTCACCGCGCTTCACGCCGAGCCAGGGGATGGGTTCGGCCGGAGCGGACGTGTCGCCCTTCGCGAGGAAGAACGCGCGACGATCCCGCTTCACGACATACAGCAGGACGATTACCGCCAGGGTAACGATCAGGTTCAACCCCAGCTCGGCCGGCATGTAGACCCCGAACGACGGGTCCTGGAGCCAGCCCTCGATGAGCGGCAGGCGATCGACCTGCGTCAAGACGACCCATTGCGCGCCGACGAGCACGAGGAAGAGCGACAGGAAGGGGCGCAGCGCGCCGAGCGGCGTCCAGAGCAGGGTCAGCGCCAGGCCCGCGACGAGCACGACGACCGAGCTGCCGGCGCGCAGGTCGGGAGAGATCGCCTGGCCCAGGACCTCCTGCGCGATCACCGTCGGCATCAGGGAAAGCGCCAGGACCACCGCCCAGGCGGCAAGCACAATGCTCGTGCGAGGGCGGGGCGAGGGCACCGCCGGGCCCGAGACGCACTCGTGAGCGACGACCTGACGTTGCACGGTACGGTGTCCTCCGCTGCCTGGAGGGGCGCTCTCACATCATCCGCCCGACGATCCCGGCTGCCCCGAGTCCATCGGTCGCGGCCTGCCGGGTCCAATGGCCCCAACCCACCACAGCGGTCCGGGCCGCGGGTGCAACGTCGCCGGGCGACGAAGTCGGAGCCCCCGGGATCGCCCTCCACCTAGCTGGCGGATCCGGTCCGCCGTCGCCTCCTCGTCTCTTCGGCGTCGTATCGGGACCCTGGGGCCTCGGGGAGCGCGCTTCCTGGGACGAGTCGAATGGCTGGGACGAGCCGGATGAGCGTCGTCGACAGCTCAGCCGGCGATGGCGTGATCGATGACGAATACGAGCACGGCCAGCGACGCCACCGTCGCAAGCGCTCCGGCCACGACGGCGGGACGCCGGAGAAGCCGGACCGACACGCCGACGAGGAGACGAGCGTCGGCGCGGAGATCGGGGTCGGACGACAGCCGTCGCCGCACCACGAGCAGGCTGAGCACGAGCGCGAGGATGGGCGCGACCACGAGCACCAGGGGACCGGCGTTGATCGAGACGAACCAAGTGAAGATCGCGTCCGCGGCGTGCGCCGGCTGGTACTGCACCGGCTGCATCAGCCGGATCACCGACGATGCAAGCACGATGACCGCGGGGAGCACCAGCAGCGTGGCGGCGAACGCGGCGACCGAGTCGATGCGGCGAGATGTCATGGCACGTTCCTCCGGGCTGGAGAGGGGGTACGGAGCGAGGCGAGCGCCCAGCGCACCCGCGACCACGTCGAGGACCAGGCGGGCGGACCACGGCTCCTGCTCCAGGAGGGCGCCGAACTCGTCCTCGTAGCGTCGCCGCCAGCGCGACGGGTAGAGCCGGATCAGCAGCCGCGGGTGCATGCGTGCGGTCACACGACGGCCAGGCGGCGCAATCCCGCCTCGGCGATCTGCTGGATCGACGCGAGCTGCTCCCCCAGCACCTCGCGCCCGAGGCCCGTCAGCTGGTACGGCCGGCGCCGCTCGTCATCGGGGAGCGGCTCGATGAGACCGCGGGCCTCCAGTCGCGCGAGCGCCCCATACAGCGTGCCCGGCCCGAGCCGGACTCGCGCGATCCGGTCGATGTCCTCGATCATCGCGTACCCGTGCTTGGGTCCGCCGGCAAGGCTCGTGAGGATCAGCAGCCCTGGCTCCGGGGGCTGTCCTCGCTCGCTGGCGTGACGCGGCATCTGGGGGTCCTCGATGCGTTGGCCTTTGTATCGTAGTGCGTTATATATCGTAGCACATAGTACAAGGCCAACGTTCGAGTCGCGGGCGCGTACGCGACGACGGACCGACGGTCGCGACGACCGGCGGACGGCGGAGGACCCCCCGCTGTTCGATCCTCGCGCCAGGACGGGTTCAGCGCCGGCCGAACCGCTTGAGGAACCCGCCGTCGCGGCTGGAACCCTCGCGACCTGGACGAGCCTCGCGCACGCGCACGGCGTCGCGGCTTGCCCTCTCGCCATCCTGCACGCGCTCGCTCGCGATGATCCGGGCGAGGTCGAGGTAGACCATGGAGTGCCCCTCGGTGTCGCTGCTCGCGCTGTCGTTGCTCCCTTCGATGTCGTCGACGGTCGGATCAGTCGGCTGCGGCAGCCGTTCGGTCGTTTCCCTGTCCATCACTGGTTCTCCACTGGGGACGCCCCCCGCGGCCGCCCGTCCCGGAATGTTGCGCCGCAGGCGCCCAGGCCGTCGGTCTGGTGGCCGACACGCGTCATGTCATTGAGCGGACGTGCCGCACCAGGATTTCCGATCACGGAGGCGGCCGCGTCCCTCGCGCCCGCGGATCCGCACCCATCCGGTAGGCTGCGACCATGACCGTCATCGACCACGCCGGCGGATGAGTCCATCGCGTGAGTGAGGGCCGGTCGTTCCAGGGCTCACCGCGGACCGGAGGTCGGGGCGAGCGACGCATCACCGCGATCGTCGGCATCCTGCTCATCGGGTTCGTCGGCATCGCGATCGCGAAGCCGTGGGGCAGCCCGGTCGAGCCGGCGCCGTCCGCGCGAATCCCGGTGACTGACGTCACGCCACCCGCGGCCTCGCTCCCGGCCATCACTCCCAGCGTGCCGAGTCTCGCGCCGTTGGCGACGGTCGGTCCCCTCCCCGTCGCGTTCACCTCGCCCCGTTCGCCCGTATCCGCCTCGGCGTCGGCGACATGGACCGGGCTCGACTGGCGGCGGCTCGCTCCCGACGACCCGCTGAGCCTCGTCACCTCGATCGTGCGCTGGCGCCGCGGATTCATCGCCGTTGGGCGGATCGCGGCACCACCCTCGACGCCGGTCTGGACATCGGCTGATGGGACGCGCTGGGACGCGCTCCCCTTCAACACCGCGTCGACGTTCTGGCCGGGCCACGCCGTCCTGGGCATCGCCGAGCTGGCGACGGGCCTCGTCGCCCTCACGGAGACGGTGGAGTACTGCAGCGAGCCGTGCCCGCTGACCTACGAGCTGCCGATCGTCTCGTGGACCTCGCCGGATGGCCGGACCTGGACCCCACGCCTGCTGCCCCCGGAGTGGCTTGCGGAGCCGTCGGGCCAGCCGCCGCTCGTCGCGGTCGGCCCCGCTGGGCTTGTCGTGGCATCCAGCGGACCCGCCGCCCGTCTCGCCACCTCGCCGGACGGGTCGCAATGGCACCTCCTGCCGGCCGATGGGTTCCCGGCGAGGTTCGCGCTCACCGACCTCCACGGCACGGAGGCCGGCTACGTGGCGGTCGGCAGGTGGATGACGACCGACGGCCGCAACCAGGTGGCGTCGCTCTGGTCGGGCGATGGTCGGCGGTGGCCGCAGGTGCCGACCATCCTCTCGACAACACCGGGGGTCGGGCCGGACGTCGGGCCCGCCGTTGCCTCGCTGGTCGTCGGGCGGGACGGCATGGTCGCCATCGGGCGTGGCGTCACGGCGCCCGACATCACCCGTTGGTGGTCGTCGACGGACGGCCGACGCTGGACGGCGATGCCGACGTTCACCCCGCTCGGGCCGACAACCTGCAACGAGGGCTGCGGAATTCTTCCCTACGGGACGCTCATCGGCGACGGCGATCGGTTGGTGGCCGTCCGCGGTGGCACCGACGCCGGCGTCTGGACCTCCATGGACAGCCTGGCGTGGACTCGGCTCCCGCCTGCAGGAGACCGTCCGGCCGAGCAGGCGACGCGGGCGGTCCTCCTTCCGGGCGGCGTGCTCCTCACGGACGGGACGACCGCGTGGTTCGGCGCGGCGACGTCGCCGTAGCGGAGGGAGGCCCGCGGTGGAGGCGCGTCGCGCGGCGGCACCGAGGCTGCCCGGGTGAGGTCAGCGCGGCTCGAGCCGGGCGCGCAGCCAGTCCATCGCGACCGGGACCGCATCAAGGACCGAGATATGGCCGTCGCGGGGGCGCAGCCAGAGCTCCGCCGACGGACAGGTCCGCAGGAGCCACTCGGCATGGGAGGGAGGCACGACCCTGTCCTGCCCGCCCTGGACGAGCAGGACAGGCGCGACGATCTGCCCGACGTCGAAGCCCCACGGCGTGACGAATGCCACGTCATCGTCGATCAGCCCGTCCGGCCCGGCTGCGCCGGCTCGCTCCGCGTCGGCTCCGAGCGACGACCAGGCTCCCTTCAGGGCTGCCCAGTCGGCGGCCGTGAAGACGTTCGGGTCGAACACCTCGGACGCCGCGTACCGCTCGCGCGCCGCGCGACCCTCGACGGCGGCTCGCAGGCCACCATCGGATGCCATGCCCGCGTACCAGTCGAAGCTTTCCGTGAACGGAGCCAGACCTGCCAGGCAAACCACCCCGGTTACTCGATCGGGCAGGAAGGCGGCGCACGCAAGGGCGTGCGGACCACCGCCGGAAGCGCCCATGACGGCGAATCTGGCCACACCGAGCGCGTCGACGATCTGGGCGACGTCGGCCGCTGCCGACGCCACGTTCCGGCCCCGATGGGGACTCGATCCGCCGTAGCTGGGTCGGCCATACGAGAGCAACCGGATA
>Ga0209747_1001623_pt1 | contig 11869 bp, 12 predicted proteins | sample BarGraNGADG00311_FD_184498 | JGI IMG/M metagenome (GOLD analysis project Ga0209747, IMG submission 184498) | Arctic peat soil microbial communities from Barrow, Alaska - Barrow Graham LP Ref core NGADG0011-311 (SPAdes) (version 2) | ecosystem: Environmental > Terrestrial > Soil > Wetlands > Peat... | reverse complement strand
GGGACGGGGAAGGGTGAGCCTTTTGCTCGCTGGTCCTCGCGTTCTGATATTAGCAGACTCTCTATGCTCCCTGAACGCTGCGAATCGCTCGCAAAAGGCTCACCCTGCCCCCGTCGGAACATACCCCTATCAAAGAAAATAAAAGATGACAACTGACCAGTAGGAATCATTGTCGGCGTGTAATCGAACAGGCAAGTTTTGGGGTCAGACCCCTTAACTTGCCTTAAGATGACTGCTGACCAGTAGGAATGAGAATCGGCGTGTAATCGAAAAACGCAACAAAGGGGTCAGACCCCTTTGTTGCGTTTCATCGCTGGGCTATCAATATTACAGGCTGGCGAGGTATACCGAGCATCTCGAATCGACGGAGAGGGTGCCCGAGCGTCTTAGGTGGCGGTGGGTGGGACCTGCATGCTCGGCTCGTTTCTCTTGCTCAGGGCGACCAGCTTCTCGATGAGTCCCAACAGCATCACGATCAGCAGTGAGGCCAGGGAGGGGATCACGATGAAGGATACGTATCCCTTGGCGGTGGAAATGAAGTCGAGGAACGAGCCGAAGCCGGGAAGCGTAACGGCGACACCGCCTATCACTTCACCCATCGAGATCTTCCAGTTGTCGGGTACGTCGTTGTGGTCGCCCTTGGTGGAGTAGAACTTCACCCCGCCGATGTCTTCCACCCCGATGACGCGGTGAATCACATAGTTGCTCTTGTCCTCCGGGTCGTGGAAGATCACGATCTGGCCTACCTGGACGGCCGCCGGGTCGATGTCCTTCACCACCACCGCGTCGCCGGTCTTGATCTGGGGAAACATCGAGTTGCTCACGACGACGTGGAACGGGCTGAAGACGCGCTGGGCGATCAGGAGGAGAGCGAGGGACATCGCGCACGCCACGAGCATGATCGCGACAAAACGCGTGAGGCGCCCCAGGAACCTCCAGAGGTATGTCCTCTTCTTCATCGCCCCTCCTCTGTAGCTCTATCGACTACGGAGGCATGACGGTTTATGGAAGAAGCGCCCGTAAACAGCAGCTTCATGTCTATCTCGGTTTCAGCAGACTGAAAAAATCCATTGTATCCGTTTCCCTGCGGACCACCAGGCCGTCCTCCTCGAGCTTCTGCAGGTGGCTGTCAGTAATCTGCAGGCCGGGGAACATACGCGCCGCGCCCGCGAAGAGGTCGTCGGTCAGGTCCAGCAGAGACATCTCGCCGGACTCCAGCAACTCTATTATCCTAGCTTCTCTGGCCAATATGAAAGAGCGAGTTTTCAGAATCGCGCCGCGGACGTCGTTTATCTCCCCTCCGTGAGAGGGCAGGATCGTTGCGACGTCAAGTGCCTCGATCCGGTCCAGGCTCTCCAGGTATCCCCGCGCGCCGCCGCCGGATGGGCAGTACCAGGCCACCACCGCGCCCACCACGTCACCCGAAAGGAGCAGCCTGTTCTCCCTGTCATACAGGCAGATGTGGCCGGGAGCGTGTCCGGGAGTGTGCACGACCTCGAAGCGCCTGCCTCCGAGTTGGAGGACATCGCCGTCTTCGACCGTGTCGGTTGCCGCCGCCGAACCCATCGGGCAGAGAGCACTGAAGTACTCGTTGATGCCCAAGGGCTCCGCGCCACCCAGCCGATCGCCATAGTACTTCTTTATGTGGTCGATGTCGAAAGTCGCGTTGAGCAGCTCGTTCTCGATCGCCAGCGGTGCCTCCAGGGAGTGAATTATTATGCGTGGCGATGACTCCTGGAGCAGGAACGGCATGGCGCCCATGTGGTCCGGGTGGGCGTGCGAGAGCACGACCGTGTGGATGTCGGCGGGGGCCAGACCGTTCTCCGAGAGGAACTCTTTTATCTTGCCGTAGCACTCCTCGAAGCCGCAGCCGGCGTCGATGAGTATCCCTCCGTCTGCGTCCTTGAGCAGGTAGCTGTTGGCCGGGGCCGGCCACCTGTGGCTCTCGGGCCGGTAGGTGAAGATGGGCGCGGCGGACACCAGGCTTAGCCCAGGCCCATCATGCGGGAGATGATCTCCTTCATGACCTCGTCGGTGCCACCGCCGATGGGCATCAGGCGGATGTCCCTGTAAGCCCTGGCGATGTCATACTCCTCCATGAAGCCGTAGCCGCCGTATATCTGCAGGCAGGTGTTGATGACCTCGCAAGACATCTGCGCGCAGAAGAGCTTGGCCATCGAGACTTCCTTGATCGGGTTCCCGCCATCGACGTAGAGCTTGAGCGCGTGATAGGTCAGGGCCCGGCCGGCCGCGATCTTGGTCTGCATGTCCGCGAAGTAATGGGCAATGACCTGGAAGTTAGCGATGGGCTGGCCGAAGGCCTGGCGCTGCTTGGCGTACTCGAGGGCCTTGTCCAGCGCCTGCTGCGAGCCGCCCACCGAGCCCAGCGAGAGCGTGAGCCGCTCCCAGGCGAACATGCCCATGATCTGGTAGAAGCCCCTGTTGATCTCACCCAGGAGCGCATCCGGCGGGATGACCATGTCGGTGAAGGCCAGCTCGCCGGTGCTGGAGGCGCGCCACCCCAGCTTGTCGAGCTTGCGGGTGACCTGGAAGCCCGGGTTGTCGGTGTCGACCACGAACATGGAGATCCCGCCGTAGCCCTTGGTCGTGTCAGTCTTGGCCGCGAGCACCATGAAGTCGCAGCGCGCACCGTTGGTGATGAAGGTCTTGGAGCCGTTGACGACCCAGTTATCCCCGTCCTTGTCCGCCCGGGTCTTGATGCTCGCCACGTCACTGCCGGCGTCGGGCTCGGTGATCGCCAGGCAGCCGATCCACTCGCCTTTGATGCCCGGGACGAGGTACTTCTCCTTCTGCTCGTCGGTGCCGTAGTGGAGTATATGAGGCATGGCGATGGCGACGTGGGCGCCGATATCCGCCCCGATCCCGCCGGACCGGGCGGTCCCCATCGACTCGTGCAGTATGGCCTCGGCCAGCACGTCGTCACCGCCCCCGTACTTCTCGGGGTAGCGCATCCCCAGGTAGCCCAGGCTCCCCATCTTCAGGAACGCCTCGCGCGGGACCTCGCCCGCCTCCTCCCACTCGTCGGCGTTCGCCGCCAGCTCTTTCTCGATGAACTCGAGGATGGTCTGGCGGAAGACGTCGTGCTCGGGCTGGAAAAGGTCGTTACTCATGGGTGTCCTCCTTTGGGCATGGTTGCCCCCGAAAGATCGCGGTCGGTCGCACGGCAAGGATTATATAACAGGGCGTGTCGACAGATAACAGCAGGCCTCGACGCGAACCAGTCAAGGGTTTTCGTGAAGGCGGCGGGTCGCCGCGATCGGGAGAGCGCAGCGGAGGGCCTATTTCTCTTCGGGGGGCTCCTCGTCCTCCTCGTCCACGCTCTTTCCTGCCATGTGCTTGACCATGCTGAAGGTCTCTCCCAGCCGCTTGGCGAGCTTGGGGATGAGCGCGGGCAGGAAGAGAACGACGAGTACAACGAGTATTATTATTATCTCCCACGGGCCAAGCCCGAAGATGGCGGCTGGGTTCATGCGATCTCCGTTGTTTCCTGTGCCGTTTCCGTTCTTGAGGTATAACATATTCGGGCATGCCAGACAACAAAGGTGGGCCCTGAGGGATTCAGCCGCTGCGGCTAGAATAGAGGGTGGAGAGGGCAAGGAGGGGGAGTTGGAACAGAAGGACCTGGGGAAGGTGTTCAGCCCGCGGACGGTGGCGGTCATCGGCGTCTCGACCACCAACATGTTCCATCCGGCCAATATCATCTACAACAAGAACTTCTACGGCTACGACTGCGAGGTCTTCGCGGTCAACCCCAAGGGCGGCGAGGTCGACAAGCGGCCCGTGTACCGCTCGCTGGCGGAGGTGCCGAAGAAGGTCGACATGGCGGTGGTCGCGGTCAAGGCGCGCCTGGTGCCCGAGGTGGCGCAGGAGTGCGCGGACGCCGGCGTCGAGTCGATGGTGGTGATCTCCGGAGGCTTCGCGGAGATGGGGCCCGAGGGGAAAGAGCTTCAGGACCGCCTGGTCGAGATCTGCAGCAAGGCCTCCGTGGTGCTCATCGGCCCCAACTGCTTCGGCGTCTACGCTCCCCCCGTCGTGGACACGTTTTTCCTGCCTCCGGAGCGCACGGTGCTGCCGCGGTCGGGTCGGACGGCCGTGGCAAGCCAGAGCGGCGCCTTCCTGGTGGACCAGATCATGACCTCTTTCCACGAGGTAGGCATCGGCCTGAGCGTCGCCGTCAGCATGGGCAACAAGGCCATGGTGAACGAGGAGGACCTGTTGCGCCATTTCGCTTCACGTGACGACACCAGCACCCTGTGCTTCTACATCGAGGGCATCGACGAGGGCGTCCGCCGCTTCATAGATGCGGCGCGCGAGGTCACTCCGTCGAAACCCATCGTCGTCTACGCCGGAGGCAAGAGCGAGCGCGGTAAGTCGGCCGCGAAATCGCACACGGCGGCGCTGGCCGCGGACCACGAGCTGCTGGAAGGGGCGCTCAAGCAGAGCGGCATACTGGAGGCCGAGACGGAGTCCGAGGTCACGTCGTTCTGCAAGATGCTCGCTTTCTACACCAGGCCGCTCAGACTCTGCAACGTCGCGATCATCTCCTCGAGCGGAGGGCATGGCGTCATAGCGTCAGACCTCGCCGACGCCGCGGGCATCAACATCCCGGAGTTCTCCGAGCAGAGGCGCGAGGAACTACTGTCGTTGCTGGACCCGACCATCCGGGATATCGCGTCGGCCGCCAACCCGGTGGACCTCACCGGCAGCGCCTCGGACCTCGACTTCGAGCGCTCCCTGGAGTACCTGCTGTCGCAGGACGATATCGAGGCCGCGCTGGTGCTCACGCTGCCTTACACGCCGATGATGACGTCTTTCGTGGGCACGCGGCTGGGGCAGGTGGTGAAGAGGCACGACAAGCCGGTGGTCGCCTACGTGCCGAACCTGGCGAAGTACCAGATGGTGCTGGAGGGCTTCGAGCTGAACGGGATACCCGTCGTTCACGCGATCTCCGAGGCCATCGAGATGCTCAAGGCTCTCAGGATCGTCGGGCGAAGTTGCTGAAGATAGCGCGCCGGCCTCAATCTCCGCTGGTCTTGCCGCCCGGCGTGGTCGAATCTTCACCGGGCTCGGGCTCCGACTCCTCGTCGATCCAACCGAGCGGCTGGCTGGCGGACTTCTTCTTGCGCCCGGGCTGCTCTGTCGCGCCCGGCCTGGAGGGCTTGTAGAACGACCGGTAGAAGTGGTAGCTGATGCCGACGGTCCACAGCCCGATCGGTATGAACACGTAGGGAAGCGCCGGGCGGTAGAGGATGCCGAGGAGAAGGAGGTACGCCAGGCCGCTGATGAAAGCGGTCAGGTGCATGAAGAAGTTGAACTTGCCGAGCGCGACGTTCACGCTCTGCCGGCGCCTCTGTTCCTCGAGCTCCTTGAGCGCGTAGAGCCTGTTGAAGTAGGTGGACTCGTCCCACCCCTCTTCTTTCATCTCGTCGAGGAGCGCGAGGTCGACCTCCGAGAGCCTGGGCTCGTCAACGATCGCGGACTCGCCGCCGCCCGATTCCGCAGGGGCGTCGTCCTCGACCCGTTCATCTTTTTTGATTTCTTCGTCCATCATGACCTCACTGGAGCGGGCAGGGGTGAATGTAACACCGGGCCCGGCGGTGCGCAACACGTCGGGGCGCCGCGCCGGGAGCGTTGTGATACTGTACCGGTGACACATTCAACCTACACGGAGAGAGTCTTCGATGTCCGAGATCTTCACACCCGCGGAGCTCCGTGCGAGGTTCGCCCAACTGCCTTACATCACCCCGTACGCGCGCATCGTCGCGCTGGTGGACAGCGAAGAGCGGCTGGTCGAGCTCCACGAGTTCCACGCTCGCGGCCGCTGCACCGGAGGGGCGGCCTGGGAGGTCTACCACTACGCGCGGACCAGCCCGCTGGTGCTGGACGCGCGAAGGGAAGGAGCGCGCAATATCTTCACTTGCGCGGAAGGCCGCCGAGAGCTGACCCTGGTGCCCGGGATCGCCGCGGCGGGCCTCGAGGAGGTCAGGATCGAGGGCGATGAAGTGGCGCTGACTTATGCCGGCCTTGCCGGTGGCGGGGTCGCCGCGGCGATATGTCGCGGAATGGCGGGCAACGTCATCTCCGCGGAGGTGCACCAGGAGGGAGGAGGAGCCTCCCTGGGACGGGCGACGCTGCGGGTGCCCCGGTGGACCAAGCTGGTGATCGGGGTGGACGATACCGACGACGACAAGCAAGGCGCCACCTGGTCGACCGTGAACGAGATCGCCTTCCAGATCGAGGGCGACGGGCTCGCCGACTACCTGCTCCACACCATAGTCCAGCTTTTCCCGGATAACCCCTACCGCACCACCAACTGCTGCGCCACCGCGATCGTGATGGGCCTGGAAGCGACCGGCCCGGGCCAGGCCGTCGAGCGCGTCCGAGAACTTCTGTCGCAGAGGACGTTCAGTGACCAGTGCGGCATGGCCTGGACCACCCGCGTGCTGCCGCCCGAGGCCGCGATCGATTTCGCGAAAAGGGCCAGGGGCGGGATGGTCACCATCCAGGAGGCCCGCCAGGCGGCCACCGCGACCGAACTGGTCGCCGTGACAGGGGAGCGCGGCTGCATAGGGGCCCTTGCCGCGACCGCGGCACACCTGGACCCCGACGCCGCCGTCAGGCTCGACGGACCGGAGGCGCGCGGCTGATGGAGCTCAGCGATGACGTCGGCCTCAAGGTCGACCTGCAGTCGAGAGGCTTGAGGCTCTCACTCGAGGACGACCACGGCCGCCTGGGGGGAGCGGGGCCCGCCGAGGGCATCACGCTTTTCCTGGGTGGACTCGTCGCGACGGTGCCCACCGCCGCGGCGTTTGTGGCTACTTCACCTTACAGCCTTCACCAGCGCGGCGGCGGGACCGTGCTCGAGCGCGACGGCCGCGAGCTGTGCCAGGTGGAGGTCGCATCGCGCCCCGCCTGGTACTCGCGCGCCACGGCGGGCGGGGTGCCCCTGGAGAAGATCGCGCTGCGCCACGGGCGCGACTGCATCGGCTCCACGGTCGCTCAGGCGTGCGCGCGCCAGGAGCCCTGCCTCTTCTGTGGCATATTCCTCTCGAGGGACGCGGGCGCAACGGTTGCGCGCAAGACCCCGGGTGATATCGCCGAGGTCGCCGCCGCGGCACTGGTAGAAGGATTCACTCACGCCGTGCTCACCACGGGTACCACCGACCCCCGCGACTGCGGCATACCGCTGCTGGTGTCGTGCTCCAAGGCGGTCAAGCACGCGACCGATGGACGCATGGAGGTGCACGTGCAGTACGAGCCTCCCCGCGACTTCACCCTGATCGACGAAGCGGCCGGATTCGCGGACTCGGCGGCGATAAACATCGAGTGCTTCGATCGGGACACGCTCGCCAGGGTCGCCCCGGGCAAGGCGTCGTTAGGGCTCGAGCGTTACAGGAGCGCGTGGGAGCGCGCGGTCGAGGCGATGGGTGAGGGGCGGGTCGCCTGCTTCATCATCGCGGGCCTGGGCGAGCCGGAGGAGAGCGTGCTGGAAGGATGCAGGATGCTCACCTCCCTGGGCGTTTTCCCCTACGTGCTGCCGCTGCGGCCCATCCCCGGCACCCCGATGGGCTCAGCCGCCCCGCCCCCCGCGAGCCGGATGCTCTCCATCTACGAAGCGGCGTCGGAGATTATCTCGGCGTCCGGTCTTTCGCCGTCAGAGAGTCAGCGTGCCGGCTGCGTTCGATGCGGCGCGTGCAGCGCCATAACGGATGTCCTTGGATGGGGCGTGGATCGGCCTCTTAGCCGGTTGCCTCGGTGAGCGCGCATTCCTTCTTGATCTTCTGCTTGATCCTGCAGAGCGCGTTGTCGACGACCTTGGTCTCGCAGTCGATCTCCTCGGCGATCTCCTGGTAGCTCTTGCCGTCGAGGTATTGCACGAAGACGACCCACTCCAGTTCGGAGAGCTTGTCGCGCAGGATGCCTATGACACTGTCCAGCTCCTCCTCGAAGATGAACAGGTCCAGCGGGTCCTCGGACTTATCCGAACCGAGCCCCCGCGAGGCAAGGCTGTCGAGAAGGCTCTCGTCAGGGACCTGCGTGTCGAGCGACTGGTAGGAGGACAGCGGGTTGTGCTTCTTGCGCGCGTGGGTCTTTACCGCGGTGATTATCTGCCTGGTGATGCAGAGGATCGCAAATGAACGGAAGGAGCAGAGCTCGCCTTCCTTGTAGTCGCGAATAGCCTTGAACAGGCCGATCATGCCTTCCTGCACGGTGTCCTCGTGGTCCGCCCCGGTAAGGAAGTACGAGCGGGCCTTCACGTGGGCAAGGTACTGATAGCGGTTTATCAGCACGCTCTCCGCCAGAGGGTCACCCGCTCGGGAACTACGGATGAGCTCCTTGTCGGACATTTCACGGTATTTCTTGACTGAAGGGTTTACAGTTTTGCGTCGTGCCAAAGCATCTCCTTAGCCCACGGCACATCTAGTACCACTGTGCCAGAGTATAGCATACATATTGTCAAGGATGTCAAATGAGTCATCAAGGGTTAGTTACTGTTGAATTGTGAGCATGGTTGAGTGCTCTTGTAAAGTATAGACCGGAAGAATCTACTAGGGAAGCATCGAGCGGGCACCTCATCTTCAAGTATACTCCAACCCTTCACTTCTGCTTTAACTGCTTCTGGCAATGGAAAGGCGGGCATCGCCCGCCTCCCCATGACTATTGAAATGGATTCTACTCCATCGTTATTGCTTCTACCGGGCACTCCTCGGAGCAGTCGCCGCACCCGACGCACTTCTCCAGGTCGATGATCGTGCAAACATCGTCCGTGAGGTCCAGGACCTCGTGCTCGCAAACATCCACGCACAGGCCGCAACCGGTACACTCATCAGCATCGATGGTTGGTCGCTTGTCGCTCTCTTCTCCCACGTTTCACCTCCTGTCGCAGAAATCAACTCGTGAATAATGTCAGCGGACCTCGCGCTCGTCAAGCAGAGCAGGCAATAGCAGGCCCGAAAACAACGCAACTATTGATACACGAATGCGAACAGAAGCGCAATAATCCGGGCCGCAAGTGAACCGAGGCGGTGGCCCGACGGCCCCGGCCGGGGAGGGGCGGATTGTCCGAAGTGATCCTCGGGCGCCGGGCAGGTTGAGGCGCCTGACTGGAGAATACAACCTCCGCGAGCTCCGGCAGGCTCGCCTGAGGGTCCCAGCGGCACTCTAATATGTATATGATGGCGTGTGGGGCATATAACTTGACAATGAGGCACTCAACTTGTATTATGTAAGCAGGCACAAGTATCTGAGCCTGAAATCAAAGCAAGAAACAAGGAGTGGAGAAAATGGCTAAAGTAATTGGAATCGACCTGGGGACGACCAACTCCTGCATGGCCGTTCTAGAGGGCGGAGAGCCCACGGTCATCCCGAACACGGAGGGTGGAAGGACAACCCCGTCCGTAGTGGCGTTCTCCAAGACCGGCGAGAGGTTGGTGGGACAGGTCGCCAAGCGCCAGGCCATCACCAATCCGGACCGGACCATCGCGTCCATCAAGCGAAAGATGGGCACCAACGAGAAGATAAAGATAGACGACCGCGAGTATACCCCTCCCGAGATCTCGGCCATGATCCTGCAGAAGCTCAAGGGCGACGCCGAGGAGTACCTCGGTGAGAAGGTCACCGAGGCGGTCGTCACGGTGCCGGCATATTTCGATGACAGCCAGCGCCAGGCGACCAAGGACGCCGGGCGGATCGCGGGTCTCGAGGTCCTGCGCATCATCAACGAGCCCACCGCGGCCGCGCTCGCATACGGTCTCGACAAGGAGAACGAGCAGACCATCCTGGTCTTCGACCTGGGGGGCGGCACGTTCGACGTGAGCGTCCTGGAGATCGGCGGGGGCGTCTTCGAAGTCAAGTCGACCAGCGGCAACACGCACCTGGGCGGGGACGACTGGGACCAGCGGGTCATCGACTGGATGGCCGATGATTTCAAGTCCAAGACGGGCATAGACCTGCGGACCGACAAGATGGCGCTGCAGAGGCTCAAGGAGGCCGCGGAAAAGGCCAAGATGGAGCTATCCACGACCACCTCGACCAACATCAACCTGCCGTTCATCACGGCTACGCAAGAGGGCCCCCAGCACCTTGACATGACGTTGTCACGCTCGGACTTCAACAAGATGACAGCCGACCTGGTCGACAAGTGCGTGGGCCCGTTCAAGCAGGCCGTCGACGACTCGGGAATAGACATCAAGAACATCGACCACGTGATCCTGGTGGGTGGCGCGACCCGCATGCCGGCCATCCAGGACAAGGTCCGCGAGCTCACCGGCGGCAAGGAGCCTCACAAGGGCGTCAACCCTGACGAGGTAGTGGCGGTCGGCGCCGCGATACAGGCCGGAGTCCTCAAGGGAGAGGTCAAAGACATCCTCCTCCTCGACGTCACTCCGCTGTCGCTGGGCATCGAGACCCTCGGTGGCGTGTTCACCAAACTCATCGAGAGAAACACCACGATCCCGACCCGCAAGAGCGAGGTCTTCACCACCGCCGCGGACGGGCAGACCTCGGTGGAGGTGCACGTCCTGCAGGGCGAACGCGAGATGGCCGATTACAACAAGACCCTCGGCCGCTTCCACCTGGTGGGTATCCCGCCGGCGCCCAGAGGCGTGCCGCAGGTCGAGGTCACCTTCGACATCGACGCCAATGGCATCGTGAACGTGAGCGCGAAGGACCGGGCGACCGGCAACGAGCAGAAGATCACCATCACCGCCACGTCGGGTCTCTCCGAGGACGAGATCAAGAAGATGCAGCGGGACGCGGAGGATCACGCTGACGAGGACCGCAAGCGCAGGGAGGAGGCCGAGACGCGCAACCGCGCGGACGAGGTTGTCTACACCACCGAGAAGTCGCTGCGAGAGCTGGGTGACAAGGTCGACGCGTCAGAGCGCGCCAACATCGAATCCTCTCTCAACGAGGTCAAGGAAGCCCTCAAGGGCAGCGACACCGCGCTGATCAAGTCCACGATGGAGAGCCTGATCCAGGCCTCGCACAGGCTTGCCGAGCAGGTCTACGCACAGACTGCCGGGCCGGCCGGAGGGTCCGACGGCGGATCGCCCGACGGCGGTCAGCCCGGAGGCTCCGAGGAAGAGGTCATCGAGGCCGACTACGAGGTCGTGGACGAGGATAAATAAGCAACGAGCAAGCGTGGCGGCCCCGGCCGCCACGCGCTTTTCCCCGCTCAGCGAAGGGAGGGTTCACATGGCGATAGTAAGATGGGATCCGTTTGACGCGTTCCTGGGCGCACAGGATGAGATGACCAGGATGTTCCGCAGAAGCTGGCTGCGCGGCCCCGAAGAGGAGAATCTCTCCGAGGGAGGCAAGTGGGCTCCGGCGGTCGACATCTACGAGACCGGTGATTCCCTCATCGTGGAGGCCGAACTCCCGGGCATCGAGGTCAAGGACATCGACGTTACCGTGGACGACGGCATCCTCACCATCAAGGGCGAGCGAACGCACGAGAGAGAGGTCGACGAAGAGAACTACCACCGCGTCGAGAGGGCGTGGGGCCTCTTCCAGAGATCGATAAAGCTGCCCGCGGAAACGGTCGCCGACAGCGTCAAGGCGAGTTACGAGGATGGAGTTCTGAAGGTGATGGTTCCCAAGACCGAACCGCAGAAGCCCAAGAGCATACCCGTCACGGTAGAGACCACCAAAGAGATGAAGTAGCGGCGTGCGAGCGGCCATATGGCTAGTGTTCCGTCCCGCAGGTAACTTGACGCACCGAGAGCGTCTCCTCGCCGGGCCTGCAAGGCGCGCGACCGAGTCGTACTCTCCGAGTACTCAGAGGGAGCGGAACGAAGCAGGCGTGGATGCAGCGGCGCTCGAATGCCGAGGTATCTGTGGGACGGAA
>Ga0209747_1001622_pt1 | contig 11874 bp, 9 predicted proteins | sample BarGraNGADG00311_FD_184498 | JGI IMG/M metagenome (GOLD analysis project Ga0209747, IMG submission 184498) | Arctic peat soil microbial communities from Barrow, Alaska - Barrow Graham LP Ref core NGADG0011-311 (SPAdes) (version 2) | ecosystem: Environmental > Terrestrial > Soil > Wetlands > Peat ... | reverse complement strand
AACGGCTTCATGAACCGGAACAGCAGCGTCAGCAGCAGCGTCCGGATGTGCTGGCCGTCGACATCAGCATCCGCCATCAGCACGATCTTGTGATAGCGCAGCTTGGCGATGTCGAAGTCGTCGTGGATGCCGGTGCCCAACGCGGTGATCAGCGCCTGCACCTCGTTGTTGCGCAGTACCCGGTCGATCCGGGCCTTCTCCACGTTGAGGATCTTGCCGCGGATCGGCAGAATGGCCTGGAAGGCGGAGTCCCGGCCGCCCTTGGCCGAGCCGCCGGCGCTGTCCCCCTCGACGATGTAGATCTCGCACTCGCGCGGGTCACCGGACTGGCAGTCGGCGAGCTTGCCGGGGAGCGAACTGGACTCCAGCAGACCCTTGCGCCGGGTCAGATCTCGCGCCTGGCGGGCCGCCATTCGGGCCCGAGCCGCCTGGGTGGCCTTGCCGATGATGGCCTTGCCGTCGCCGGGGTGGGCGTCCAGCCACTCCCGAAGTCCGTCGTTGCAGACCCGCTGGACGAAGGACTTGGCCTCGGTGTTGCCCAGCTTGGTCTTGGTCTGACCCTCGAACTGCGGCTGGGCCAGCTTCACGCTGACGATGGCGGTCAACCCTTCGCGGACGTCCTCGCCGGTGAGGTTCTCGTCCTTCTCCTTGAGCAGGTTCTTCTCCCTGGCGTAGCGATTGAGCACGCTGGTCAACGCCGTCCGAAACCCCTCCTCATGGGTGCCGCCCTCGTGCGTGTTGATCGTGTTCGCGAAGGTGTACACCGACTCCGAGTAGGCGCTGCTCCACTGCAGTGCGATCTCGGCCGAGATGCCCTCGCCGTCGACCTCGAAGGAGATCACCCGGTCGTGTACCAGGGCATCCTTCTTGGCGTTGTTCAGGTGGCGGACGAAGTCGACGATCCCGCCCTGGTAGCAGTAGCTGACCTCGGTGGCGTCCTCGCCACGCTCGTCTCGCAGCTTGATCCGCAGGCCCTTGTTGAGGAAGGCCATCTCCTGTAGCCGCCGGGACAGCGTCTCCGCGGAGTAGGTAGTGGTCTCGAATATCTTGTCATCGGCCCAGAAGGTGATCGTGGTACCGCACTCCCGGGTTGCCGCGCCGCGGGCCAGCGAGGCGGCGGGGCGACTGGCGAGATACGGCTGGAACCACACGTAACCGTCGCGACGGACCTCCACCTCCAGCCGGCTGGACAGCGCGTTGACGACGGACACGCCGACGCCGTGCAGACCGCCGGAGACGGCGTAGGACTTGCCGTCGAACTTCCCGCCGGAATGCAGCGTGGTGAGCACCACCTCGACGGCGGGTCGTTTCTCGACCGGGTGGCGGTCCACCGGGATGCCGCGACCGTTGTCCCGGACTCGGACGCCGCCGCCGGGCAGCAAGACGACAGTGATGGTGTCGCAAAAGCCGGCTAGCGCCTCGTCCACGGCGTTGTCCACTACCTCGTAGACGAGGTGGTGCAGCCCGCGCTCGCCGGTCGACCCGATGTACATCCCCGGGCGTTTGCGGACGGCCTCGAGGCCCTCCAGAACCGTGATCGACTTTGCGCTGTAGTCGTTCGCCTGCGGACGAGGTTGCGAGTTGGCTGCCACCAGGCTGCTCTCTCCCGCGACGCACGGGGGACGGGCGCGGGTCGCGCCGACGGACTGCCGACTGCGGATGCGGACGGCGGGACGACGCGGGTGTTCCGCCACCGGAGCATCACCAACTGACCACCGCGTCGGTGATGCCTCGCGGCGGCTGATCGTGCTGTTAAGTGTACCTGCCCTGGCCAGCCACAGGGCTTCACCGCGGCGCCTGTGGACGTGTGTGGCGCGCTGCGCCGCCGGTTGCATACGGGGGTACCGGCCCGCTCCTCATCGTCTCGGCCTCGTCCGGTACACGCCGGTGGTCAGCCGTAGGTGTCGCGCGGGCCCCGACCAGCCACCCGGCGCGGTCCCTTGACCCAGGACGGGGCGGTCGGTCCGTGCACCCGCACCTGGCGGATGACACCGGCTCCCAGCTGACGGTTGAGTCGGGCGATCAGCTGCTGGCCGAGCAGCCGCACCTGCGTTGCCCAAGCCGTGGACTCGGCGACCAGGACCAGTTCTCCGTCCCGCAGGCTCACCGGCCGGCAGTGCTCGGCCAGCTCCGGACCGACAAGTGAGTCCCAACGGCCCATCACCGCGGCCGACCGCGCGGTCTGCTCCCAGCCCCGCTCGGCCAACAGCGCCCCAACAGCCACCCCGAACGGTTGCGGGTCGCGGTCGTCGCGGCCGGACCCGGTGCCCCGCCGGCGGTCCCGTGGCACCTGGCCAGCCACGCCGGAACCGGCACCCCGACCGCGATCACTCTTCCGGCTTGCGGCGACGCCGCTGCGGCGGGCCTGCGCCCGGGCGCGGTCCAGGGCGTCGCGAGCCAGCGCCGAGCCGGCCGTGGCGGGTGCCGCTGCCTCTCCCGACGACTCTGGTGGTTCACTCGACAAGCGTCACCGTCCCACCGCCCACCCGATAGCGCCGTTCCTGGAGCTGCTTGGGCACATCCTCGGCCACGGCCGCCGTTACCAGCACCTGCTCGGCCGGCTGCACCAGTTCGGCGAGCCGTTCCCGCCGGCCACTGTCCAGCTCGGCAAACACATCGTCGAGCAACAGCACCGGGTCCGCTCCGCCCGCGCCCAACAGCTGGTACGACGCCAACCGCAACGCCAGCGCCAGCGCCCAGGACTCGCCATGACTGGCGTAGCCCCGGGCCGGCAGCCCACCGACGGACAGCACCAGCTCGTCGCGGTGCGGTCCCACCAGACTGACCCCCCGCTCCAGCTCGGCGCGACGAGACTGCGCCAGCGCCGCCCGCATCGCCGCGGCGAGCCCATCCGGGTCCGGCGCGGGGGGCAGGTCGGCGCCGAGAGAGCTCCGGTACTCCATCCCGGTCCGGCCGTCGTCGTCGGCCACTGCGGCGTAAGCGCTGGCCACCAGCGGTCGGATCGCGTCGACCAGGTCGAGGCGGGCGGCTAGCAGCTCCACGCCGTACCGGGTCAGATGGGTGTCCCAGACATCCAGCGTGGCCAGCTCCGCCCCGCTGCGGCGGGCGGCGCTCGCGGACTTGAGCAGAGCGTTGCGCTGTTTGAGCACCCGGTCGTAGTCGGCCCGTACGCCGGCAAAGCGGGGAGCGCGGGTCACCAGCAGGTCGTCGAGGAAGCGGCGTCGGTCCGCCGGATCTCCCTTCACCAACGCCAGGTCCTCCGGCGCGAACATCACCGTCGACAAGACGCCGAGCACCTCTCGCGGCCGCGACAGGGGCACCCGGTTCAGCCGAGCCCGGTTCGCCCGGCCCGGGTTGATCTCGATCTCCACCAGCGTCGACCGCGCTGACCGGGAGGCCGCCACCCGGACCACGGCCCGGTCGGCCCCCGCCCGCACCAGCGGGAGGTCGGCGGCGACCCGGTGGCTGCTCAGCGACCCGGCGTACCCGACCGCCTCGAGCAGGTTGGTCTTGCCCTCGCCGTTTGCTCCGATGAAGACGCTCGGTCCCGACTCCAACGGCAGCTCCAAGGCCGCGTAGCCGCGGAAGTCCGTCAGCGACAGGTGGGCGACGTACACCGCGGATCGAAGTCTCGGCTCGATGGGTGGGGCCTCGGTGGGTCCTCGCTCAGCGCTTGGTCTGGGCGACGTTCGCCTCGGCGACATGGTCGACGTCGGCCCCCGGCGCGTCGGCGCCCAGCTCGACCGAGCCCGCCGCCGAGGTGACGGCGTGGCCGCCGAACTGGTTGCGCAGCGCCGCCACCACCTTCATGGCCGGTGAGTCGTCCTGCCGGCTGGCGAAGCGCGCGTACAGCGCCGCGGTGATCACCGGGAGCGGCACGGCATGGTCGACCGCGGCCTGCACGGTCCAACGACCCTCCCCGGAATCCTGCGCGTAGCCACGCAGCTCGCCCAGCCCGGGGTCAACATCGAGGGCGCGGGCCAGCAGGTCAAGCAGCCAAGACCGGATCACGGTGCCTTGGGTCCAGGACTGGATGACTCCCGGGACATCGTCGACGACGTCGGTGGCCGTCAGTAGCTCCCAGCCCTCGGCGTACGCCTGCATCAGGCCGTACTCGATGCCGTTGTGCACCATCTTGGCGAAGTGCCCGGCGCCGACCCGCCCGGCGTGCACGAAGCCGGCGTCCCCGGGCGGCTTGAGCGCATCGAAGATCGGCTGGACGACGGCCACCGCCTCCGGCTCGCCGCCGACCATAAGGGCGTAGCCGTTCTCCAGTCCCCAGACGCCACCGCTCACGCCGGCGTCGACGAACCGGACGCCCTTCTCGGCACAGTCCGCGGCATGCCGCTGGTCATCGGTGTAGCGGGAGTTGCCGCCGTCGACGATCACATCGCCCGCGGCCAGCAGCTCTCGCAGCGCATCCACCGTGTCGTAGGTCGGCTGGCCGGCCGGCACCATCACCCAGACCACCCGGGGAGCGCTCAGTCGGCCCATGAGCTCCTCCAGGGTGGCCACGTCGCGGTGTTCCGGCGCTCGATCGAACCCGATCACCGTGTGCCCGGCCCGGCGCAGCCGCTCCGCCATGTTGGCGCCCATCTTGCCGAGCCCGACCATCCCGATCTGCACGCCGATCCTCCGTTCTGAAGTGGTTGCTGCCAGCGACTCGCTGATCCTCAGCCAGCCAACCGCACCGGCATCAGCAGGTAACGGTAGGTCGACTCCGGCTCCTTGCCAGTGATCACTGCCGGCTTGGCCGGAGTCGTCAACGCCATTCGCGCGACGTCGGAGTCGATGGCGCCCAGGCCGTCGAGCAGGTAACCCGGGTTGAAGGCAATCGTCATCGGCTCGCCCTCATAGCTGGCCTCAAGCGACTCAGTAGCCTGGGCGTCGTCGCCGCCCCCGGCCTCCAGAACGACTTCTCCGGCCGCGAACGACAGCCGGATCGGGCTGCTGCGTGGCGCCACCAGCGCGACGCGTTTCACGGCCTCCACCAGATGGTTGGCGGTGACCAGCGCGGACGCCGGGGATTCGACCGGCAGCAACGAGCGGTACTTCGGGAACTCGCCGTCGAGCAGCCGGGTCGTCGTCCGTCGGCCGGCACCGGTGAACCCGATCATTCCTTCACCCACCGTGCCGATCGCCAGCGACAGGACCACCTCTGGTCCGGTCGCCAGCGCCTTGGCGGTGTCGGCGAGCGTGCGGGCCGGCACCAGAGCCGTCGTGCTCAGGCCTGGCTGCAGCGGCTGCCAAGACAGCTGGCGGACGGCCAGCCGGTAGCGGTCAGTGGCCGCCAGCGTCAGCGCGTCATCCTCGATCTCTAGCCGCACACCGGTGAGCACGGGCAGGGTGTCGTCCCGGCCGGCCGCCAGCGCGACCTGGGCGACCGCGGCCGCGAAGACGTCGCTTTCTAGGGATCCGGCAGGCTCGGGCATCGCCGGCAAGGTTGGGTAGTCGTCCACCGGCAGGGTAGGCAGCGCGAACCGCGTGGTGCCGCAGGTGAGCACCACGCGGGTGCCCTCGGTCGCGAACTGCACCGGCTGGGCCGGAAGGCTGCGAGTGATCTCCGCCAACAGTCGCCCTGACACCAACGCCGCCCCCGGGTCGCCCGCGTCGATCGCCATTTCAGCCCGAGCCGAGACCTCGTAGTCGAAGCCGGACACCGTCAGGGTGTCGCCGTCGACGGTGAGCAACAGGCCGGCCAGCACCGGGACTGTGGGTCGAGACGGCAGGCTGCGGGCCGTCCACGCCACGGCGTCGGCCAGAGCCTCTCGATCCATGCGGAACTTCATCGCTCAACGCCCCTCCCGATCACTAGGACGGGCTTTGCGGCCCCCTGTCGGTCAGCTGCCCACATCCTGACTGAGCCTGAGTCTGTTCGTTGAAGCTCTTTGCCTACCAATCCATCACCGAAGTCGTAGCCGCGGTGGATGGTGTGGACAAGATGCAAAATCGCACGTCGGAGGCCGTATATCGACCCCCAGTGCGGTGTGTCTGAGCGGTGGACGCCTAGTTGCCGACCGTGGACCGCTGGAGTGCCCACCGAGCCGTGCACCGCTAGCTCGAACATATCCACAGGTTTTTCCCCACCCTGTGTACGGTCTGTCCGGGTTTCGCAACCTGTCGTGACTCCGGTACGTCGCTCGGCGGCCACATCAACGAGCGCCTCTGCTCTTGATCCGATTCGTCAGCTCAGTCACCTGGTTGTACGTCACCCGACGTTCGCTCATCTGCTTGCGGATCTTTCTCTCCGCGTGCATCACCGTGGTGTGGTCCCGACCGCCGAACAGCTGTCCGATCCGCGGCAACGACAGGTCCGTCAACTCCCGGCACAGGTACATCGCGATCTGCCGGGCGTTGGCCAACAGCCGGGTCCGGGAGGAACCGCACAGGTCGTCCATCGAGACGCTGAAGTACTCTGCGGTGGCGGCCATGATCGTCGCAGCCGTGATTTGCGGGCCACCCTCCGCCGGAATGAGGTCTTTCAGGACGATCTCGGCCAACGCCAGGTCGACGCCTTGGCCGTTCAGGCTGGCGAAGGCGGTCACCCGAATCAAAGCGCCCTCAAGCTCGCGGATGTTGCTGGGAATCTTGCTGGCGATGTACTCCAGCACCTCCGGGGGGACACCTAAGCGCTCCTGAGCGGCTTTCTTTCGCAGAATTGCGATGCGCGTTTCCAGGTCCGGTGGTTGCACATCAGTAATCAGGCCCCATTCGAACCGGTTGCGCAGTCGGTCTTCCAATGTCGAGATCTGTTTCGGGGGGCGGTCCGAGCTGATCACGATCTGCTTGTTGGCATTGTGCAGGGTATTAAACGTGTGGAAGAACTCCTCCTGAGTTCGTTCCTTGTTCTCTAAGAACTGGATATCGTCCACCAAGAGCACGTCATTACCGCGATATCGACGTTGAAAGGCGGATGCCTTGTCGTCCCTGATCGAGTTGATGAAGTCGTTCGTGAACTCCTCGGAACTTACATAGCGGACCCGGATGCCGGGGTAGAGCCGCTGCGCGTAATGGCCGATGGCGTGCAACAAGTGCGTCTTGCCCAGCCCCGAGTCGCCGTAGATAAACAGCGGGTTGTATGCCTTGGCCGGCGCTTCGGCGACCGCAAAGGCGGCTGCATGGGCGAACCGGTTGCTGTCCCCGATAACGAACGTGTCGAAGGTGTAGCGGGCGTTCAACCGGGCCGGTTCACTAGATCGGGCGGCATGACCACCGGGGTCGAACCCGGGGCGAGTGGGTGCGGCCGTCCAGGCCGCGTCGTCGTCGGCGTGGTGTGGTCGCGGGTCGGGCACCCGGCCGGCGCCTACTCGTCCAGCGGCTCGGTCGGTGAGGTCCACCACCATCGCCAGCTCGTCGGCCCCGGCACCGCCGTCGTGCGGCACGGTCATCGCCACCGACACGATGCGGTCCAGCTGCGCCGACAGGGCGGCTCCGATTAACGGGAGCAGCCGCGCCTCGATGATGTCGCGCACGAACTCGCTGGGCGCTCCCAACAAGGCCGTCTCATCAGCCAGACCGACCGGACGGCACAACTTGAGCCAGGCCCGGTCCTGGCCGTTGATCGCACCCTCGGACAGGCTCGCGATAGCTCGCCGCCACACCTCGTCGAGATCGACGTTTTCGTCCGCCACCGGATGTCTCCCGTCCACTTCCCTAACCGCTCGTCGCCAGTCGACCAGGTCGCAGCAGCGCCGGGGATCCTTCATCCACATGAATGTCCACAGACTGTGCACGCAGCCACACAACGGCGAGACAGCCGAGCCCGCAGGCCGGTGTCACGCCGTCGCTAGACGACGCACCGGTACACGCGCCCGTCAGATGGCCCGGCAGGTGCGGGCCGCGTGCGCCACGACCAGTGGCGGGGGAGGGCCGGCGACCGCGACGCTAACAGTAGGATGCGGACGCTTCAAGGCTGAAAGATGCAGGATGGTCACCGCGTGACTACGGGGGGTGGTGAGACGAGCTGACCGCCTGAGGCCGAGTACACTGACAGTTGACCGTGTCTTGGACCATCCGTACCGTGTGCGTCTGTCTGTCCACGCTCCGCCAGCCGGCCTGTCGAACCATCGGAACGTCTGACGGGCGTCGGCCGGTGCGGCTTGCGCCGCTCGACCGCTTCGGTGCTCGGCCATCCCGGACACAACCGTGTTGCTGTAACGCCCGAGAAGTCTGCCGTCGCCTGTGCCGTTGGAGTCCTGACCGTGAGTAAGCGTACTTTTCAGCCGAACAACCGCCGTCGGGCGAAGACTCACGGCTTCCGGCTCCGGATGCGCACTCGGGCAGGACGGGCCGTGCTGTCCGCCCGGCGGGCCAAAGGCCGCCGGGAGCTGTCGGCCTGAGCCGGCGGCTGCTCCGGTGCTTCCCGCTGCCAACCGACTTCGCCGGTCCACCGAGTTCGCCGTGGTCGTGCGACAAGGCCGGCACGCCGGCGCCGGCGCCGTAGTCGTGCATCTTCTGCCACCGGACGACAGAGCGGATCTCTCATCCGGTGAGGGTGACTCGGCCGCGTCGTTGTCCCCACGGGTGGGCTTCGTTGTGGGGGTCGGGGTCGGAGGTGCGGTCGTCCGCAACCGCGTCCGCCGCCAGCTACGGCACCTGGTCGGAGTCCGGTGGACGCGGGTTGGTGCAGTTCCGTCCGGATCACTGGTTGTGGTCCGAGCATTGCCGGCCGCGGCGCTGCGACCAGCGCACCAATTGGGGGCCGACTTGGACCGGGCGCTACGCCGAGTGCTGCGGACGGCCGCGTGAGCACGACCCATCGGCGAGCTCCGGTCGCGCGGCTCCTACTGTGGACGATCACCGCTTATCGGCATTTGGTCAGTCCAATGCTCGGCCCGCGCTGTCGATTCGCGCCCAGCTGCAGTAGCTATGCCGCCGAGGCCATCGCCGAGTACGGTGCTATTCGCGGCACCTGGCTGGCACTCCGACGGCTTGTGCGCTGCCACCCCTTTCACCCTGGCGGTTACGACCCGGTGCCGCGACTGCGGCTGAGCTCGCCGACAGACTTGGGCGACCCGCCACGAGGCGCACGTCCGGGTGCCGTCACAACCTCGTCAGGAGCAACTGAGTGTTAGACCCGCTGTACGAGATCATCACTCGGGTCATCCTTGTGATCCATAGCGGGCTGAGCGTCGTATTCAGCGACCCGAAGAGCGGTCCGGGGTGGGCACTTTCCATCGTTTTTCTGACCGTGCTTATCCGGCTGTTGCTTTTCCCGCTGTTCGTCAAGCAGATCCGTGCGCAACGGGCCATGCAGACACTGCAGCCGCGGGTCAAGGAACTGCAGGGAAAGCACAAGGGTGATCGCGAGACACTCAACAAAGAAATGATGGCGCTGTACAAGGAGCACGGCGCCAACCCCGTGGCCGGCTGCCTCCCACTCATCTTGCAGCTGCCGGTGTTCTACGCCCTGTTCCATGTGCTGCGCACCATCCGACCGAACGGACCGGGTCTGTACGGATTTACTCCCGAGCAGGTCGACAACGCCGCGCACGCGAAGATTTTTGGCGCCCCCATTGCGGCCGCTTTCAGCTCACCGACGTCGCTGCTGCACCAGCTCGCGGCCTCACCTACTTCGGTGAAGACGCTGTCGGTCGTGCTCATCGTGCTGATGGGTCTGACCACCTTCTTCACCCAGCGCCAAATGATGGGCCGGACCGGACCCGTCGACCCAACGCAGGCGATGACGCAGAAGGTTCTGCTCTACGTCATGCCGTTCTCTTTCGCCGTTTTCGGGTTCCAGTTCCCGATCGGGGTGTTGCTGTACTGGCTGACCACAAACCTGTGGAGCATGGGGCAGCAGTTCTTCGTCATTCGACGCATGCCACCACCACCGGCGCTCGCCGGATCGGCACCGAGGATTGGTCCGGGTCGACCGGCGGCATCGACGCGACCGGGAGCACGGCCGATGGTGGACCGCGGTCGGGGAGACGGTAAGCCGGGGTTGGCAGCCAACGGCCAACCCGCCGCCAACGGCCACTTTGGTGGACTTGCTGGGGCGTTCTCACTCGGCCGGTTCGGGCGCCGCGGCACAGTGCCCCAAGACCCACCTACGCCGACACCGCCGCCGCCCGCAGCACCCCCGCCAACCGCAGCACCACCGCCAACCGGGCAACCGACCGGCTCCGCCGGAGCTGCTCCGGTACGCCGCGCCACTTCCGGGAGTGGTGCCGGAGCCCCCCGTCGCCCGGACCCCACCCGCGGCAACGGCGGTCGACCCAACACCAACCGGACGAAGCGCAAGGGGCGTCGCGGCGGTCGGCACTAGCCTTGCCATTGCAGCCCGACCGACCATTGCAGCCCGACCGACCAGTGCAGCCGAGGTACTGGCTGGCAGGAGGGACAACCCCGCGTGACCGAGGCGGCACCCGATCGAACCGACCCGCTGCGACCGCCGGGCGAGCCTGGGTTAACTCCGCCCAACGGCGAAGGCGCAGCCATCGCATCCCTGACTGATCGACCAGACGCTGTGTTGGTCAAGGAAGGCGACATTGCTGGCGACTACCTAGAGCGGTTGCTCGACATCGTGGACTACGACGGGGACCTGGACATGGACGTCCAGGGCGACCGAGCGGTCGTGGCGATCGTCGGCGATCGGTTGACCAAGCTGGTTGGCTCGAACGGGGCAACGCTGGATGCCTTGCAGGAGCTCACTCGGCTCGCCGTACAGCAGCAGACCGGGGTCCGCAGCCGACTCATGCTCGACATCGGCGGCTATCGGGCGCGCCGCCGGGCCGACCTCACGCGGCTGGGGACGAAGGTTGCCCGCGAGGTGTTGACCGCGGCCGAACCCGCTTCGCTCGCCCCCATGAACCCGTTCGAGCGCAAAGTGGTGCACGATGCGGTCGCTGGGATCGACGGCGTGCGGAGCGAGTCAGAAGGGGTTGAGCCCGACCGGTACGTCGTCATTGTCCCCACGTGAGCCTCTGAGCTCGGTAGCGCCACCCGGGTCAACCGCAGCGCGGACCGTCGAGTCGCCCCCGCCGGTCGCCCTGATGGCCTTCGGGTCCGCCTTGCCGCTCGCCCGCCGGTACGCCGAGCTGCTGTCCACCACCGCGGTGGACCGAGGAATCTTGGGTCCACGCGAGGGCGCCCGGATCTGGGCCCGCCATCTCCTCAATTGCGCCGCTGTGGCCGAACTCGTGCCCGACGCCGCCAGCGTGGCAGACCTGGGATCCGGGGCGGGGCTCCCCGGTATTGTGGTCGCGCTGCTTCGGCCCGACCTTGACATGGTGTTGATCGAGCCGATGCGGCGGCGAACAGCCTTCTTGCACGAGTGCGTCGCCGCGCTGAGACTCGATCGAGTCGAGGTGGTGCAGACCCGAGCCGAACAGTTGACCGGCCGTCGATTCGACATCGCGTTGGCGCGCGCCGTCGCCCCCTTGCCTAGGCTGCTCACTCTGTCGTTGCCGTTGCTCCAGCCCGGCGGCTCGCTGCTGGCGCTCAAGGGCGCCGCAGGCACGGCCGAGCTGGCCGCCAGTGCCACGGAGCTGGCCGCCGCTGGCGCGCGGGGAGAAGTTCGACACTGTGGGCGAGCTTGGTTGCGCCACCCAGCAACCGTCGTTGCGGTCACGACGCCCCTGCGCCGTCCGTGAATCGCGATCGCGGGGTACTGATCGCGGGATGAGGAGACGACAGCTCGATGAGCCAGGATGGCGACGACCGTCGGCTGGCGATGGCCTGGACCGGGTTGGGCTGGGCGAACGCCGCCACCGCAACCGGTCGGGCGTCGTCATGGGCCAAGCCGCAGCAGAGCCATCCTGCGGGCCTGGGATGGCCGGTGCCCGGCGGTGACGGTGCCAGTTCCTCCCCTGCGGTTTCACGTGAAACCGGCCCCGGCGCCGCGCAGGTTATGACGGACGAAGCCAACCCGACCGCCCCGCCAGGCCCAGTTTCACGTGAAACCCGCGGGGG
>Ga0209747_1001621_pt1 | contig 11882 bp, 9 predicted proteins | sample BarGraNGADG00311_FD_184498 | JGI IMG/M metagenome (GOLD analysis project Ga0209747, IMG submission 184498) | Arctic peat soil microbial communities from Barrow, Alaska - Barrow Graham LP Ref core NGADG0011-311 (SPAdes) (version 2) | ecosystem: Environmental > Terrestrial > Soil > Wetlands > Peat ... | reverse complement strand
TCATCTCATTCAAAACATGAGTTGTGACTCTTCTAACAGATTTATGTATTGGCATAATAATAAATGTGTTAATTTATGCAGACAAAGTTACTGAATTGAATTGGATGATGCGTCTTCAGAGTATCATCTTTTTAATTTGGCAGGTTCAATCATATATTCTGTCGTTTTGTCATAAAATAGCCTAAAAACTTTAATGGCATAATCATTGCTAATTCGATATAGTATATATTTTTTAAATGAGAAGATGGAACATGCTCAGATATATCATGGTTATGTTCCATGTATCAAAATAAAAATTTTTAAATTATTATAAAATGGGAAAAATAATTGGAATTGACCTGGGAACAACAAACTCTTGTGTTGCAGTAATGGAAGGTAATGAACCTGTTGTAATCCCCAACAGCGAAGGGAAGAGAACCACCCCTTCAATAGTTGCATTCGTTGAAAATGGAGAACGCAAAGTCGGAGATCCCGCTAAACGTCAGGCTATCACTAATTCAAAAAAGACTGTATTCTCGATCAAGAGATTTATGGGCGAGACCTATGATAAAGTTACAAAAGAGATTAAAAGAGTATCCTATACTGTTGTTAAAGGTGACAATAATACTCCCAGAGTGAAAATTGACGACCGTCAATATTCTCCTCAGGAGATTTCCGCCATAATTCTGCAAAAGATGAAAAAGACTGCTGAAGATTATCTCGGACAGGAAGTGACTGATGCAGTTATTACAGTTCCCGCATATTTCAGCGATTCACAGCGCCAGGCAACGAAAGAGGCTGGTGAAATAGCCGGATTGAATGTCAAAAGGATTATTAATGAGCCAACAGCCGCTTCTCTGGCCTACGGTCTCGACAAGAAATCACAGGATCTTAAAATTGCTGTTTTTGATCTTGGAGGCGGAACTTTTGATATCTCAATTCTTGAGCTTGGAGATGGTGTCTTTGAAGTCAAATCGACAAACGGAGATACACATCTCGGAGGTGACGATTTTGACCATCTGATCATTGACTGGATGGCTGATGAGTTTCTAAAGGAAGAAGGTGTTGATCTGAGAAAAGATCCTATGGCTTTACAGCGTCTGAAAGAAGCTGCCGAAAAAGCCAAAATTGAACTTTCAAGTTCGACAACAACGGAGATCAATCTCCCATATATTATGCCTGTTGACGGAATTCCAAAACATCTGGTAAAAACTCTCACACGGGCCAACCTTGAAAAGATTTGTGATAAACTTATTCAGGCTTGTATCGAACCTTGCAAGATTGCCCTCAAAGATTCGGGTCTTTCAATATCCGACATAGATGAAGTCCTTCTTGTTGGTGGGTCTACGCGTATACCTGCAATTCAGCAGCTTGTTGAAAAGTTCTTTGGACGCGTTCCATCGAAAGGTGTCAATCCCGACGAAGTGGTTGCTGTAGGAGCAGCAATACAAGGAGGTGTACTCACTGGAGAGGTAAAAGATGTTCTTCTTCTTGATGTTACTCCATTATCACTTGGTATCGAGACAATGGGAGGTGTAATGACCAAGCTTATTGAGTCAAACACAACAATTCCCACCAAGAAAACAGAGGTATTTACAACAGCTGCAGATAGTCAGCCTTCTGTCGAGATACATGTTCTGCAGGGTGAGAGACCAATGGCAGTCGGAAATAAAACTATCGGACGTTTCCATCTCGATGGTCTGCCACCTGCCCCAAGAGGTGTTCCCCAGATTGAAGTAAGTTTTGATATCGATGCTAACGGGATTCTGCACGTGGCAGCTAAAGACAGAGGCACAGGAAAAGAGCAGAGAATAAGGATAGAAGCCTCTTCAGGTTTGAATGATGACGAAATCAGAAGAATGCGGGAAGAAGCTAAAGCCAACGCAGATGCAGACAATAAAGCAAAAGAAAAAGTTGATAAGATTAATACCGCTGACAGCATGATCTTTACAACCGAAAAACAGCTCAGGGAATTTGGCGATAAACTTCCGGCTGACAAGAAACCCGCCATTGAGAGCGCTCTCGCCAAACTTAAGGAAGCACACAAGTCGCAGGATGTTGATGCAATTGATAAAGCTCTTGCGGAATTAAATTCAGTATGGCAGGTCGCATCAGAAGAGATGTATAAGACTGCTCAGAATTCGGAACAGACAAAAGCTCAACCCGATGCGGAACAGCCCTCTGGAAATAATACAAAACCAGGGAACGAAGAGGTTACTGATGTTGATTTTGAAGAAGTAAAATAAATTATAAAATACTTAATTAAAAGAGGTTGAAAAAATTTCAACCTCTTTTTTTATTTCAACTTGTTTCATTGTTAAAGTATGGTATATCTGACTAGATCTGCGCGATCTGCGGGAAATCCTGATACTCGCTTTTTCCCGCAGATTTTACAGATTGGCACAGATAGTATTTTGAAATGAAATTGTAATAATCTCACTATTATAAATCCCCCTCGATTTTTTGTACTTTTATATAAAATTTTGCGTTTCCTGAATATGAGCCCTAAAATATTTATAATATCCTCTTTTTTAATTATTTCAGTCTGTGCTGTAAGCCAGACCGAAACATCAGTTAATAAAACTGATAAACAGGGAAGAAAACAGGGGCACTGGATAAAAAAATATCCTAATGAAGTAACCATGTATGATGGGTTTTTTAAAGACGATCATCCTGTCGGTGAGTTCAGAAGATACTTTGAAAATCAATCCTTACGGTCACTTCTTACTTATAGTGATGATGGAATAAAGGCGATTGCAACTATGTATCATCCAAGTGGTTATATATCTTCAAAAGGAACCTATATCAACCAGATGAAGGAAGGCAAATGGCAATTCTTTTCCGAATTTACCAATGGTTATCTGATCTCTGAAGAAAACTACTCAAAAAATCTTAGAAACGGGATCTCGCTTAAATTCTATCCCAACAGTACGATAGCAGAAAAACTCACTTATGTAAACAACATTAAACAGGGAGAATGGACACAATACTACCCCACGGGGGCTGTCTTACTGAAATCATATTATCAGGGCGGCCAAATCAATGGAAAGTTTGAAGTATGGTTTGAAAATGGAAGTATAGAATATTCCGGACAATACAAAAATGATTCCCGGGATGGTCTATGGGTTATTTATAAAAATGACGGGACTATCAAATACAAACTGGAATACCTGGCAGGAGTAACAAACGATCGCCAGATGGATATTGATGAATCTGACTTTTTAGATTCCCTTGAAAAGAACAAGGGTAAAATTGCGGACCCGGAAAAAGCCGGAGTCATTAGGTAATGAAGACTTTATATCATTCGGTCCGGAACAGGATTAGACTAATAATTACTCTGCTTCTATTATCCGATACTTGTTTGTTGCCTGGACAGGAACCGGTCTATTCCTATTTCTACAGGGTCTATCTAAGAGATAAAGGAGATAATGTCGTAAATAAATATTCAGCTGAAGAACTTCTTTCATCACGGGCTATTGACCGAAGACAAAAAGCGGGAATTCCGGTACCCGACATCAGGGATCTTCCTGTAGAAAAGAGTTATCTGAATCAGATATCACTTTTAGGGTTGAAACTTCATTCAACATCAAAATGGATGAATACAGCTCTTTTCAAATCTCAATCTTCATTTGATATAAAAAATCTTCTTAGTTTGCCATTTGTCACTGATGTCCGGGCAGTCAAAACTCCGGGAAGAAAGAATCTCCATAATGACAAACTCAATTTTCAAATAATTCAGACTGATTTCCCTCCGTTCGACCGCCCTGTAACCATGATTAATGGTTCTTCGATGCACGATTCAGGATATGATGGGAAAAATGTTCTTATAGCGATACTTGACGGAGGATTTTTAAATGCCAACAAGATATCCTCATTAAATGATCTACGGTTCAGGCATGGAATCAAAACAACTTACGACTTTGTAAATAACAATCTATCAGTCTATAATTTGAGTTCGCACGGAACAGCCGTTCTCTCTGTCCTGGCAGGAAATATTCCAGGGCAGATTGAGGGAACAGCTCCGGGAGCCGATTTCCTGCTCCTTAAAACCGAAGATGTAGAGTCTGAGTTTCCGTGTGAAGAAGATTTTTGGGCCGCCGGTGCCGAGTTTGCAGATAGTTCGGGAGCTGATATAATTTCATCATCGCTTGGATACTTCAATTTTGATGATTCCACTCTTAATTATAAATACTCCGATCTCGACGGGAATACAGCATTCGTTACAAGGGCAGCTGATATTGCAGCTTCTAAAGGGATTCTTGTAGTTAACAGCGCAGGAAATGAGAGGAATACAGTCTGGCAGCGTATAATATTCCCTTCAGACGGATACAGTGTATTAGCAGTGGGTGCTGTCGACGGGAATAATATTATTTCAGATTTTTCTTCTGCAGGGCCCTCTGCTGACAGGAGAATTAAACCTGATAATGTCGCGATGGGGGTTAGCGTACCCGTTCAAATAGCTGAAAATACAATCGGAAGATCAAGTGGCACCTCCTTTTCATGTCCGGTATTAAGTGGAATGGCAGCCTGTCTTATGCAGGCAGTGCCCCGTGCCTTAAACACAGACATCATTAAAGTACTCCATTCCAGTGCTGACCGTTCTAATCATCCCGATTCACTTTATGGTTATGGGATTCCAGATATTGTACTTGCTCTTACCAGACTTCAAAATTTATATATTAAAATTCCTGATAGTGGAATAATAACAAGTCCAAACCCAACAACTGGCGATTTTGAAATCATTTTTCCTACACCCCCTGAAAACGTAACAATTGAGATAATTTCATTAACAGGAAAATTATTATTCAGAAAAGCCTATACTGATTATGCCGGCCGGAGCATAATTATTTCAGAATTACAGCACAAGGCACAAGGAATATATATTATAAGAGCAATAAGTGGATCAGAAATAAAAGTCCGGAAGATAATTAAACTAAATAACTGATCATGACTGAAAAACTATCGTTAACCGAATTGCAGCTGATCATAAGAGATTCTTTGTATCTGGCTTTACCTGATGTGTACTGGGTAATGGCAGAAATTTCAGAGCTTAACGAGAATAATGCCGGGCATTGTTACCTTGAATTAATTGAAAAACATCCTGATGAGAAAAATGTAAGAGCGCGTGTAAAAGCAATAATCTGGAGCAACCGATACAGATTCCTCAAAGCTTTTTTTGAAAATATCACAGGAGAGTCTCTCAGGGAAGGACTCAAAATACTTGTCAAAACAAAAGTTGAATATCACGAACTATATGGGTTGAGCCTCATAATATCAGATTTCGATCCGGCTTTTACGATTGGAGAGATGGCAATGAAACGCCAGCTTGTGATAAAAAAGCTTGAGCAGGAAGGTGTATTTTCGATGAATAAGGAACTCCAGTTTCCATATGTTCCTCAAAGAATTGCTGTTATTTCTTCAAAAAACGCAGCCGGGTATTCTGATTTTATAAACCATCTTAAAAGCAATAGTTTTGGATATATTTTCTATACCGCATTGATTGAAACATCATTGCAGGGTACCGAAACCGAACAGGGCGTTATAAGTGCGCTTGACAAGATCGCCTTAAACTCCCATTTATTTGACCTGGTTGTAATTATAAGAGGCGGAGGATCCCAATCAGACCTTAGCTGGTTTGATAGTTATAATATCGCTTACCATATCACCCAGTTTCCTTTACCTGTTATTACAGGTATCGGACACGATAAAGATGTATCTGTTACAGACATGGTAGCAAACAGATCGCTAAAAACGCCAACTGCAGTTGCTGATTTTCTCGTTGATTCTATTGCAAATGCCGAAAATCACATTATTGAAATGAGCTCTCAAATAATTACATCTTCACGGATTATTATAGAAAAAAACAAAAACAGGATTGAAACATCAGGTATTAAATTATTCCCCCTTGCAAGAATAATGATGTCGGATATAAAAGAAAAGCTTTCAGCCGAAATAATCGAAATAATAAATATCGGCAAGGAATTAATCATCAGAGCCGGCCTCGTTCCGGCAAATCAGGAATCAAGACTTTCTTCATCTGCGAAATCATTTGTTTCAGGAAAAGACATAACATTTAAGAGGAATAGTCAGAGACTTATTACGGGTACCATCAGTTTTCTGAGCGTGAACAATATAAGGTTGAAAAGCTTAGAGAGTACCTTACAACTACTTAATCCTGAAAGAGTGCTTGAACGAGGTTTCTCAATTACGTCAATTAATGGCAGGATACTAAAGAATAGTGATCAGATTAAAAAGAATGATCTCATTGACACACAACTCTGTGAAGGAACCTTTAGTAGCAGGGTCGTTGAGAGGAGAGGGAGAATGGGTGAAGGGGAGAATGGATGATGAGGAGCATGGGTGAAGAGAATGAATCATATTAAAATTTAATTATATGGCTAAGAAAGAATTTTCATTTAATAATGCAGTTGTTGAGATAGAAAATATTCTGCATAACATTGAGAGCGGTGATCTGGATATTGATAGACTGTCAGTAGAAGTAAAACGTGCTGCTGAACTTATCAAAGAATGTCAGAAAAAGCTGAGGTCAACTGAGGAGGAGATCAATAGTATATTTAAGGATCTGGTATAAAAATAAATCAGGACCGAAGTCCTGATTTACTACTTTACTACCCTAAACCTAAATCCATGAAAAAAACCCTTATAACCTAAATTTACTAACTTCTGTCTTTAAAACGTTTATGAGATATAAAATGTTTCGTTTTTTTCTAAATATTTATTGAAATATTATCAATATTTGACGAACTGGTTATTTTTCTACACCAAGTACATCTTTAAACGCTTTAACGAAGGTTTCTTTTGGAAGAGCCCCCATTGCCATCTGTGGCTGACCCTCTGCAGGAACAAATAAAAATGAAGGAATACTTCGGATTCCAAAGACTGACGCCAGTTCCTGCTCTGCCTCTGTATCCACTTTGAATACATTTATCTTTCCATCAAAATCTTTAGCCAGCTCTTCCAATACCGGAGCTACAATTTTGCATGGTCCGCACCAATCAGCATAAAAATCAATTATACATGGCTTCTCCCCTTCAAATTTCCATTCTTTGTTCTTCTCATAATTGAATACTTCATTCAAAAATGTCTCTTTTGTCAGATGCTGTATCATATCATTTTTTTAAAATAAACATTAAGAAATTGAGTTTGTTTATTTACAGTCAACCTTTGTGCCAATTAATTGCAAATATCAATAATATTCTAGAATTGGGTATTAATTGTAACTTTGTCATGAATAATTAACAAATTGTCATATCTATATATGAATATATGTCTTAATGACAAAATTTTCGAGATACTTTCATCTGTAGTTACATCTGAGAATGTACAAGCATATGTTATAGGAGGATGGGTAAGGGATTGTCTTTTAAAAAGAGACCACCCCGATAAGGATATTGATATTGTTGTAGTCGGAAGCGGCATTGAGATTGCACAGAAGGCAGCACGGAAAATTCATCCGGGAATAAAAGTCAGTATCTTCAAAAATTTTGGAACTGCAATGTTTCGGAATCGGGAATATGAGATCGAATTTGTAGGTGCGAGAAGAGAGTCGTATAACAGGAATTCAAGAAAGCCCGTTGTTGAAGATGGGACCCTGGAGGATGATCAGAAAAGAAGAGACTTCACCATTAACACTCTCGCTATAAGCATAAATAAAGATACATTTGGTGAGTTTTTAGATCCCTTTGGAGGAATGGATGACCTGAAGAAGAAAATAATCAGAACGCCTCTTGAACCAGACAAAACATTTTCAGATGATCCGTTAAGGATGATGAGAGCTATAAGGTTTGCAAGTCAGCTTAATTTCTCTATCGAAGAGAATACATTTGCTTCTATAAAAAATAATGCCGAAAGAATAAAAATCGTATCAGCTGAAAGGATTGTAACTGAACTTAATAAAATAATTATGTGTTCCCATCCTTCAAAGGGGTTTATCCTTCTTGAAAAGGCAGGTTTGCTTCAGATAGTTTTCCCTGAACTTGATAATCTTAAAGGAGTCGAGACAAAAGAAGGGAAAGCACATAAGGATAATTTTCATCATTCTATAAAAGTGCTGGATAATATCAGTAAAAATACTGATAATTTATGGCTCAGATGGGCTGCACTGCTTCACGATATTGCCAAACCTGTTACAAAAAAATATCAGCCTGAAACCGGCTGGTCATTTCACGGACACGAATTTATCGGTTCAAAAATGGTTCCGGATATATTCAGAAGGTTAAAGCTTCCACTGAATGAGAAGATGAAATATGTTCAGAAAATTATTGACCTCCACCTTAGACCAATAGCATTGTCGCAGGATCTGGTAACAGATTCAGCGGTCAGAAGGCTCCTTTTTGAAGCCGGTGATGACATTGACGATCTCATGATTTTATGTGAAGCTGATATAACATCCAAGAATGAAGCAAAAAAAACGAAACATCTTGAAAACTTCAGACTTGTAAGAATAAAACTTAAAGAGATTGAAGAAAAGGACGCCGTCAGAAATTTTCAGCCACCTGTAGACGGAAGTGAGATCATAATGACCTTTGGAATAAAACCTGGTAAAAAAGTTGGTGTTATTAAAAATGCAATCAGAGATGCGATACTTGATGGGTTAATCCCGAATGAACATGAAGCTGCCATGAAATTAATGCTTGAAAAAGGAGTTGAACTTGGACTATCTCCTGTTGATCAGACTATCTGACTTTAAGATCGAGAAGAACAGGTAAATGATCGCTTATCCCTCCCTGATACTTATATCCACGATATGTTGAAAATGGGCTAAATCCCGGATATTTAGAATCCTTTTTTAACAAAAACTCAGGTTTAAAAATTTTTAATAGTTCTGGTTCCGTATAAAGTCCTTTCCTGCCAGCCAGAAGTCCACCTGATACAATAATCTGGTCGATCATTTCCCATGTGCCCATATAACGATATGTCCCAAGGCCGCTTTCATCCAGCCTGCCAGAAAGGTCCACCAGGCATCTTAAAGAATCAGATGAATAAATCAGAGAGTTAATAGCCTGATCATCAGGAGTAGAATTAAAGTCCCCTAAAATTACAACTCTTGCTTCTGAAGGATTTTGCTGAATTATAGAATCGGCTTTTTCTCTGACCATTGATGCAATTTGGCGCCTGTAACCCTCTCCGGCCAGAACACCTCCTCTCCTCGACGGCCAATGGTTTACAAAAATGTGAATAGTATCCGTACCAATTAAAAACTTAACGTATAAAATGCTTCTTGAATTAAATTTTTGTTGTTTCATCTCCTTCGGAATCAAATACTTGTAATATATAATCCTTGCATATATTCCCCGGTAGATGAGACATACATCTATTCCTCTTCGATCTGGTGATTCTTCATGAACGATACTGTAATTAAATTTTGATAAATAAGTGCCATAAATAAGATCTTCGAGCACTTTCCTGTTTTCAATCTCACAAAAACCAATAATAGAAGGCGGGTCCCATTCACCCGCTGCAATAATTGTTTTATAAAGTGAATTTAATTTTTTATTATACCTTTCTGTATTCCATCTCATTAACCCATCAGGTAGAAACTCATTATCGTCCGTAAGAGTATCATCAAAGGTATCAAAGAAGTTTTCTACGTTATAAAACATAAGTCTGACCGGTTGAGATTTCACAACCTGCGAATTGCTGGAATTTAAAATCAACGTAAGCAGTAATAGCACTAACAATATATCCCGAACAGGCCTTTTAGACATAAATATTCCAGAAAAAAATAAGGCTGATATAAAATCAGCCTCACTATCTATTTTAAATCATTAATATGCATTTATCCAGCGATATCTTCTTGCACTTTCACCAAATTTGACAGCAACAGAAAGTTCGTGAGTCCCAAAACTTTGTTTTCTTATATCTGTTAAGGTGAAATCGAAAGCATAAGAAAAATAAAATCTGTCGTACTTTAAACCCATCAATGCAATTATGGCATCATTTGTTCTATATGAAAATCCTACCCAATAGTCTTCCTTATAATATACTCTGGCTGTCAGATCCATCTGTACTGTCTTCAAAAACATATCTGAGGCCCTGATGAACGCAGATGGTTCAATGATCCAGTCAAGTGATAATGGGAACTTGATACCGCCCGTAAGGAAATAATTGCCCAGTTCGCTCCTTCCTGTTTTAGATGTATCGGCAATCAACAATGAACCCCGGAGCAGATTTGACATGGCAAATCCCACATAATACTTTGATGTAGTGAAGCTTGCACCAAAATTAAAATCCGGAATAAAGACTGATCTGTCGTATGAATTAAGAAGGGGATCAGCCTGGTCATAAATCAACCCATTGGTATTAACTGCAAATTGATAGGCGGTCATTGCGAGTCCAAAAGAGAGGTCATTTGGTATCCCTCCTGTCCGTCCCATTGAAATGTGGTAAGCATAAGCCAGCTGGAATCCTGTCCGTTTCATAATACCATTATTGTCATTGAAGATGTATCCGCCAAGACCTACCTTGCCTCCCTTGGTAGGTTTGACAATCTTCTTCCTTACTGCTGTAGATTTTGAAATGAAACTGTTTTTGAGGATACGGGTCTGAAAACTTGCCGCATAGGTGCTTGGTGCTCCTGTAAGTCCAACCCACTGTTCTCTTACCGTAAGGTTAACAGTAGTGTAACCGTCGCGACCAGCAAATGATGGGTTTATCAGAAATCCATTCATGATGTACTGGCTGTAAATCACTCCCGGCTGGGCGACAGCTGCTCCAAAGATGAAGCTGAGAATGATTGCTGGCAAAAGGCTTCTTAGATACCTCATATACTTAATATTCTAAATGTTATAATAATTACCTGATTATACTTATCACACCGGATCTTGGTTTAGATCCGTCATTAAGATGTAGAATATAATGATATGAATCTGTCGGTAAAAGCTGACCTTTATAGGTACCATCCCATGGGTTTGCAGCAAGATTTTTACTATTGAATACAAGCTTACCCCATCTGGTAAATACGAATACCTCAGCATTCGGGAACAGATCAATATTCTTTATTTTCCATGTATCATTAAATCCATCATTATTTGGAGTTATAATGTCAGGTATTTCAAGACACTGTTCAGAGCCAACATTACCGACTATTATATCAAGAGATGAAGCACATCCGTTCTTGTCAGTAACAACTACACTATACCCTCCATCAGGTACGTTAAGCCGGTCCATGGTAAGTACACCATCGGACCAGATCACTGTGTAAGGCTGTGTGCCACCGGTGATTGTGAGTACTATCGAACCGTCAGTAACACCAGGGCATGATGCATTTGTCACGGTACTGGAAATTGAAAGTGCTGCAGGTTCAGTAATTGTTGATGTAACATTGGCTATGCACAGATTAGCATCGCGAACTGTAAGCACATATGTCGCTGCTGCAAGTCCGTTAAATACACCGGAGGTCTGGAATGCCCCACCGTTAAGACTGTAATCATAAGGAGCAACTCCGCCAGCACCTGCTATAGTAACAGAACCATTTGTTGATGTGTTACATAAAACATTAGTCTGAGCGATTATACTTCCTGTCAGAGCTGCAAGCGGTTGCGAAATATTTACAGTAACATCAAAAGTACAAAGGTTTGCATCCTGAACGGTAACTATATATGATCCGGCTGTGAGAGTCGCAAAGGTTCCTGATAACTGATAGGATCCTGCTCCAAGTTTATACTGATATGGTAATGTCCCACCTGATGCGGCAACAGTCACACTCCCCGAGTTGCTACCAAAACAGAGAATATTTGTCTGAGTTGTTATTACTCCTCCAAGTGGTGAAGCAGGCTGAGTTATTGTAACGATTACATCAAAAGTACTCAGAACGGCATCTCTGACTGTTACTGTGTAGGTCCCGACTGCCAAGTTTCCAAATGTGCCTGATTGCTGATATG
>Ga0209747_1001620_pt1 | contig 11883 bp, 10 predicted proteins | sample BarGraNGADG00311_FD_184498 | JGI IMG/M metagenome (GOLD analysis project Ga0209747, IMG submission 184498) | Arctic peat soil microbial communities from Barrow, Alaska - Barrow Graham LP Ref core NGADG0011-311 (SPAdes) (version 2) | ecosystem: Environmental > Terrestrial > Soil > Wetlands > Peat... | reverse complement strand
ATCGCGGCGTAGACGGGTTGTGCCCGTTCGAGCAGGGCCGGGTAGTCAAGCGGTGGCGACGCCGACCGGATCGTCATAAGACGATCCCGTTACAGGACATATGGTGGCCGCCACCTGGCGACCGGGAAGTGGCGAGAAGGCGACGTGACGACCGCGCGGCATGCGCCTGTACGGCGAGCGCTCGGAACGTTTCGAGCGCTCGCCGGCGTCAATGGGACGGTCGGAACGTCACGTCGATGTATCGCGGCCGATAGTTGTCAACGTTGCTGTACACATCGGCCGTGTTGAAGCTGTTGACGTTGTATGTGATCAGCAGCGTGTTGCTGGTCCCGAGCTCCGGATGCGCCTTGGCGTTGTATGTGAACACGTTGCCGCTGGTCTCCGGCGTCTGGTACAGCAGCGTCTTGCCAGTGAACGGTCCATTCACGGAGTTGCTTCGGTACATCACGATCTTCGTGCTGAGCGGTTCCGTCGCGTCGCTTGTGATGAGCGTGACGGCACCCTGGAACTTTGTCACGCTGAACTCGTTGGAGACGCCGTCCATGATGCGCTTGGACGAGGCCTGCTCGACGCTCCAACCGTTGTCGCCCAGGTACTCCCACGTCCCTGTCGTGAGTTGGCCGGATCGAACCCGCGCGAGATGCATGTATTTGTCTTTCTGCAGGTCCTCCACGCCGTAGACATAGGTATAGGGACCGTCCTCATAGATGGCCGAACCCCATTCGACGGGGCCCGCGGGTAACGGGGTGATCCCTTCGAGCTGCATCGTCGAAATCGAGAAGGACGCGATTGCCGTGTCCTTGAAGGCGAAGTCGAAAGGCTGGTTCCCCGTCTTCGTGAACTCGAGCAGAAGAACCCGCAGGTGGTTGCCCTCGACCGTGCCGTCGCCAAACCAATACCAGTTCTGCTGCTCGTCGCCGCCGGCCACGGTCGCGAGCGATCGTGGCATTGCCACTGTGCCGCCCGTGTAGGTCGTCAACTGGGCGTGGTGCTTGATCACAATCGAGTTGTGCACGAACGGCGAGTCGGCCGGTCGGGAATGGTCGGTGTTTACCGTACCGAGGAACGTGTCGGAGTACAGCCATGCGGTTCGGTCGCCCGGAAGCTTCACGCTGTATGCGGAGTCCGCCCCGGTCCATCGGCCGCCGGTGTCGTCGTAGTGCCCGAAAGCATCTGTCAGGGGCTGGTTCACGCTGGCGGTGGGTGGCTGAGGCACCGAATTCGGCATGCTCCGCGTCTGGGCGAGCGCGCTCCCCGGCGCACTTGCCAAGAGCGTTGTCATCACAGCGGCGGCGCAAATGCCGGTGGCGATTCGACGGATACTGCCGTGTGGCTTCATGAATTCCTCTGAGTCGCGGGAGCTCGTTCTTGGCGCTGAATGACCGATGTGACTGGTAACGTTACCAAGAGAGCGAAGATACCACGCACCCATCCGCGTGTATAGAGGTGTCGCGAGCCGACCTGAGCCGACCTGAGCCGATCGGCGGCGAGTCGGTAGTAGCGTGAGCGCACGTTGCCCGTCGTGCGCGATGGGAACGTAAGGAGGAGGAGATGGCACAGGCGAAGTCGGAGTCCCCGATGCGTCACCCCACGGTCAGGGAGGTTGCAGCGCTGGCGGGCGTGAGCCCTATGACCGTTTCTCGAACACTTGCGGGTGGCAAGAATGTTCGTCCCGAAGTGCAGTCGCGGGTACATGAAGCTGTTCGTCAGCTCGACTACCACCGCAACGAGAACGCCAGGAGCCTGCGCGGTCAACGGAGCGGTCTCATTGGCGTGGCGATCACGAATCTCGGCAATCCGTACTACGGCAACTTCGCCCTCGGCGTCGAGGAGATCGCGACACAGCATGGGCGCCGCATCTTGCTTGGAAATACCGACGAGGACCCCGTACGGGAACGGCAACTTGTTGCCGATTTTGTTGGACGTCAGGTTGAAGGGCTGATCCTTGTCCCCTCCGGTGGCGACACCAGCCACCTCCTGCAAGACGTGCTACGCGGCACGCCCCTTGTTCTCGCGTCGAGAATCGCCGATGGGCTTCAGGCGGATACAGTCCTGCTCGACGATGTCGGCGGTGCCTACCGCGGAACGAAGGTTCTGCTCGAGCGCGGCCACCGGCGGATCGGATATCTCGGAAACGTCACATCCGTCTTCACCGAGCAACGTCGATTCGAGGGCTTCGAGAGGGCACTGTCAGAGTTTGGTCTGAGCCCCGACCCCGAGCTGGTCAAACGTGGACAACAGGATGTCGAGACCGCTCGTCATGCGATGAGGACCCTACTTGACCTGGCCGACCCTCCGACCGCGATCTTCAGTGCCAACAACCGCAATACGATCGGTGCGCTGAAGGAGATCGGATCGCGCCTGGACGACGCAAGCCGAAGGGGCGCGCTGCCTTCGATCGTGAGTTTCGACAACTTCGAGCTTGCCGAGATGATGCCGGTCCCCGTGACCGTCGTGGACCACGATGCGCGTGAGCTTGGACGTGTAGCGGCGCGAATGCTCTTTGACCGGTTGACGGGGTCTCGACCGCCTGGGGTCGTTCGACGCATTGAGATGCCGACGCCTGTGTGGGTTGCCCGCGCCTGACGCCGTCGTAGGCGGTTGTGGCAGGCTGTCGTCGCGTAGGCTATGGTAACGATACCAATCGGTTTGACGCAGAGAGGAGACTCATGCTCGTCCTGTGCATCGACTTCGGCGGTACGGCGATCAAGCTCGGTCTCCTGGACGGCTCACGAGCTCGTGCAACGCGTGCAATTCCAACCACGGGAAGCACACTTGACCTAACGAACGTACGAGGCGCGGTCGATGACATGCTGCGGGATCTGTCGTCATTGTCGGCTGGCGAAGAGGCCCGCATCGACGGAGTTGGCATCGCGGTGCCTGGGATCGTCGACCAACAACGCGGATCCCTGGTCGCCGCACACGAAAAGTACGTCTATGCCATCGATATGGACCTTCGGGCGTGGGCCGAAGTGCAGTTCGACGCGCCGGCCGTCATTGAGAACGATGCACGTGCGGCGCTTCTGGGGGAGGTTCGTTACGGCCAGGCGGTGGGGGAGCGTGACGCCGTCCTCATCATCCTTGGTAGCGGTATCGGCACTGCTGCACTCATCGACGGACGACTGTTTCGCGGAGTACACGACCACGGCGGGGTTCTCGGCGGCCACGTCACGATCGAGTTCGACGGACCCAAGTGCAGGTGCGGGAACGTCGGCTGTGCGGAGGCGGTCGCAAGCACATGGGCACTTGAACGTGTGGTCCGTGAGCATCCGCTGCTGTCGACTTCGCCCTGGTGGCGTGAGCGGCTCGACCGCGGCGGCGTCGAACTCAAGGATCTCCTCGACAGCCCTGAAGACGTTGTATCGCGCGACATCCTGGATCGGTTTCTCCGTGCATGGGGAGCCGCCATTGTCGGCCTGTGCCATTCCTACGATCCGAATCTCGTGATCGTCTCGGGAGGAGTCATGCGCTCTGCGGATGCCATTCTCCCCGCCCTGACAACTTACGTGGACGAGCACCTGTGGTCCTCCTCGCATCGGCCACGCTTTGTGACCTCGACCGTTCCCGAACACTCGGTCCTCATCGGCTTGTCGGCGGCCTGTGACGACGACGCCCAGTACCGGGCCGTTCAGGACCAGAACAGGCAGGAAAGGAACTCGTCGTGACGAGCAGTGACGCCACTTTCGGCACCTACAACCAGCAGCCAAGCATTCGACTGCCCCCAGACAGCTCCATCTGGTTCGGCGGCGACGCATGGCAGGAGATCGATCGGGCGGCGCGGAAGGCGAGCGGCGATCGACAGCCGATTGTCACCGTCGACACCTATCCGGGTGTCGACCTCCCCGCCCTGATCGCAGAGATTCGCTCCCACCTGCCCGCATACACGACATTGAACGTCGAGGATGTCGCAGCCCGGTCCGCCTCGGAGATTCAGGCCCTCATCGGGCGGAGCCTGACGGATGACCCGGTCTTCGGCGTCATCGGCCACTTCACCGTGGAGGAGTTCTACAAGGCCGGCGACCTGGCAAAGCTCGCTGAGAATGTTGCGGCCAGGGAGCAACCGATGCTCCTGATCGGTTGGGGTGCGGCACTTGTGCCCACAGAGACTGACATCGTGGTCCTTGCCGATCTCGCCAGGTGGGAGATCCAACGACGTCTGCGTGCCGGCGCGCCTAATTGGCGCTGCGACAACGGTGACGAAGGCAACTTGCGCAAGTACAAACGCGGCTACTTCGTCGAATGGCGCATGGCTGACCTGCACAAGAGGACCCTGTTTGACCAGCTCGACTTCATACTCGACACCAACCGCAGCGCCGCCACCGCCGGGCTTCTCACCGGAGACGCCTTCCGGGCCGCGATGGCGACGGCGGCCACCGCTCCCTTGCGGGTCGTGCCGTTCTTCGACCCTGGCGTCTGGGGCGGGCAGTGGATGAAGAACGCGCTGGACCTCGACCGCTCGACGGCCAACTACGCGTGGTGTTTCGACTGCGTCCCAGAGGAGAACTCGCTGCTTCTGGAGGCAAACGGCAAAGTGGTCGAGGTCCCAGCGATGGATCTCGTGCTCACTCAACCGCGCGAGCTGCTCGGCGCGAAGACGTTCGCTCGGTTTGGCGCCGAATTCCCGATCCGCTTTGACCTTCTCGACACCATGGGCGGCGGAAACCTCTCTCTTCAGGTCCATCCCCTGACGGACTACATCCAGAACACCTTCGGCATGCATTACACGCAGGACGAGAGCTACTACATGCTCGACTGCGACGATGATTCGTTCGTGTACCTGGGCCTGAAGAAAGGCGTCGACCCAGATGCGATGGTGCGGGCCCTGCGCGACGCCACCGACGGCGAGCATCCCTTTCCCGCCGAGGATTTCGTCAACATGTACCCAGCGAAGAAGCACGACCACTTCGCGATCCCGGCGGGAACCGTGCACTGTTCCGGCGCCAACTCAATGGTGCTCGAGATCTCCGCCACTCCGTTCATCTTCACGTTCAAACTCTGGGACTGGGATCGGCTGGGGATCGACGGCGTTCCGCGCCCCATTCATCTTGAGCACGGACGCAAGAACATCCAATGGGATCGGGATACCGAATGGGTCGACGCGAACCTGGTCGGCCGTGTACAGGTCATCTCAGACGATGCCGGCGTTCGCGAGGAAAGAACGGGCCTGCACGAGTTGGAGTTCATCGAGGTGCGCCGGCACTGGTTCACCAGTGAGGCACGACACGACACGGACGGGACCGTCAATGTCCTCAACCTTGTCGAGGGGGACGAGGTCGAGGTAGCGAGTCCGACAAACGCCTTCGCGCCCTACACCGTGCACTACCCCGAGACGTTCATTGTGCCGGCGAGCGTCGGTGCCTATGTGATCCGGCGCACTGCAGCCTCAACCAGCTCGAACTTCGCCACCGTCAAGGCATATGTGCGCGGCACTCGCGTAAGTGACAACTAAATAGCAAATAACCAGCACGTCCTCGACTACTTGTAGCGGAAGATCAATCCACTGCGCTGCCCATGATTAGTAATCATACCAATCTCGGAGTAGTGAGCGGGACCTAGAACGAAGGAGTTCAGATGAACAGGACACGAAGGATCGCCCCGATCGCGTCGATGCTCGCCGCCTCGTTATTGCTTGCGGCATGTTCGAGCGGCGGTGCATCGAGCAGCCAAACTACCGGAACGCTCAAGTTTGTCACGGACAAGGGGGCCTGGAAGCCTCAGTTCCAGTCATTGAACAGCGTTTCCCAGAAAGACATCAAGGTGTCCCTCAACACGACGGGATACTCTGACGAAAACCAGTATCAGGCCTTCGTAAAACAGTCCTTCAGAACGAAGCAGAGTCCCGGTCTCTTCACCTGGTCGACGGGCGACTCGCTTAAGCAATTGGTCGATCAGAAACTTGTCGCCGACACCTCCGCCATTTGGAAGCAAGAGATCGCCAACGGCAACGTCAGCAAGGACCTTGAGAAGTACTACACGTTCGGCGGCAAGCAATACTGCGTCCCGATGAACATCGCGTACTGGGTGATGTACTACAACAAGAAGATTTTCGACAAGTACGACATAAAGACACCGACAACATGGGCGGAGCTGATGAGCGACGCCGCTAAACTCAAGAAGAACGGAGTCACGCCGTTCTACCAGACCACCACATTGTTCACTTTCCCTTGGTTCGAGACCCTTGTCGCCGGTACCGACCCCGCGCTCTATCAGGGACTCTCCACCGGCAAGGTCAAGTACACCGACCCGCGAATCGTCGCGATCATGAACGTGTGGCTTGATCAGGAGAAGAAGGGCTGGTTCAACAACGCCGGCACCACGACGGACCCAGCGCAGATGCTCAAGCAGGGCGACATGGCCATGATCAACTTTGGCACGTTCTTCGGAGCGTCCCTCGAAGGCGTCGGGATGAAGCCGGGGTCGGACTACGGCTATTTCGTCATCCCGGCTGTGAACTCCAGCCTGACCAAGACCCCCGTTCCGGTCGAAACCGGTCCGATGTGTGTCGCGTCCAGCTCCAAGCAGAAGGATCTTGGGCTCGCATACTCGAAGTGGTGGATGGAGTCGAACGCCCAATCAGCTTGGGGAGCAGCTCGCGGTGACGTGCCATTCAACCCGAAGGCCACAGTCAAGGATGCGAGCCTGAAGACGCTCGGCACGACGGTGGCAAGTGGCAAGTACGAGTTGGTGCCGCGATACTTTGAGGCCGCGCCGACCCCGATCCTGAACGTCGCACTGGAGGAATTTGGCGCGTTTGCTGCGAACCCGGGCGACCCCAAGCCGTTCCTCTCCAAGATCCAGACTGCGGCGGACACCTACTGGGCAAGTAAGAAGTAGCGCGTGACCGTGAAGAAAGACCACTACCGGTGGGCCGCTCGGAGCTTCGTCGCCCCGGGCGTCCTGCTGGTCGCGGTCGTTCTCTACCTGCCGCTCCTGTGGACTGTCTTCCTCAGTTTCACGAGCTATGACGGTCTTTCGAGTCCGAAATGGATCGGCGCCGCCAACTACCTGCAGATGTTCCAGGACCCCGACTTCCTCAACTCGATGTCCAACACCCTGCTGTGGGTGGTCGGTACGCTTGTAGTCCCCGTTGGCCTCGGACTTGTTCTGGCGTTGTTGACGTTCAACCTCAAGGGTGGAGTGTGGCTGCGATTGCCGTTCCTCATCCCCTATGGAATCTCCGGCATCGGGGTTGGACTGATCTGGTCGTTCGTGCTCCAGAACAACGGCGCGCTTGATCAGGCATTGCATTTCTTCGGGGTTGTCGACAATCCGCGTTGGTTGCTTGATGCCCCCCTCAACACAGTTGTCATGATCGTCGCCGCAGCCTGGCAGGGTGTCGGCGTGAACGCGCTTCTGTTCAGCATCGGTCTTCAATCGATTCCCAAGGAACCGCTTGAGGCCGCACGGCTCGATGGTGCGCGCGGGTTTCGGCTTTTCGGCAGCATTCTCTGGCCGATGTTGCGCCCGCTGACGACGGTCGTGATCGGGTTGTCCATCGTTGCCAGCTTGAAGACGTTCGACATCGTGCTTGGCATGACCAAGGGCGGCCCGGGGCGCGTTTCGGAGACTCTCGCGCTCACCATGTATAAGGATACCTTCGTCAACAGTCAGTACGGCCTGGGATCCGCCATCGCCGTTTTCTTAACCGTCGTGACCCTGCTGGCAGCTATCCTGTATTTGCGCGAGCAGCTATCGAAGAAGAACGAATTCTAGGAGCGGACCATGACATCTCGCATCACCAGAACGTCCATACTCGTCTTCTTCGGGCTTGTTTGGCTCCTGCCCGTATATTTGCTTGTGATCAACGCAAATAAATCGCCGCAGGCTTACAACTCCAACGAGTCGTGGATTCCATCGGGCACGTCGCTCATCAGCAACATGGTCAACGCGTGGCGGTTGAGCAATTTGGGCGATAGCGTGCTCAGTTCCTTAATCTACTCCATCGTTTCGCCTTTGATCGCGGTTCTCGTCGGCGCCGCGGTCGGGTTCGCCATCGTGGCGCTGCGCATGAAGCACGGCTTCTGGTGGTTTGTATTCGTCTTCGGCGGCACCGTCTTTCCGCTGCAGATGGTGCTTCTGCCTTTGTTCGACGGCTACTCGAGAATGGGGCTCTTCGACACACATACCGGAATGATCATCGTGTATACCGCGATCTCCATACCCTTCTCCGCCTTTGTCATGCGCAACTTCTTCACCGGGATCGCCCACAGCGTGTTCGAGGCGGCCGTGATCGATGGGGCGTCCACGTGGTGGATCTTCCTTCGCGTCTACCTGCCGATGGCGGTCAGTGCGCTCGTGGCGATCTTCATCTTGCAGGCGACGTTCATCTGGAACGACCTGCTCCTCGGGTTGACTCTCAGCCAGTCGGATAATGTAAGGCCGGTCGTCACAACATTGAGCGGGATGCAGAGTACGTACGGGGGAGCACAACTGTCCACGGTGCTCGCCGCGGGCATCCTCGTTTCGTTGCCCACCGTGACCCTGTTCATGTTCACCCAGAAGTTCTTCTCGCGAGGTCTCGCGCTCGGGCAGTACTAGTCACGTTAGGATTCACGAGCTCTCATGGCAGTCAAAACCATTCCAACGGTGGACGACTTAGCCGCCGACGTCGTTGTCCACCATTACGACGATATGATCGCGCCGTCGGGTCTGACGAATTTTCTCGGCACGGTGCGCGTCGGCCACGACATCACCGGGATCCATGCGGTGACCTTTCCTCCGGTATCGCAGGGGCTGGCTCTGACCGGGCTACTCTTCGTTGACGGTCGACTCTTCGAGTCTTACGGTATTCCGGTCGCGCACGCCTGGCGGCCCGACCGGGTCACGCGTTCAGCGCAATTCGACGGCCTGCGAATCGAAACGGTGACAGTATGCGTGCCGGGCCAGACGGCTGTCATCGTCGACGTGCGGGTGATCAATACAGGCGACGCGGCACGGCGCGTGGCCCTCACCCTTGCGGTTAATGCACGAGTTGTGCAGTCCGGTTCGACATGGGCGAGTGCCGAGTCCCCGGGCGAGAAGAACGATGCGGAAGCCGTCTCGAGAGACAGTCGTCTGATCTTCCACAGTGAGGACGAAACGGCCTGGAGCATCCAAGGTCTCGACCGTGCCGGCGTGGTGCGACTGAGTGGTGTACCACCAACCGTCGCCGATGAGTTCGAGGGCAGCATCGGCGGAGTCGGTCGCGGTGGCGAAATGCAGGTCGATCTTGACCTGGTGCCTGGTGCGGCGGACCGCTTTGGTTACGTGCAGTCGGTCGCGACCACTCGTGAAGATGCCCTCGCCACGTTCGATCGGGTTGTCGTCGATGTGCCAGCCGCGCTGGATGCATCCGAAGAGTTCTGGAATCGGCAACTGCGTGCGATCTTCACGCCGGGCAACAGCGAGTATTCCGGACACCTGCCGGTGCTCGAGACCTCATCGGATGCCCTGCGCAGACTCTATTGGTGGGGCGCATTCGGCGTGATTTGGTTCCGTCGCGAATTCGCCGGCAACGTGCTGGGACGCAGTTACGACACCCTCATGCCGAACTACTGGTCGACGACGACGTTCATCTGGGACTTCAGCCTCAGCTCCATCGTCCATGCACTTCTAGACCCTGAACCGATGAAGCGGCAACTCAGCCAGTGGATCGCCAGCAACATCCACACGCATTTCGGCACATCCTCGCTTACTGGCGACCCGGTGGGCCGTTGGTACTCGGTCAATGACTATGCGATGACACGGCTGGTGAATGACTATGTCCGCTTCACTGGCGATACCGGCTATCTCGCTGAGCACATCGCTGTCAGTACCGCGAAGCCCATGCCGGTCCTTGCCCACCTCACCCAGTGGTCCGAGGCGTGGAAAGGCCTGCGTGGAGCGGGTGCTCTCGCTGACTATGGCGAGATCGACAACCTCCTAGAATGCGTTAGCTCGTACACACACGAGGTCGCCAGCTTGAATGCGGCCAATGTGTGGTGCATGCGCACGGTGGCGGATATCCACGAGGCTCTGGGCAACGCCCAAGGGGCACAGCGCCTGCGCGCGGAGGCCGATGCGCTGCTCCCGGACGTGACCGGTTTGTACCTGAACGGAACTGGTCATTTCGCTGCCGGTCAAGCGGACGGAACGCGGATCCCAGTCAGACACTGTTACGACTTCAACATGGTGGGCACCACAATCGCGGGCGATCTCGAGCCGACCGTACGCGCCGAGATGGTGCGCTTCTTCCAACACGACCTGCAGACCCCGAGTTGGATGCGCGCCCTCTCCCCGTGGGACTCGGACGCGAGCTACAGCGTGCGGCCCGACCACCAATGGAACGGTGCCTATCCGGCGTGGCCCGCGGATGCGGCGCGTGCGCTCATCCAACTGGGTGCCCAGGATGTCGTTCTAGGCTGGATCGACGGCCTCTCCCTCTCGACGAACCAGGGGCCACCAGGTCAGGCGCACTTCGTCTCGGAGGCCATGCCGACCGTCAACGGAGGCGCACGCAAGGCGCCGCCGCAGTTGCCGTACATGACGGACTGGGCATGCTCGTCGTCCGGCGCCTGGGTTGCCCTCGTGCTCGAGTCCATTTTTGGTATCGATGTCAACGTCGCCGGCGTCCTGACGGCGGGCGGATGCATTGGGGACCTCGATCCCTCGGCCGTGCTTCGTGGCTTGCGCGTCGGGGAGCAGACATATGACGTTTATGCGGAGGGCAGGATCGAACCGTCGTGATAGAGGTTCCGATCGTCGGCGGGCCGGTCGAGATCCGTGGTGCCATCGCCATCGATTGCACGACCGACGGCGTCCTGCCGCGCAGACTGGGGCGGAGGCCTGGAGGGAGATCCCAGATGATTTCATGCGGGCGACGGTGGGACAGAGTGCCGGCATTCGCTTGGCCTTCCGTACGGCGGGCCACGCCAGGCGCGGACCAGCGCCTCCTGCAAGACATCCTCAGCGTCATGAAACGACCCGAGCATCCGGTAGCAATGCAGGTGCAGCTCACTGCGGTACGGCCCGACCAGCTCCGCAAACGCCATCTGGTCACCTTCACGGGCACACCGCAGCAGCAAAGGGTCGGCTCCCGGCCCGGATGCCTGCTCGGGGATCACCCTTGCATCCTTGCCCATCAGCGACTGCAAGCAGAAGTCATGTACTCGCGGCCATGGCAGCGCGCAGTTCCTGTGCGTCGTAGATCAACTCGCCGCTGACGATCTGGCCATCGCGGACCTGCAGGATCTCCGCCGACGTCATAGGCGCCACCGGCAAAGCCATCTCCCAGTCGATAATCGAGCACACCGTCTCACCATCCACGAACTGCCGCCGGATCTCGAAACGGGTCACCAGCTGGCCCGCCCGACTGGCCATCGCCCGGAAGCCCTCCGGAGAGTCGAAACTTGCCACCGGACCCGTGAACGTGAACCCCGGCGCGAACGGCACGGAGTGGAATGTTCCCGCTTTCTTGGACACCCGAATTAGGCTGCCAAATGGTTGATGTTCCTGAATCCTAACTCATATTCACTGGGTGACAAATAGCCAAGCGTTGAGTGGCGTCTGACGGTATTGTCAGTAGTTCATGATCCATTCGACGGTGACTTCCAACAGGCTTTTCAGGTCGGGCCATGGGCGCGTATGGATGAGTTCCTTCTTATAGGTTGCGAAGAAAGATTCTGAGACGGCATTGTCGTAACATTAACCGTCCCATTGACTGCCTGATTCCGAGTTTGTCCTTACACAGCGAGGAAGGTAAGCGCTGGCAGAGGTCAGCGATGCGAGTCAAACGGGGTGCGTCAGCGGTACTCCGGGTTGGGCTGGATGAAGTCGAACCGCTCCCCTTGGTCCCAGGCGCTGCGCTGGTTGCCGTATGCCGGGATGCCGCCGGCCCGCTCGATCATCCGCGCGAGATGCATGAGG
>Ga0209747_1001619_pt1 | contig 11898 bp, 12 predicted proteins | sample BarGraNGADG00311_FD_184498 | JGI IMG/M metagenome (GOLD analysis project Ga0209747, IMG submission 184498) | Arctic peat soil microbial communities from Barrow, Alaska - Barrow Graham LP Ref core NGADG0011-311 (SPAdes) (version 2) | ecosystem: Environmental > Terrestrial > Soil > Wetlands > Peat... | reverse complement strand
TCTGCGGCGCGATGCACTCCTCGGACTGCCTGGTGTCGGTTTCGAAGTTCAAGACGCACATGTTCCTCAACATGTCGGGCGCGATCAAGAACCTCTTCGGCACCGTCCCCGGCGCCAACAAGTTCACCTACCACTCGCGCTTTCCCAAGGACTCGGAATTCTCGGACCTCATCGTGGACGTGCTGCTGGCGTCCGCGCCGGACCTGCACGTCATGGACGCGGTCGTCGCCATGGACGGCAACGGCCCGCGCGTCGGCAACGTCATCGACATGGGGATGATGGCCGCGGGGACGGACGCGTTCGCGCTCGACCTGGCGATGATGGACGTGATCGGCATCGAGCCCGAGAAGAACAAGGCGCTGGCGGCCGGCATCAGACGGGGGCTGTGCTCCGGGGACCTGGCCGACGTCGAGATGCTGGGGGACGGGGTCGAGTCACTGCGTTACTCAGGCTTCCGCCTTCCGGACAAGAAAGACATCAGCGAGCGCGTCCCCGACTTCGTGATGAAGCGGTTCGGCGAGCGGATGGCGCTGCGCCCCGTTCCGGTGGAGGGCAAGTGCACCGCCTGTAAGAAATGCGTGGAGATCTGCCCGGCGAGCGCGATCACCATCGAGGGAAAGCTGGCGCGGGTGGACCAGAAGAAGTGCCAGCGGTGCTACTGCTGCCACGAGCTCTGCGAGCAGGACGCCATCGTGCTGGAGCGTCCGCTGCTGATGAAGCTGATGCGGATCAACCGCGACCTGTGAGGTACTGCCCCGTCACTCAAGGGGAAAAAACCCGCCGAAAAGTGCCTGGTACCGCTTGTCCCTTAGGTGGGGGGCTCGATGCTGACCGGCTCGTTGAAGTTGGAGAACTCCACCTCGGTGTTCATCTTGATGTCGGTGTTGGCGGGGGCCGCGATGTGGGTCGAGAAGTCCATCGCGGCCTTGGAGAGGTACAGGTCCTTCTGGCGCACCCAGATCTGCATGTGCGCCTCTTTGCCCTTGAAGAGCGTCGGGTCAATGCCCGAGAGGTTGAAGGCGCGCGCGAAAGACAGCATGTCCAGGTCGAACCCGAGGTGGTACAGGCCGTCCTTGCTGTCCAGCAGCCTGACGTTCCCGGCCGACTTGAGGTACTTGGCGGCCACGACGTCGCCGGGCGCCGCGCCCGACAGAGCGGTCTGGCTGGTCTTCTCGACCCACTTGTCGGAGCCCGCCGTCTTGAGCCACGTCCTCTGGCCGATGATGATCACGTCGGTCCTGGAGCCGCCCGCGCGTATGGTCAGCTTCCAGCGATCGGGTTTCTCGAACGACCCCTTGTACGACAGCGACGAGGATCTGTCGCCTCCCGGCGCGCTGAGGGCTACGTCGTTGGTGACGTCGACGTGCACCGAGTTGAGCTTCCCCTGCGCGTCGATTGATTTCTTGATGATCTGGCTGGGGGTCCCGGCCGACGGCCCGCCGCAGCCCGCCACCGCGACCAGTGCCGCCGCAAGCGCGACGGCGGCCGCGAGCGTAAAGGACAGCGAGCGCCGAGCCATCGCGCTCAACCCCTCGTGACCCGCCCGGCGGGCGAATCGAACTCGAGCTCCCACTTGCCGCAACGCCCGCCCCAGCACGCCAGCGTCTCGCGGCCGGCCTTGATCTTCACTATCTCGCAGTTGTTGGCGCAGCCCGAGCAGAGGAACGACGAGGTCTGGTAATCGAAGTCGGCCAGCGAGAAGCCGCGGAAGCCGCTCTCCTCGAAGTAAGGGGTCTCGTCCATAGTCAGCAGCGCCACCCCGATCGCGCCCATCACGTCGTGGTACGGTGGGATGTTCACCTCGACCTCGAGCGCGTCCTCGAAGGCGCGCTTCATGCCGATGTTCGCGGCCACGCCGCCCTGGAAGACCACCGGCGGCTCCAGCTTCTTGCCCTTGGCCAGGTTATTGAGGAAGTTGCGCACCAGGGAACGGCACAGGCCCAGGACTATCTCCTCCACGGGATAGCCCACCTGCTGCTTGTGTATCATGTCGCTCTCGGCGAACACCGAGCACCTGCCCGCTATCTGCGCGCCCTCCTTGGCCTTGAGGGCGAGGTCGCCGAACTGCTCGACCGGAACGCCCAGCCGGGTCGACTGGTGGTCGAGGAAGGAGCCGGTCCCGGCGGCGCAGACCGTGTTCATCGCGAAGTCGGTGACGATGCCGTCGCGCAGCAGTATCAGCTTGGAGTCCTGGCCGCCGATCTCCAGCACGGTCCGCACGCCCGGCACGATATGCGACGCCGCCACGGCGTGAGAGGTTATCTCGTTCTTCACCAGGTCGGCGCCAACCACCACGCCGGTCAGGTACCTGGCGCTGCCGGTCGTTCCCGCGCCCCTGATGGTGACGCCGTCGCCCAGCATCCCGCCGATCTCGCGGACACCCTGCTGAACCGCCTTGATGGGCTGGCCCATGGTGCGCAGGTAGACCGATGCGAGCACACCCCCGTCATCGTCGAGCGCGACCACGTTGGTCGACACCGAGCCCACGTCGACCCCGAGGTAGGCCTGGCCGTCTTTGGGCGCGGCCCTGGGCGGGCGCTCCGCTGGCTGGGGCACTTCTTTTCGGCGTTGCTTTCGCAAGTCGTTGCCTTTCACGATGCCTATCGAATTTCGGCGCTGCGGTCAAAGCCATCGAGACGATGGCGCTACGGCGCCTAATCCTGCAGGAGGTCTTCCTCGGCGGGGTTCTCGAACTTCGAGTAGGACCCCATCCAGTAGAGGTTGAACTTCGCCGTCCGGCCGTTGCGGTGCTTGGCGAGGTTGATCTCGGCGACGCCCTTCTTGTCCATGTTCTGGGGCTCGTCCATCTCGGGCCTGTATATCAGCACCACCAGGTCGGCGTTCTGCTCGATGCCCCCGGACTCCTTGAGGTCCTCCAGGCTGGGGTCCTTCTTCTGGACGGTGGGAGGCGGGCGCCTGAGCTGCGAGACCGCCAGCACCGGGACCTCCAGGTCCATCGCCATCACCTTGAGGTCGCGGGCGATGCGCGAGACTTCCTGCGCCCTGGACTCGGTGCGCTTGTCGGAGTACATCAACTGGATGTAGTCGACGATTATGAGGCCCACGTTCTTTTCCGTGGATAGCAGCTTGCGCGCGATCGAGCGCATCTCCAGCAGCTTGAGGTCGCCGGTGTCGTCTATGTAGATCGGCGCGTTCGACAGGATGCCCGCGGCGTGGACGATGCGCTCCATGTCGGTCTCGTCGATGTCCCCGGTGCGGTACCTGCCGGAGTCGACCCTCGCCTCGCTCAGCAGGAGGCGCTCGGCGATGTCGGTCTTGTTCATCTCCAGGCTGAAGATGAGGACACCTATATTCTCTCGCACCGCGGCGTGGTGGGCGACGTTCAGCGCGAAGCTGGTCTTGCCCATCGAGGTGCGGCCCCCGACTATCACCAGGTTGGACGGCTGCAGCCCGCTGGTTATCTTGTCGAGGTCGTGGAAGCCGGTGGGAACGCCGGTCACCGCCGATCCCTTCTCCTTGGCCTCGGACATGCGGTTGAAGCTCATCAGCAGTGGGTTGCGGATGTGGGAGAGGCCCTCGCGCCTCATCCTCTTGCCCAGGTTATAGAGGGACTGCTCGGCGCTGTCGTAGAGGTCGGCGAACTCCTCGCCGGCGGTGAAGCCCAGCGCGGTGACGTCGTAGCCCACGTCGATCAGGTTGCGGCGGAAGGCCATGTCGCGGACGATGCCGGCGTAGTGCTTGACGTTGTGAGGGTTGGGGGTGGTGTCGGTCAGCATCAGCAGGTAGGCCCTGTCACCCACCGCCTCCAGCTGGCCGCGCTTCTTCAGCTCCTCGGCCAGGACCACGTGGTCGGTGGTGGAGCCGCCGGCGTACAGCTCGGTGAGCGCCCGGAAGATCGTGCGGTGGGATTCCCGGTAGAAATCATCGGGAGAGAGTATGTCGATCGCCTCGGCGGCCGCCTGGTGGGAGAGGATCATCGAACCAAGGACCGACTCTTCCGCCTCGAGGTTCGATGGCGGGATCCTGTCGGGGCTGCTGCTCGAGGCAACCGGCTCCAGTGCCATGTGCCCTCTATCCCTGTTCGGACTGCTCTACGGTCTCCTCGCCGGCCTCGAGCGCCGGCTCGCCGCTGGCCTCGGAAGGCTCACGTGCAGCGGCGGTCTCTAATTCGGCGGTCTCGACGTCGGCGGTGGCTTCGGTGGCGGTCTCCGGCGCCGCCTTGGCGGCCGTCTCCGCCTCCTCCTCGGGAGGCTCCTCGGCGACGAAGCCCTCTCCGGCGACCTCGAACTCCATCTCGATCTCGACGTCGGGGTGGAGCTTGATGAGCGCCTTGTAGGTGCCGACCGAGCGGATGCGGTCATCGATGTGGATCTTGTGGCGGTCGATCTCTTCGCCGGCGGCTTGAGCAATCGCGTCGGCGACCTGGCGGTTGGTGACGGAGCCGAACAGCTTTCCGCTCGCGCTGCAGCGGGCCGTTATCACCACCGGCTTGGACACGATCTTCTCCGCCACCGACTTGACCTGCTCGCGCTGGCGCTCGGCCTTGACCTCGAGGACCTTCTTCTGCTCGGCGATGTCCTTGACGGTGCCGCGAGTGACACCGACGGCGAGGCCCCTGGGGATGAGGTAGTTGCGGCCATAGCCGCCCGCCACCTCCACTATCTCGCCCATGCGCCCTACGCGCTCTATGTTTTGCTTCAGCAGGACCTTCAATTTAGCGGTCTCCTCTGTCGAGATGAAGGACTATTTGTGGGGATACGGCAGGAGAGCGACCTCTCGCGCGTTCTTGATGGCCTTGCACAGGGTGGCCTGGTGCTGCGTGCACGTGCCCGTGACCCTGCGGGGCCTGATCTTCCCGCGCTCCGAGAGGAAACGGCGCAGCATCCCGACGTCCTTGTAGTCGATGTAATCTATCTTTTCTTTACAGAAGTAGCAGACCTTGCGCTTCTGCTTCCTCGGGTACGGTGACTGTTTCTTTTCTCTCTTTTCGCTTGCGATGGCTGATACACTCCTTTTCTTCTACCAGGGGTAGTCTTCTCCGCCCTCGATGGGGGGCACGTCTATTCCCGCATAGTCGTCGGGCTTATCCACGGGGCCGGCCTGTTGCTCGCCGCCCCTCGGGAGAAACTGCACGTTCTGGGCCTCCACCTCGACCACCGAGCGCTTCTGGCCGTCGTCCGTCTCCCAGGACCGGTACCGCAGGCGGCCCTCGATGGCAACGCCCGATCCCTTGCGCAGGTACTGGTGCGCGGTCTCGGCCTGCCTGCCGAAGACCACGATGTTGAAGAAGTCGACGCCCTCGATGCGCTCACCCTGGTCGTTGGTGTAAGGCGTGCGGTTGACCGCCAGTCCCAGCCTCGCCACGGGCTTGCCGGCGGTGGTGAACTTGAGCTCCGGGTCCCTGGTGAGGTTACCCAGGAGCACTACCCTGTTGAGACTTGCCATGAGGCGCTATCCCTTCTCGCGTACCAGCGTCTTGGTTCGGAGCACGTCGTCGCGGATACGGGTGACCCGGTCGAGTTCCTTGACGACTCCCGTGTCCGCCTCGAAGTTTATCACAGCGTACTGACCGCTCTCCTGGTGCTCTATCGGGTACTCCAGCCGCCTCATGCCCCACACGTCTATCGACTTGACTATGCCGCCTTCCCGGACGATAAGCGCCGATATCTCATCGAGGAGCGCCTTCAGCTGCGGCTCCTCCAGGTCGGGCTTGGCTATCATCAACGTCTCATATCTGCGCAAAACTACCTCCGGTGATTGAATACAGGGCGAGAACGGATTATAGCAGAGGCCGGATGGCAGTGCCACAAGCCTTGCCAAGATATGTACGGCGACTGATATAGTTTCACCCAAGGACGCGAGTCCCGGGCCACCGTGCCCGCGGCCGGCCCGGGCAGGGCCGTGGGGGGGTCCGGATGGGCCCGCACAGACTGAGGAGAGGCAGCCGTGGAGCTCACCAATTACATGGAAGGCGTGGTGACCAGCTACGTCGACGAGGTCATCGCGGGGGACCCCGACCTGTGCCGGTGCCCGCGGTGCCGGCTGGACGTGATAGCGATCGCGCTAAACGACGTGAAGCCGAAGTACGTCGTGACCACCAAGGGGCTGGCGTACGCCCGCATGGGCGAGCTGCAGGCGCAATTCAAGGCCGACACCATCGTGGCGGTGACCAGGGCGATGAGGATCGTGAAGGCGCATCCCAGGCACGAGGACTGAGGCGCCCGGGCCTGCCGGGGCCACCCACGAAGGGAAGCTGACATGGATTACCGCACCCCCAAGCCATACCTCTCCGACTCCTGCCAGCAGTGCGGCACCTGCCTGACGCTGTGCCCGGTGATGAAGCTCCCCGTCGAGGAAGCCAGGCGTGAGATAGCCAACCTCCGCGAGGGCAGGCCGTCGCGCGTGCTCAAGGAGTGCACCACCTGCCTGGACTGCGACTTCTTCTGCCCCAACGGCTGCAACCCGGACGAGCTGATGATCAACCGCTTCGCGCAGGTGGTGGAAGAGCGGGGCCTGCCGGAGCGGGCGCGCTACTTTCTGCCCCACTCGCCTGTGAACTTCCGCACCTATGTCCTGGACGGCATGACCAGCAAAGAGACCGACATCATCCAGGGCTGGCGCGACATGACTCCCGCCGACGAGGTCTGCTACCCGGGGTGCAACATGATCGCGACGCCGCTCCTGACCCGGACCAGGGCACTGGAGGGCCTCGACATCCGGGGCGGGCTGGAATACTGCTGCGGTGAGATGTACTTCCGGATGGGGATGTTCGACCAGTTGGAGCAGGTGGCGCGCAAGACGACCGCGTACTTCGACGCGCTGGGGGCGAAGAAGGTCACCATCCTCTGCAGCGCGGGCTACTACATGTTCACCCAGGTGCTGCCCCACTTCGGCGCCGAGTACCACTTCGAGATGGAGTCCTACCTGCAGAGTATCGACCGCAGGCTGGAGGCGGGCGAGCTCGAGATCACCAACCCGCTGGACATGACCGTCACCATCCAGGAGTCCTGCTACGGCAAGCAGTTCGGGCAGGAATACCTGGACCTTCCCCGCACCATCCTCAAGCGGGCGGGGGCCGAGATCATCGAGATGGGCAACAACGGCGAGTGTATGCTCTGCTGCGGAATCGGCTCCGGCTTCAGCCCCTACAGCGCCTACAACCCGCTCAAGCTGGTTCCCGCCACGCTGAGGGTGATGCGCGAGGCCGGCCGCACCGGCGCCGACGCCATAGCCACCTATTGCTCCGGCTGCCTGCAGATGTTCTCCACCGGCAGGCTGGTCTACCCGACCGGCCCGCCCGTCTACCACGTGCTCGAGCTGCTGGGCATGGCCATGGGCGAGAAACCCGAGAAATGGCACGGGAAGTTCGCGCGCAGGATGCTCAAGGGAACGCTGCTGAGCAACACGCCCGCTCTGCTGTCACGGAGGCGGTTCAAGCCGGGTAGCATCGACTCGCCGCTCTAGGCGCCATGGACGAAAATGCACCACCGGTGCCTGGCACCGGTGGTGCATTTTGGACTCTGGCCCGACCGGGCCGCGGTCTCACGGTCAGGTTGGGGTAGTGCAGGGAGCGGTAGACACCGGCTCTGTGGTGATCGTGGTGGTGGGCTCGACGACCGGCGTCGATACCGCCGGCGCGGGAGCCGTCTCCGGGGCGGGCGCAACCACCACGGGCTCCGTATCCAGCGGCGGATCGGGCGACGGCTGCGGCTGGTAAGTCTCCTCATCCGGGGCGGGCGTCACGGGCGCGGGCGCGCTGGCCGGCGTGGTCGCCACTTCAGGAACCGTCACCGCCGGGGCGGAGAGCCTCGGCGCGGACAGACCGGAGGTGTCACTCTTCGGAGCCTCCTCAGTCCCACAGCCGCCCACCGCCAGCCCCAGCAGGACCAGCAATCCGACGATGACTATAGTGGATGCGCGTCTCATTCACGACCTCCATGGACGCCGCTCATGCTTGTAAGTACGGCGCCTGGAACCCGATCCTTGAAGCCTGTTCTCTTGCCGCCGCCCCGGCGGTCAGGGGTTAGGGCGTCACTTGGGGAAGAGCTTGGTCCACAAGGAGGCCTTGGGCGGCTCGGACTTCGCGAGATATTTCTCCGGGTCCTGGTCGAACTTCTTCTTGCACGTCTCGGCGCAGAAGAAGTATTCCTTGCCGCCGTAGGTGCTCTTCGCCGCCGCCTTGTCGGGCTCCACGTCCATGCCGCAGACAGGATCGATAGCCACCGGTCTCTCCTCTCCTCCGCCGCGGCGGGCTCGATTCAACGGTGCCTGGCCCGCCTTCCGGACTCAAACGCCGCCCGCCGCGCTCTGATACTTATCATTTTCGCTTTGCCTGCTTAACACCTATCATTAACACATGGAAAAGAGTGACGCGGTTCACGGGGTAATCATATATTTCTCGCCCACCTGCGCGGATTGCGCGGAGGCGAAGCGCCAGCTCGACAAGCTGGGCGTGGCCTACGACGCCAGGGACATCAACGACGAGGCCAACGCCCGCGAGCTGACCGAGAGCTACGGGAGCTCTGTGACGCCGACCATCATAGTGGACGGCAGGGTCTTCCGCGGCTTCGCCCGCCAGCGCACCGCCATCATGGAGGCGATGATGGAGGGCGGTTTCATCGGCGCGGCGAACGGCGAAAAGGCTGAGCCCTCCGAGGAGCCGCCCGCCGGCAAGAAAGGGACCGCCAGCGTGCGCATCCCTATAACCGGGATGCACTGTGCTTCCTGCGTCGACAAGGTGGAGAAGGGGCTTTCGGCGCTGGGCGGGGTGACCTCCGCAACCGTCAACTTCGCCAGCGAGTCCGCGCAGATCGACTACGACCCGGACGCTATCTCTCCCGACAGGTTCCTCGACGAGATCTCCTCGCTCGGCTACCAGCCGGTGCTGGCCAAGATCATCTTCCCCATTGAGGGGATGAGCTGCGCCTCCTGCGTGCAGAAGGTGGAGAACGCGCTGAGAAAGGTGCCCGGCACGGTCGAGGCCAACGTCAACTTCGCCACCGAGACCGCCCAGGTCCTCTTCGACCCCTCGCAGGCGGACGCCGCCGCCTACAAGAAGGCCGTCTCCGAGGCGGGCGACTATCACGTGGTCGAGGTCTCAGGGGGCGAGGACATCCACGACGCCCAGAAGAGCGCGCAGCGCAAGTACGTGTCGGACCTGATGGCGAGGTTCCTGACCGCGGCGTTTCTGAGCGTCCCCATCATGGTCCTCAGCATGGGCGAGAAGCTTCCGGGCATCAAGTCGCTCGACATGACCACGCGCTTCTACATGCTGCTGGTCCTGACGATACCGGTGATGTTCTGGGCGGGCCTGCCGTTCCTGAAGGGGGCCTGGGCGGCGCTCAAACACAAGACGGCGGACATGAACACGCTCATCGCCGTGGGGACGCTTTCCGCGTTCATCTACAGCGCCGTTGTCACGATCGCTCCGATGAGCATATGGCACGGGGCGCTGGGCGAGATGCCAGCCGTCTACTACGACTCCGCCTCGATGATCATCGCGCTGATCCTGCTGGGGCGCCTGCTGGAAGCCCGCGCCAAGGGCAGGGCGTCGGGGGCGATAGAGAAGCTTCTGGGCCTGCAGGCCCATGTCGCTCACCGCATCGTGGACGGCGTGGAGACGGACATCCCGCTGGAGACGGTCGAGGTCGGTGACCTGCTCGCGGTCAGGCCCGGGGAGACCATCCCCGTGGACGGCGACGTGGTCGAGGGCTCGTCGGCCGTGGACGAGGCGATGATATCCGGAGAGAGCCTGCCGGTGGACAAGGCGCCGGGCGACGCGGTGGTCGGCTCCACCATCAACCTGACCGGCTCCTTCCGCTTCAGCGCGACCCGCGTGGGACGGGACACCATGCTCTCCCAGATCGTGCGCCTGGTGGAGGAAGCCCAGGGCAAGAAAGCGCCGATACAGAGGCTGGCCGACCGCGTCGCCGGCATCTTCGTGCCCACGGTGATGTCCATCGCCGTTGTCACTTTCGCCCTCTGGATGATCTTCGGTTCCTCTCCCCGGCTGACGCACGCCCTGCTGGCGTTCGTGGCGGTCCTGATCATCGCGTGCCCCTGCGCGCTCGGGCTGGCGACGCCCACCGCCATCATGGTCGGCACCGGACGAGGGGCCGAGATGGGCATCCTCATCAGGGGCGGTGACGTCCTGGAGCAGGCGAGGCTGGTGAACACCGTCGTCTTCGACAAGACCGGGACGCTGACCCTGGGCAAGCCATCGGTGACCGATGTCGTGGCGCTCGACGGGCGCAGCGAGGACGAGGTCCTCCGCCTGGCGGCCTCCGCGGAGATGGACTCAGAGCATCCCCTGGCCGCCGCGGTGCTCGCCGAGGCCCGCGGGCGCGGGCTCGAGCCGGAGCGCCCCAGCGGGTTCGAGGCGGTCCCTGGCAAGGGCATCCTGGCCACGGTGGACGGGACTAAAGTGGCGCTGGGGAACCCTGCCTTCATCGCCGGCCTGGGGGCTCCAGAAGGACGGTACCAGCAAGAGGCCGAGACCCTTGCGGGCCAGGGAAAGACCAGCATGGTGCTCGCGGTCGACGGCGAGCCGGTAGGGCTCATCGCCCTTGCCGACACCATCAAGGAGAGCGCGCGTGAGGCGGTCGAGAAGCTACACGAGATGGGCATGGAAGTCTACATGATCACCGGCGACAACGAGCGCACCGCCAGGGCGATAGCCGCGCAGGCCGGCATAGACCACGTGCTGGCCGAGGTCCTGCCGCAGGACAAGGCGGCCAAGGTCGCCGCTCTGCAGGACGAGGGCAAAGCCGTGGCGATGGTGGGCGACGGCATCAACGACGCCCCCGCGCTGGCGCAGGCGACCCTGGGGATCGCGATCGGCGCCGGCACCGACATAGCCATCGAGGCATCGGACATCACGCTGATCAGGGACGACCTGAGCGCGGTGGTGGACGCCATCAAGCTCTCGCGCAAGACCTTCACTATAATCAAGCAGAACCTCTTCTTCTCGTTCTTCTACAACTCCTGCGGCATACCGATCGCCGCCCTGGGCCTGCTGAACCCGATATACGCGGCGGCGGCCATGGCGTTCTCATCGGTGTCAGTGGTTACCAACTCCCTGCGCCTGAGAAGGGCCAAGCTGTGAGGGAGTGCAGGAGTAGCGCCGCCGGAATAGAAGGCAAACTCCAAGGTTGACATTTAGCAAGGACAGTATTTAGTTAGGATGTAAGAATCATCCCAACGCTGATTCATGGAAGGAGGGGTCACGTTGAAGAAGTACATGGTTCCGCGTTGCGCGCATTGCAGCGAAGGTTGTTTAACCTGGTCCTAGGCATGACTTGAAACTGCCTTCAGAAATCTAAAGGACCCGGTTTCCGAAACCGGGTCCTTTTCACGCTGTAAGAATTACTAGTCAGCAGTCATCTTAAATTTTCTTTTATTTAGGGGAGTGTCCATACGGGGGCAGGGTGAGCCTTTTGTGAGCGATTCGCAGCGTCTCGGGGAGCATAGAGAGTCTGCTGACTTCAAAGACGCGAGGACCAACGAGCAAAAGGCTCACCCTTCCCCGTCCCCATTAACGCTTACAAGTTACGACAGGATCCGCTGGGCCAGGTTCCAGAGGAAGCCTCTGACGACCTCGATGTTCTCCATCTCGATCTTGTCGACCGTGTCGGACTCCCAGTGCCAGTTGGGAAGGGCGCCGGAGTCGTCGAAGGCCATCACGCTCATCGCAGCATAACCTCGCGCCAGCGCCGGGGTGGCGTCGGTCGAGAGCAGCCGGTAGCTCGCGCGCCAGACCGGGAACTTCTTCTTCTCCGTGACCTTGTCCGACAGCCAGAGCAGCACCTCGCTGGAGCGGTGGCCCAGCAGCATGCCCTCGCAGTCGATGTAACAGACGTGGCCGGTGCCGAGGTTGTCCAGGTTCACGATGAGGGAGTCGGCGACCTTTTCGCCGCTCTTCTTGAGGAACTCGATCAT
>Ga0209747_1001610_pt1 | contig 11932 bp, 10 predicted proteins | sample BarGraNGADG00311_FD_184498 | JGI IMG/M metagenome (GOLD analysis project Ga0209747, IMG submission 184498) | Arctic peat soil microbial communities from Barrow, Alaska - Barrow Graham LP Ref core NGADG0011-311 (SPAdes) (version 2) | ecosystem: Environmental > Terrestrial > Soil > Wetlands > Peat... | reverse complement strand
CACGGCGCGCGCGATGCTCGCGCGGGCCAGCATCCCAGCACAGGGAGGCGTCCTTCCCTGGTGGGAACAAGGCTCCAGCGTCAGGTAGATCGTCGCGCCTTCGGCAAGGCCCGCCGCCGCCCTCATGGCATTGACCTCCGCGTGAGGCCCTCCCGCCTTCTCGTGATAACCTTCGCCGACGACCACGCCGTTCGAGACCACCACCGCCCCCACCGACGGGTTAGGTGAGGCGGTCCGCCTGCCGAGGCAGGCGAGCTCCAGCGCTCGGAGCATCCAACGCTCGTCGTCGGTCCGGGCCGCCGGCCAGGGCTTCTGCGCTATGAGTTCTGTGCCTTGCTTGATAAATTCCATGTTTTATAGAGTCAGCGGGAATAGAAAATGCGCCGGGAGAAGCCGCGGCGCAATGCGGTAAAGAAATCTCTTCTCCCATCCGGACTGTACCGTCGGCCCCGGAATCTCGCCGGGTCAGCTCTTTCGAGCTCGCGGGCTATACCGCCGGTCGGGAATTTCACCCTGTCCCGAAGACTGTATTTTTTTTGATGATAACAAAAGCCCCTCCCGGCGGGCAAGAGCCTTCATCACCTTGTAGGCTCACATGCCAGAAGGTAACATAAGCCAACCGCGAAGGCCTTCAAGCCCAAGCCTTCGAACTCTGGAGTTGCCAACATGAAAAAGTACATGGTCCTCGTGCTGTTGCTAGCGCTCGCGGGCTGCCTGCTGTGCGCAGGCGGCTGCGGCAGCGACACCAGCCAGGCGAAGTCGGACCTCAAGCAAGGCGATACTCTCATGGGCGAGATCTCCACCCAGTTCGGGGAGCTGGGCGCGAAGCTCTCAAACATCAACACCGAGGTGACCAACACCACCGAGGCCGCGAACGCGGTCAGGCAGATCGAGGAGTTCAGCACACTGCTCACCGCCAGCATCTCAAAGGCGAAGGCGCAGTTCGGGAAGGTCAAGAGCCTCAAGGGAGTGGCCGACTACCAGAAGTACGCCGACCTGCAGGTCAAGATACTGGACAATATGAAGACCCTCACGACCAAGCTGAACGCGTTTCTGGGCGGACTTGTAGGCGTGATCCAGTCCAGCGCGGGCACGCAGGACCAGGTGAACGCCCTTCAGAACCAGTTCCAGCTCGAAGCCCAGGGCATCACCGATACCATCAGCAAGCTCGCCGCCGAGGCGAACAAGCTGAAGAAAGACAAGAACCTTTGACGAAAGGAGCGCGGATGCGTAGCCGGTTCACGTTCGTCCTTGTCGCCCTGCTGGTGACCGCCGCGATACTCATCGCCGGTTGCGGAGGGGATGCGGGCCAGGCCGAACAGGATATCCAGGCCGGTGACGCCGCAGTCGCAAAGGTACAGCCCGCCTCGAAACAACTGTCCGCAGAGGTGTCCTCCTTGTTCAACGGCGTGTTCGCCGGCGGCAAAGTGGACCCGGTGACCTTCCAGAAAGACGCGGCCGCGGTCCGCACCGATGCGAACAAAGTCCTGGCCGGTACTGCCGCTGCGAAGAGCGAGTACGCGAAGGTCAAGGGCCTGACCGGCGTGGCGGGTTACAAAGAGTACGCGTCCCTCCAGGCCCAGATAGTCGACCTCAACGACAGCGGCCTGAAGGTGCTGGTGGCGTTCGTGGACAAGTGGTCGCCGGCGATTGCGCAGGCTTCATTCGACCCCGTTGCATTCGTGGGAGCGGCCAAGGAGCTCAGCACGCAGTCGGAAGCCATAGCCACCCAGATCGAGAAGCTCCAGGCACAGGCCGCGGCCCTGAAGAAAGCGCAGAAGCTGTAAGTCCCTCCCGGGCTTCAACCCGCCGGGTGGTCGAGGATGGACTTGATCTCGGCGGCGGCGGCGGCGATGTCGTCCGACGAGAAGATCGACGACCCCACGACGACGTTGTCGGCTCCCGACTCGAGCACCACGGCAAGGTTCTGCGCTTTGACGCCGCCGTCGACCTCGATCTCGACTTCCACACCCAGCTCTGTGGCGTCCCGCTTGATGGCTCCCACCCGGTTCAGCATCTCCGGCATGAGCTTCTGGCCGCCGAACCCGGGGTAGACGCACATCACGATCACGAAGTCGATCATCGGCAGAAACGGCTTGAGCTCGAACACCGGTACCTCAGGGCTGATCGCGAGCCCGGGAGACACCCCCATTCCCCTGATTGCGCGGATCACGCTCTCGGCGTCCCGGCACGACCGCACGTGGAAGGAGATCCGGTCTGATCCGGCCTCCGCGAAGGCTTCGACCCACTCGGGGGGGTTGTAGATCATGAGGTGGGTGTCCAGGGGGACCCGGGTGATGCTCTTGACCGTCTCCACGACCATAGGGCCGAAGGTTATGTTCGGGACGAAATGGCCGTCCATGACGTCCAGGTGGATGTAGTCCGAGAATGGCTCGACGTCTTTGATGGCCTGTCCGAGGTTCGCAAAATCCGCGTTCAGGATGGATGGGGATAGTCTAACTTTTCCGGCCATAAACAGGCCCCCGAGCCTTTCAGTCAGCGCCTACCAAGAAGTATTACCCGCCAGCGTTTGCGAATCCTTGATTCGCAGGGCAATCAGTAAACGTAGAGGTTGCCGTACGGCCTGTGCGAGAACGGCCGGAGCTTCTTGAACTGTTCTGGCGTAACTCCTGACAGGTCAGCCCCGGTATCTTCGGCGAACTCGGCCAGGAGGCCCGAGAGCAGGTCCCTGTCTTCCTCGTCGAGAGGAAACTCCCTGACCTCGCTTCCCAGCTGGTGTTCCTCCACCTCGCCGCGGACGAAGATGGTGCCGCCGTGCATGCCCGTTCCCAGGTAACTGCCGGCGACCGGCCCGGGCTCGTCGCCCATGCCGAGCAGTACCACGAGGCCCCCGGCCATGTACTCTCCGAAGAAATCACCAGCACGGCCTCCGGCGACGATGACGGGGATCTGGTCCTTGTAGGATTTCATGTGTATTCCCACGCGGTACCCTATGTTCCCGCTCACGAAAATCTTTCCCCCGCGCATGCCGTACCCGATGACGTCGCCCGCGTGCCCCTTGATGACTATCTTGCCGCTGTTCATCGTGTTGCCGACGCCATCCTGGGCGTTGTCGTTGACGATCACGGTAGGCCCGTCCATGAACGCGCCGAGGTCGTTTCCCGGCACGCCGTTAATGACTATCCTTAACTTCTCGGTCACTCCATCCGCGATGTACCTCTGGCCGTTCACGCCGTCGAGGACGATCTGTTCGTACCCCTGGCGTGCCAGCTCACGAACGCGCGCGTTCAGTTCTTTGTAGTAGATGCCCGTCGCGTCTATCGTTGCAGACTTCACGCCCGTTTCCTCTTTCGCGGTCTTCGCCATCTGGTTACCTTCCAGCCGGTTTGACGCCGATGATGTTCATCGTGGACTCATCGAGCCCAAGGGCCCTGAGCCGCTCCCTGTTGCCTCGCAGGGACTCGACGGCGTTGACGCCCAGCGCCCCGAGGACTTCCTTGACCTCCAGGCTCCAGGATGTTATCAGGTTTACGAGGCGCTCGGCTCCCCAGTCCGGGTCGAGCCTGCCGGTGAGCTCGGGCCTCTGCGTCGCTATGCCCCACGAGCAGTTTCCCGTGTAGCACTTCTGGCAGAGCCTGCAGCCCATCGCTATAAGAGCGGCAGTCCCTACCCCCACCGCATCCGCGCCGAGGGCGATAGCTTTTATTACGTCGGCGCTGGACCTGATGCCTCCCGCAGCGATGATCGACACCCAGTTCCTGATGCCCTCCGACCTCAGTTGCTGGTCGACGACCGCGAGAGCGATCTCGAGCGGGATGCCCACGTGGTCGCGCACGACCGCCGGGCTCGCGCCGGTCCCTCCGCGGAAACCGTCCAGGTAGATGATGTCGGCCCCGGCGCGGGCGATGCCGCTCGCTATGGCGGCGACGTTGTGCACGGCTGCTATCTTCACCGAAACCGGCTTGTAACCGGTGGCCTCCTTGAGCGCGTAGATCAGCTGCCTGAGGTCCTCGATCGAGTAGATGTCGTGGTGCGGCGCCGGGCTCAGCGCGTCGGTCCCCTGCGGGATCATCCGCGTGCTCGACACCTCGGGGCCGATCTTCTCACCGGGAAGGTGGCCGCCGATGCCGGGCTTGGCGCCCTGGCCGACCTTGATCTCGACCGCGACGCCGGAGTTCAGGTACTCGGAGTGGACGCCGAAGCGCCCGGAAGCGCACTGGACGATTATGTGGTCCTTGTAGGGCATCAGCTCCTTGTGCAGTCCGCCCTCGCCGGTGTTCATCACGGTCCCTAGCTTCTCGGCCGCGATGGCCAGCGCCTTGTGGGTGTTCAGGCTCACGGAGCCGTACGACATGCCGCTGAATATGATCGGGATGTCAAGCTTGATGTTGTTCCCGATGGGCGTCTCGAGCTTCCAGCCGCCGTCGCTCTTCTCCACCTGGATGCTGTCGGGCTTGCGGCCCAGGTAGGTCCGCAGCTCCATCGGCTCGCGGAGAGGGTCGATCGAAGGGTTCGTCACCTGGCACGCGTCGATGAGAAGGTGGTCGAAGACGTTCAGCCATGGCAGGTCGTTCCCCATGCCGGTCAGGATCATGCCCGGTGTCTGCGCCTGCTTCCATATGGCTTTGCGCTTGTCGACGTCCCAGGACGAGTGCTCCTTGAACGCCAGTGGATTGCGGACGATCGTGATGGCCTCCTCCGGGCAGAAGACCGCGCAACGGTGGCACGCGACGCACTTGGAGGAATCCGCGGTGGTCATGTTCTGAAAATCGAACACGCCGAATCCGCAGTTCAGGATGCACCGCTTGCACCGCCTGCACCTCTCGTGGTCGACGTTTACGAGAAATTCGCTCGTAATCATGTTGCCAGGCATCAGACGTCACCTTTCAATTGCCCAATGACGGGTTGCCCCGCCACCGGCGCCCACACCTTGTCCGGGCGCGGGCATATCTGCCGTATCGCCGACTCCTCGCTGGAGACGTACAGCATGTCATCTTTCGTAGCCGCGACCAGGGGGCGCAGCTTGATCCGGTCGTTCAGCCCGAGCATCCCGCGTGAGTAACCCACGATGACCGCGAAAGGCCCGTTGACCAGGGCGCTCGAGTAGACGATCCGAAGCGCCTCAAAAAGCTCTTTTTCCGCAGTGTCGGTGTCGCGGTCTATATCCTTCCAGAACGGTGCCGCGATGACCTTGCAGGCCACCTCCAGCGGAAGGCCGTGCTTGCGTATCAGCAGGTCGAAGAGGTAGGCCATCACCTCTGTATCCGTCAGCAAGGTGCACTCGTAGCCGAACATCTCGAGGTAGCGTTTGTTTATTCCGTACGACGATATCTCGCCGTTGTGCACCACCGCCCAGTCGAGGATGTTGAAGGGGTGTGCTCCTCCCCACCATCCGGGCGTGTTGGTCGGAAACCGGCCGTGCCCGATCCAGGTGTATCCCTGGTACTCCGGGAGCCGGAAGAACTCGCCCACGTCCTCGGCGAAACCGACGGCCTTGAAAACCCCCATGTTCTTTCCGCTGGAGAAGACGAACGTACCCGGTATGGTCATGTTGATGGTCATTACCAGGCGGACCATGAAATCCTCGTCCGCCAGGCCCGACGATGAAAGCTTCTCGGGCCTCGGCACGGCGAAATAGCGCCAGAGCAGCGGGGGGTCGACGATGTTCGCGGCAGGGTTCGTCGGAATCTCCCCGGCGTCCGAGATCTCGAGGCTCCCGGCAAGCAGCTCCTCGCAGGCGGCCTTGCCCGACTCGTCCTCGAACATCACGTGAAGCGCGTACTCGGTCGCGTGCCCGGGATATATCCCGTACCCCGCGAACCCGCCGCCGAGCCCGTTGCCCCTGTCGTGGATCACGCGCATCGACTCGATGATCGTGTCACCGGCGATGAGCCGGCCGTCCTCGCTGATCAAGCCCGAGAGCCCACATGCGGCCGGGACTTTCTCAGTGTCCACCCGCCATTTCGCGTACTGGTCCCCGAATCCCAATGTCATTCATCCTTCCCGCTGAAAGTATCTTTCAAAAGCTCCCGCAGCTCCTCGCCCCCGCCGGGCGCCACCGGCCCGAGGCCCAGCTTCACGCGCGCCCTGTCCCGCGCCTTTCCCAGGACTCCGGTCTTCTGGAACATCTCGATGCCCTGGACCGTCTCGGGGGGCGCGATGCCGCGCTCGATAGCCATGCGCTTCGCTTCCTTCATCACTTTGACCATGCCGAAGCTGTTAGGGCACATCTCGGTGCAGGTGCCGCACTCCAGGCACTTCCAGATGTCGCCGCCCGTCACGACCTGTTCGGCCTCACCGGCCAGGATGCTCCTTATCATGTCGTGGGGAGCGAAGGTCTCGTCCACCTGCACCACGGGGCAGTCGTTTGCGCAAGACTCGCAGGCGACACACCGCACCATCGCGTCGTAGTCAAGCTCGAGGGGCACCAGCTCGCGTATCCTCCGGCGCTCGTGCAGCTTGTCGAAGAAAGGCTCGACGTCTATCCGGTGCATGTCGAGGCCGAGCTCCGCCGGCTCGAAGCCGAGTGCGAGGGCCGCAAGCTCGGTGTAATAGAAGACGGGGATGTTCATTCCCTCGTGGTGCTTCTGAAGGACCATCTGCTGGGTCTCGAACTGGCCGAAACACGCCGGGCAGACGACCACGATCGCGTCGGCTTCCATCTGCTGTAGCTCGAGCAGCTTGACCCTCGCGGTATTCGTCGACTCCTCGGGGTTCCCGGAGCGTCCGAGCGCCTCCCCGCAGCACATGAGTTTCGAGTGGTAGTCCAGGCTCTGCGCCCCGAGGCACTCGACGAGCCTGTCGAGCTTGCGCGGGGCGGCCGCGTCGTCGATCCGGACAACGGGCCCCGGTCGCAGCATCTGGCACCCGTTGTGCGCGCCGATCCTCATCCCGTCCAGCGGCGAGACGACCTTCTGCGAGATGGCGTCAGGGCCGACGCGGTCGTGCAGGACCTCCACGATGTGGTGAACAGAGGACCGGAAGTTGTACTCGAGGCCGACCTCGCGCAGCTTCGCGTTCACCTCTTCGAGCAATTTGCTGGAGGAATGAAAAGCCGAGATCGCGGACCGGAACGTCGCGTAGCAGCCGTTGCAGGCGACCAGCAGGTCTCCACCGTTCTTCTCGGCCAGCGCCAGGTTCCGGGCGGCGGTCAGGTACCAGGCTTCCTCGGACAGCGTCTCAACAAGGAATTTCTCAGGGCAGCACGTGAACCCCTCGACCTCTCGATATCTCACGCCGAGCCGCTCGAGCAGCAGGCGTATGGACTTCTCGAGGAAAGGGTACCTGCCAGGGATAGTGCAACCCCAGAAGAAAATGTAGTCGTCCATCGATGGTGTCCTTGCATTGTCAGAAGGCATTTAGCGCATTCTAGCATCCACGATTTTGCCGTTCAATGATGCCGGTCAAAGCGCCGGGAGTACTGCTCGAGGCAAACGACAAGCGCCCCGCCAGTCGTCTGGCGGGGCGCCGATTTCCGTATCGCTTGCTTAAAGGACCGGCAAGTAGTTGTTGAGCTCGTACTCTGTGACGACCGCGCGGTACTTATCCCACTCGATCTTCTTGTCGGTAATAAGCGAGTGGAAGGAGTGCTCGCCGAGCGCTTCTCTCAAGAGCTCGCTCTCCTCGGCCAGCTTGATGGCCTCCCACAGGTCGGCTGGAAGGCTCTTGATGCCGAGGCTCTTTCGCTCGTCTTCTGTCATCTCGTAGATGTTGCGCTCGATCGGCTCCTCGAGAGGCAGGTCATCCTCTATGCCCTTGAGCCCGGCCGCCAGCATAACCGCAAACGCGAGGTACGGGTTCGCGGCGGGGTCCGGCGAGCGCAGCTCGATCCTTGTCGAGTTCTCCTTGCCCGGCTTGTAGGTCGGGACCCTGATGAGGTCCGAGCGGTTGCGCCTTGCCCAGGACAGGTAAACAGGCGCCTCGTAGCCCGGCACCAGCCGCTTGTATGAGTTCACCCACTGGTTCGTCACCAGGCAGAACTCCGGCGCGTATTTTAGCAGGCCGGCGATGAATGCCTTGGCCTCATGCGTCAGGAAATACTCGTCGGCAGGGTCGAAAAATGCGTTCTTCTCGCCCTTGAAGAGCGACATGTGCGTATGCATCCCGCTCCCGTTCTCGTTGGCCAAGGGCTTGGGCATGAAGGTGGCGTGCACGCCCTGCCCCATAGCGACCTCCTTGACGACCAGCCGGTACGTCATGGCGTTGTCGGCCATCTGGAGGGCATCAGTGTATCGCAGGTCGATCTCGTGCTGGCTCGGGCCGACCTCGTGGTGGGAGTACTCGACGCCGATGCCCATCTCCTCGAGTGTCAGCACCGTCTCGCGGCGCAGGTCGCTCGCAAGGTCGAGTGGCGTGAGGTCGAAGTAACCACCGCGGTCGAGCGTGATCGGAGGGGGCTCGGAGTTTGCGAAGTAGTAGTACTCGAGCTCCGGGCCGACGTAGAAGGTATATCCAAGGTCCTGAGCTTTCTTGAGGTTCCTCCGCAGGATGTAGCGCGGGTCTCCGGCGTGCGGGCTTCGGTCGGGCTCGAGTATGTCGCAGAACATCCGCGCAACCGCGCTGTGCCCGCTCGGCCGCCACGGCAGCAGGGCGAAAGTGGAGGGATCGGGCTGGGCGATCATGTCGCTCTCGTCGATCCTCGCGAACCCCTCGATGCTCGAACCGTCAAAACCCATCCCGTTCTCAAGGGCTTCCTCGAGCTCCTCGCGGGTGATCGCGAAGCTCTTCAAGAAACCGAGGATGTCGGTGAACCAGAGCCTGATGAACTTTACGTCGTGCTCGCGGACCGCCTCCAACACGTAGTCTTTGTCCGGGCTTGCTGACATGGTCCCTCCTTCTTTCAATACGTCTTGTTACGGCAATTCTAGGGATTGGATGTTTCAAAAATGTTTCCAAGGGGTGAAATTGTTGTAAATCCGCACATGTGGGCAAGCCCGGCCGGGGCTTCTGCCCGCATCACTCCGCCACGAACCTGTAACCGACCCCGTGAACAGTCTCGATGTACTGCCGCGACGTCTCGATCTTGGCGCGCAGCCTCCGGATGTGGACGTCGACTGTCCGCGTCCCCCCGAAGTAGTCGTACCCCCAGATGCTGCGCAGGAGCTCCTCGCGCGAGTAGGCGCGGCCCGGAGTGGCCGCGAGCATCTTTAGAAGCTCGTATTCCTTGTAGGTCAGGTCGACAGGCTGTCCGTCGAGCACGACCTGGTGAGCGTCGACGTTCACCGTCAGCTCGCCGATGGTCATGACGTTGCCTTCTCCGCCCCGGCGCGCGCCGAGCACTTCTATCCTCGAGACCAGTTCGGCCGCGCCTCCGGGATACACGACGAAATCGTCGAAGTTCCTCAGGGTCCCCACCTCGGTGAGCTGCTCCGGGTCCTTGACCGCGGCCACAAGGGGGACGCGCGAGGCCCAACCGCCGGCTTTTTTCATCGCGGTCCTTGCGGCCCTGGCCTGGTGCACGTGCGGGCTCACGATGACAGCGGCAATGAAAGTCTCGTCGAGGATCTCCTTGAGGTCTTCCGACCTGTCGAATTCGAGCACAGCGATCTCAAGGCCCTGAAACCCCGCCGCCAGCTCACGTGAGTATTCCGAGCCGTCACTACAGAAAGCCAGGCTTTTTTCCCGCAATTACGCCACATCCCGTTCTCGAATGTACTGCCATGAATGATACATGAACAAGCGATCCGGGGTCAGGAAACCCTTTTCATCGCCGCCATGAACATGCCGTCGCACCGGTCTGTGTCAGCAAGTAGCTGAAGCCAAGGCGCAGGTTCGCGGCCCTCCAGTGCCAGGGGAACCTGTTGGAACTCCGGTGCATGTCGCTCAATGAAACCGGTGACCACGCCTGCGTTCTCGGCGTGGGAGACGGTGCAGGTGGAATAAACGAGCAACCCGCCCGGCGCCACCATCTCGGAGCCGGCGGCCAGGAGCTCCCCCTGCAGGATGGAGAGGCGCTCGACGTCGCCCGGCTCCCTTCGCCACCTGGCGTCCGGCCGCCTGGCCAGCGTCCCCAGCCCCGTGCAAGGGGCGTCGACCAGGACGCGATCGAATTCTCCCTCAACCGATGAGCGCGCAAGGCGGCCGTCGAGCTCCACCGTCCGGACGATGCTGTTCCCGAGCCTGCTCGCCGACTCGGTAACCATACCGAGCCTCGTTGCGTTGAGGTCGAGCGCCATGACCAGGCCCTCGTTGCCCATGAGCTCGGCCAGGTGGTTGGCCTTGCCGCCGGGGGCCGCGCACATGTCCAGCACCCTCATGCCGGCTTCAGGGTTCACTTTGTGGCTCACGAGCTGCGACCCCTGGTCCTGCACCGCAAATAGCCCTTTCACGAATTCGTCGAGGTCCCCGACCGGCCCGCTGTGCTTTGCCAGCAGGCACTCCGGCGTCATCTCTCCCGTGGTCACCTCAAGACCTTTTTCGACGAGTGAGGCCGCGAGACCGTCGCGGGTGGTCCGGAGCAGGTTGGTCCGCAGCGCCACGCCCGGGTTCACGTTGTCGGCCGCGCACAGAGACTCGGTCTTCTCAAGCCCGAGCTCGCGCACCCACATCTCGACTATCCAGCGCGGGTGGGAGTACTTGACCTCGATAAACGTCACCGGGTCGCCATCCAGGTCCGGCCATTCGACTTTGTCTCGCCCGGAGGTAAAAGCCCGCATGACCGCGTTCACGTAGCCCACGGCGTGGCGCCCGACGACCTCGGCCGTGGCGTTTGCGGACATGTCGACCGCCGCATAATCCGGGATGGAAGTGAACATCACCTGGTAGGCGCCCAGGCGCAGAGACCACAAAACACCCGGGTCTAGCTCGTCCAGGGGGCGGCGTGAAAATCCCTTCAGGGCCCAGTCGAGGGACAGCTTCATCCTTACCGTCCCCTGGACCAGCTCGGTCACCAGCGCTTTGTCGCGCCGGTCGAGCTCCGATCTGGTGAGCCCCGCTGAAAGAAGCGCGCCGAGGTAGGCGTCGCGCTTCTCGTAATCGATGAGGATCTTGAGCGCAGCCGCGCGGGTCCCGGCGCCGTCCACCCGGCCGTCGGCCGCCGTCAAGCCGGCTGCCCGGCCGTAAACCGCTCGGCGATCAGAAGCCTCTGCCCCCTTGAGAACTCCGCGGCTCCCATGCGGCCCTTGCCCTCGGGCTGAAGGGTCAGCACCTGGACGCCGGTGGTCCCCGTGTTGACGATGAAGCCTTCCTTGCCGAGGTTCATGATCGTCCCGGGCTCGTCCTCCGGCGGGACCTCGGTGACGTGCGCCGACCAGACCTTGATCCTTTTTCCCCTGAAGAACGTGAACGCCCCGGGGTCAGGGTCCATCGCGCGTATCAGCCTGGTGATGGATTCGGCAGGCAAGGCCCAGTCGATCTCGGCGTCCGATGACCGGACGGGCGGGGCGTAGGTGGCCTTTTCCTCTTCCTGCGGCACGGCTTCGATCCCGCCGTCCGCGAGCGCGTCCAGGGTCTCGACGAGCAGGCGGGCTCCGACGTGCGACAGCCTTTCGGCGAGGGTCCTCGCGTTGTCCTCGTCGTTGATGGGCTCCTCCATGTGCAGGAGGATGTCGCCTGCGTCGAGCCTCTCGTTCATTTTCATGGTGGTGACGCCCGTGATGCTGGCGCCGTTCATCAGGGCGCGCTCGATGGGCGCCGCGCCTCGATACCTCGGGAGCAGGGACGGGTGAAGATTGACGAAGCCGAACGGTGGCGTGTCGAGAAGCCAGCGGGGTATGAGCCCTCCGTAGGCGACCACTACCCCGGCGTCCCACTCGATGTCGGCCAGCCCAGGTTGGAAGCATTCACATGAAAGGTTCTCGGGCTGCCAGACCTCGAGGCCCTTGTCCCTGGCCAGCTCGACCGCGGGGGTCGGAACGGGTATCAGCCCCCGGCCCGCGGGCCTGTCCGGCCTGCCGACGAAGGCAACGACCTGGTGTCTGCTGGAAAGGATGGCATCCAGTGGCTCCACGGCGAACGAGTCGCTGGCAAAGAA
>Ga0209747_1001609_pt1 | contig 11935 bp, 6 predicted proteins | sample BarGraNGADG00311_FD_184498 | JGI IMG/M metagenome (GOLD analysis project Ga0209747, IMG submission 184498) | Arctic peat soil microbial communities from Barrow, Alaska - Barrow Graham LP Ref core NGADG0011-311 (SPAdes) (version 2) | ecosystem: Environmental > Terrestrial > Soil > Wetlands > Peat ... | reverse complement strand
TAGCCTCTTGTTCCCGTAGGAGGGCGCGTAGTCGACCGTCTCGTCCGGGCTGAGCCCCGCGATATGCTTCATCACCACCGCCAGGTGCATCGCCTCGCCGCACTCCCGCGCGATCCCGATGGTGGCGTTGTACTTGCCCGCCTTCTCTCGCGCCTCGGCGGTCTGCGTCAGGATCCCCCTGGGGAAATAGAGCTCCCGGCCCAGGCGTGAGAGCGCCCCGTACAGCGCGGGGCTGGCCTCTTTCAGCGTAGCGTTCAACTCTTCTGCAAGTGGGTTCATGTCAACCATCCCGGTCGTGATCTGCTCAGTGAAAGCGCCTAATTCTACCCGATTTGGGACCCGGCCGACCAGAGTAAAACATTCCGTTTTCGCGAGGCAGGTTTGAGGGGGAACGAAGGCGCCAGATTCGAAAGTGTAGCGCCGGCGTCTCGCCGGCATTGAAGGCCGCCAAAGGCGAAAGCCGACGATCTTCAGACGGGTGGCAAAGCCGCTGCGGTGCCGTTTACAGCCCGGCGCAGGCGGCCTTGATCTGGGCCACGATCTGCTCCGCCTTGAAGCCGGCCAGGCGGTTCGCGCCGGAGCTGCACGCGGCGCTGCAGGCGCCGCAACCCTTGCAGAGCGAGCGGTTGACGACAGCGACCCCGGCCTCCTCGTCGAACGAGATGGCCTCGTAGCTGCAGACCGCGACGCACTTGCGGCATCCCGAGCACATCGCCGCGTCGACGCTTGCCACGATACCTTCGGTGACGACCTCGGGCCTGGCCAGCACGGACTCGGCGCGCGCCGCCGCCGCGCAGGCCTGAGTCATGCTCTCGGAGATGGTCTTGGGGTAGTGGGCCAGCCCCGCCAGGAAGATCCCGTCGGTGGCGAAGTCGACCGGGCGCAGCTTCACATGAGCCTCCAGGAAGAACCCGTCCGCGGTCAGCGGCACCTTGAGCCTGGGTGCCAGCGTGCGAGCGTCGGGATTCGACACCACCCCGCAGGAGAGCACCACCAGGTCGGGGTTCAGGACAACTTCCTCACCGCGCAGGTTGGCGTCGGCCACGCGGACCTGGATGTTGCCGAACACATCCTTCACCAGAGGCGGCGCATCCTTCTCGAAGCGGATGAAGTTCACTCCCGCGTCGCGCGCCTCCAGGTACTTGTCCTCGGCCAGGCCGTTGGTACGCATGTCGCGGTAGCAGACGTTCACCCGCGCGTCGGGGGAGGCCCCCGCAAGCGAAAGCGCGTTCTTCACCGCGACCCCACAGCAGATCTTGCTGCAGTAGGGGTGCTCGTCGTTGCGCGAGCCGACGCACTGGACCATCACCACGTCGCGCACCCCGGCAAGCGAGGAGGGGTCCTCCGTGATGCGCTTCTCCAGTTCGGTCTGGGTTATGACCCGCGGGTCGCCCCATCCGTACTCGCCGGCCGGGGGCTGGTACTCCAGGCCTCCGGTCGCTACCACCACTATGCCGTGGTCGACCTCGACCTCACCCTCGGGTGTTCCTATGGTGGAGTGGAACTTCCCCACGAAGCCGTCGACCGACTCGACCTCCGAGCCGAGGTAGAGACCGATGTTCCTGTGGGCCAGCACCCGCTTCTCCAGCTCGTCGAGCTTCGCGGTTACGTCCGCGCCCTCGAGCGTGGTCTTGATGTGGCGCATGTTGCCGCCGAGCTCGCGCTCTTTCTCCACCAGGTAAGTCGTGAAGCCCGCGTCGGCCAGTTGCAGGGCCGCGGTCATGCCCGCGCCGCCGCCTCCGATGACCAGCGCGCGCGGCGTGACCGGCGAGACGCCGTCGGCCAGCGGCTCCAGCAGGGCGGCCTTCTTGATGCCCATCTTCACCAGCAGCTTGGCCTTGTCCGTAGCCAGCTCGGGCATGTCCATGTGCACCCAGGAGCAGTGCTCGCGGATGTTGGCCATCTCGAAGAGATACTTGTTGAGGCCCGCCGTCCGCATGGTCTCGCGGAACAGCGGCTGGTGGGTCCTGGGGGTGCAGGAGGCCACCAGGAGCCGGTTCAGGCCGTGCTCGCGGACCGTCTCGCGGATCCACTCCTGCGCGTCCTGGCTGCAGGCGTACAGGCGCTCCTCGGCAAAGACGACACCTGGCAGTGTGCGGGCGTACTCGACAACGGCGGGCACGTCGAGGATGCCTCCGATGTTGGTGCCGCAGCGGCAGATCACCGCTCCTATGCGGGGCTCCTCACCGGACACGTCTCTCTCGGGCGGGTAAGAGACGCGCTCCATCAGTTCTCCCCTGCCGGCGGTCAGCTTCGCGCTTGCCATCCCCGCCGAGGCGCTCGCCTGAACCACGCTGTCGGGGATGTCCTTGGGGCTCTCCACCGCGCCGCAGGCGAACACGCCTTCACGCGACGTCTGGACGGTGAGGAAGTCGCCGGTGTCGATGAAGCCGTGCTCGTCGAGGTCGACCCCGACCGCTTCCGCCAGGGCCTGGGCGCGCGGCTCGATCCCCACGCAGAGCACCACCAGATCGAAGACCTCCTCGACCGTCCGGCCGTTCTCGTCCACGTAGCCGATCATGACGCTCTTGTCCGGCTGCAGCTCCTTGGCGTAGGAGGCCAGGCAGCGCACGTACCGTATCCCCTGCTCGTCCTTCGCCTTCTGGTAGTACTCCTCGAAGCCCTTGCCGGCCGCGCGCATGTCTATGAAGAATATCGTCGGCTCGATCGAACGCTCGTGCTCCCTGGCGATGATCGACTGCTTGGTCGCGTACATGCAGCACACCGAGGAGCAGTAGCTGTTGCCCGTGGTGGAGTCGCGGGAGCCCACACACTGGATGAATGCAATCTTCTTCGCCGGCTCGCCGTCCGAGCGCCTCTCCACGTGGCCGCCGGTGGGGCCGTTGGCCGCCAGTATGCGCTCGAACTCCACGCTGGTCACCACGTTATCGTAGACTCCGTAGCCGTACTCCGCCCTCGCCCTCGCGTCGAACGGCTCATATCCGGACGCGAGCACGATCGAGCCGACCTCGACCACCTCGGTCCTCTCCTTCTGCTCGTAGTCGACCGCGCCCGCCGGGCACTCCTCCAGACAGTTCCCGCACTTGCCCGCCAGGAAATGGAGGCACCTGGTCGGGTCGATGAAAGCCGCACCGGGGACGGCCTGGGGGAAGGGAACCCTGATGAGCGGAGCCCGGGAGAGACCCGCGTTGTAGGGGTCCTTGACCTTGACCCGGCACTTCTCGCTGCAGATGCCGCAGCCGGTGCATTTCTCGACGTCCACGAAGCGGGGACGCACCTTCAGAGTGACCTTGAAGTCGCCGGGCCCGCCTTCGACCCCCTCGACGTCGGTCAGCATGTAGAGCTCGATGTTCTTGTTCGAGCCCACCTCTACCAGCTTGGGCGACAGGATGCACATCGAGCAGTCGTTGGTGGGGAAAGTCTTGTCGAGCTGGCCCATGGCCCCGCCGATCGAGGGCCCGGAGTCCACGAGATAGACGCGGTAGCCCATGTCCACCAGGTCGAGCGAGGCCTGCACCCCGCCGATGCCTCCGCCCACGACCATAACGGCGCCAACGGGCCTGTGCTCGGCGGGAGTGGCGGGCTTCTTAGCCGCCGGTTTCTTTGCCGCCGATTTCTTGACGGGTTTCTTCGCTGGCTTTTTAGCTGCTTTCTTGGTGGCAGGTTTCTTGGCCGGTTTCTTCGCCGCGGGCTTCTTGGTGGCTTTTTTCGCCGCCGACTTTTTAGCCGGTTTCTTCGCCGCCTGTTTCTTAGGTTTATCTTCGCTCATGTTAGCCTTGTAGGGGGCAAGTTTTGGGGTCAGACCCCTTAACTTGCCTTCGCTCATGTTAGCCTTATAGGATTGTTCCTCCGAGCGCTTTCGCGCTCTCCGTCACCGCGGGCTGCGCGGCCTTCTCCGTCACCTCACTCTCGCCGTGGCCCATCCTTATTACCCGACTACGAAATAAGTTCTAGTTCCCTCAATAGAGGTAGCGGGCTGATGATGTGGCTCTTAAACCAACTTTCAGCGTCGAGCCCCATCGCAAGCCCGAGGAGTTCCGTAAAATACAATACCGGCATCCGGTGCACCACGGTGAATGTGAACTTGCCTGGCTGCTGGCGCATCTCCAGGTTCGCCGCGCACATCGGGCAGGCCGTCACGATGCAGTTCGCGCCCGCCCTCTCGGCCTGCACGTACAAGCGGTTCACCAGCTTCTCGACGATGTCCGTTCGTGAGAGTGACAGGCTCCCGCCGCAGCAGTCGGTCTTGAACGACCAGGGCCTGACTTCGACTCCCAGGCCTTTCAGGAAGCGGTCGAGGTCGGTGGGATTCTCCACCGAGTCGCAGCAGCTCACCTCGGGCGGGCGCACCAGCAGGCAGCCGTAGTACGGCACCGCCTTCAGTCCCGCGAGGTCAGTGCGCAGCCACTTCTTTATGTCCTGCATCCCGATGTCGTTGGCCACGACGTCGAGCAGGTGCCGTATCCGCCCCGTGAACCTCGGGTCCATGCCGACTGCGGCTTCAACCTCACGGGCGACGGCCTCGTCGGAGAGGATGCGGTTCTGTGCGACCTTCATCCTCGAGTAGCACGCGGCGCATACGACCAGGAGGTCCTTGTCGATCGCCTTAGCCAGGGCGAGGTCGCGCCCGGGCAGGGCGACGGAAAGCATGTCGTTGGTCATGTGGGCCGAGGACGCGCCGCAGCAGCTCCAGTCCGGCAGTTCCTCGAGGTCTATCCCCAGCGCGCTACAGACCGCCTCGGTCGACAGCCCGAACTCCTCGGCCGAGCCTGTCTGGGAGCACCCCGGGAAGTAGGAGAAGGAAAGGCGGCTCATCGCGAGCCCCCTTGAGTGCGGTCGAATATGCGGCGGATCGCGGCCCGGTCCTTGACGACACGCGGCATAATCTTGATCTTCCGTTTCGCGACCATCACAGCCCCGAGCCCGAGGTCGTCGAACAGCCTCCGGCTGAGCGCCTTGTACGCCCCGATCAGGACAGGCTCGTTGGTCTTGCCGGTGTACTTTATCCCGCCCAGGAACGACTTGTGGAACATGCCGACCTCGGGCTCGCCCAGGGGCTCGTCGGCCTCGAGGGCCATCTGCCGCAGGCCGTCCATGACGGCGGCGATGTCGATCTCGTTGGGGCAGCGGGTGCTGCAGGTCTCGCAGGACGCGCAGAGCCAGATCGTCGAGCATCGCAGCAGCCTGCGCTCCTGGCCGTACTGGACCAGCTTCATCACCTCGTGGGGGACGAGGTCCATGGCGAAGGCGACGGGACAGCCGGCGGAGCACTTCTTGCACTGGTAGCAGTCGCGGACCTTCTGGCCCGTGCGCTCCTCCAGCGATCGCTCCAGCTCGCGGTTGATCGTGTTGATCATGCTTTCTCTGCCTCCGATAAAGCGGCTGCCGAGCCCAAGGTGATGTCAAGCGAGTCTCAGCCTTGCAGGCAAAAAGATACCACAAACCCGCCGCGAGTTGATTGAAGAAAGTCAACTACGCACCACGGGGTCAGGCGCCCTGGTGCGTTTCGCTTGGCCAAGAGCACACCGGTTGATAAACGCACCACGGGGTCAGGCGCCCTGGTGCGTTTCAGCCGCCGAGCTCCGACCGCTCCACGATCGAGGCGTCTCCCTCCGGGGCGTACAGAGCGCGAAGCTCCTTCTTGAGGATCTTCCCCGTCGGGGTCCGTGGCAGCTCGTCGACGAAGATGACCCTCCTGGGAGTCTTGAACCCGGCAAGCCTGCCCCTGCAGAACTCTATGACCTCGTCCTCGCTCAGCTCGCTCCCGGCCGCGACCACCACCAGTGCCAGCGGCGCCTCTCCCCACTTCCGGTCGCGCATCCCGATGACGCCCACGTCAGCCACCGCAGGATGCGCGTGGATGCAGTCCTCCACCTCCGCCGGGTAGATGTTCTCACCGCCCGAGATGATCATGTCCTTCTTGCGATCGACGATGTAGAGGTAGCCCTCCTCGTCGAAGCGCCCCATGTCGCCGGTGTGGAACCACCCGCCGCGCAGCGCCTGCGCCGTCTCCTCGGGCATGTTCCAGTACTCCTTGAAGACGTTGGGCCCCTTGACCACGATCTCGCCCATCTCGCCCTGCGCCAACTCGTTGTCGTCCTCATCGAAGATCCTGATGTCGACGTGGAAACACGGCTTACCCGCCGAGCCCCGCTTCCTGAACACGTCTTCCTCGGGGAGAGCGGACACCGCCGGCGCCGTCTCGGTCAGGCCGTAGCCCTGGGCGAAGACCACTCCCTTCTCCTGGTACTTCTCGATCAGCGGGACGGGGCAGGGGGCTCCGCCGGCGATCATCGCCTCGATGGACGACATGTCGGCAGAGGGAAATTTGTCGCTCATCGACATCAGCAGGAACATGATGGGGATCCCGAACATCGCGGTCACCTTGTATTTCTCGATGAACTCGAGCACCTGGTCGGGGACGAAGAAGCGGGTGAGCACGACCTGTCCGCCGCTGTAGATGATCGGCGTCGCCGCCGCAGACAGGCCTCCGATGTGGAAGAGCGGCGCGGAGACCAGGTTGATGTCGTCGCCGGAAAGCGAGTACATCAGTATGGCGTTTACGCCGTTCCAGAGGGTGTTGCCGTGGGTCAGGACCGCGCCCTTGGGCCTGCCGGTGGTGCCGGACGTGTACATGATGAAGTGAGGGTCGTCGAGGGTCACCTCCCGCTCGACAACGGGCTCGGTCTCGGGAGCGTGAGATATCCACTCCTCGTAGTCCAGGTCGCCCTCGTTGCCTCCTCCCACGGCGATGAAGTGCTCCACGATCCCGGTGAGGCCCTTCAGCTCGGCGGCCTGCACCGCGAACTCCGGCGTGTAGAGCAGCACCTTCGAGCCGCTGTCCTCGAGGATATAGGCGAGCTCGGCCGGGGCCAGGCGGAAGTTCAACGGGACCATGATGACACCGAGCTTTCCCGCCGCGAAGAGCAGCTCCAGGAACTCGGGGTTGTTGGGGAAGAGCGCCGCTACGCGATCCCCGCGCTTGACCCCCAGTCCGGGCAGCGAGTTGGCCAGGCGGTTGACCCGGCGGTTGAACTCCAGGTTGTTGTACGAGCGGCCGTCGTCGCACTGGACGATGGGCTTGCCGGGGTCGAGCCTGGCGCGGATGGTCGTCCATTCTCCCACGTTCACCTCGAAACCTCCTGTTCCGCAGATGACGTTGCCTCGTTAGATGATATCACCGCGGGTACGAGCAGGACCCCGCTTCTCGATGTGTGCCCGGCCTGCGCGGCCATGCTATATTATCGCCGGGGGTTATGTTCCGTCCGATCCGAAGGGGAGTTCACTTGCTCTGCGAAAGCTGCAACCGGCGTCCCGCGACCATGAAGATGATGGTGCGCAACGCTGCCGGCGAACAGCGCATGCTCATGCTGTGCGGCATGTGCGCCTACCGATTCACCAACGTTCTCCCCAACATGGCGGTCAAGCGCCAGGCCCCCTCTCAGAGCGGACTAAGCCCGGAGCTCTTTAACGAGCACCATTTCCCCACCCAGCGGCACGGGGCCTACCTCGGCTTCTCCAGCGCGACCCAGCAGTCGCTGGCGAAAGCGGAGAGCACCACCCGCGACCTGGGGCTTTTCGCGATCGGGACTTTCCAGCTGCTGATGGGCATCTGCGCCCAGGACGGTCCCACCAGTCAGGTGCTCGAGCGCCAGGGTGTGACCCTGGAGAAGCTCGAGCAGGCCGAGCAGAAAGCACTGCAGCAGGGCGGGACAACGGCCGAGCAAAGCACGGCATCCGACGCCGGGCAGGGCGGGCAGCGTCGCGTCGAGCTGCAACAGAACGCGCTTGCCGTGCTCGACATGGCGGGCAACATAGCCACCGGCATGTCCTCTCCGTTCATCGAGCCCGAGCACCTCATGCTCGCCATGCTGGAGCTCCCCAACGTGAGCTCGGCCGTGTGGATGAAACAGCTCGGGGTGAACCTGGACGCGCTCAAGGCCGACCTCACCGAGGCGGTCGTCTCCGAGCCGGGCGGCCAGCCTCCGCAGATCGTGGAGGCCACGCCCGAGGAACAGCTCCTGGGAGTCGGGGGCTCGCCGGAGACGGCGACCGCGGCCAGGGAAGACCCGCTCAAGAAGTACGCCAGGGACCTCACCAGCGCGGCGCAGGAAGGCAAACTGATGCCGGTCATCGGCAGGGAGACCGAGCTGTCCCGGGTCGAGATGATCCTCTCGCGCCTGGGCAAGAACAACCCGATGCTGCTGGGCGACCCGGGCGTGGGCAAGACCGCGGTGGTGGAGGGCCTGGCGCAGCATATAGCCGCGGGAACGGTGCCCGCGCGCCTGCGCTCCTGCCGCGTCTACGAGGTCGACCTCGCGTCGATCATCGCGGGGACCCAGATGCGCGGCGAGTTCGAGCAGCGGCTCGAGGACCTGATCGCCAAGGTCGCCAAGCTCGGACCCAAGGCCATCCTCTTCATCGACGAGAGCCACATGCTGGTGGGCGCCGGCGCCAGCGAGGGGAGCATGGACGCGGGCAACATCCTCAAGCCCGCCCTGGCCCGAGGCGAGCTTCACCTCATCGGCGCCACCACCAAGTCGGAGTACGACAAGTACATAGAGAAAGACCCGGCGCTGGCCCGACGCTTCCAGCCGGTCCTAATCGGAGAGCCGACCATCGGGCAGACGATAGAGATACTCGAGGGCATCCGCGAGCGCTTCGAGAAACACCACAACGTCACCGTCTCCCACGAGGCGGTCTCGGCGGCCGTGACCCTGTCTAACCAGTACATCACCGACCGGTTCCTCCCCGACAAGGCGATCGACCTCATCGACGAGGCCTGCAGCGGGGTGGCGATGGCCAACGAGAAGTCGGGTACCGCGCGCGCGGTGGTCGCCGAGGACGTGGCGAACGTGATCTCCCAGTGGACCGGCATCCCCTTGAGCAAGATGATCGAGCCCGAGAAGAAGCGGCTGATGCAGATGGAGCAGATCCTGCACCAGCGCCTGATCAACCAGGAGCCCGCGGTGGAGGCGGTGGCCGACGTTGTGAAGCGCAGCAGGGCGGGCCTCAAAGACCCGCACAAACCCAACGGCAGCTTCATCTTCGCCGGACCCACCGGGGTGGGAAAGACCGAGCTCGCGCGGGCGCTGGCGGAGTTCCTCTTCGACGACGAGGACGCGCTCATAAGAATCGACATGTCGGAGTACCTCGAGAAGGAGTCCGTCTCCCGCCTCATCGGCGCGCCCCCCGGTTACGCCGGTTACGAGGAGGGCGGCCAGCTCACCGGGAAGGTCAAGTTCAAGCCGTACTCGGTCGTCCTCTTCGATGAGATGGAGAAAGCCCACCCCCAGGTGCTGAACCTGCTGCTTCAGATCGCCGACGCCGGAAGCCTGACCGACGGCCAGGGACACCTGGTCAACTTCAGGAACACCATCATCATCCTGACCACCAACGTCGGGGCGGACCTGTTCTACAGCGGCGAAGCCGCCGCCATCGAGCCGGGGGCGCTCAAGCAGAAGGTGACCGACCTGCTGGTGTCCGCGACCTCACCCGAGCTGGTCAACAGGATGGACGACGTGATCGTGTTCACGCCGCTGACCGAGGACCAGGTCAAGCAGGTGGTCAAGCTGCAGATCGCCTCGCTGGAGAAACGCCTCAAGGACCAGAACCTCTCCATAGACGTGACCGACGAGGCGCTGACGTACCTGGCCAAGGCCGGCTACGACCCCGCCATGGGCGCAAGGCCGGCCAAGCGCATCATCCAGAACCAGGTCGAGGACCCCCTCTCGGACATGATACTGAGCGAGCAGCTGAAACCCGGCGGCAAGGCCAGGGTCCACATGGAGAAAGACGAACTGAAGGTCAGCCCGGAATAGCGGACAAGGAGAAGGCGCGCGATGGCTCAGACGCTCGATATCACCTGGTACGGTCAGTCGATGTTCGCCGTGGCGTGCAAGGACATGACCGTCGTGATCGACCCCACCCCACCAGAGACCGGATACTCCTACGATCCCGTCTCCGCGGACGTGGTATTGATGTCTCACCAGCATTTCGACCACGCCTACCTCGACGGAATCGCCGGGAACCCTAAAGTCATAAACGCGAGCGGCACGTTCGAGCTGGGCAAGCTGAAGGTGCGGGGGTTCGATTCGTTCCACGACGCGGCCCGCGGCAAGGAGCGCGGCCCCAACGTCATCTACACCTGGGAGCAGGAAGGCTTCCGGATAGGCCACTTCGGCGACCTGGGGGACGAGCCCACCCATGACGTGGTGAAGAAGCTCTTGAAGCTCGACATCGCCATGGTCCCGGTGGGCGGTGTCTTCACCATCGACGCGGAGCAGGCGGTCCGGCTTATACGCGACCTCGAGCCAGCCATCGTGCTGCCGATGCACTACGGGACCGCGGACGGGACGGTCCAGCTCCAGCCGGTGGATGAGTTCACCAGGCGCTTCAAGGGGCCGGTCCGGCAGGTCGCGTCCAGGCCGGTCGAGATAACACGGGAATCCATCCCCGCCGCCGGCGAGGTGTGGGTCCTCCCCTACCGCTAGCCACTGTCTCCCACCGACGCCGGCGGCCGTAAGATATCCTTTTCCGCCGCGCTGAAGAGGCACTATAATCATTGCAGTCGTTATGCCCAAGCGGGTTAGGAGTCGTGATGGCCCTTCAGGTTCTCGACACGTCCGGCCTCCTGGCGGAGGACAGCCCCCGGATCGAAAGGCTCAAGAGCCGTCTGCTGGGAGCGTCATACCAGATCTGCCTGGAGCGGGCCAGGCAGTTCACCCGCGTCTACAGGAAGACCGAGGGGATGGACCCCGCGATGCGCAACGCGCTCGCGCTCAAGGCCACCTGCGAGAACCAGCCTGTTCACATCTATGCCGACGAGTGGATAGTCGGCAACAAGACGGACGCCTACATCTCGCCTGTCATCGCGCCCGAGCGCGGCGACTCGATGCGCGCGCTGCAGCTGGAGATGGAGGTGCTGGGCGAGAAACGTCGGCCGTTCACGATCAAGCCCGAGGACAAGAGAGAGTTTCTGGACGATATCCTGCCATACTGGGACGGCCGCTCGCTGCGCGACCTCAAGGCGCGCAACTGGATCGAGTCCGGCATCATCGAGCCGGTCCACGGCAACCCCCTTCGCACCATCAAGCAGGTAGGCAACATGCTGCGGTTCGCGCGCGGCGCGGGGCGGGACAACCTCCGAATAATGGCCGGGATAAAGGAAGGCCAGAAGCAGCACCCGGGTCGAGCGCTGACAGCCTGGAAGACCCGCGACGAGCTCTCCAAGAACAACCCCAACATGGGCGTGTACTGCTACGACGTGCAGGGGCACCTGCACCTGCCGGTCGAGAAGGTGGTTCGCGAGGGCTTCATGGGGATAAAGGAGCGGGCGCAGGCCAGGCTCGAGTCGCTGGACGAGGGCGAGGAGGACTTCCAGGCGAAGAAGGCTTTCCTCGAGGCCGCCATGGTCAGCATGGACGCCGCCTGCATCTATGCCGAGCGGCTTCGCGAGCTCGCGCTGGGTGCGGCCGCTGATGCGCCCGACGATGCCGAGCGCGCGCGGCTGGAGGAGATCGCGAGCGGCCTCGAGCACGCCCCGGCCAGGGGAGCGCGCAACTTCCGCGAGGGCGTGCAGGCGACCTGGTTCGCGCTGCTCATCGGCGAGATCCAGTACGGCATGCACGACGTGCTGGGCATCGGGCGGGCCGACCAGTACCTCTACCCCCTGTTCCGAAAGGACATGGACGAGGGAACCCTGACGGTCGCCGACGCGCTCGAGCTACTGGAGGAGCTCAACCTCAAGCTGACCGCCAACGTGTCCCTGGTGCCGGAGATCGGCGCCGAGGCCAACGGCACCCTCGGCGTCAGCCAGCACTGCCTCATCATCGGGGGCACGGACGGGGCCGGCAACGACGCCACCAACGAGCTCTCTTACCTGATGATCGACGCTTATGAGCGGATGCGCGGGGCCATCAACCAGCTCTCGCTGCGGGTGCACGCGGGCTCGCCGCCCGACTACCTGCGCCGG
>Ga0209747_1001605_pt1 | contig 11961 bp, 11 predicted proteins | sample BarGraNGADG00311_FD_184498 | JGI IMG/M metagenome (GOLD analysis project Ga0209747, IMG submission 184498) | Arctic peat soil microbial communities from Barrow, Alaska - Barrow Graham LP Ref core NGADG0011-311 (SPAdes) (version 2) | ecosystem: Environmental > Terrestrial > Soil > Wetlands > Peat... | reverse complement strand
CCGAGCTCCTCGAGCTTGACTCCGTAAACAGAAATCCCCTTCAAGACGAATATGAGAAGGTCCTGGAGGTGGGACGTCTCCTCTTGCTTGCCGCACACACCCTTTATCGTACAACCCGTGTTCTTGGCGGTCTCCTGGCACTGAAAACAAAACACGATTGCTCCCCTTTCTTTGTAACCGCCCCTTCTCTACATGCAGCACCAACCCTGCAATTCACCTTCGGGGTCAAACCTGAAAGGTGAATTTCCATGCGATAACAGAAAAGCACCACTGGGGTCTGACCCCACTGGTGCTTTTTCACCTTTCAGGTTTGACCCCAAAGGTGAAAAGGGGATGGCACGCCCGCAGGGACTCGAACCTCGCTCGTAAACTCGCTCTTCCAGGGGGGACTCGCGTCCCCCCTAGGACGCTCGCCTTCGGCTCGCTGTACCCCCCTGCAAGTGAGTCAATGTGGGGGATACTCCCCCAAACCCCCTGGTTCGAGTCCAAGATGTGATATTTGGGAAGGATGGCACGCCCGCAGGGACTCGAACCCCGAACCTCCCGGTCCGTAGCCGGACGCTCTATCCAATTGAGCTACGGGCGCGCGTTCTTCGATCAGGAAAGAAGTATACCAATAGGCCTTCTATACCGCCATTTGCTCTGCATCGGGGCAGCGGCCGGGGCCTTCTGACTGGGGCAAGGATTGGACGAGCACGATAATATTCGCGATCGGGTGCTTGCTGACTTACGTGCCTGCGTTCATCATCTTCCAGGCGGGGCTGCAGCGCGGGATGGCCGTCGTCGTCGCGCCCATCTACAGCGGGCTCGTCGAGTTCACTCCAATCCTTATTGGGATGATGGCGGTTCAGGCTGATTCACGTTGGAGTAAGTTGTCATTTCTCCCCGAAGCGCGGCTCAAACCGGTAGCCGACGCCCCGAACCGTGATGATGCGGCGCGCCTTCGCCGGCTCCTCCTCGATCTTCTCCCTGAGCCTGCTGATATGGACGTCAAGCGCCTTGGGCTGGCCGTAGAACTCGCCCCTCCACCCGGCAGCTATCAGGTAGTCGCGCGACAGAACCTTGCCTTTGTTCTTCAGAAAGAGCTCGAGCAGGCGGAACTCGATCGGCGGGACCTCGACCACGCGCCCGCGCACCACGACCTCGTGCCGGTCCAGGACGATGGCAACGTCTCCTCCTTCAAGCAGGGCGGGCTCTTCGTCGGCCGGGGGTGTGGCGCGCCTCATCAGCGCGCGCACCCGTGCCAGCAGCTCCCTCATGCTGAACGGCTTGGTCACGTAGTCATCCGCGCCGAGTTCCAGCCCTATGACCTTGTCCACCTCGGAGTCCTTTGCGGTCAGGATGATGACAGGGGTATTGCCCTCCTGCCTGACCTTCTTGCATATCTCGAGGCCGTCCAGGTTCGGGAGCATCAGGTCGAGTATGACCAGGCCATAGTCGCCCCCGAGGAACTGTTGCAGCCCCGCCTCGCCGTCGGTGACGATGTCAGCCTCGAATCCTTCCTTTCCGAGGCTGAACTTGATCGCCTCGGCCATCGGCCGCTCATCCTCGATTATCAGCACCTTGGTCAAGGGGTTGACCTCCATCCATTCACTATCGCAGCTATGACGAGCCGATAAACCCGCCTCAGCAGAATCGGTCGCTTCCCCTGGTCTGCCTGCTGAAGAACCAGGCAACCAGCCTTGCGAGGAGCACCAGCGCGAGGACGACCATGAGGAGGAAAGCCGCCTCCCCACCCGCGACTCTGGCGAAGTCGGGGATCTTCGCCCCCTCCGTGTACATGTACCAGATGTTCCCGGCCATCGGGGCTCCCGCCTGCAACGGCGACCACGGAACCTTAGCCGTGAATATCCCGACCGTATAGATGATAGCAGCGCTCTCGCCGATTATGCGCCCCATCGTGAGAACTGCGCCCGTCGTGATGCCGGGCATCGCCGAAGGCAGTATCACTTTCTTGATCGTGTGCCAGCGCGTTGCGCCGAGACCCATGGATGCTTCGCGGTAGGTGTCCGGCACGGCACGCAGCGCTTCCTCGGAAGTCCTCATCAGCGTGGGCAGGTTGAGGATGGCGAGGGTGAAGGCGCCCGCCAGCAGCGAGTAGCCGAGGCTGAAGTAAGTGACGAACACCAGCATTCCGAAGATGCCGAAGACTATCGAGGGCACAGTCGAGAGCGAGTCCGCCCCGAACCTCACTAGACTGCTCACCTTTCCCCGCTTCGCGTATTCGGCCATGTAGATGGAGGCGCCGACACCGACCGGGAGCGCGATCACCAGCGTAAGCCCGGCGAGGTAGAAAGACGAGACGACCATCGGCCATATGCCCCCGCCTGACGCGTAGGCGGACGGCTTGCCGAAGATGAACCTGGGGTCGAACGCGGCGATTCCCTTGTACAGTATCGCGAATATTATGAAGGCTACGACCGCAACGCCGAGCATCGCGAGAGTTGTCACCCCGATCGTCGCCAGCCTGTCCGCCGACTTCGCCCTGTGCACCCTGCTCGGGACCGAAGCCCTTTCGGGTCCGTCCGTATCCCCCACTTCGCCGAGAGGACGGACCTCACCGAGCACGCCGCCTTCGCCGTTCATCTAAGCGAACTCCTTGTTGCGGGTGACGAGGCGCACCGAGAGTATGAGGGCCATCGCAATGAGCAACAGCAGCAGTGCCATGGCAAAGAGCGCTGACCTTTGCAGCCCGGTCGATTCACCGATCTCCATCACTATCTTGGTCGTGAGCGTGTGCGTCGGGGTCGTGAGCGACTTTGGAAACGCTGTCGACGGACCGAGCACCATCGCGACCGCCACGGTCTCACCGATCGCCCTGCCCATGCCAAGGATGACGGCCACTATGATGCCATTCCTTGCCGCGGGCAGGATGACCCTTCTTATCGTCTGCCATCGGGTCGCTCCAAGCCCGATCGAAGCCTGCTTGTAGGCAACAGGGACCGCATCGAGGGCGTCTTTCGCTATCGCCGTTATCGTGGGCATTATCATGACCCCGAGCACGAGCGAAGCCGCGAGCAGCCCGTAACCCTGGTTGGTCCCCAGCACTTTCCTGATGACAGGAACCAGCATCGTGAGCCCCAGCCAGCCGATCACGATCGACGGTATGCCCGCCATTATCTCGACCGCACGGCTCACCGGCCCGGCGATGCGCTTTGATGACATCTGCGTCAGATATATCGCGGTGCCGAGCGCCAGGGGAACCCCGATCAGGAGCCCCCCGAGCATCGTCAGGAAAGTCCCGGCGATGAAGATGAGCATGCCGTAGTGGCCGGCCTGCGGGTTCCAGTTGCTGCTGAACAGCATCTGTAGCGGCCCTGCCTTTGCAATGGAAGGGGCGGCCTGCTGCGTGACGAGGACGACGATGAGAAGGATGCCGAGGACAGCTATCATCGCGAACACGAACAGCGTCTTCTTGACGATCCACTCTCGGTCGATCACCGGGGAAACACCCTCCTCACCATACGTCGTTCCTCGTCTGGCGCAGACCTGTTGCGTTTCCGGTTACTTGCCGGTTGGCGTGGTTGAACTCGCGCTGCCCGGGATTTTGGTCATCGGGACATAGTCCTTCGCCACGACCACGTTCTGGAAGTTCGGGGTGAGGACGAAATCGATGTACGATTTCGCGAGCCCCGTCGCCTCTCCCTTGGTGAACATGTGCAGGTAACGAGCGAGCGGGTACGTCTTGTTCAGTCCGTTCGCGAGCGTCGGCTGGACGCCGTTGAGACTAACGGACTTGACCGTCTTGTCTATATAACCAAGGGATATGTAGCCGGCGGAGTTCGGCGTGGAGGCTACCGTCTGCCTCATGATCCCGTTGCTGTTGGTCTCTATCGCGCCCGGGGCGTCAGGAGCGGTCTTCGCTGCACCAAGCACCTTTTGATCGAAGATCTCGCGCGTCCCGGAGGACGAGTCACGTATGACGACGGTTATCGGAGCGTTCGGGCCGCCCACCTGGTTCCAGTTTTTTACCGTGCCAGAGAAAATCGCCTTCGCCTGGTCTGAAGTCAGGTTGGTGATGCCGACGCTGGGGTTTACGATGATCGCGATGACGTCGTAGGCGACCTGGTGGTCTACGAGGCCGAGGTTCTTCTCGGTGTCATTGAGGTCGCGAGACGAGTTGCCGATGTTGACCACGCCCTGGCTCACCTGCGTCACTCCGACGCTGGAGCCGCCGCCCTGGACGGTCACGTTAGTCTTCGGGTTGTCGGTCATGAACATGTCCGCGGCTTCCTGTGCCAGCGGCAGCACCGTGGTCGAGCCCGACAGCGTGAGCTTCCCGGAGAGAGACTTCGCGCTCGTGCTGCCGCAGCCCGCGAGCGCGAGCGACATCGCGAGCAGGCCCACCAGGACCAACCCTGTCGCCGTGATCCCGATCTTGCTTCTTCTGTTCATCAGTCCTCCTGTTCTTCGCGCGGCCGCCCTTCGGCCGCATGCCTTGGATACTGTCTCTGACATGATTAGAACAAACGGGTGTTGCATGTGGGTTACCGGAAGGTAAAAGGAGGCTGATAACAAGGTTAAGTCTTGGTTAAGGCGCTGTGATGCGTGCACGGGTGGTCAGCCGACGAAGGTCCCCTGGAGGCTCAGAGGCGGATAGGCAACACGATGAAAACAATGAGCAGCATGATCCAGCCCATCAGCATGATGCTGAAGAGTAATATCCGGTCTTTTGCCTTCGCCCGTACCGCCTTGTAAAGCACGAGTACGTTGAGCGCAAGGAAGAAGGCCAGAAGTCCGATGACCAGCCACCTCGTGTGCGGCAGGAACAGGATGGACACGAAGAAAACGGAAAAGGCGAGGACCGTGGCCCCGACCCTGAGAAGGATCAGCCCGTTGACCTTCTTGCCCACCACCTCGGGGTCGAGCCTACGCGCCAGCGAGTACTCGTAGCTCGCTTCCTTCTGATGATACGTCGCGGAATAGGCGGTGCCGAGGTTCAGGTGCAGGCGCGCGTCGTTCGGGAAGTAATAGAGCATGCCGTGAAGGAACATAATGGCATCATCGAAACGCCGAAGCTTCATCAGTGATGCCGAGTGGACCGCCGCCACGTCCGCGCTGTACACGCCCGCCGACTCGGCTTTCTCGCAAAACCCGACAGCCTCTGCGTATCCCTTTTGAGCGAACAACGCCTTGGCGGCCTCGTACACGTCCCGGGGATCATCCGGCACCTGCTCGAGCCCTGTTGTTTCAACTGTATCCATGCTCGGTCCCGTTAACCGATCTTGTGATTGACTCCCGCGCCCACCAACATCATAGCGCGTGCGGCGTGTGCAGGATAAGCCCGGGCGCTGGTCTAATCAAGAATAGGCGAGCCGGGCAAAGCAGGGTCGGTTCATGGCTGACAGACAAGGGACAACAAACGGAAACGGGCGGGGTGAAACCGCGAGCCGGTCGCTCTTCCACGGCGGCGTCCTGTCGGCGTTCGGCGAGCGCGATTACGCCGTGCTATGGTTTGGTGCGCTCATATCCAACACGGGCACCTGGGTCCAGACGGCCGCGCTCCTGTGGCTCATCAAAGTGGTTCTACACTCGAACAGCTGGGTCGGGGCTGTCAACATGGCGAACTTCGTCCCGGTGTTGTTCCTCGTTCCACTGTCGGGCTCGCTCGCCGACCGGTACGACCGCAGGTTGCTCATCCTGATCGGTCAGATAGTGATGATGCTGGGCGCGTTCGCCCTGGGGGTCTGCGCCTCGCTGGGCGTGGATTCAAAAGCCGTGATCCTCATCACCGTGACGATCATCGGCATCGCCTTCGCGATGAACTTCCCGGCGTGGCAGGCCATACTGCCCGACCTCGTGCCCCGCGAGGACATGCTCAACGCGATAGCCCTGAGCTCGGCGCAGTGGAACCTTGCGCGCTTCGTCGGCCCGGTGATCGGGGCAGTGGTCCTCACCTTCTTTTCTCCCGCGACGGCGTTCTATGCAAACACGGTCAGCTTCCTCTTCGTCATAGGTGCTCTACTTATCATCAACCCGAAGCGTGGTGCCATAGCGCGTCCAACGAACACTGTCAGGCACGACATCTGGGAAGGCTGGAAGTATGTCTGGCGCCGCAAGTGGATGGTCTATCTCCTGCTGGCCTTGTTGTTCATCTCGTTCTTCGGTTTCTCGTACATAGTACTTATCCCGGGGCTGGTGAGGGACGTGATGCACAGGGGCGCGGGGGCGTACAGTTTCCTCCTTGGCATGACGGGACTCGGCGCCGTGGTCGGCGCGCCACTCGTCACGTATTTGAGCCGCCGTATCCCTGAGCGCAACATCATCAAGGCGGCGACGCTCGGCCTCGGGCTCATGCTACTGGCGTTCGCCGCGGTCAAGATGTACTGGCTGTCCTGCATAGTATCCTTCGGGCTGGGCGCATGCTTCCTCATCGCCGGTTCGGCCACAAACTCGGTGCTGCAGGGAAACGCCGCCAGGGAAATGCGCGGCCGCGTCGTCAGCCTGTACATCATGACCTTCATCGGGGTATCGGCCGTGGGTGGCCAGTTCATGGGTTACCTGTCAGACGTGCGGTCGCTCCCTTTCAGCCTTTTCGTCGGAGGCCTGGCGTGCATTGTGGTGGCCGCAGTGTTGATCCTCTTCCCGGGACTCATTCACGGCGCTTACTCGATCACGAGGGAGCGCGGCTTCGAGGTCGGGCTTACGACGTCGGACAGCTAGCCGCGTTTGCTCGACAAGCAGACCAAAAACCCCTCCATGAGTGAATTAATGCGGGGGAATACTTCCCCCGCTGCCCCCCTTGGTGGGTTCGAATCCCACCCCTTCCGCAACGAACCCCTTTATACGAGGTTGATGATTTGAGTGAGCACCGGGGTTAGCTGGCGGAGGGGGTGGGATTCGAACCCACGTGCCAGTTAACCCGGCAAACCGCTTAGCAGGCGGCTCCCTTACGGCCACTCGGGCACCCCTCCGTGGGAACCGATTATAGCATGGCGATTTGCAGGTAGCGGAACCACGACTTGCGGGAAAGGAGAGGTTTGAGTGTCATGCGAGCCGCGCCCTGGAGACAAATGCATGATCGCGAGCGAAAAGGCAAAGAACGACCTCGAGGCATGAGGCTTACGAGAGCAACTACCTTATCATCTGCGTGCAGGTCTCATTCCCTGGCTCGCATTCTCCGGGTCCGCCCACAAGACCAGGGAAGAAAACCAGCACGATCGTGACCGCGATGCATGCCGTGCCTCCGAGCGCCAGGCTGAAAGGAACTGTACGGACGTCAGCGACGTAGGAGAGGAAATAACCCCCGATCGCCGATACGCCCACGTACACGATGGCGAAAAGGCTCGAGACGCGCCCTCTCATCTCGCGCACCGAGCCGTTCAGGAGCATCGAACTGGCAGCCGTCCCCGCGACGATGAAGCTGACTCCGAGACCGAACACGATCAGCGACAGGAGCCAGAACTGCCGGAACGCGGCAAACCCGATGAGAAGCAGGCCGAGGCTGAGGAACCCCGCCCGTATGATACTGGGTATGCGATAGAAGCGGACCACGTAACTCACCAGCAGGGATCCCGTGATCGCACCGAGTCCCGTCATACCCAACAGGACGCCGTAGGCGCTGCTGCCGCGGTGCAGGGTATCCTGGACGAAGCCCGGCAAGAGCGGTATGTAGGACATCCCGAAGAACGCAACGACCGTCAGAGTCAGGAGGAGCCCAGTGATCCACCTCTGCTCCCAGGCGTATCTGAATCCGCCCAGGACGTTGCGCCAGAGGCTCTCCGTAGACGTGGCCAGCGCGCCACGCCTGGGGTGTATCAGAAAGAGCGCCCCAATCACCACGAGAAAGCTGGCCGCGTTTACATAGAAAGCCACGGCAGGGGTGGAGAGCGCAAGGACCGCCGCCGCTATCAGCGGTCCTATGAGCCTTGCCACGTTCCACTGCGCGGAACTGAGTGCGATCGCGTTCAAGACATCTTCGGGTGGAACCATGTCGGGGAGAAGGGCGATCCATGCCGGGAAGCTGATGGCCCCGCCGACACCGATGACCGCCACGGTAACGAGGATGGCCGCTTTGTTGGCGCTGTTGAGAGATGCGGCGATACCCAATGCCAGCGCCCCGAAAAACATGATGACCTGGCTTAGTATCAGCATTCTCTTTCGGTCATAGCGGTCAGAGAGCGCACCAGTGAAGGGGACCAGAAATATCACCGGCACAAAGCTCGCCAGGTTCACGGCCCCGACCCAGCTGTTCGAGTGCAGCACGTTTTTGATCAACCAGAGGAGAACGGCGGTCTGCACCCACGTGCCCAGGTTGGACAGGAGATCGCTCGACCAGAGAATGGCGTAATCGCGGTGCCCGAGGGCGGAGAGCACTCCCCCGTTGAACAAGGTCCTGCGCTCCTCGGGGTCAAGGCTCTTGACCTCCCCCGGACCAGTTCCCTGACCCTCCATAAACATGTTCCTTTCTCTCCCCGCCATGATTGAATAGGCCGGAAGTGGTGCTTCTCCTGCCTGGAGAAAGGTCCGGGAGATGAGCACACAAAAATGTTTGTGTTTCGCTTGTTGGAAACATGGTTGCACTCGTATAAACTACTGCTTTGCACAGGAAGGTTATAGGGCGCAACGCCTGGCCCATGGTTTCGAGATACAGGAGGTTGCAAAATGCAGGATCTTCACGGGAAGTGGGTGCTCCTCAGTGGGGCCGCCAGCGGCATCGGACGTGAGGTCGTCCGGCTCCTCGCCAAAGAGGGCTGCAACTTCGTTGTGATCGACATCGATGCCGACGGTCTGGCCGCTATCGCCGACGAGCTGAAGTCGGGCGGCGCGAGCGTCATCTCCAAGGTCGTCGATGTTACAAAGAAAGAGGAGATACAGGCCCTGGCCGACGAGGTCACGGCTCAAATAGGGACTGTAGACATTCTCGTCAACAACGCGGGAATCGGACACAACGAGGACCTGCGGCTCACTAGCGACGCGACCTGGCAGAGACTGATGGGCATCAACTTCTTCGCGGTCCTCAACATGACAAACGCGTTCCTGCCGTCGATGATCCAGAAGGGCGGCGGCCAGATCGTCAACATGTCCACCGGCCAGGTCTTCTTCCCGGTACCGACCTGGGGAGCGTACGCCGCGAGCAAGGCCGCCCTGGCGACCTACTCGGAGTGCCTGACCTGGGAACTGTCCCTGTTCAAGATCAAGGTCACGACGGTGTTCCCCGGGCTCATCAGCACGCCGTTCTACAAGGACGTGCGCGCGAGCACCATGGCACAGAAGGCTGTGCTCTGGTACATCAACGCGCTCGGCTCGACGCCGAACGTCATGGCCCGCAAGATCGTCAAGGGCATCAAGCACCGCAGGCGCAGGGTCATCCAGTCGTTCATCAACTTCATGGACTACTACGTCAAGCGGGTTTCGCCGATGGCGTTTGACATCGGAGGGGACCTCTTCGCGCAGGCTCTCTGCGAGCGCCGAAAGGAAGCCAGGCCTGAGTGATCTAAGCAGAAGAAGGGCGTGTGGGCGCCCGATTCCGGCCCACGCCTTTCTTGAATATAAGGATGGAATCAAGCGATTTCGGGTATAATGGCTGGCGTCGCCCGAAGTACACAGGAAGGATGTGATGTACTTGTTGCCTTATGACAGTTTCCTGATCGATGGTCCCTGGCTCTTGTCCGTAGGTTGGATATTGGGCAAGATCCTCAATAAGTTCGTTGAGGACGAGGACGACAAGAAAAAGGCGAAGTTCTGGCTGAGCTTTGCCACGATCGCCATCTTCTACATCACCAGCATCTCGCTCTACTTCAACATGGAGTGGACACGCTGGATATGGGAGATGTGCGGAGCGGAGTCGGGCCGCGACTGGATGATAAACAGCGGCGTCTTCAACTTCGACCATGAGAACATGACCACCAAGGGCCATGTCATCGCCGGCCTCATCTTCGCGACTTATCCGATCTGGCTCAAGGCCGGGTTCAAGTTCGCCGGAGAGGGCAAGAAAGAACTGGCTGAATAAAAGCGACTGATTGTTTACCCGGGATGCAATCCGCATCCCGGGTTTTCATTTGGCGTAGGAAAAAGCACCACCAGGGCCAGGCCCCAGTGGTGCTTTTTCCTGTAATATGTAGGCTTAATGGACAGCTAACGGAGGGGGCGAGATGGAAGTAATCACCGACACCGCATTTCTGGGCATCCCGCTTAACCGCCGTGGCAAGGTCCGGGACATCTACGAGGTCGGAGACCTGCTCCTCATCATCAGCACCGACCGCATCTCGGCGTTCGACGTGATCATGGACCAGGGCATTCCCGGTAAAGGGCGGGTGCTCAACGAGCTCGCGGCTTTCTGGCTGGACAAGACGAAAGACATCATTGATAACCACCTGGTGACTACCGACATGGGAGAGCTGCCGGCGGAACTCCAGCGGTTCAAGGACGACCTGCAGGGTCGCTCGATGCTCGTGCGCAAAGCCGAGCCCCTGCCCGTCGAGTGCGTCGTGCGTGGCTACCTGGCCGGCAGCGGCTGGAAGGACTACCAGCGGAACTGCTCCATCTGTGGGATACCACTGCCCTCCGGACTGCGCCAGGCGGACAGGTTGCCCGAGCCGCTCTTCACGCCGTCGACGAAGGCCGAGGTCGGGGAGCACGATGAAAACGTCACCTTCAAAAGCATCGCGGACGTGATCGGCGAGGAGCTCGCCCGCCGGATCGAGCGCGTAAGTCTGGAGCTTTTTGAGCGGGGCACCGAGATCGCCGACACGCGCAACGTCATCCTCGCGGACACGAAGTACGAGTTCGGGATGTTTGAAGGCAGAATGATCCTCATCGACGAGGTGTTCACGCCGGACTCGTCACGGTTCTGGCCGAAGGACTCGTGGGAGCCGGGGCACGACCAGGAGAACCTGGACAAGCAGGTCCTGCGCGACTGGCTCGAGACCCTGGACTGGGACAAGAAGCCGCCTCCGCCGAAGATCCCCGGCGACATCATCGACCAGGTCGCCGAGCGTTACGCCTACATCAATAAGGTCCTGCTCGGCGCGTAAACGCAAAATAGGGGTCAGACCCCTATTTTGCGTTTTTCTTAAGGCTTTAGCCGGCACCGACTGCGATGACGGTCTTGCCCTTCATCTCTATGACGCCCGGTCCCACAGTGACCATCTTTATCTTGCCGCTCTCCGACCAGGTGAAGAGGGTGGCTGTGCCCGCGGCCGTCGTCTCGGCCGCCAGTTGCTTGAAATCGGGCTTGCCGGACAGTTGCTGCTGGTACCACGCGGTGACCGTCGGGATCGCATCGGTGGTCCAGAGGCGTGCTACAGAGTAGGTCTTCTTGCCGTCGGCGGTGGTCACGGCCATGCTCTCGTTCTCGTTGAGCCTCGCGCCCGGATAGACCGGGACACCTACCTCCGCTTCCGTCGGCACGTGACTTGAGACATTCTCCTGGCTCGTTCCAGCGGTTGGCTTGGGGCCGCTGCTGTTACCGACCTTCACTGCCGTAGTACCGCATCCGGCCAGAGCCAGCGACACGACCACGGTCAGCAGAAACAATACCAGCGGGATTCGAACGTTGCGCCTCATGGTCCCTCCTCTTCCCTTTTCTGCGGGCCTGTTGTGGCCCCGCCGCTTCCGCTCCCGAGCAATTGAGGGTCGGGTGGGCTCGCGGCCAATGCATATATTGTATTTGAGTAGACGATGCTGTTTAAATACTTCTTACACCATCTCCCAGGGAATCCATTATGCGACACCCGATGGATTTTCGGGGAAAGAGAGCGCGAGAGTTCGCCCAGAGACAGGCGGTACCGATCCTCGTTTACAGGCGCCAGATTCAGTGCGTCCGGATAGAAATCGAGCCGGGCGTTGGAGCCCGGCTCGATCGTTTAGTTCATTCAGCAGGCCGGCTACTTCTTCTTTTTCGCCGCCGCTTTCTTCGCTGGGGCCTTCGCCTTCGCTGGGGCCTTCTTCTTGGCCGGGGCCTTCTTCTTGGCCGCGGACTTCCGCTTCGCCGCCTTCTTGGTCGGTGGCGCCGAGACC
>Ga0209747_1001603_pt1 | contig 11965 bp, 10 predicted proteins | sample BarGraNGADG00311_FD_184498 | JGI IMG/M metagenome (GOLD analysis project Ga0209747, IMG submission 184498) | Arctic peat soil microbial communities from Barrow, Alaska - Barrow Graham LP Ref core NGADG0011-311 (SPAdes) (version 2) | ecosystem: Environmental > Terrestrial > Soil > Wetlands > Peat... | reverse complement strand
GCAGGCTGAGGTCGGTGAGCAAGCTGCCCCGCGGGGTCTTCTCGGAGACCCGGCAGGTCATAGCCGAGGCTCGGCGCTTCAACGAGGAGGTCGTGAGGCCTCGCGCCCTCGAGCTCGACCGCAAGAAGCACGAGGATCCCGACTACCTTCCCTGGGACCTGGTGGAGGAGGCCAACCGCCGCGGCTTCTACAGCATGTTCATCCCCAAGCTCTTCGGCGGCCACGGCATGAACATGCCGGCCCTCTCCTACATGCTCGAGGAGATCGGCTCGGGGTGCACCGCCATCTCCAACCTGGTGGGCGTCCACTACCTGGGGATCGCCACACTTTGCGGGTCGTGGAACACGCGGCTGATGAACAAGATAATGCGCGACGTGGCGGCCGGGGAGAAGAGCGGCAAGCCCTGCCTGGTCTCCCTGGCGATCACCGAGCCCGGCGCCGGCACCGACACGGAAGAGCTGGAGTTGATCTCGCGGGCGAAGGTGACCTGCCACGCGGAGAGGGTACCCGGCGGCTACAGGGTGAACGGGCGCAAGATATTCATCTCCAACGGGCACCTCTCGACCTGGCACATCACCATCGGCTACTCCGACCTCGACAACCCCGCCGACACGATGGTGATGATGGCGATCAGGACGGACATGGACGGGTTCTCGTTCGGGAGGCAGGAGCACAAGATGGGGCAAAAAGGCTGCCCGGCGAGCGAGCTGATATTCGAGGACTGCTTCGTGCCCGACGAGCTGGTCTGCTTCGACGCGCAGCAGGCGGCGCGTTACGCGAGGCCGATGGCGAAGCTAACCATGCAGGTGCTCGACTACGTGCTGTCGGCGTCGCGCGCCGGCGTGGGCGCGTTCGGCACCGGGGTGGCCAGGGGCGCGTACGAGGAGGCCCTGCGCTTCGCCCGCGAGACCGAAGTCGAGGGCAAGCTGCTCATCAACCACGAGTGGGCGCAATGCGCGCTGGCCGAGATGTACAAGAACGTGGCGCTGGCGAGGCTCTCCTACATCGAGACCAACTACGCCAACGGCATGTACGGCCTGTTCAAGGTGCTGCACTACAAGCCCATCTTCTACTTCATGAAGTACGCGCCGCAGTCGCTGGTCGACGCCTTTCTGGAGCCGCTGGTGGACCTCGACTTCGTGACCTGGCTCTTCCGCAAGATCTACTTCGACTGGCAGAAGGAGGCCGAGTACGAGCGCACCTCCGGCTGGGCGTCGCTGTCCAAGTTCAGCGCGACCGACGCGGGCGAGAGGAACAGCGAGCTCGCCCTCGAGCTGATGGGGGGCGCGGGCGTGCGCACGGACCAGGTGGCGGAGAAGCACCTGAGGGACTCCAAGCTCCTGCAGATCTATGAGGGGACCAACCAGCTGAACAGGCTCAACCTGTTCAAGTGCATGATCGGGCGCTCCGCGCCGGAGGCGAAGGTCTTCGAGGACTAACCGGGAGGTAATACGATGAAGTGCGGCATGGACCCCGAGCTCGCGATGTTCGAGCAGACCGTGCTCGACTTCGCCTCCAAAGAGCTGCTCGACAGCCGGCAGGAGAACGACCGGTTCCCGTTCGGCCCGCTGTTCTCCGACGTGCTGGCGAAGGCGCGCGCCGTGGGGTTCTTCTCGGCCACGATGCCCGAGGAGCTCGACGGCTCGGAGATGGGGACGACCGAACTGTGCCTGCTGCTGGAGAGCCTGAGCCGGGTCGACGCCAGCCTGGCCGGCGTGGTCTTCACGGACACGCTGGCAAAGGAGATCGTCTACCGCGCCCGGGGCTTCCTCCGGCTCAAGGAGCTCACCGGCAAGGTGAGCGAACTGGGCGGCTCGCTTTTCGCCTTTCCCTCCCAGTCGGACCCGGCTGACTGTGCCGGCATAACCGCGGAACCCGCGGCGGAGGAGTCATATGCACTCTCGGGAAAGGCCGACTATGTCGTGCTCGGCGGGATAGCGGACAGCGCGGTGCTGCCGGTGAGGACCGGCGACGGCTTTTCGCTCTTCACGGTGGACCTAGCGGGCGAGGGGATCGGCATCAGCGAGCCCGTACTGAGCCTGGGGCTCCACGCCTGCCCCGCCGTCGACATCACGCTGGACGGCGCGCCCGGCTTGCTGGTGGGGGACGAGGGACAGGGCGCGGAGTACCTCCGGCGCGTCGAGGGGCGCATGAACGCGGCCTGCGCGGCGATGTCACTGGGCGTGATGAAGGGCGCGTTCGAGGAGGCTGTGGCCTACGCGAAGGAGAGGCAGCAGGGGGGCCGCGAGATCGTCAACTGGTCCGAGGTGCGCAGGATGCTGGCGCGGATGGCCGTGAAGCTGAAGGCCGCGGACATGATCGTCGCCGAGCTCTGCCGCAGCGCCGAGGACAACGAGCCGGGCTGGGAGATGGGCTCTCGCGTCGCCGCGCTGTTCGCGGGCGAGGCCTCGGTGGAACTGACCAGGGACGGCATCCAGGTGCTGGGTGGCAACGGCTACATGGAAGATTACGGGCAGGAGAAACGCTTCAGGGACGCCGGGCAGATCCGCTCGCTGATGGGCCTCGCCCCGATACGCGAGCTGAAGCTGATGGAGAGTTACCTGGCCGGCGAGCCGCTGTATTGAGAAAGGGCCGGACAAGGAAGGCAGGTGCGCGGCATGGACGAGACCGCTGTCGTCGCCGGTGAGACCGAAAACGCCGCCGGGGCTGACTGGAACCCCGTCGAGCGCGTCATACTCGAGCGCAGGAGCGTCCGCAAGTACAAGGACCGGCAGGTCCCGGAGAACGTGGTGCGCCGCATCCTCGAGGCGGGCCGGTTCGCCCCATCGGCTGGGAACGCCCAGCCGTGGAAGTTCATCGTCATCCGCGACCGCGCGATGCTCGACGAGATGGAGAGGGACGTGGTGCGCCTGTGCAAGGTGTTCAAGTTCTTTCTCGACTGGAGGACCAGCCCGCTGGGGCGCAGCGTCACCTGGCTGATGGCGCAGGTCTTCATCCGCATCAAGCGCAACCAGCTGCACCCGATACCTTTCGGCGCCATCACGCTCATCGCCGAGGGCAAGCTGCGCGCTTTCCACGGGGCGCCCACCCTGATCCTGCTGCTGGAGGACCGCCGCGGCGTGAGCCGGCCCCAGGTGGACGTCGGGTGCTGCGGCGAGAACATCGTCCTTGCGGCGCAGAGCATGGGGCTGGGGACCTGCTGGGTCGGGTTCGTGGAGCTGCTCAAGTACGGCCTCAAGTGGCGCAAGCGGCTGGGTATCGAGTTCCCGTACAGGATCTGCGAGGGCATCTGCCTGGGTTACCCGGTCGGCAACCCCCAGGGGATGATCGAGCGCGAGGTGATGGACGTCGACTGGTATGAGGACGGCGCGATGCGCAAGGTGCGGCAGGGGGAGGACGATGTCACAGTTTAGCTTCCTTGAAAGGTTGAGCGTCCCGACCTACGACAACGACGAGTACGCGACCACCGGCCGCCTGTTCATCGACCACGAGAGGTGCAACGGGTGCGGCGTGTGCTCGCAGATCTGCCCGGGCAAGGCCATCTCGATCAGGGGAGAGGGCAAGGCCAAGAAGGCGTACCTCGACGAGGACTTCCCCCAGTGCATGTCCTGCAACGACTGCGCCGCGATATGCGAGCGAGACGCCCTCAAGGTGGTAGTGGCCTACGACTTCGGGCTCTACTACAAGAAGCTGAACCGCGGGGCCTTCGCGCCGCCGCGCAGGTATTGACTCGGATCGACCAGGCGGAGGCCCATGAATCGGTTTGAGGACAAAGTCGCGGTCGTTACCGGGGCGGGCTCGGGGCTGGGCCGGGCGATTGCGGTCGAGCTGGCGCACGCCGGAGCGAGCGTGGTTGCGGTCGACGTCGACACCGACGGCCTGGAGCGCACCACATCCATCGCGGACGCGGCCGGCAAGCGCTGCGCCGCCAGGTGCGCCGACGTCTCGGCCTACGGCGAGATGGTGGCTATGGCCGCTTCGGTCCTGTCGGAGATGGGGAGGGTCGACATCCTGGTCAACAACGCCGGGGTGGGCGTGGGCGGCGAGCTGGTCAACGTGCCGGTTGAGGACTTCGAGTGGATCGTAGGCATAAACCTGATGGGCGAGGTCTACGGCACGCGCCTGTTCCTGCCGCAGATGATCGAGCGGGGCTCCGGCCACATCGTCAACGTCTCTTCGCTCTCCGGGCTGGTGCCGCTTCCGTTCCACATGCCTTACACGACGACGAAGTACGCGCTGACGGGCTTCTCCGAGGTGCTCTTCACCGAGGTGCGCCGGCACGGCATCGGTGTCACGCTGGTCTGCCCCGGGGCGATCAAGACCAACATCATGCAGGGCACCAGGACCCCGGCGGGCGGCAGCCCCGGCCAGGAGAAGTTCCTGGAGCGCTTCGGCGGCGTGCTCGACCGCGGCATGCAGCCCGAGGCGGTCGCGCGGAAGGTGCTCAGGGCGATCGAGAAGGACCGCTTCCTCTGCCTCGCCGGCACCGAGTCGTATATCTTGTACTACTTACACCGGCTGTCTCCAGGCCTGATGCGCAGGCTGGTCGAGGGAGTGACGAGGAAGTCATCGGAGAGCTGACCGCACAGCGGGGGGAGAACGATGAAACAATGCGGCGAGTGTGGCTTCCCGGTACGTTTCGCCAGTCTCTTCGAGTGGCGCGGCGACGGGACGATACTGATGAAACAGCGCGGGGGCGCCCTCCTGCAGATAGCGCTCCTCGACGCTGACGAACTGCAGGGCCTCTTTGACAGCCTCTCGGAAACGATCGGGTTCTCCGTGGACCACATCCTGGTCGAAGCGCAGAGGCGGGTGGGCAAAGCGATCTACGCCAATCGCCCCATCCCTTTCCTGAAGCTCGTGCCGCACAGCAGGATGACCCGGCCTCAGTGGGCGATCAAGACCGCGATAGACGTTCTGGGCAGGGACATCAGGGCGATCGGATTCGGCGTCGTTCACGTCGACTCCTACCGCGCGGGTGACCACCTGGCGCTCCACGTCGACAACGCGTGCCTGGCGCCGCGCCTGGCGGGCAGTTTTCTGGGAGCCGCCGAGTTGGTCGAGGGCGTCCCAATGACCGTGGAGTACAGGATGGACGGGGATAGGCTGGCCATCGACATCAGGCGGTCGGAAGAGAACGACCGGGCGGAAGAGCGACTGTACCTGGATGAGGTAGCGCCGGCCCGCGCCTCTCAGGACTACGAGCGCTGCGACGCCTGCGGCGCTCCAGTGAAGATCGCCAGGATGATCGACTGGGACAGCGAGCGCGGCAGTATCGAGGACAGAGCGACGGGACACCGGGACGTCATGTTCGCGGTGCAGTCGCTCAACTCCCTGCAGAGGGAACTGGAGGCTGAGATCGGCCCGAGGATACGCAACGTGCTGTATGACACGCAGGTGAGGTTGTCGCTCAAGGCGCCGGTCGCGCCGATCGCCGACGACGGTTCGTTCTGGGACGACTACCTGCTGGGGCTGGCCCTGCGAGGCATGGGTTACCCGGACTCGTTCGAGAGCGGGGAAGGCACTGTGACGATCGAGATATCGAACGCGTACAACCAGACACTGTACGCGGCAAGGATCGCCGCCGCGCTGGAAGCCCGCACGGGGAAGAGCTCTAACATCGTCTGGCACAAGAGGGACGCGGATTCGGCGGCATACTCGATATCGGAGGCACAATGACCCGGGACCGGTTGGAGAAGCTTGGACACAAGACCGCCGTGATCACCGGCGCGGGCTCAGGACTGGGCCGCGCGCTGGCGCTCAACCTCGCGCGCGACGGCTGGAGGATCGGCCTCGCGGACGTCGACGTGCCGGGCGCCGAGTCCACGCTCGACCTTGTCCAGAAGGCGGGGGGATCCGGAGAGGCGTGGGCCTGTGACATCTCCAGGGAGGAGCAGGTCGCGGCGATGGCCGAGCACTTCTTCGACGCGTTCGGGGGCGTCTCGCTGCTGGTCAACAACGCCGGCATAGCCGTGGCCGGATTCGTGGGCGACGCCGAGATCGCCGAGTGGCGGCGCATCGTGGACATCAACGTGATGGGCACGGTCAATTGCTGTCACGCGTTCATACCGCCCATGAAGCAGCGGGGCGGCGGTTACATCGTGAACGTCGCGTCGGCCGCCGGCATCAACAACCTGCCGGAGATGGCCCCCTACAACATGACCAAGGCCGCGGTGATCTCGCTTTCCGAGACCCTGCGCACGGAGCTCGCCCGCGACCGCATCGGAGTCACGGTCGCATGCCCGACCTTCTTCAACACCCACCTCGTCGACGACATGAGCTGCACCAACGAGTTCCAGTCGGAGTTCGCGCACTCCGCGTTCAGCAACGCGAAGATCACGCCCGAAGGCGTGGCGGAGGCGATCATAAGAGGAGCTCGAAAGGGGAGGCTCTACGTGCTGCCGCAGTTCGCCGCGAAGTGGACGTCGGTGGCAAAGCGCCTCTCTCCCTCCGGCTGGTGCGGTGTGCTGTCTATCGGCTACAGGCTGGGGATAGCGCGGCCGATAGTGATGTGGCTCGCGCGTCACGGTGGAGTTTAACTCGGTATGCCTTCTTCCGCTCCCCTTCGCAGACTCAACGTCCGCGGAAGAAGGTATACCTCGCCCCCCTGAACTCGTTGGCCTAGAGCCAAATGCAACACAAGGGGTCTTACCCCCGCGAAGCCATATTTGAACTATCATCGATCACACGCTCCCAATCATTCCTACTGGTCAGTTGTCATCTTAAATTGTCTTTTATATAGGGGGGAACTTTGACGGGGGCAGGGTGAGCGTTTTGCGCAGCCTCCGCAGCGTCTCGGGGAGCATAGAGAGGCTGCTGTTTTCAAAGACGCGAGGACCAGCAAGCAAAAGGCTCACCCTTCCCCGTCCCATTCCCGCCCACGAGTTACGCCTACCGATAGCCCGCCTACGAGTTACGCCAATCGGCGTAGCGCGCCAGGGTCGCGGCGGTGGCTATGGCCCGCTCGGGGGTCGGGGTCGTGAACAGTCCCTGGCTGGCAACCGCGGCGCCGCGCTTCTTGTGCTCGCTCATCGAGACCGCCAGGATGGGCTTGCCCGTCTCCTGCATCAGCCGCCGCAGGTGGCCGGTGAACGCGTAGTCGGTCCAGTTCCACAGCTCGGCCGGGTTGATGCCCACCGAGCCTTCCGGGTTTGAGACGGCGCGGTCGGACACTGACTTCTTGAAGCCTTGCCGCAGCGAGCGCATGAACGCGGGCAGCAGGAATGCGTTGCGCTTGAGGAGCTGGTAGAGCGGGCGCAGCAGGGTGAAGATGACGTTGTTGATAAAGAACTCGGTGCCCAGGACTATCCCCATGATCACCACCATGTCGACCGCGTCGCTGCGGGCGAGCGCGTCGATGGCCTTGAAGTGGTTGTCCCGGCGCAGGTTGCCGACGAGGTCGACCGGGTTGCCCCGGCTCCAGTACGTGGGGAGGAAAGAGTCCAGCTCTTCGACCAGGCTGTCCGGGAGAGCGGCGAGCTCGAGCCCCTCTCGGTCGCAGGCGTCAGCGGCCACCACGCCCCAGCCCCCGCCCATCGTCAGCACCGCGACCCGTCCGCCGCCGGGGAGAGGCAGCGAGGAGAAAGCCGTGACGAGGTCGATGAACTCCTCGGAGGTGTCGGCGACTATGATGCCCGCCTGCTCGAACATCCCCTGGAAGAGATCGAGCGAGCCGGCCAGGGCGCCGGAGTGCGAGCGGACCGCCCTGTTCCCCTGGTCTCCCTTGCCGCCCTTGAGGACCACGATCGGCTTCGTCCTGGCGATGGAGCCCGCGACCTGGAGAAAACGCCTGCCGTCCTCGAGCCCCTCGAGGTAGAGCGCGATCGTGTGCGTCTCCGGATCGGAGGCCAGGAACTCGAGGTAGTCGGTCACCTCGGTGTTGGCCTCGTTGCCGCTGCCGACGAACCTGCTGAAACCGACCCCGCGGCGCTTGCCCCAGCTCAGCAACTGCACGCCCAGGTTGCCGCTCTGCGAGATGAACCCCACCCCGCCGCGCAACGGGAAGTTGGGGGCGCCCAGCGCGAAGAGCGATGAAGACCCGCTGTAGATCCCCATGGTGTTGGGGCCGATTATCGTCACGCCCAGTGAGTTCGCCGCCCGGGCGAGCTCCAGCTCCAGCGCCGCGCCGTCATCGCCGACCTCGCTGAAGTTGGAGGCGACCACCAGCACGTTCCGCACGCCCTTTGCCGCCGCCTGCTCCAGGGCGGGGGCGACCTTGCGGGCGGGGATGGTCATGATGACCAGGTCGAGGTCGTCCTTGATGTCGGCGAGAGTGGCGTATGATGGCCTGCCCAGCACCTCGCTCTCGTTGGGGTTCACCATGAAGAGCTTGCCTCGGTACCCTCCGCCGATGACGGACATCGGCATCACGAAACCCCATTTTCCCAGCGAGTTTGAGGCGCCGACGATGGCGATGGCGCGGGGGTTGAAGAGTCTGTCCCAGTCCCTGTCGAAGCTCCCGATCTCCATACGTCACCCCGTCCCGCCCGCGGCCTTCCAGGTCGAGTTGATTAAACACCAACGGGAGCGAAACGCAAGTGTTGCTCGGTATACCTTCTCCCGCGTCCGTTCGAGGACTCAAGGTCCGCTGGAGAAGGTATACCTCGCCCGCTGGAATTTATAGGCGTAGCGCCAAAATGTAAAAAAGGCGCTTGGCACCTATTTTGCATTTTCGATTGCATGCCAACAGTCATTCCTACTGGTCAGCAGTCATCTTTGATTGTTTTTTATATAGGGGGATTTCAGACGGGGGCAGGGTGGGCGTTTTGCGCAGCCTCCGCAGCGTCTCGGGGAGCATAGAAAGGTTGCTGGTCTCAAAGACGCGAGGACCAGCAAGCAAAAGGCTCACCCTTCCCCCATCCCCATTAGCCCTAGATGCAACACAAGGGGTCTGACCCCTTTTGTTGCGTTTTTCTGTCGTGGCGGCTCCAGGCCAGGTCGATCAGTGCTTCGAGCCGGGTCTGCAGCCCCGCGCGCCCGGTCTGCTCGTCGATCGAGACCGAGAGGATCGGTGTATCGAAGTCCTGCGCCAGGCGGGTGAAGACCATCTTCGCGATTATCTCGGGCAGGCAGGTGAACGGGAAGAAGTGCAGGATCGCGTCGAAGCCGCGCCGCGCGTAATCGGCCGCGGCCGCGACGTTTATCTGGCCGTGGCCACCAATCTCGTGGCCGAGGTACGGCATGGCCACCCGCCCGATCTCGGCGTCGTCGCGCCCCGACACGGGATTCCGTCCCCTGGGCGTGAAGAGGTCGGACATGTATATCGAGCGCTCCATCACCGCGCCATTCCTGGCGAGCCACCGCTCGATGTCGCAGTTGAAGTAAGGTTCCAGGCTCATCATGATCTCGCCCGTGATGCCAACGCGGATGTGCGGGCGCTCCTCATCGACGGCCACGCGGTCGAACCTCTCGGCGATCGCCTTGTCGGCCTCCTCGATCTGGAGCCTGGTATGCGCGCACGCGAGGATCTCCCGGCATTCCGCGATGGCGGCGTCGACCGCTCCCACCTCGGCCTCCAGCGCCCTGATCGCCAGTGCCCGCTTTCCTATCTCGTCGTAGGCCCAGCCCTTCCGTACGGCCAGGGACATCGCCCGGACCAGCCCGGGAAAGTGGACAGAGCTGGACCGCAGCACGACCCTGAGGTTCCGGTAGAAATCGCCCAGGGAGTCGCGGGGCGAGTCGAAGACCACCATCTGGAACCGGTAGCCTTCCCGCTCGAGGATCCTGCGCTGGATCTCGGCGAAGTAGTTGAACCGGCAGGCCCCGTATCCGGCGACCGTGACCAGCGTGTCTGCGCCCGCCTCCAGCGATTCGATCGCGCTGCCCAGCAGGACCTTCATGGGAAAGCACACGAACTCGGGCGCGATTGCCACGCCCCTCTCGATGGTGCGCTCGGTGTACTCCGGCGTCTGGACGAACCCAAGGCCGAGCCTCTCGCAGAGGTCCTGCGCCATGTACTGCATGCTGCCCACGCGGGGGACGGTGATGTTCATCTCTTTGCCACCCCGCGCCGCAGGGCGGCAACGGACGCGCCCTCGTTCGAGCGCCTGACCATGTCCAGGAACGCCTCTATCCTGGTGATGAGTCCGCCTTCGCCGGAGTGCTCGTCCAGGATGATGGACATCAGCGGCACCGAGTCCTCGCGGTTCATCTGGTCCTCTATGAGCGCCCCGATCATCGAGCCGGGACCGCAGGCGAAGGAGGAGACGTATATCACGCCGGCCACGGAGCGGGTCCTGCTCCAGTGGAGGACCGCGCCGACCATCCTGCTCTCGAAGTCCCACCTGATCTTGCGGGGTAGCGTCTTCAACTGGCGGCGGACGTCGCGCCTGGAGACCTCGTCCACGGTCCTGATGCGGGCGCCCATCTGGCCGATCCGGCCCAGCATCCCCAGCGAGGCGCGCGAGTCGTAGACGTTGTAGAGGTGGCCGGCCACGCCGACCGTGAAGCTCCGCGAGTCATCCGCCGCCTCCTGCTCCCGGTCCTGGTGCGGGGCTTGCGGCGTAAGGTCGCCGAAACCTTGTGGTTGAGCCTCGACACCCCGCAGCCCGCGGAGCAGCGACTTCACCGCGTCGTCGGCGCAATGGGCGCTGGCGCCGGTGTCCCTCGCCAGCTGATACCACTCGCGCGCCCAGCGGCCGCGCCTGTCGGCGAGGTCCATCAGCGGCGCCATCACCGGTGGGAGCGCGGGGTCGAAAGAGCGAGCCATGTCGGGGAGCCCGAGGTACTTGGGGCAGGCTTTCATGCCGTCGTACTGGCTGACCACGCGGGGCACCAGCACCGCGTCGGTATTCTCCTTCAACTGCAGGAGGTGCCCGGCGAATACCTTCACCGGCAGGCAGGTCTCGTTGTCGGACAGCAAGGCGCCTCGGACGACCGTGTCACTGGTGGTCGCCTCGGTCACCACCGGCTCGATCCCGACCGCGTCGAGGAAGGACGTCCAGCACTCACCGTAGTGGTGGTACAGCAACGCCCTGGGCACGCCTACTCTCATCAAGCCGGGCTCCTTCGGTCGGCCGGCGGAACGGACTTCCCAATGTTAACACTCGCCGGTCGTACTGACTTCTGCCCGGCGGGAGAGGTCCCTTCGCGCACGCGGCGCTTGGACTTTTCCGGGGCTCGTTGTAGATTACAGATTGGTAACCGGGACAACGAGGAGAGACATGGCTGACTTCCAGGGCAAAGTGGTTGCGATCACCGGTGGAGCGAGCGGGCTGGGGGCGGCGACGGCGCGCGCGTTCGCGAGCCGGGGCGCGCGGCTGGCGCTGTGCGACATCGACGGCGAAGGCCTGCGCAGGATGAAGGGCGAGCTGGAGGCGCGCGGGAGCGAGGTCTACACCGAGGTGGTGGACGTCGCCCAGTCCTGGCAGGTCGAGGAGTTCCGCGACAACACGTTCAAGAACATGGGTCGGGTGGACGTGCTGGTCAACAACGCCGGGGTGGCCTGCGCGGGCCGGCTCGAGGACATGGCGCTCGAGGACTGGCAGTGGATCATGGGCATCAACCTGTGGGGAGTCATCCACGGAACGCACTTCTTCTACGAGCGAATGCTGCGGCAGGGGAGCGGGCATATCGTGAACATCTCGTCCGCTGCCGGGATGGCGCCGCTGCCGATGCTGGCATCGTACTGCGGGACCAAGAGCGCGGTGCTCGCGATGACCCGCGTGTGGCGCGCCGAAGCCGCCGAGCACAACATCGGCTTCACCGCGGTCTGCCCCGGCTTCATGACCACCAACATCTCCAAGTCGGTGCGGACGTGCTCCGGCACGAGCCGCAAGACGCCCGAGGAGTTCACCGAGAGGGTGGACAAGTTCTTCCGCCGCGGCAACTACGACCCTGCGATAACCGCGGAGCTGCTGGTTAAAGCGGTGCAGCGGAACAAAGGCATAGTGCGTGGCGGCTTCGAGACCAAGTTCGCCGACACGGCCAACCGACTGAGCCGCACGTTCGCCGACTTCATCTTGAGGATCTCGGTCCGCCTCAGCAACCGCTGGGCCTGACTCAC
>Ga0209747_1001601_pt1 | contig 11980 bp, 10 predicted proteins | sample BarGraNGADG00311_FD_184498 | JGI IMG/M metagenome (GOLD analysis project Ga0209747, IMG submission 184498) | Arctic peat soil microbial communities from Barrow, Alaska - Barrow Graham LP Ref core NGADG0011-311 (SPAdes) (version 2) | ecosystem: Environmental > Terrestrial > Soil > Wetlands > Peat... | reverse complement strand
TATTGCAGTGGCCTACTTTGATGGTGGAAATCTCCGGAATGCGATACCAAGAGAAGCTTTTGCAACAATTGTATTCGACAGGACTGTTCTGGAACAGGTAAAAGACCATATTGATAATTTCTATTCAACTCAAACAGAGGAATTCGGAGATCTTGAAAAAGACCTTAAGATTTCTGGAAAGGTAACTAATGTTCCATCCTATGTAATGGATAAAGAGAATCAGACAAAATTCATCAATGCATTAACCTGTTGTCCACACGGGGTAATTGCCTGGTCAAAAGAGATGGATGATCTTGTTGAGACTTCCACTAACCTTGCCTCGGCTAAGTTCAGTGAAAATCATACCATAAGAATTATTACCACACAGAGAAGCTCGGCAGAGTCAGCTAAGATAAATGCGAGTGCAACGGTCGAATCTTGTCTCAGGCTGGCAGGAGCAGAAGTAGTTCATTCTGATGGATATCCGGGATGGAAACCGGATCTTACTTCAGAGATCCTTCAGATAACTCATAAATCATATATTTCTTTATTCGGGGAAGAGCCTGCAATCAAGGCAATACATGCCGGATTGGAATGTGGTCTCGTTTATGAAAAGATAAAAGGGATTGATATGATATCCTTTGGACCGACTATCAAAGGAGCGCACACCCCTGAAGAGATGATTGAGATCAGGACGGCTCAGATGTTCTGGGATCTTCTAATTGATGTTGTTAAAAATATACCGGTCAAATAAAGGGTGTTTTACTGTTAAAGGAATTGTTGGATGGTCATTCATATAGAATGAATTCCTCCTTTCCGGCACCGCAAACCGGGCAGATATAGTCAGCAGGCAGATCGTTGAAAGAGATGCCTGGTTCAATACCTCCCGACGGATCCCCCTCTTCCGGATCATAAATGTATCCGCATACAACACACTTGTATTTTTCCATTGTATGAACTACTGTGTTTTTATTTTTCTGACAACATCAATAACCGTTCCATCAACCCATTTTATAACAGCTACAATATCTTCTTCAAATTGAGGTTTTTGTGGTATTCCGCAGATTCTTTCAGCTTCATCTTTCAGTTCTTTCAGAGATTTTAAAGGAAGTCCGCTTCCTTTAACGCTGTCAATAAGATCCTTACGGAGAGGATTGATAGCAATCCCCCTTTCTGTTATAATCACATCAATCAGTTCACCAGGGCCGCATAACGTTGTTACTTCATCCACGATTACCGGAATACGGTCACGAAATAATGGTATTGGAAGAATAACATTACGTGCGTGAAGACAATTTTGCCAACCCCCTATGCCATGGAGAAGGTAACCATCTGAATGTGTAACGACATTGCCATTGAAATTTAAATCAACCTCTGTGGCCCCCAGGATCATAATATCCATCAAGCTGGTAAGATTTCCCTTTGAATGATAGTTATAAGCATTGAACACTGAGTACGGAAAATGGTTAGGGTTCTTCCCGATTGACTTAACCGAGTCAAGATCAAATACCTGAGCATCAAGGATAACTCCCATCTGTCCCTCCTCAAGCATATTTACCATATATTTAGTACTTCCTCCAAATCCAAATTTCGATTTCCATCCCTTGTTTTTCAGGATCTGATGCACAAATACTGCTATAGCCAGGGATGTTCCTCCCGCTCCGGCCTGCATTGTTACTCCATCTTTTAAAATACCTGATTTTTCCAGAAATGCGGCGGTTAGTTCTGCAATCAAAAGTCTGTCCGGGCTCTTTGTAATCTGTGTCGTTCCAGATATGATTTTTTCAGGTATCCCGATTTTATCCACCACTACAACATAATCAACGTAATTTCCTTCAATTTCCATAGGGAAGCATGGAAGATCGACAAGATTATCCGTCACCACAATAACTTTGGTTGCGTACATATAATCTGCCTTGGCATAACCGAGAACACCACATGCTGATGAACCACCGGTACCTTTTGCATTTCCAAAGCAATCAGCCGTTGGCGCAGCGAGAACGGCGATGTCAATCCTGACCTCTCCATCCTGAATTGCCTGAACCCTTCCGCCATGAGATCGAAGAACAGCTGTTCCCTTCATTCTGCCTTCTGAAACATATCGTCCCAACGGACCGTTCATGCTCCCCTCAATCCTGTTTATTGTACCATCATCCAGATATTTAATCATAGGATCATTGCATGGAAAAGAGGCAGAAGGGAACCATATCAGATCCTTTACCCCCATTCCCGAAGCCAGTTCAAATACTTTATTGCTTACCAGATCGCCATCTCTTAAATGATGATGCGTCGAAATAGTCATACCGTCTGCCAGACCACATTTCCTTAGAGCCTCTTCAAGGGAACTGACAATTTTATAGCCATTATCCGGGAAATCAGAACATGATGGAATAGGTGGTGAATATTTTCTGCCAACAGGCTTGTGTTTACCAACTCCTTTAAAAGGGACCACAGATTGACCATTGACCTCCAGAGGAACTAGCCTGCCGGCCGCATTTAAGACAGTTTTCTTTGGCATATTGTCTCCTTTATCGTTTATTTCTCAACAATGGGAATTTCATTTATCCAGTCGGGTGATAAAAGTGTAAGCTGAACAGCTAGGTCAATTATTTTTTGCGCGCGTATAACTACAGGAGGATCTATCATTTTTGATCCAAGAGCTACAACACCAAGACCGCTAAGTTTTGCAGTTTCAAATGCTATAACAATTTTTTTCGACCTTTCTATTTCAGTATCATCCGGAGAAAATCCCTGCCTGATTACCGGTATTTGTCGTGGATGAATACAACCCATTCCTTCAAAACCCAGAGATTTTGATGTCAGTACATTTTGTTTAAGCGCCTCCATATCAGCAACATCTGAAAACACAGAATCGATAGGTTGAATACCTGCGGCCTTAGCTGCTACCACAAGTCTTGTTCTTGCATAGAATGATTCCTTGCCCTCAGCAGTCCTTGATACACCCAGATCGGCCGTATAATCTTCCAACCCGATTGCGACAGCCACAATATTTTCAGAACTGCGTGCAATCTCAAATGAATTCTCTATCCCCAGGGCACTCTCAATAATTGGCATTAGAAACACATGATTATTGAGATTGAATTTCTTTTTAATCCCGGCAATCTCTTCTTCGACCTGTTTAATATAATCCACGCTTTCGCTTTTTGGCAGGAGAACAAGATTAACGTTATGAGGTATGACGAAATGAAGATCTTCTAATCCTCTTTTTCCCTGGTTAATTCTTACCATTCTTTCAGCTCCGCAGAAATTTATCTGTCGCAATGCGTTCCTGACAAGAATTCTTGCTTCATCTTTCTTTTCCGGTGCGACAGAGTCTTCAAGATCAAGGATTATTCCGTCGGCAGAATGAAGGCCGGCATTTATCATCAGTCCCGGAGTATTACCTGGTAAATATAACCGCGAAAAACGAAATCTGTCGCGTGTTGTAGAATAATTGTTTTCCTTCAGAAAGCCGGGAAGATAATCCAGATCAGTAGTAATCAACTGTTTAACAGCCGATTCCAAACGAGCAGCTATTACGAAGGGAAGTGCACCAGAATCATTAATCTTTAAAACAGCATGTTTAACTCCAAAAAAATCGAGGATTTCCGCAACCAGTATCTTTATGGATTCACCATATAGTACTTTGACTTTTGAATTAAGATCAATTACTATATCACCTTCTGACCTTAACTCTAAAACGATTTCGCAATCAGATCTGACCTTTGGACCGGAATTTCCGGTGATTGCCACGGATTTATTCATTTTGCCACATGGTTGGTAATGTTATACAAACCTAATGATTTTTTTAAACATGAACCATAGAGGCAGTCAAGAGATTCGATTCGATTCAGTTCATTTCAATGGCTCGCTTTTCTTTTCGCAAAGCTCGATAAGAACTCCAGAGGTTGACTTTGGATGTAAAAAGGCAATATCTAGGCCTTCAGCGCCTTTTCTTGGTTTAGAATCAATCAATGCAATACCGTGTTTAGCCGCATGTACCAATTGTTCTTCTATTTTTTCAACAGAAAAGGCAATATGATGAATTCCTTCGCCTTTCTTTGCTATGAATTTTCCAATTGGACCTTCAGGGTCGGTAGATTGAAGAAGTTCAATCTTAGTTTGTCCAACCATAAAGAATGCAGTCCTGACTTTCTGATCAGTTATTTCTTCAACATTATAGCAAGTCAGACCTAATACCTTTTCATAAAAGCTTATAGCAGCCTCAAGATTGGCTACAGCGATTCCAATATGTTCAATATGTGACGGTTTCATTTTAAAACGGAAACTCTACCGGTGTCTTTATATCTGACTTCACATTCTCAGGTTTTTTCGCAGCCACATGAACGGTATTCCCATCAACAAATATAGCTTTATATGGTGATGCCGGACATGCAAATTCACAGTGGCCGCAGCCGATACAAATATCTTCTGTAACTTCGGGAATAACCAGATTGCCTTCATAAGGAATCATATGACAAGCTTTGGTCGGACAAGCTTCTGAGCATGCTCCGCAGGCTGTTTTTTCTGTTTTTACTATACAATTATCTTTAATAAATTTCGCTTTACCGATCTGGGTAAGTTTTTTAGCCTCAAGCAGCAGGGGATGTAATGCATTTGTAGGGCAAATCTCAGTACATTTTGTGCAATTATATGTACAGAAGCTTTTATGGTAATCCATCACAGGTTGCATGATACCTGCAATACCATATTGCTTATAAGCCGGTTGCAGGACACCATTCGGACAAACATTAATGCACAAAGAACAAGCTATACAATCGGTATTAAAATCCACGATCCCTCCTCCACCGGGTGGACAAACAGGACATGTTCTGTTTTCTTTAACTGTTGACTCTTTTTTCGGCTTTGGTGCGGTTTTGTTCTGACCATTTGAAACACGCGATATTCCGAAAAGGAGGAGAAGCGATCCGACTATTAACTTGCGTTTACTTTCATCTGTCTCATGGACTTTCTTTTTAAAGGTTACAATCCCATATGATATAGCATTATCCTGGCAGGTATGTATACAGTTGAAACAACTAACACACCGTGTAACATCAACATCTGGTTTAAGAAAGTCAATGCAGGAAGATTTACACCGCATCGCACATCTTCCGCACCTTGTACAGGCAGATTCATTAAATTTTATCCTGAAGAGTGAGATTTTGGAAATCAGGCCAAAAAATGTTCCCACCGGGCAAAACATATTGCAATAGAGCCGACCCTTGGTCAGGGAAAGTCCGCCAATAAGAAGAAAGAAAGCCGCGGGAACTGAATATACAATCAATGGAAATCCTTTTACGGGAACATTACTCAGGGTGTAAACATCAAATTTTCCAAGTATTCCGGAAAGAAAATTGTTTATTATAATAATGACCGGTTTGACAAGATAGGTCATAAACCTTCCAAAAATGCTGTAAGGATCCAGAAGAGTAATCATATAAACGCCCCAAATCATGGTTACAACAAGAGTTGCTGCCAGAATTGTGTACCTTAAAACAGTAAATGGCTTCTTGAAACCATACCTTCTGAACTTTTTCTTAATCCGCCCTCCTATCCTGCTGTTAAGATCCTGTCCGATACCAAGCGGACATAGAAATGAGCAATATGTACGTCCGGTAATTAATGTTAGTAAAAGAACTGCAAGAAAACCGCCTGCTGCTAAAGTTTTCAGATCATAAAACTTTAAAACAGAAGGTATAAACTGCAAAAACATTAAGGTATTAATATAGTTTGCCGGAATTAATGATTTGAAATCGACAAAAACCAGGACAAAAAAGATAAATATAAGAGTTGAAAAGACGATCCGGATTCTTCTAAGTATCGATGAACTCATCAGGAGCTACATTTTAATTTTTTTAATATTCAGTGATTCCAAATTCATATTACCAAGCCCCATCTTATGTGCAATCGGAATGTATTCAATCTTTTCAACTGCAACTCCCAGCATTTTGGCTGCAGCGGCATCTCCTGCGACCCAGTCGGTTGTAAGTATCTGTGATTTCATAGAAACTATATCTTCTTTAGATACTCCCTGGGGTCCATGTTTTACCATAACATTATAACAATCAATGACATTAAGAGCAGGTTTTTTCTCATATAGGGCAAAATCAGCGATACATTGGTTCAGATTATTCGAATGCCAGTAACCTCTGTCCCACACAATACCCATCGTGTTCTTAAGACAGCATGTCATATTAGTCGAATTATGATCTTTGAGAACCGGTACATTTATAAAAACATCCGTCTCAAGCAAAAGCTGATGTACCTTGGCTTTTTGAAGTTTTATACCACCCGGAATTTCAATTTCATGGTAATAACTTTCCGAGTTGCCTGGTACTACTTTTGCACCTGCAGCCTTTGCAATTTTCTCTATACCGGAATTACTATAACAATTGACCCAGTTATCGCATGTGTGATCGAATACATATACCTCTTTGGCTCCTGCTTTAAAACAATGTTCTATAATCCTTTTAACAAGAAGCGGATTAGTATTCGCTGCAAGTTCAGGAATTACATCCCATCCAATATTAGGTTTTATCAATACTTTTTGTCCTTTCTGAACAAATGTACCCATCCCACCCAATTCCTGGATTCCAAGATCGAACATCGCATCAGGGTTACCACCCATCACAGCAACCATATCATATTTTGCTGAAGGTGGCGTTGATGACAAGAGTTTATCAAATCCACCCATTTTTAAAGCTGCACCAGCCGCTAAGCTTCCACCAATTGATGTTTTAAGAAAGTCCCTTCTTCTCATAATCTTAATAAAATGGTTAAATAAACGAACTTTGAATACGTGCCGAAAAATACAATTTTTTTTTATTATTCCGTAAAGTTTGTAAAGAGTATATTAGCGGATCAAAATAACGGCAGATGCTTTCCAATAAAAAAAACATTCTTTTGTTTTAATTGTTGCACTTAATACTACTGTAGAATATGAAAATTATTGGTTATGATTGCTTCTCAGGTATAAGTGGAGATATGAATCTCGGTGCCATGATTGATCTTGGGGTCGACAAAACTTATCTTATTGATGAATTAAATAAGCTTAACCTTCCGGGCTGGGAACTTAATGTAGAGAGAGATCAGAGACATGGGATCACTGGAACAAAAGTGACTGTAAATCAAACCAGGCACGAACATGCACACCGGCACCTTTCTGATATAGAAAAGATTATTAAAGACTCGGCTCTTGACAATCCAACAAAGGAATTAAGCATGAAAATATTCATGAAAATAGCAGAGGCTGAAGCAACCATACATGGAATCTCAATTGACCATGTTCATTTTCATGAGGTCGGAGCAATTGATTCAATTATTGATGTAGTCGGTGCTGCAATATGTTTTAATGCATTAAAGGTCGATGCTGTTCACGTTTCTACTATTGAACTCGGGAGCGGTTTTGTATTATGCGATCATGGCAAACTTCCGGTTCCTGCACCTGCAACTGCGGAACTTATTAAAGGTATGCCTGTAAAAAAAGGCGGTGTAGACTTTGAAGCTACAACTCCCACCGGGGCAGCAATACTGGCTGCCCTTGCAACCAGCTTTGACCCTGATCTGCCTATTAAAATTGAAAAAACAGCTTATGGTGTAGGCCAGAAAGAACATCCTGATGTTCCCAATCTGCTCAGGGTATTCCTTGGTGAAACTATTATGAATCCGGGATCAGGACATGATGCGCTTCAGATTGAATGTAACATTGATGATATGAATCCTGAGTTTTTTGAATATATCTCCGAGAGTCTGTTTAAAGCCGGCGCTTCTGATGTTTTCCTTTTAAATATAATGATGAAGAAAGGCCGCCCCGGCATCTTATTAAATGTCATTTGCGAAAAAGAATTAGCCGATAAAGTAAAAAATATAATTTTTACGGAATCTACTTCCCTGGGAATCAGAACATTTCCGTTCAAAAAGGATACACTGGTAAGGAAATTTGAAACAATTAAATCAATCTATGGCGATTTAATTATTAAACGATCATACTATAATGGCAAAGAGGTATCCTCCAAACCCGAATATGAAGAATGCAAAAGAATAGCCTCTGAAAAACAGATTCCGGTAAAAGAGGTTTACAATAATATTATTGCATTGATATTGAAAAGTAAGGAGTAAGGAGAAGATAATTATCATGTAAATTGGTAATATGGAAAGCATTTCCCCTTTAAGAGAATTAGAGGGTGAAATTGTTTAGTAATAAATAACCCTTAAAAAATAAATGGATACAAGAGACGAAAAATCGGTAAAACTCGACTCCATACTTAAAGATCTAAATACTTTTATTGTTGCTTTTTCAGGAGGAGTTGACAGTACTTTTCTTTTGCACCGTGCTCATAAAGTGAGAAAAACTGGCGTTATTGCCATTACAATCAGAACACCATATATTCCCTCGCGTGAAATAGAGGAAGCTATTGAGTTCACCAGCTCCTTCGGGATCAGGCATAAAGTAATCGATATTCCTTTTCCGGAGATGATAAGGAGTAATCCTATCGATAGATGTTATATGTGTAAGAAAACAATCTTCACAAATTTATTGAGCTTTGCAAATGATAATAATTATCAATTTGTAACCGACGGAACCAATGCTGATGATATAAGGGATTTCAGACCAGGGATAGCAGCACTTAAAGATCTTGGTATAAGAAGCCCTCTTCTTGAGTCAGGTCTTACAAAAAATGATATCCGCTATCTATCAAGGGAATCAGATCTTGATATTTGGGACAAACCTGCTATGGCCTGTCTCCTGACCAGAATACCATACGATACCGCGATTAATGAAAAAACACTGAGGCAGGTTGAAGAAGCTGAAAGCATATTATTTGAATTAGGTTATCCAGGTGCAAGAGTCCGCGTACATGGGGATTTGGTCAGAATTGAATGTATGCCAGGCTATATTGAAAAGATCATTCTGAATCCTGGCAGAGAACATATTATTTCCAACCTGAAAAGAATAGGATTCAGATATGTATCTTTGGACCTTGAAGGTTACAGGACAGGAAGTTCGAATCCTGAAATAAGAGATATATGAACCCAAAAGAAGTCGAAAAACTGCTTAAAGATGTAAAGCAAGGTGAGACAACCATCGAGGAGGCCATGGAAGTTCTTAAAAATTTCCCATATACAGATCTTGGTTTTGCCAGAATAGATCATCATCGCGAAATGAGGACTGGTTATCCTGAAATTATTTATTGTGCAGGCAAATCAATCGAGCAGGTTAGAGAAATATTCATGGTGATGGCAGAAAAGGAAAATAATGTCATTGGCACCAGGGCAAATATTGAAATGTATGAAGCTGTCCGGGGTATCTTGTCTGCTGCTGTTTATTACCCGATAGCTCGGATTATTTCATTGCAAAAGAAAAAACCGGTTGTACCTGAAAGCAGAATTGCAATTATAACTGCGGGAACATCTGATATGCCTGTAGCAGAAGAGGCTGCAATTACAGCCGAACTCCTCGGAAATAACGTCTTACGGATTTATGATGCAGGTGTAGCAGGCATTCACCGGCTTGTTGATAAATTACCGGAAATCAGGAAATGCAGGGTGATCATAGTTATTGCAGGAATGGAAGGAGCACTTGCCAGCGTAGTTGGTGGTCTTGTTGATAAACCTGTAATTGCTGTCCCCACAAGCGTTGGTTATGGTGCTAATTTCGGAGGTATTTCCGCTCTATTGGCGATGTTGACCAGCTGTTCTACCGGAGTTACTGTAGTTAATATTGATAATGGATTCGGCGCCGGCTTCGCTGCAAGTATGATTAATAAGATAGAGTGATTTTCTTAAAATGGCAGGGAAAATATTAGTTTCCACAGCTTACCTACCCCCGGCTGAATACTTATCGCTGATTTCACACGCTGATGAAGTATTAATTGAAAGGGAGGAAAACTATCTCAAACAGTCATACCGCAACAGATGTTACATTCTATCGGCACACGGTCTACAACTTCTATCAGTACCGGTTTATCTCGGAAGTCAGCATAAAACTCCATTAAAAGAAATCAGGATAGATTACACAAAACGATGGCAACAGGTTCATCTAAGGGCTATTACTGCTTCATATAACTCATCACCCTATTTTCAGTTCTATTTTGAAAATATTGAAAAGATTATTTCGAAGAAGACTAGTTTTCTTATTGATCTGAACAGGGAACTTACAGAGTCGGTGCTAAAAATGCTTAAAATGAAAATTAAGCTCGGCTATACAACTGATTTTGAACCCGCAGAAGAAGCAGAATATGATTTCAGATATAAAATATCTCCAAAAAAAAGTTCTCAGTTCATCTTAAAAGAGTACCTGCAGGTATTCGGTGCGGGAAATGGTTTTGTACAAGGACTTAGCATTATTGACCTGATCTTCAATATGGGTCCGGAAGCTGTTGATTATCTTTAAGGGATCAAGCAGGGTCATGCCATGGCATCCCTACAATAAATCAGATGGCGATTGTAGGGCCACGCCACGGCGTGGCCTTAAAAAAGAGGCCGTCTCATGAGAAACGGCCTCAAAAAAAGGAAGTCATCAAAGTATCAAATACCAAACTTGTATCCCAAAGTAAGCGTAAACATGTTTTTCATTGTATTTAAATTGGCAACTGCGGGATTAACATTTGCATCCAGAGGATACATATAATATTTTTGAGAATATTTATAATTGGTGAAAGCAAAGTCAATAGAAATATTTTGTTCCCTGATCCCTGCTCCTACAGATATTGAACTATAGTCAAGATTTGAATTTGCATCACCTGATTTAAATGGTTTACCGTAATAACCGTATCCGGTTCTCAGGTAGAGATTGTTAAGTCTGAGTTCACCTCCAAGGCGAATGTTACTTGTCGATTTCAGGCTATTTTTTATTTCCATATTCTTTACACTATAATCATAACCATCTCCTGTCTCAGAGAATCTGGCAGTACTATAGTCAACATATTCATAATCAGCGCTGAGAAGTGCAATCTTAGCTATCTGTACCCCCACTCCTGCCAAGAACCTGAAAGGTGTAGCGAGCGCATAGTTAAACCTCGTAGGACTATTAGAAAACTCATATTTACCACCATCGGTGAAACTTGAGGTTATGTCATTATAGTAATATTCATCAATCTTATACCATGTCGGAGAATGAAATGCCAGGCCAATGCGGACAGCATCAACCGGTTTATATATTGCTCCAAACTTAAGCGAATATCCGGTTCCTTTATCTTCAAAATGATCTGTGTAAGTAAAGTCCTTAAATAGTGTAGGAAGTGCGATATCGGTTGTTTCGAGATGTTCGTAATGGCTTGTAAATCTTAGACTGGTGATTCCGAGTGTAGCTCCAAAAAATAACTTGTTTGAATAATTTCCGCCGATAGAGAATGAATGCTCAGCTATATAGCCTTCATTTGAAATAAGGCGCCTTATAGTCTGACCATAAGTGGAGGTCGCATTATCTCCATAATTTGAAAAAACTGTACCATACTTCCTGCCCCCAGATCCTGTTACTGTATCCATTACCCATGCATCGAATGCAATTCCCTCAGCACCCTGCAGATCCTGATAAAATGTACTTGTACCATTATTTCCGGTATTTCCGAGTCCTGCCCAGTAATCTGCCATAGAACTTGAATTGCTTACCCCCTTAATAATTATATTTTGACTCAGGTTATTAGTTCTATTGTATGAATAACCAATATTAAGAGTAAGAAGTCCGGTCTCATTGTTATTTGATATAATGTTACCAACAATACCGATCTGAGGAAGATTAAAATTATAGAGATTGTCGGATGAAACTCCATTGAAGCCTGCATTTGTTTTAATGTGGAACAATTGCGGGGTTATTGTCAGTTCGGATGATCTGAAAACACCCAGTCCTGCGGGGTTTTGACCCAAAGAAGAAATATCTCCTCCAAGAGCTGTGAAAGCGCCTCCCATTGAATTAAAGCGGGCAGTTCCTCCGTAAAATATCTGCGAATATCTCAATGCGTCATCTACATTCTGGGCAGTAACCCCGGCGAACACTGAT
>Ga0209747_1001591_pt1 | contig 12007 bp, 8 predicted proteins | sample BarGraNGADG00311_FD_184498 | JGI IMG/M metagenome (GOLD analysis project Ga0209747, IMG submission 184498) | Arctic peat soil microbial communities from Barrow, Alaska - Barrow Graham LP Ref core NGADG0011-311 (SPAdes) (version 2) | ecosystem: Environmental > Terrestrial > Soil > Wetlands > Peat ... | reverse complement strand
AGGTCCTCTCCGTCGTAGAGCTTGATCACTATCCGGCGCACCTTGGCCGCGATCTGGTCTATCACGGACTTGGTCTCTTCCTCGCCGTAGTACGCGGACAGGTCGATGGGCCTGCCGATCCTGCACAGGACGTGCCGGTAGGTGATGAGGTCGATGCCCTTGCGGGCGTCGGGGTGCTTCACGAACGAGGACACCAGGCGCCCGGGAAGCTTGATTATCTCTTTCTCCTCGCTGGCGATGATCGCGGCGGGGATGATCGGCACGCGGTTTTCCAGGGCGAGCTTGGCGAACCCGGTCTTGAACTGCGCGATCCTGCTCGCGCTGTAGACGTGCATGAAAGACTCGATGCCCTCGGGGAAAAGACCGATGAGCTCGCCATTCGAAAGAAGCCTCGCGCCCTCCCCAAGGCTCTGGTCACCCTGCTCGCCGCCGTAGATGTTCATCTCGAAGAATCCGATCATCTTGAAGATCGACCTGCTGCCGGGAACCAGGTAGAGGTGCGAGCCGGCGGCGAAGTTGATGAACCTCTCGATGCAGTAGCCGAGCACCAGCGGGTCGGCATAAGATCTGTGGTTTGCCACCAGCAGCCCGCCCCCGCTCTCCGGGACGTTGTCCGCGCCTTCGCAGCGCATACGCAGGTGCATGGAGTATAAGGGCCCCAGGAACAGGCGAAGCCCCTCGTAAGTGATCATGCTGCTGATGTCCAAGTTGACTTCATCTCCCGAATGCAACACAAAGGGTCTGACCCCCGCGAAGCCCTCTTGCCGGCATCGCGCTTGAACGCAAACGTTCCGCGCGACTCCACCTTCAGGATGCTCTTATCGTATAGCTCGCGTCATCGTGCTCGCGCTTCTCCCACTCGACCGTCGTCGCTCTCCCGGTGAGCGCCTCGAGCCCCGCGGCGACCCTCGCGGCGAAGAGGTCCTGGTTGTACGCATTGGTGATCTTGACCGTCACCTCATCGCTCAACGGCTCGAACTCCACCGGGTGGCCGAGACCGCGCAGCGCCATGTCTTCGAGATAGGCAGGCCAGAACTCCTCGGGCTGCTTCTTGCTCGCCCCCGTCTCCTCCAGGCGCGACAGCGAGTACCACTTCTGGGCGCGGAAGACGATGTCGATGACCTCCTCGCCCAGCTCGCGCTCCAGCTCGCGCAGGATCGCGTTGATGGACTGCACGGCCATCATGTCCTCGCGCTTGCCGCTCAGCGGGTTGGAGATCTCTCCGCGGTCTATGTGCCACTCGAGAGAGAGCGCCATCTTGCGTGGGACCCGGCAGGCCGGGCAGGTGTCATACGACAGAGGTCCAGGCCCTCCATGGGCCTCCTCCAGGTAGAGCCGGTCCTCGGAGACGGGCTTCTCCTCGGCGTGCATCAGGTAGACCAGCAGGTCGTCGCCATCCATCTTGAAGCCGGCCTTGGACCCGGGCATCCGCTCGATAGACTCGTATATTCCCTGGCTGTTGCCGACGATCAATGGCATCAGGCAGGGATTCGCGAAGCGAAGCGTCAGGTGGTCGCCCGCCCGGTAGCTCTCCAGGTGCGCCCGCCCGGCGCCCAGCCCGGCCAGGTCGTTGCGCATGCCCCAGACGATCACTCGGCCCAGCCACTCGGGACGGAGGTAGCGGCTGTTGGGGACGCGCTTGGCGTTGATGTTCCAGTAGATGCCCTTGACCATGTCGTAGAGGTCCATGCCGATGTGTTTCTGCGCCTCGACCACGATGTGCTCGATCGGTCCGCCGATGGTCATCGCCAGCTCGTCGTACATCGTGTCCCACTCGTCGACCTCGAGGAACATCAGAGGTATCCTCGGCCGTACGCTGCTGGAGATCGTCCCGTCCGTGTGCCACTCGAGGAACCTGGAGAACCTGCGGGGGAAGCCGCACTCTCTGCAAAGTCTCATCGTCGCCCTCCTTGGGCGGGCATCCTGCCCTCCACCGCCACCGCAGTTGGTGCGAGCGCATCGAGCGCGACCGGTGGGTGGGTCCGGCCGCGGAACCCACAACAGTAATATTATCAGACGACAAGCGGTTCGAGGTCGCTCGCGATGAGGGAGATCCCCCCCGCCCGGTCGCTCACCAGGCCGGTGACGCGCAGTATGCGCGACATCCCGATGAGCCTGCCCAGCCGCTCGTACTCCCTGGGGAAGATCGTGGCCTCGAACGTGCCGGTGAGGTCCTCAAGGGTGAGGAACTGCATGTACTCGCGCTTCCTGGTGACGGCGCGCCTCTGCGCGATGACCCACCCGACCAGGCTCACCGTCTCGCCCAGGTGCCCCCCCAGGTCGCGGCTCTTCACCGGCGCCCGCTCCATCTCGCCGGGCACCAGGATCTCGAGCGGGTGGGAGGTGACGCTGGCCTCGAGGTACTCGAGCTCCATGCGCAGCTTCTGCATCAGGGTGTAGTCGGGCAGGCGCGGCAGCGGCACGGACGGGAAGACCTTGGGGAGGTGGAGGGGGAGCGCCTCGGGCGGGGCGTCCGCGGTCCCGCCGGCCTCATCCGCGGAGCTGCGCCTCGAGCCTCCGGCCGCCCGCGCCTGTGGATACATCAGGGCGAGCTTCCACAGCAGCTCCGGCCGGGTGTTGTCGAAAGAGTCGAACGCCCCGCACTTTATCAAGGTTGCGACCTCCTCCTCGGTCGTCTCGACGCGCGAGAGGAAGTCGGACAGCGAGATGAACGGGAACTTCTCGCGGGCGGCCATGAGGGACTCGACCGTGGCGCAGGTGATCCCTTTGATACGGCCCAGCCCGAAGCGGAGGGTCCCGCCGGAGACGTGGAAGTCGGGCTCGCTCTTGTTGATGTCGGGAAGCGCCACGGGCACCCCCAGCCTCTTGGCCTCCTCTATGTACACGCTGGGGTGGTAGAAGCCGGCGTCGTTCACCAGCACCGCGGCGATGAACTCGGCCGGGAAGTGGGCCTTCAGGTAGGCCGCCTGGTAGGAGAACTCGCCGTAGGTCGCCGCGTGCGCCTTGCAGAACCCGAAGCCGGAGAACTTGGCTATGGCGTAGAAGAGCGCGACCGCGACGGGGCCCGCCAGCCCGCTTTCCTGAGCGCCCGCCAGGAAGCGCTCCCGCAGCATCTCCATCTTCTCGGGCGAGCGCGCCTTGGTCATGGCCCGGCGCAGGCCGTCGGCCTCGGCCGGGGTGAACCCGGCGATGGCGACTGCCGCTTTCATCACCTGCTCCTGGTAGACGAAGGTGCCGAGCGACTCGGACAGTATCGGCTCGAGCGACGGGTGCAGGTAGAGGAGGGGCTCGCGGCCGGCGCGGCGCAGCAGGAAGAGCTCCTTCATGCCGCTTCCCGAGGCGCCCGGCCTGATGAGCGCGATGGAGAGAGTGAGGTCCTCGATGTTCTTGCACTTCATCGCCTGCAGGAGCGAGCGCATGGCCGGGCTCTCGATCTGGAAGACGCCCAGCGTTCGCCCCTCCTCCAGCAGGCGCAGGGTGTCGGGGTCGTCGCGGGGCAGGTGGTCCACGTCGAGCCGCGCGCCGTGGTTCTTCGCGGCCCACTTCGAGGAGTCCTCGATGACGGACAGCCCCTTCTGGCCCAGGATGTCCATCTTGATGAGCCCCAGGCGCTCGATCGGACCCATGTCGTACTGGGTGATGATGAAGCCCTTGGTCGCGCGCTCGAGCGGGACGATGTCGGTGAGCGGCCGGTCGGCGATGACCACGCCGCCGACGTGTATGGAGAGGTGGCGGGGGAAGCCGTCGAGCCGCGCGCAGATGTCGAGGATGCTCCGGTACGGCTCCCGGTCCAGCGGTAGGCGGCCGCGGTAGGAGGGAATCCCCTCGGCGACGGTCTCGATCTGGCTCGCGCGGCAGTGGGGGACGCCGCTGGTAAACTCGTCCACCTCCTCCGGCGGAAGGCCAAAGGCCTTGGCGACGTCGCGCACCGCCATGCGCGCCTTCATGGTGGCGTACGTGCAGATCATCGCCACCCGGTCGGAGCCGAAGCGGCGGTAGATGTAGTCGAGCACCTCGTCGCGGCGGCAGGCGCTCACGTCGAGGTCGATGTCGGGAGGGTCGTCGCGCTCGGGCGAGAGGAAGCGCTCGAAGTAGAGGTCGTGCTCCAGCGGGTCGATGTAGGTGATGCCGAGGACGTAGGCGACCATGCTGCCGGCCGCCGAGCCCCGTCCCGCGGCGGGTATGCCGCGCTCCCGGCAGTACTTCGCGATGTCGTGCACCACCAGGAAGTAGGGGGTGAAGCCCATGGCCTGTATGGTGTCCAGCTCGAAGTGCAGCCTCTGGAGCGCCTCCGCCGGTAGCGGCCGGTAGCGCCGCGCGGCCCCCTCGAAGCAGAGCTTGGTCAGGTGGCTGAAGGCGGTCTCGCCCGGCGGGAGGTCGGCCGCCGGGAACAGCTGCCCCCCCAGCCGGAAGCGGAAGTCGCATCCTTGCGCTATCTCGCGCGTGTTGGCGACCGCGTCCGGCGCGGAGCAGTAGGGGTAGTCCCGCAGCAGGCGCTCCATCTCACCGGCCGGCTTGAGCCAGGACTCGGTGTCGGCGCACTCGGAGTGAGGCACTCGCGTCACGGGGCAGATGAGGCGCACGGCGCAGAGCGTCCGGTGCAGGCGATAGTCGTCGCGGCGGGCGAAGGCGACCCCGTTGCTCGCGGCGCAACGGACGCCCAGGGAGCCGGCCCGCGCTATGAGCCTCTCCGAGGAAAGGTGACTCGCCGGCGTGCCGCTGTTGACCAGCTCGGCGTAAAGGCTCTCGCCGAACACGGGAACCAGCCGCTCGAGAAGTGAGTCGTCGGCGCAGAGCGCGAAGAGCCCGCCGGACAGCGCGGCCAGCCGCTCGAGGAGGAGCGGCTCGGCCGACAGCCTTCGCTCGGTGACGGCGCGGCAAAGGTTGCTGTAGCCCTCCTCGTCGCGGGCGAGCAGTATCACGCGGCTCTCTTTGCCGCCTTCGGCGGTTTCGGCGACGGCGACCGACAGGTCGCAGCCGATGATCGGCTTGATCCCGGCCGCTACCGCCTGCTCATAGAAGGGGACCGCGCCGTACAGGCCGTCGCGGTCGGTCAGGGCGAGGGTGTCCATCTCGAGCTCCGCGCAGCGCTCGACGAGCTCAGCGGTCGACGAGCCGCCGTACAGGAGGCTGAAGTTGCTGTGGCAGTTCAGATGGACGAACCTGTTCATTACTACTCATCTCATTGCGGCGTCCGTGCACGACGGGCCCCCCTTAGTCTCACCCGCACTCCCGCCCCCTCGCTCCTCCGCCGCGTCCCGGAACCAGGGCGGCGGTGCTTCCTCTTACTATCGATGAGAAACCGTAACGCTCGCGTATGCGGTCGACGCTCTCGTTGAGGTTGTCCATCTTGAAGCTGTCGGTGCCCACCTCGCGCAGGCCCGAGAACAGCTCTCCCTGGCAGCCGGCCACCGCGAGCCCGGTCAGGGCGACGCCCACCAGCCTGATGCGGACGCCGCTGTCGAGCAGCCTCTCGAAGAGCTCCAGCGCGGTCCGGTAGACCGTCTGCTCCTGGTCGGTCGGAACCTGGAGCGTGCGAAACTTCATGTAAGTCTTGAAATCGGAATGGCGCAGCTTGACCGCGATGCGGCTCGCCGCGAGCCCGTCCCTTCGAAGGGCCAGGCAGCATCTCTCGGAGAGCAGCAGCAGGGTGGAGCGCACCATGTCGTAGTCGATGGTGTCGGTGTCGTACGTCGTCTCGCGGCTGACCGAGCGGGGCAGCCTGCCGCCTTCCAGCCGCCTCTTGTCGATGCCGCGCGCGTGCTCGTGCAGCACCCTGCCCCACGAGCCGAGCACGCTCTCCAGGGCCTCGACCGGAAGGAGCGAGAGGTCGCCCACGGTATGAATGCCCAGGTCATGCAGGGAAGCGCGGCAGACGGGCCCGACCCCGGGCAGCTTCTCCACCGGCAGAGGGGACAGGAACGCGAGCTCTTCCCCCGACCTTATCTCGAGGAAACCATCGGGCTTGGCGGCCGCCGAGGCGACCTTGCTCACGACCTTGGCGGTCGAGAGGCCTGCCGAGGCGGGGAGGCCGAGCTCGTCCACTATGCGCTTCCGTATCTCCTGGACTGTGTCAGCGGGCTCGCCGAACGCGAGCTTCGAGCCGGTGAGGTCGAGGTAGGCCTCGTCGATGCCCGCGTGCTCGATCTGCGGCGTGTACTCGTCGAGGATGTCGCGCACCAGGCCGGAGTAATGGACGTAGGCCTTGAAGTTGCCGGACAGGTAGACCGCGTGCGGGCACAGCTTGCCGGCTTTCGCGAGCGGCATGGCCGAGTGGACCCCGTACTCGCGTGCCTCGTACGAGCAGGCCGCGACCACGCCCCGCTGGTTTGGCTGGCCGCCGACTATGACCGGCCTGCCCTCGAGCTCCGGGTCGAACAGCCGCTCGACCGAGCAGAAGAAGGTGTCCATGTCGATGTGGACCATCGCTCTTTGCCGTGCCTCGTTCATCGTAAATCCTGCCTGTCGTTTTATTGCCGCGTCACAATGCCGGCGGGACGCCGGCGCTACATCAATAGACCCGCAGCACGCCCCGAACTTTGCCCTGTATCTGGATCGTCTCGTCCGGCCCAAGGATGATCGGCTCCATCGCGGAGTTGGCCGGCTGGAGCCGGATGCGCGGACCGCCGGGCCCGGTCTCCTTGTAGAACTTCTTGAGGGTCACCTGCGTGCCGTCGATGAGGGCGACGACGGTGTCGCCGTTCTCCGGGACCTGTTTCTGCTCGACCACCACGTAGTCACCGTCGAAGATGCCTTCGTCCACCATCGAGGAGCCGGACACCTTGAGCGCGTAGACCCGGCTGCCCGAGGCGAGCGAGGAGGGGACCTCTATCTCGTCGGGGACGGCGAGCGCCTCGACCGGCTCGCCCGCCGCGATCGTGCCCAGCAGAGGGACCTTGATCGCGCTCAAGCCGCCGCGCGCCGGAGCCTGGCGCCGGTCGAGCACCGCGCGGCCCCGGCCGGTTAGGAGCAGCGAGCGGGCGCGGTCTTTCTTGCGCCGGACCAGCCCCTTGGCCTCGAGAGCATCGACGTGCTCGGCGACCGTCGCGACGGACGACAGCCCGAGCTCCCCGGCCGTCTCGCGCAGCGTGGGGGAGTAGCCGGAGCGAGCCCGAAAGTCGCTCACGAACTCGAGCACCTGAACCTGTTTTCTCGTCAGTATCTCTTCCATGTCCCGTCCGTCGTCAGTTGTTCTCTCTGTTCATGGTACCGAACAAAAACCGAAAAATCAAGAGTAATATTGCTCGCTCAAAGTGAGCGCCTCGGGCTGGCCACCCCTTGCCTCTACCCACCGACCCGCCGCACGGTTTAGGATATGAAGACCGTGAGCCACCACGCGTGAGGAGGATTCGGATGGCAGAGGATGTCTACGTCAGGTTGCGCGAGTTCCTGGACGGGTTGCCGGGAGGCTTTCCCGCCACCGACAGCGGAGTGGAGATAAAGCTCCTCGAGAGGTACTTCACCCCCGAGGAGGCGGAGCTCGCCATGGGGCTCAACAGGTTTCCCGAGACGTCGCAGGCCATTGCCGGGCGCCTGGGATTGGACGAATCGGAAGCCGCGGAGAAGCTCGAATCGATGGCCAGGGCGGGCAGCATCTACAGGATACGCATCGACGGCCAGCCCTACTACATGGCGATGCAGTTCCTCATAGGCATCTACGAGTTCCACCTCAAGGCGATGGACCTGGAACTGGCCGTGCTGCTGGAAGAGTATCTCCCTCACCTGATGAAAGCGTGGGAGGGAGTCGAGACCAAGCAGATGAGGGTCGTGCCGGTGGACGCGGCGATAGACACCACGACCTCGGTCGCCACCTACGACAGCGCCCGCGAGCTGGCGCGCGCCCAGGAAGTGTTCGCGGTGGCCGATTGCATATGCCGCAAGGAGAAGCAGCTCCTGGGCGAGGGGTGCTCCCATCCCATGGAGAGCTGCCTTACCTTCGGGATGGCCGCGAGCTACTACATCGAGAACGGGATCGGCAGAGAGATCACGCTCGACGAGTGCCTGGCGATACTCGACAGGGCCGAGGAGAACGCGATGGTCCTGGCGCCGTCGAACTCGCAGACCATAATGAACATCTGCACCTGCTGCGGTGACAGCTGCAACATGCTCAAGGCGCTCAAGACGTACGCGAGGCCCGCGGACCACGCGCTCTCTTCGTTTCAGGCTTCGATAGACCCCGACGAGTGCAGCGCCTGCGGCACCTGCCTGGAGCGCTGCCAGATCGAGGCGATCGTCGAAGGCGATGACTTCAACAGGGTGGACCTCGACCGCTGCATCGGCTGCGGACTGTGCGTGCCGACCTGCCCGGTGGAGGCCGTCACGATGGTCGCCAAGGCCGACGCGAAGGAGCCGCCGGCCAACTTCGTCGAGATGCAGGTGAAGATCTCCAGCGAGCGCGGCCTCATGTAGCGCGCGATTCTCCGGGGTCGGTTCCTGTTGAGCGGATCGTACTGTCGGGAACTATGGCGGCGCCACCACATTCTTAATTAGAATAGGGGTAGCGGTTGATCGGCACAGGGCCATGAAAGGACAGATTTGAAGAGACTCAAGCACCGGGGCGTCCTGATCGCGGTCATCGCTGTCGTCGTCATCGCCGCCGCCGCGGTCACCATCGTTCTGCTCCTCAGCGGCAGCTCTGAAGAGTCAAAGGCACGTCAGTACCTCCAGGTCGCGCACGACTTGAGCAGGCAGGTGGCCCTGAACCAGCAGAAGCTGTTAGACCAGGGCAAGAAGCTCACCGCTTTCTTCAACACGATCCAGAACATCACGCCCGAGACCGCCACCGCCATGAAAGGGTTCTTCAACGACCTGGTCAAGGACGTCGACGCCATCAACGTCGCGGCGCAGGCGACCAAGCCCGAGTACGACAAGATCATCGCCCTCAACGATGTGACCGATTTCAAGAAGTACGCCCAGAACAGGCTGAGCGCGCTGGAGCTGATCAACCAGCGCTCCCAGTTGATCAAGCAGGACGCGGCGATATACAACGTGGCCATCGACCAGGCCGCGAGCGGCCAGCCGACAAACGATGCCCAGATAGTCGCCGAAAAGACTCCGATCGAAGACCAGATCAACGCGATCCAGAAAGAGATCGAGAAGCTTAACACGCAGGCCGCCGACCTCGCCGGCAAGCTGAAGATCGAGTTCTAACAGTCTGGTGTGGCGTAAGAGATGGGAGGGTGGGAGATGAACTGCCCCTACTGTGGCAAGGAGACCGACGAGCAGCGACCGTTCTGCATCCACTGTGGCTCTCCGATGCCGCAGGCCGGCCAGGCCGTCCAGCCGCCCCAGGCCGGGGTTCCCGCACCCCCGCCGGGTGTCGGCCAGCCGGGCGCGGGCCAGCCGCCAGAGGACGCGACGCGCGCCATGCCCGCTCAGCCGGCCGCGGCCCCGGCGCCCTATGCGCCGCAGGCCCCGCCCCCGCAGCAATACGTGCCGCAGGGGGCTTACCCGCAACAGACGATGCAGATCCCGGCGCCGCCCGTGCCGGGCGCCTACCAGCAGCCGGCCTACGGTCAGGGTCCTTACGCCCCGGCTCCTCCGGGAGGCTACCCGCAGGGACAATACGGTCAGACGCCACAGTACCAGCAGCCGTATCCGGCCGGGCGCAAGGGCTCGACCGTCCTTGGCCTGCTGGCGCTGATCGCCGGCGGAGCGGTGGTGGGGTCGACCTTCCTTCCATGGCTCACGGTCATGGGCTTGAGTGTGTCGGGACTGAACATCATGACTGGCACTTCGGGCCTGGGAGGCAGCGGCATGTCATTCGTGTTGACCGGCGGCGGGACGGTATTCTTCACGGCGTTCTTCTCGCTGCTGCTGGGCTCGCTCATCATGATCGGCGGCATCCTGATGCTGTTCAGGCGCAGGATTGGCGGCACGCTGGCGTTCGTCTTTGCGATAGCCGCGGCGGGGATGGCCTCGGTGAACATCGCCATGGTCTACGCCAAGATCTCGGGCACGCACCCGGGCGTGGGGCTGTGGATGTTCGGCGGCGCCGCGATCGCGGCGCTGATCTTCGGCTTCGTGGGGCTGGTGTCCTCGGGCGGGTAGGCCCCTCGCTCAGTCCTCTATATGAGAGATTCGCTTGGCCAGCTCGACCTTCTCCTTGAGGTTCGCGAGCCTCGAGATCATGATGCGCTGCGCCTGCGGCGAGCCCGCCCCGTGGATGCTCTCCGTGAGGTAGGCCGCGGCACCGCAGCCGACGGTCATGTTCTCGATGAACTTCAGGACCTTGATGCGGTCGAGCGTGGGGACCGAGTCCACGCCCTTGAGGTACTTCTCCAGGTAAGCCGCGGTCTCGGGGTTGTCGAAGTCCTTCTCCGAGGGCATGGTGACGATGAGGCCGCCCGCGATGTCCTGCAGCAGCCTTGCGATCTCGAAGGGGAAACGGGTCACGTTGAGCTTGCAGATGTTGGCGAGCAGCGGCTCGACCTCGTAGTTGCCGGCCTCGGTGGCGCGGCCTTGCGCGCTGCAGGCTATGCCGCAGCAGAACAAGGTCTCGTTGAGGTGGACCATCTCGGTTATCTTGTCGCGCACGTGGCTGGCCTTTGAGGAGCCCTGGTAGTCGGCCGCGAGCTGCGCCGCGCCGATGAGCACGTCGCCCACGCCGACCTTGCAGCCGCCGTAGCTCTGCCGGTGGAAGGACGCGAAGCGCTCGACGACCTTCCCGCTCTGGTCCGTCTCACCGCACATGAACACGCGCTCGCTGGGGACGAACACGTCGTCGAAGATGACCAGCGCCTCCTGGCTGCCGTAGCGGTTGCCCAGGTCCAGCGGGCTCCCCTCCATCTTGCGGGTGTCGGACGGCTGACGGCCGAGGACGAAGGTTATACCCTTGGTGTCGGCCGGGACCGCGAACGAGACGGCGAACTCCTCCTCGCCCTCGCGCATGGCGGTGGTCGGCATCACCAGGATCTCGTGCGAGTTGAGCGCGCCGGTCTGGTGCGCCTTGGCGCCGCGGACCACTATGCCCTCGGGGGTCCTGTCCACCAGGTGCAGGAACATGTCCGGGTCGGGCTGCTCGCCGGGGCGCAGGCTGCGGTCGCCCTTGACGTCGGTCATCGCGCCCTCGACCACGACGTTGGAGTCCTGCACCCACTCGAGGTAATCCTTGAAGCGCGCGTGGTAGGGCGTGCCGTGCGCCTCGTCGCACTCGTGCGTGACCGAGTAGAGCGCGTTGAATCCGTCCATGCCGACGCAGCGCTGGAAGCAGGTCGCGGTGCGCCGTCCCAGCAGCCTCTGCATCAGGACTTTGTCCACCAGGTCGTCGGTGCTCTGGTGTATGTGGGTGAACCGGCTGATCTCCCTGCCGCTGAGGTGCGAGGTGGTGAACAGCAGCGAGGCGGCCTCGGGCTCCGCGCCCACCTCGTACGTTTCGGCGACGGCGTTGGCCGACGGCCTCACCAGCGGATTGTCTACGGTGTTGGTGCAGCGCTCCCCCAGCACATATACGTTGCGCTCGAGCGTTCGAAGGCTCTCGAGGTAGCTCTCAGGGTCATTGATATTCATTCCGCTTCTCCCCGTTCCAACGGACCTCGCTTGCTTACGCCTAAAATTCTATATCAAAGATTCGGCGGCGGGCAGGAGAAAGCTCAACCCTGTTGACGTGCTGAAAATAGTGCGGAAATGACTTGCGTCATTATAGAATCAGGGCAACGGTACCTACGGGCAGCGAGGAGCAGGTCATGAAGTGCCCGATCTGTGGGGAGACCCTTCCGCTCAGCAGCAACGTCTGCGCGTCGTGCGGTAACGAGTATGACGGATTTTTCTTGACGGAAGAGGTGAAGTCGTCGGCCCTGCGCCGCAGCGTCGCCGAGTCAAAGGCCCCGCGTCAGCCCGCGGCCCTGAAGCCGAGGAACAGGGCACCTCTGAGCAGCAGGACCATCTGGATCATCTTTTTCTACTCTGGATATGTGTTCTCGCATTCAAACAGCAAGCCAGTAGTACGAGTAGAAAAAGAAGTGGAAAGTACCTGTCCCCTAGAGGGACCAGGTGGGGCGGGTCGCGCAGACTTGCGCCATCCTGTCGTACAGCCAGGGCGCGACGT
>Ga0209747_1001584_pt1 | contig 12026 bp, 10 predicted proteins | sample BarGraNGADG00311_FD_184498 | JGI IMG/M metagenome (GOLD analysis project Ga0209747, IMG submission 184498) | Arctic peat soil microbial communities from Barrow, Alaska - Barrow Graham LP Ref core NGADG0011-311 (SPAdes) (version 2) | ecosystem: Environmental > Terrestrial > Soil > Wetlands > Peat... | reverse complement strand
CTTAGCCATGCCCTGACCTCCTTTGCAGTCGAGCGTGCCACGTCCCTACGCCGCGAGGGACCCAACGAAGTCCATGAGTGCCTCCCGGGTGATGCGACGTGAACGTCCCACCCTCACCGATTTGAGGGGCGGGCGGCCTGTCGCGGGGTCCGGGTCTAGCAGCTTGTAGAGCGTTGCCCGGGACACAGAGAGCAGGCGGGCGGCCGTCGCCGGGTCGTAGAGAAGTAGCCCAGTAGTGAGTGTGTCGTCCATGTCAACATAAGTCCGTGGAGGTCCACCTCCTGATCAGCCGCGTCAGGCTTCCCTCAGTCTGGGAGGTCCACCCTTCGAGGCGTCGATACTTCGCTACTCGCGTCGCTCTCCCTGAGCTGCGCCCGTGCCGCAGCCAGCCCCTCCCTGCTGGCGCATCCGGTCCGCCTTGAGAGGGCGATCAGCCCACCGTTGACTGTGCATGAATCCTGGCTGAAAGTTGTTCTCTCAAAGGGATTTGCGCCCAGGACGGTGTTGGCGTTGCACGGCCGTTTGCGGCTGCGATGTGTACCCGTTGTACCCGCCAACAAGTCGCGGCGCTCGTTCACGACGGGACGAAGTCCCAGTCAACACATAGTGGTACTTTTCGGCCAGGTCTCTGCCGGGCCAACCCTTGCTCAGCGCGCACCGCGAGGACGACGGCCGAGAGTGCTGCTCCCACGAGTGCCAAGGAGAGGCATTCGACTCTGATCCAGCCGTGGGACTGTCACTGCTGGTTGGCCGCGACGCCCGCGATGGTGCTTCCTAGGTAGAAGAATACCGGATAGGCACTCGATGCCTGGTCCGTCCCGATCCCCCGCCGTTTGGCCCAGTCCTCCACCCAGCCGCTCAGCAGGAGTGGATCCCGAAGAAGGCGAACGTGACGAATCCCAGCCCACGACCACGACAACCAGCCGCGTGCCGCACGAAGGGTGGGACCCATGTTGGTCCGCCCAAGACCAACGCCAGTTGCGTCCCTGATAGTGGTGTAGCGCGGTCCGCGTTGTGAAGTCTCAGGACTTCGTGGACGGTTCTGTCTCAGGACTTCGTGGACGGTCTGGCTCATGACTTCGTGGCCACTTGACCTGCGTGCTGGTCTCGGGCATGGACTTCAACCACGTGCCCGCCGACGTGCGGTGGGCGATCGCAAACTGGCCCGAGAACACCGAGCGCGGTGCCGTGACGCGCTTCTGCGAACGGCACGGCATCAGCCGTTCCGTCTTCTATAAGATCCGCGCCCAGGTCCGCGAACTGGGGCCGGTCGGCGCGACCGAGCCGGGCTCGCGGCGCCCGCATCACAGCCCGAGCCGCACGGACCCAGCCGTGCTCGAGCACGCGCTGGCGGTGCGCACCTGGCTTGTCGAACGAGGACTCGACGTCGGGCCGCTGTCGGTCGCGGACCGGATGCGTCGGCAGGGTCTGACGGCGCCCTCGCGGGCGACTCTTGCCCGCGCGTTCGCGGCCGCCGGGGTGTCCAAGCCCGAGCCGCGAAAGAGGCCGCGGGCAGCGAACCGCCGGTTCGTCTACCCGGCCCCGAACTGCTGCTGGCAGATCGACGCGTTCGCCTGGTCCCTGGCCGACGGGACGCACGTGGCGATCCACCAGGTCATCGACGACCACTCACGGATGGCCGTCGCGACGCTCGTCGCGGACGGGGAGACGGCCAGGGCCGCCGTGCTTGTTGTGTCCACAGCCGTGCGCCGCTGGGGCGTGCCGCAGCGGCTGCTGTCGGACAACGGGCTCGCGTTCAACCCCACCCGTCGCGGCTTCACCGGCAAGCTCGTGGACTACCTGATCGATCTGGGCGTCAAGCCCATCACGGGCAAGCCGGACCGGCCGACCACCCAGGGCAAGAACGAACGGTTCCACCAGACCCTGCAGAAATGGCTCAACGCCCGGCCGCCGGCGAAGACGATCGCCGCCTTGCAGTTGCTGGTCGACGAATTCGACCGGTACTACAACCTCGAACGCCCTCACCAGGCGCTGGGCGGGAAGACCCCAGCCGAGGCATGGGCTGCCACGGAGCCCGCCCCCGAGCCGACCGCCGAACCCCGGATGCCCTCGATCCCACCCTCTGCGCGCACGAGCACGAGCGCGCCGGACACCGGGACGAGTGCCACCCCGACGGCGGGGACCCGCAGCAGAGCACCGCTGGCCCTGCACGCGGCCGAAGGCACCCTCACCGTGAGGATCAAGCAGAACGGCCAGGTCAAGGCGTTGAGCTGCCTGTTCTACGTCAGCACGAGCCGGGCCGGGCAGCAGGTGCACGTGTTGTGGAACGAGCAGAGCGTGGAGATCTTCACCCACGACGGTGAGCACCTCATCGACTACCCACGGCCATCGACGACCGGGCTCTACTACGGGCCGCGGACCGCGCGGCAGGGCACCCCGATGAAGACCGCCGGCCAGAACCCTTCCGCGGGGATCATCGGGACCGCGCAACGCAGCGTCTCCAAGGGCGGATACGTCGGCGTCCTCGCCTCCAAGTTCTACGCCGGCTACAAGCGATACGGCCAGCAGGTCACCGTCACCTGGGACGCGACCACGGTGACGATCACGGACGCCGGCGGAACAACCATCGCTACATACGCCAAGCCCACCGAACGCCGCGGCTGGCACGGGCCCGCCCAGACAAAGCCGTCAACGAAGTCATGAGACATGCCCGTGTCCACGATGTCCCGAGACATGAATGTGCACGATCTCCTGAGACATCACATAGCGCGGTCCGCGTGATCTTCGTTCGGCATGTCGCTGGGACGTGGGCGCGGTCACCGCGTGATCCTTCGAGTGAACATCTCACAGCACTCTCGAAAGGAACCACCCCGATGACCGCTTCCTCACATTGTCGATCCCGCACGGTTGTTGGGCCAAGCCCTGTCCGATGCGTCGCCGGACCTGATGCGCCAGTTGTTGGCGACGGTGATCAATGCCCTGCTGTCGGCCGATGCTGATGCGGTCTGTGGCGCCGAGTGGGGCCAGCCGTCCCCGGAGCGGACCAGCCAGCGCAACCGGTATCGGCACCGCGACCTGGACACCCGGGCGGCACGATCGACGTTGCGATCCCGAAACTGCGCCAAGGAAGCTACTTCCCCGACTGGCTGCTGGAGCGCCGTAAGCGGGCCGAAGCCGCCCTGATCAGCGTGGTCGCGACCTGCTACCTGCTCGGCGTCTCCACGCGCCGGATGGACAAGCTCGTCCAAACCCTGGGGATCACGTCGCTGTCGAAGTCGCAGGTCTCCAGGATGGCGGCCGACCTCGACGAACAAGTAGGCGCGTTCCGCACCCGGTCACTGGCCGATGCCGGCCCGTTCACGTTTGTGGCCGCCGACGCGCTCACGATGAAGGTCCGTGAAGCTGGCCGGGTGGTGAACGCCGCGGTCCTGGTCGCGACCGGCGTCAACAACGACGGCCACCGTGAAGTACTCGGCGTTAAGGTCGCCACGTCCGAGACCGGCCCGGCGTGGAACAGCTTCTTCGCGGACTGAATCGAACGGTGCGCTGGCGAGGCCCCGGCCCGCAACCCCCGCCAAACCGCGGGAGCCACTCCATACCGTCTAGAGCAGGCTAGAGCCGGATCGTAGGGATGGCGTCAGCCTCGTTCGGGTTGAGGACAATGATCGACTCGTGTCCCTGAAGCACGCCTTCGCCGGGCGGGGGTAGCTCCGCGTCAGGAAAGAACCAGTTCCGCTTGCCGAAGATCAGCGCCCCCCGACGTTCGAAGACCGCCCCACCAGAGCAGGCATATCGCCGGCCGTCACGAAGCGCGCACCCAGATCCTGGAGCCCGACGATAACGCGTTCGAACTCGGCGAGCGCGCGGTCCCCGCAATTCTGCGTGATGAACCGGTCAGGGATCACGGTCGCTTCCCCGAAGTGGTATTGCTCCGCCATGGGGTGGAACTCCCATGGGTGCAGGTATAGAGCCAGGAAACGGCCGTGGCCGTGTTCGGCGCAGTATGCCAGGTGTGCACTGATGCGGTCCAGCAGAGCTTGGGATCCCTGGGTCCTAAAGAGCGGCCACTGATCGCGGTCGCGCTCAAGGCCTGGGTCCTTCGACTCCATCGCCATGTCGGCGAAGTTCGGCAACTCCAGAATCGGACCATCGCCGGGCTGGGTCCAATCGTCCAGCGAGGCCCAATAGGGGTCGAAGCGCTCCCGGTAAAAGTACAGCGGGTAGGAGGCGTCCGTGGTGTAGCCCAGGTTGGCGAGGGCACGGATGACCGCCGTCGAACCCCACAGGCGTGGACTGCGGAACGATACCGGACGGACCCCGGCCGCCGATTCAATCCACTCGGTCGCAAGTTTCAGCCGCGGCTCCACCTCGTGGGGCAGCAGCGGCTTCACCCCCGGGATCGGGAACAGCTCGTCTCCGACGGTTTCGTGATATAGAGAGTGGCAGCCGATCTCGTGACCGCGCTCGACGCACATCTGGACGACATCAGGATTGCTCCTCGCCGCTTCGCCGACGAAGTAGAAAGTTGCCTCGACACGATGGCGGTCGAATAGGTCGAGCAGCCGAGGCGTGCCCTTCCGCAGTCCTTCGTAATAGGGGGTGAAACTGCCGACGTCGGTCTCCATGTCGACGCCGAGCAACACACGGATCTCTTCGCTCATGCTGTGGCTCCTTCCTTGAGGGTTCGGGCGATGTGGCTCGTGAAGGCGGACGCCTCAGCGGCGTCCAGCAGGCCGAACGTCAGGTGGCTCACGACGGACGCCCGGGGGGCGAGGGTCCGCACGAGCCCGTCCGCCTGGGAGCGGGCGCGCCCGAAGTGGTGGCCAGTCGAGGGCAGGCAGAAGCCAGCGGCCGATTCGTCCGGGGTGGCGGTCAGCCAGCGGATCGCATGCGGCAGGTGCGCGGTTTCGTACGAGACCGCCGCGGCTCGCCCGTCGGGCCGGGTCATCGCGAAGTGCGCCCAGCCGGACGCATCGGAGATCGGCGTGAGGATCGCGCAGTACTCGGGCACCAGGTGCATGCCTCTCGATACGTCGGCGGAACAGGCGAGGTCCCGGCTGATCCGCTCGAGGTACGCGAGGGTCTCGGTGTCCGAGTTGTCGTCCGGAGCGAGGGTGACGTGGGCGTCGTCGAGCGAAACGGTCTGCTCGAGGCGACCGGAGTCCCACAGCGGCCAGTTGACATGGCACATGTACTGGTACCCGAGCTCGCTGCGGCTCCGGTTCTCGATCGTGACAGTCGCCTCGACCACCGGTCGGTCCGGACGGAAGCGCAGTATCGGCGTGAACGCGTAGTCGCAGCCGTGGCTGACGCGATGACGGTAGGTGCCGCCCACATCCAGCCACGCCCCACCGTCGTCTGTTCCCGCTCGCAACCAAGCGTCGTGGTAGGTCGCTGTGGGCAGTTCGCCATGGAGCGGGTGCGCGTCGCCGGCCCCGGGATGGCCCATCCCCAGCAGCCCGCAGTGCAGCAGGAAGGCGCCGTACGACTCTCCGAACTGCGTGGACGCGGTGGGCTCGTCGAACGTCGTGCGCATGGTCAGTGCCTCGCCGTCGACCGCTAGCCGCCAAACCTGCTGGCCGCGGAACGGCAGAATCACCGCCTCGACCCGGCCGGCTGCGACCCTGATCGCCTGGACGCCCGAGGCGTATCGGAACCCCGTCACCTCGACCGAGGGCGTGGACAGTATCCGCTGCTCGCGATCCCCGATCGCCCCCGGCTCCAGCCAGATGGTCACTCCGTTCACCGTCCACCTCCTAGTCATCAAAACTGCTCCATCGCATCACCGAGCAGTCCGCCCACCAGCGAGCGGTGCAGAAGGACTGCCAGGATGAGCGGAGGCATGCGGGCAAGGATGCCGTCCGCTGCTTGCAGCCCGCGATTGGCCGCGGTCGCCACGATCATCCCGTCCACCTGGGCTGAATGCAGGTAGGCGAGGCAGCCCTCCTCGCGCTCCTTGGCTTCGTTCGTGTTGTAGAGGACAGCCGTGAGCCCGTGCCCACGAAGCCGGGTGGTAGTCGACGGCAGCGGCGTACTCGAGCACCCGGCGCCGCCACGTTTCGGTGCTCAGCCGACCCTTGCCGGTGAGGATCCACGACACGGTGGACGCAGAGAGCCCCAAGAGTTGGGCGATGTCGCGGAGAGTCGTCATTGGCTCACACCGGGTTTGGCGTCTGGCTAGCGCGCAAGACCCTACTCCTTCTTGCTGTTCACATCGATGAGGACCACGGAGATCAGGATCGCGCCCTTCACGATCCACTGGTAGTAGGTGTTGATCCCAATCAGCACCATGGCATTCGAGATCACGCCGACCAGGAGCGCCGCCAGCACGACGCCGATCACCTTCCCCTTGCCGCCGTACAGAGAGGTGCCCCCCAAGACGACCACTGTCATCACATCGAACAGCATGTCGCCGCCCAGCGACGCCGTGCCCGCCATCGTCTTGGCCGTTAGGCCGATCGAGCCGACCGTCGCCAGCACGGCCGAGATGACGAACGCCAGGACGCCGACGAACCGCACGTTGATGCCAGACAGCTTGGCGGCCTCCGCGTTGCCCCCGACGGCGTAGAAGCTCCGGCCAAGTTCCGTGTGGGTGGTGAAGACGTAGCACAACGCGGTGACCAGGACCATCAGGTAGACCGGCACCGGAATGCTGAACAGGTATCCCATCCCCAGGTAATTGAGCTGTCTGGGCAGCCCGGAGATCGGGATACCGCGCGAGTACAGGTACGACAGCCCCATCAAGACGTTCATCGTCACCAGCGTCGCGATGAACGACGGCACTTTGCCCACGATCGAGAGCAGGCCGTTGATGATGCCGATCACAATCGCGACGCCGAACACGAGAACCAGCGCCACGCCCATCGGGACGCCGTTCCTCGACATCAGCCCGGCGAGCAGAACGGACGTCAGCCCGATGGTCCAGCCGATCGACATGTCCATCTGCGCGATGAGGATCACAAAGAACTCCCCCAGGGCGACGATTGCCAGGAACGAGATCTGCCGCGCGATGTTCATCAGGTTCCCGATCTCGAAGAACCTGTCGACGAACACCGAACACAGCACCAAGAGCGCTAGGAGGAGAATCAGGATCGTCCACTCCTCGAGAAAGCTTCTGAGCCCGCCGCCGTATCGTGAGGACTTCTCGCCGAAGCTTCGCCCCGCGGCCTCCGCTGCGGCCTCCGGACGCCGGGCGTCCGCGTATCCCTGATTGGTCATTCGTTCGCTCCCAACAAGCTGGTCATGATCGTCGCCTGGTCCTTGCGATCGCCCTCGACCATGTCTTTGATCTTGCCCTCGTACATGATATAAATCCGGTTTGCGAGGCCGAGCAGCTCCTCCAGCTCGGGGCTGACGAGCACGACGGCCTTGCCGCGGGCTGTCAGTTCGGCGATGAGCCGGTAGATCTCGGCCTTCGCCCCAACGTCGATGCCGCGGGTCGGCTCGTCCATCAGGAAGACGTCGGTATGGGCGAGCATCCACTTGGCAAGGACGATCTTCTGCTGGTTGCCACCGGACAGCTTTCCGACGCCCTGCCAAAGAGAGCGGTAGCGCAGCTGGAGCTGCTCGAGGATGCCGTAGGCCGCCGTGAGCTCGCGCTTCTCGTCCATAAAGAACAGCGCCTTCTTGTAGTCGCGCATCGCGGGCAACGTCGTGTTCTTCCGGACGTCCATCATTGTGTTCAGGCCCTGGCGCTTGCGCTCGTCCGGGATGAGTCCGAGGCCGTGTTTGATCGCGGCCTGCGGGCTCGCAATCCGCACCGGCTTCCCGCGCACGAGGATCTCGCCGCCGGTGAGCGGGTAGTTTCCGAAGAGCGCATGGAGCAACTCGGTTTTGCCGGCTCCCACGAGCCCGGCGATCCCGACGACCTCGCCTTTCCTAACCGACAGGCTGACCTTGCGGAAGGCTTTCGAGCTGAGCGCGCGGGTTTCGAGCAGCACCTCCTCGCCGGGTGACCCGATGTCGGGGAACACTTTGGTGAGCTCGCGTCCGGCGATCATCCGGACGATTTTGGCCTTGGTGAGGTCGCGCACGTTGGCGGTCGCGATCCCATGGCCGTCGCGCAGCACGGTGTAGCGGTCGCAGATCTCGAAGATCTCGTCGAGCCGATGCGAGATGTAAATCACGCCGATCCCGCGCTCGGTCAGCGTCCGGACTAGGCGGAACACGGCCTGGATGTCGGACTCGGGCAGAACGGCCGTAAGTTCGTCCAGGATAACAATCTTGGCGTCCAGCGCCATAGCGCGAGCGAGCTGGACCACCTGCTTCTCGGCCGTCCGCAGGTACTTCACCGGCCGGCTCAGGTCGATCTCCAGACCGAGCAGCTCCATGAGCTCGTGGGCTCGCCGTCGGAGCGCGACCCGGTTGATGAACGGCCCGACCTTGGAGTAATGCCCGACGAAGATGTTCTCCAGTGCAGTCATCTCGTCAATCAGCTGGAACTCCTGGTGGACGATCGCGAAGCCCAGTCGCTGCGACTCCCGTACGGAGTAGGAGTGCAGGTTGACCTCGTGTCCTTCGACGAACATCCTGCCCGAGGCGGGCTGGTTCTCGCCGATGATGACCTTCGCCAGCGTGGACTTGCCCGCCCCGTTCTCACCCACGAGCGCGTGGCACTCACCGGGCAGCAGATCGAAACTGACCGAGTCCAGGGCCACTACCCCGGGGAACTTCACGGTCAGGTCCCGGATCTCCAGCAGTGGCGTCCCGGTGCCCGCCTGCGCCGTGGCCGCCGAGCGCACCTCGATCATCACTCGCCGCCGTTCGAGAGCCAGAGCCAGCCGAGGGCTTCGATGCCCGAGCAGATCGGGTTGGGGTCCTGGGCGTCAGGGTGCCTCAGGTTGCGCAGCACCCGCTTCAGTTCGTGGTAGGGCATCATGCAGCTCCTCACGCCGGTCTCGCCCACGGGATTGAGGTCGAAGAACATCTCCTTCGCGATCGCGAAGTCGGCCTCGTTGGCGGCCTCGACGCGGTCCAGCGCCGCCGCCCTCGCCTCAGGATCGACCGAACGCTCGTAGTCGAGGGCCGCCAGCACGAGGTCGTAGATCGCCCGATTGCGGCGCTCGGCGTTGTCGAGACGAGCCCAGTGGTTGTCCCACGTCCTCAGCCGCGGGTGCGCGGCGAATTGGGCGCGCAGCGCCCGGATCTCGCTGAGGAGGTGCTCGTGGTCGTCGATCGCGGCGCGGATCCGGGGGATGTCGGCATCCGTCATCGTGTTCGCCTGGAACGGGAACGGGGTGGTGTAGAGGGGGATCTGGCTCTCGTGGATCGTCAGGATGCCGCGCAGGACCGCAAGCACGCGGGGTCCGAGCGCTGGCCCGAACGCCTGCTCGCAGGACAGCAGGTAGAAGCGGTCGGGGTCCAAGCGCGAGCCCCAACCGTAGTTACCGTGTGCCCACTGGTGCATGAAGAGTCCGAACCACTCGAACATGTAGCCGTTGATCCCGTGCACCCGCTTCGCGACGCTAGTGAGGTGCTGTTCGATGTCCCGCTCGATCGACTGCACGTTGGGCTCGTCGACGTAGCGGACGAGATTGCGATCGAAGACCCGGAAAAGCCGGCCCATGGTGGATGTGATGGCGTTCGACTCCGAGTCGCGGCCCCAGATTCGGTCGGCCCCGAACGCCGCGATCCACTTGTCGAACTCGGTCGGCGGGACGTAGAGCGCCGGTGCCCAGAACAGCATGACGTCGGACGGCATCGAACGGACGGCCTCGGCGAGAAACTCGGGGTCCTTCTCCAGTGGGGGCTGGCGGAATGCCCTGATGCCGACGATGGCCTGGGGGTTCACGGCCCGCACGGTGTCGTAGATCTGCTGCAGCAGCCACCAATTAGCAAGGTGTTTAGCCTCACCAGGGCTCGACGCGCGGGCGTGCCAGCGCCCCCGGCACCGGTCGCACTCGCAGAACCAGAAGCCCTCCTCGGACTCCTCGAGAGTGAAGCCGTCGAAGCCCAGCCCGGCGATCGTCCGCATCGAGTCGAGGAGGTAGGTGACGTTCTCGTCGTCCGACAGGCACAACGAGTCGAAGTCGTTGAGGAAGCCGGAGCCCGCGGGCGGGGTCATGCGCTTTTCGGGGTGCTTGATCGTCCATCCGCCGTTGTAGGAGTTGAGTCCCACGTAGGCCAGCACCTTGACGCCTAGGCGGTGGGCCAGGTCGAGGAAGTGGCCGAGGTAGCCATCGACGATGTTGGGGTGGGAGAACTTGACCTTGAGCCAGCGGGCATTCTCGCCGTTCCAGATCTCGACTCCAATGTCACGGAATACCGTTTCGGGGTACTTGTCGAACTCGAAGGGCCAGTACCCGTACATGACCATGTTGAGCTGGTTGATTTTATAGTCCAGGCAGTGATTCAGGTACGAGACCCACTCCTCGTAGCCCCACAGTTGCATGTCGAACCCGAGGCGCCCGTAGCCGGCGTACCAGCTGAACGTCGGCGCGACCGCGCGAACAGGGATCGCCGGGTGGTCAACGATGCGGCAGGTGGGCAGGACGAAAGACGCCGCCCCGCCAGGCGTGGCGGCGTCCTGGGTCGTTAGCAGCAGCTTCAGCGACGTAAGACCGTTGAGGAAGCCCTGACGCTGCTCGTAGCGCAGGGTGACGCCCTCGGGGACGATCTCGAGGACGTAGCCCTGTTCTCGCAGCAGCTCCAGATCGGCGGCGGCCACGCCGTCCAGTCCCGACTCGAGCAAGACGGGTAGGGCGGAGTCCGGATCGCCGGACAGGGCCGATGGCAGGTCCCAGAAGCGAGACGCCGCGAGCGCTCGCTGCTCGGCCCAGTCCAGAACTCCGATTGTTCCGGGACGCAGATCCAGCAACGCGAACTCCGCAGTTGTGCCCCCGAACTCGTCAACGGACTTGGCCTCGGGCAGCAGCGTGATCATTCGGGAAACCTCCTAGTGGTGAAATGCGCCCCGGCCCCGCATCGAGGGGACGGGGCCGGGGCGCCGGCGGCAGTCAGCTCAGCCGAGCCACTTCCAACTCTTCCAGCCGTAGTTGCTCACGTTGGCGGGCGTGATGGCCTCAGGCTTGGACAGGGGCGACACGTCAGGCAGTTTCTGGCCCTGCATGGCCTTCCACAGGCTGTCCATGGCCGTGTAGCCGAGCAGTACGGGGTCCTGCAGCACCTCGCCGATCCAAGACTTATTGCCGGTCGTAATGTAGTTTAGGACTTCCTTGTCGCCAGCGATGCCGACGAACCGCATCTGATCGGCTCGGCCGGCCCCGACCGCCGCGTTGTAGGCACCCAATACCTCGGCGTCGTTGTGCCCGGCGACCACGTCGATCGTCTTCTCGCGCTGCATGACGTTCTCCATCAGCGTCTGCGCCGAGTTGCGGTCCTTGGCGCCCGTGTCGCCCTCTTCGATGATGTGGGCTTTGGGGAAGGCGGCGAGGACGACGGACTTGAAGCCGTCGAGCCGCATCTGGCTCACGGCACCGGACGTGGGCACCGTGATGAACAGGCACGTCGGGTCCTGCTTGCCGGTGGTCTTCAGGTAGTCGACAGCGACCTGGCCGGCCTGCTCACCGAGCGCCTTCATGTCGTGGCCGACGAACGTAGCCCACACCTTGTCGTCGGGAGTGCTGGGTTCCTGCGGGTAGTCGCCCACGACGAACGTGATGTTGTTCCGCTTGTGGAGGTCGACCATGGTGGGGATGATCGCCTTGCCGTCAGTGGGGAAGACCACGATGCCCTTGGCGCCGGCGGCCGCCAGGTCCTCCAACTTCTGGATGTTCGTCTGGATGCTCTGGTTGCTGTCCTCGAACTGGAACTTCACGTTAGCGTCGGGGTGCTCATCGCCCCACTTCTGCATCCCCTCCTGGGCCCCCAGGAACCACGGGTACTGGAGGGTGAAGATCGAGCCGCCGATCAGCACGGTGCCGCCCGAGGCAGCAGGCGTGGCCTTGCTCCCGGAGGGCACCGGGCTCTTGGTGGCGTCGGTGCAGGCGGTCATGGCCAGGGAGAGCCCGGAGATGACGCCGAGCTGGATGGCCAGCCTCCGTTTCATCGTTGACATGGATTGGTCCTTTCGGTCGTTGGGGACCGAGGCCCCCGGTTGTGGCGGT
>Ga0209747_1001583_pt1 | contig 12027 bp, 8 predicted proteins | sample BarGraNGADG00311_FD_184498 | JGI IMG/M metagenome (GOLD analysis project Ga0209747, IMG submission 184498) | Arctic peat soil microbial communities from Barrow, Alaska - Barrow Graham LP Ref core NGADG0011-311 (SPAdes) (version 2) | ecosystem: Environmental > Terrestrial > Soil > Wetlands > Peat ... | reverse complement strand
AAATTTGAGTAGTAACCTTTGAATTCCGGATAATCCCATGACTGGCCAGTTACCGTGTTATTGTATTTCTTTTCAAAAACTCCAAACTGCGTTCCCTTCAACCTGTTTTTCCAGACACGATATGGTCCGTTAGCCATAAGTGTAGCTCCTGTAACCAGATTTTCGGGGTAATTAAAAGTTATACCTGCATAATCCAGCGAACCTTTTGGGTTAATTCCGTAATCGAGCTTCACCCACCCGCCTTTCATAATAGTCCAGGTCGCATAAGAAGCGCTATCATATACCAGTTCAACAATATAATTATCTTCTTTGGGATAGTTCTTCATCTCTTTAAAAGAGCGGTTGAGTCCTGCAAATTTCATCCCATTAAAAGACACAAGCTTTCCACCGCTTTCTATTCCGGTAATTGATCCTGAAGTTTTATCAAATGTTATCTCAGTCGCCCCTGATGCGATAGTAATCAGATTGTTAGCCTCAGATGCAACTACCTTTCCATTGTCATTATTTATTACCCTGGCACTGAATTCTTTAGGCTTAGTTATATTCCATGACCATGTATTGATATGCCTTCCATATTGGTCATATGCGGTAACATACAAAACATCAAAATTCTTCCAGTCGGCCGGAAGACTGAGGTTAAGCGTACCGGTGGCTCCCACTGCAATATCGGGTGATTTGACTGTACCTGATTTCTTCTCAGTTGCAACTTTAGGGAAACTATTACCGAATCTGACCAGTTCAAAAGAATATTTGCTAAGATTTAAGTTACTGTATAAAAATCTGTTGCTTACGTCAAGCTGACCATTGAAATCCTTAGTAATTTCTGTTGGTTTAAAGTATACTGGTGACCATATTTCTTTAACAGTGTAAAAACTGCCTTCTTTTTCATGGTAAGGACCAAGAATGCCATCAGGAGCTGCACTGCCTTGTACGTCGATTGAATCATTCTTATCACGACGTTCCACACCTTCGTCAGCAAATACCCACAGGAATGCTCCTGCCGAAAGAGGTTTTGACAGCATGAAGTTCCACTGATCGTCGAGCCCTGCTCCATGACCACCATCATTTAAGCCATGAAGAAATTCTGTTGGGAAGAATATCTCCTTGCCGTTATTAAGAGCATTTTTAACATAATCAAACTTAGGGTAATGTTTTGTATTCGTTCCGTTTATAATCGACCAAGGTTCCAGAACAGTCCTCTTCTGGGGATCATATAGAGCATAATCGCCGCGTACATCTTTATTAAAACCACCCTCATTTCCATTATCCCAGAATACTATCGAAGGATGGTTTACATCTCTTTCAACTACCTGCCTGACAAGCCTTTTTGCGGTTGGGGTATCATAAAATTTCTGCCATCCACCCAGTTCATCAAGGACAAATAAACCAATCGAGTCGCATACATCAAGAAAGTACTGATCAGGGGGATAATGACTCATTCTCACAGCATTCATGTTCATATCCTTCATGAGATTGACATCATCAATAGCCAGTTGTTTGCTGCTAGTTCTTCCGGATGAGGGCCAGAAAGTATGGCGACAAACACCCCTGAAAATTATCTTCTGGTTATTTACATAGATCCCATCTTCTGGTCTTACTTCAACAGTGCGGAATCCAAACTTCTCTATGACTTGATGAAGGGTCTTCTTTCCTGCATTAATACTTACAACAACCTGATAAAGATTAGGGAACTCAGGATTCCATAGTGCGGGATTAGTGAAAGATCCTCTGATTATAGCCTTTCCGGTAGAATCTTTATTAATACCAGATGTAAGTATTTCCCCGAAAGGTTTTCCGTCAACAGTCTGCAACTGAGCAGTCACAGTTTTTGCCTGACCTGTTCCCCTGGTATAAATATCCATATAAAATGAGCCATCTGCCTTTGCATCAATTGCAACTCTGTCTATGTATTGTGAGGGAACGGCTTTCAGATAAACCGGTCGAAATATTCCGCCGAATACCCAATAGTCAGATAGTCGTTCTGCCCTGTTAACGCTCTCATTAGCTGATTCTTTAGTAACCTTAACCTCAAGAAGGTTCTTCCCTTCCCAATTCAGCAAAGCAGATATATCATATTTAAATTGATAAAAAGCTCCCTGATGTATTGGTCCTGCAAGTTTTCCATTTATTTTTACTTCAGTATCGGTCATCGATCCTTCAAAAACAATATAAACCGTTTTTTTCATCCACTCTTTGGACACAGTGAACTCATATTTATAAAGACCGGTTTCATTAATCTCCTTATTTACCTTACCATATAAATAGGAACCAAAACCTTGTAATTCCCAGTTCGAAGGAACACCAATTTTGCTCCATTTCCCGCTGTTCATTCCATTGTTGCAAAAGAACTCCCATTGAACCATATGATCTTTGTCAAGACCAGATAAATACTGAATTTCTGTTTTCTGGGCCTGCAACGAAAAGAAGCCTGAAAGAATAATTAATAAGGTAACTTTTCTTCTCATATAGATTTTTATTATTCAAAATGACTATCAGTTTTCAAAAGTAGAAATAAAAACCAATAGGGAGGAATAATAATTTGACAAGAAAGTTAATAAATGCTAATCTGCTTCAGGTTTATAGTAAAGTTTCATTCAATTATTAATGATAAGATTCCAGAGAAAACTTTAACCAATGAAAAGATTATTTATTATTCTCAACCTTGTATAGTGGAGAATGCTTATTCCATACCAAAAATCAGAGGGAATCCAAAGACTACAAAAAGGATCCAGATCAGATAAACAGGCAAGTATTTTGCAATCGTTAACTCAACTTCCGTGATCAGGGCTTTTTTGAAATTTACTTTGTACAGATCAATGACTAACAAAACTAAATTGGCTAAAATCAGGATATTTGAAGCAAGAACTGCTATTCTGTTTGGAGTTATACCAAAATTTCCTAATCGATATAAAATAGCAGATAAGGCAATTAAGTCAATAATCACCGTAATAATTGAAAGGATAAACAAGATTACTTCGTTAAATTTCTGTTTCCTTATCGTTGATGTTTCAGAAATTGAAAAGACAATTACGGCCATTACGCCTAATAGCATAATATTGAATATCAAGAGAAAATTACGATCACTGTTTAGCTCCTTACCTGTTATTGTTAAAGCCAACAGGAATATAATAGCAGTAAGTAAAACCAGCGGGCTGAAAATATTGGCTATAACCGGTGCAAGTTTGTTAGTTAAAACCGTATAATTCTTTGTAATATATGTAGCAACTATTGGCACGGAAACTGCACCTACAATTACAACATTTTTCATGTAAAAGTTTTCAATATTAATGCCAATTGCATGAAATAAACCAATAGTAATTCCGGTCAAAATACCTCCGGCAATAACCATAATTGCTATAAGAATTGCCAGGTCACCATTGTATCTTATATACTCAATCCGCCTCAATTTATCTTTTAAATTAAAATCAATAAATATCAATCCGAAAATGCTCCACAACAGGAGAGGCAGATGAATGTAAACGAGATTAATTGAGTCTCTGTCTTTGACTGATGGTAAAATATTAACATATAGTATCAGTATTAAAAAAGCAAACATGATAAAAGTAAGTTTTTTCAGATCAAAGATCTTGTTAGTCCAAACGACATAAATTGTTAGTCCTGAAAAAACAATTATCCCTGCATTTTTCAAATAAAAAACCTCAATCATTTTGATATTAAAAATATCCGGTATTTTAATCAGAAACCCTGTTAGTAGGCATACTGATATTAAGATAAAAATATCCGGCAGGCTGGCTTTTTTTATCTTTTCCGGCAGTTTATTGTAATCCAGTCTGATTTTCCAGAATTTTGACAATTCGGATTTTTCAATATCAGAATAAACTTCTTCAAAAGCTGATTCAAAAACTTTTCGGTCATCCTGATATAATTGTTCAAGTTTCTCAGGATTGTTAATGTGTTCTTTAATTATTTCTTTCATAAGTAATTTACATTAGAAATTTTAAACAATATAAATTATTGTTCCCTTATCAGGTTTTCAAGAGCTTTTATATGCTGCCTGAATTCGGATATTCCCAACTCAGTTGAGGAGTAGCTTGTATTTGGTTTACGCCCTATGAATTGTTTTGTAACCTTTATCATCCCCTTTTCCTCTAATGCTTTCAAATGACTGGCAAGATTTCCATCAGATACATCCAGAGTCTCTTTCAGACTGTTAAAGTCGTAGGATTCGTTTACCATTAAAACTGACATAATCCCCAATCTTACTCTGCTTTCAAAAGTCTTGTTTATATTAGAAATAAAATCTTTCATGCCTCATATTTTCTGTACATAGCCAGTCCATATACAATATGAAGAACCCCAAAACCTATGATCCAGAATATCAGTCCCCTGCCAGGAACAAAGGCCGAAATAAGACCGGTAATTATTTCGAGTGTCCCAAGATAAAAAATCTCACCAAAGGTGAACTTCCCTGCATTTACCAGTGCCAGACCGTAAAAAATGAGAAAAGCCGGAATTATAAGCTGTATGTAGTCCTGAAGCAAGAGTACGATGATAAAAACACCCCCGGTGACCAGTGGAATAAGAAGGTTTATAAGCAACCTTTTGGAAATGGGAGTCATGAAATTCTTACGATCCTTCTTTGCTTTTTTCATTGAAAAATAGAGAGCAAACAGTACAGAAAGAACCAGCACAAAAGCAGCATCTGCCAGCAGCTGCCATCTGAGAACCAGAGCCTCTTTTGATGAGAGGCTTCTTAAATAATCTTCAATTTGAATGCTCCCATTATCAAGAATAAAAAAATATGCAACAAGCGCTCCAACTATTGCCGTCACCCCTGCAAATACTCCAGAAAGACCGCTTAGAGAAAGAAATCTGGAAGAATCTTCCATTATTTTCCTGATCGCTTTTATATCCTCTATGGATTTTGAATCATTTTTCATATTTAAAAAGTACTTTGAATTACAAAGTTAAATATAAAATTTATTTGATCCAAATTATATTAATAATATTTCTGCAAAAAATATCTGGTTGCACTTTCTAAATCCGGACAGGAAGAAACCATTTAATCAGAGGAAGGAAGAATACTCCGTTGATTTGCAGGTAAAATTGAAATTGGTAACTGGTTTCATGGCACGACTTTCTTCTCTTCCTTCGATACGATTTCACAAAATTTAAAAGTAATTTCAATTTTAAAAAGTATATTTGTCTATAACAAATACTTAGAAAATATGTCGAAAAATGTACCATTTTCAATATTGCTTCTGACATGTTTACTTTTACCGGTAAGCATGGAGGCAGTTACTTCCAAAGCCCATTCTAATTATGATATTACCAAATACGGTGCAGTTGGCGATGGGATTACTTTAAATACCACAAAAATTCAGAACGCCATTGATGAATGTTCAAAAGCCGGAGGAGGATTGGTTACAGTGCCCGCAGGTAAATTCATTACGGGGGCCATCTTTCTGAAACAGGGAGTTAGCCTCAGAATTGAGAAAGAGGGTGTTCTTAAAGGATCTGTAAATCAAAAGGATTATCCGCAGATTGACACCAGATGGGAAGGAGAGGAACGTGTCTGGACATCAGCCCTAATCAATATTATAGATGTTAACAATGTTGAAATTTCAGGTGAAGGTACAATAGACGGTTCCGGTACAGAATGGCCAGGTTTTGGCCGTCAGAATACCGCGCCAAGACCGCAACTTTCCCAGGCATCGCGAGATAGTATTTCGAGAATTCCCCGGTTAGGTCGTCCACGACTGATATGTTTTCAAAACTGTACAAAGGTCAGGATTTCCGATCTGAATCTCCGGAACCAAGCTGTTTGGTGCCTTCATATTCTTTATAGTAAGGATGTAATTGTGAAGAACCTCGATATACGCGCTGCTCATACTATTCCCAGCTCCGATGGTATTGATGTGGATTCAAGTAACGGAGTTACCATAACAGGCTGCTATATAGATGATAACGATGATTGCATTTCCATAAAATCAGGTAAAGATGCCGACGGATTAAGAGTTAACAGGCCAAGCGAAAACATCGTGATTAAAAAATGCAGGTTTGGCTATGGTCATGGCGGAGTGGCAATGGGCAGCGAAACTTCAGGTGGAATTCGTAATGTGAAAATCCTCAATTGTGATGTTGACTCAGGAAACTGGGCTCCTATCAGATTTAAGACCCAACCGAGCAGGAGTGGGGTTGTCGAGAATATTGTTTACAAGAATATCCGGATCAAAGCTGCAAGACAGGCTTTTGAGTTTAATATGGAATGGAGGATGGTTCCTCCGGTTGCTCCACCTGCAAAAGTTTTAGCCATTGTCAGGAATGTCAGATTCATTAATGTCTCCGGTAATGTCAACACCCTGGGTGTGATTCACGGATTGAAAGATAGTCCCATAACCGATGTGAAATTTATAAGATGTAAGCTTAAAGCTCAGAAAGGTCTGGTGGTTGATAATGTAAAAGACATTGATTATTCGGGCCTCAGCGCTGAAGTTAAAGAGGGTAAAGTAATTATAAATAAATAGCAGAGAACCCTGATTCCCTTTTTCTCTTAATATTAATAAATCCTGCAGGATTCTCAATCAGGATTTTCTTGTGCCAAACATTTTTGACCTATTGTTGTTTGTTGAGTAAACGATATATGAGAAAAACTATACTTATCCTTTTTGTCATGATGCTTTTCAGTTCAGCCTATTCCCAAAAAATACCTTCAGTAGTAACATCCGTAGATCTTAACAGATATAAAGGGAAGTGGTATGAAATAGCAAGGCTTCCTAATTATTTCGAAAGAAAACTTAAATGTACTTCAGCAAATTATTCCCTGCGCGAGGATGGTAGAATAACTGTTGTTAATGCAGGAAATTACATAACTGATCCTAAAAAAACAACCTCTGCCAGCGGAGTTGCCTGGATACCCGACAAAAACAGTCCGGCAAAACTTAAGGTACAGTTTTTCTGGCCATTTTCGGGTGATTACTGGATACTATATCTTGAAAAGGATTACAAATACGTGCTTGTTGGTGATCCATCGCACAAGTACCTCTGGATACTTGCCCGGGAAAAGAAAATGGATGAGACAACCTACAATATGTTACTTCAGAAGGCTACAGATAATGGATTTGATGTAAAACCAATTATCAGAGTGGAGCAGAATTGCGAGTAAGAAGTACTTATTTTCCGTCATCTGCCCACGCCCTGGCTGCATTCACTGCCCTATGCCATCCCTTTATCTGCGAAAGTGTATCTTTTGATTTTAACTGCGGAGAAAAGGTACGGTCCATTTGCCAGAGTTTCTTAAGCTCACTTATATCTGTCCAATACTTTATGGCAAGACCAGCGAGATATGCAGCTCCTAAAGCTGTGGTTTCAGTGATTTTTGGCCGGACAACTTTTGCCTGTAATAAATCGGACTGGAATTGCATAAGCTGGTTATTTACAGAGGCCCCTCCATCAACCCTCAATTCAAGAATATCAATTCCCGAATCGCTCTGCATGGCCAGAAGAACTTCAAGTGTCTGATATGCAATACTGTCAAGCGCAGCCCGGGCAATATGCGCCGATGTTGAACCCCTTGTAATACCAACAATTGTTCCGCGGGCATTTTGATTCCAATATGGTGCACCAAGGCCGGCAAAAGCAGGAACAAAGTAAACACCGTCGCTTTCTTCCACTTTTGCAGCAAGTTTCTCTATATCGGCCGATTTTTTTATTATTCCCAGTCCGTCTCTAAGCCATTGAACTACTGCACCGGCAATAAAAATACTTCCTTCAAGAGCGTATTGGGTCTCTTCACCTATCCTCCAGGCAATAGTTGTGAGAAGTTTACTTTTCGACTCTATAGGCTTGTTACCGATGTTCATCATCATGAAACATCCCGTTCCATAAGTGTTTTTTACCATTCCCTCCCCGATACACATTTGTCCGAACAAAGCTGCCTGCTGATCTCCTGCAATACCCGCAATCGGAATATCTGAAGCAAACAGACCTGAAGTTTTACCATATACTTCACTTGATGATTTTACTTGAGGAAGTATGCTGACAGGGATATCAAATATTTTAAGTAATTCCTCATCCCATTTTAGCGAATGTATGTTAAATAACATAGTTCTTGAGGCATTCGACACATCTGTAATATGAAGTTTCCCACGGGTAAGGTTCCACACCAGCCACGAATCTATCGTTCCGAATGCCAGTTGGCCTGCTTCTGCCATTTTCCTGGCACCCTTCACATTATCCAGAATCCATCTGATCTTAGTGGCAGAAAAGTAGGCATCAATTATAAGACCTGTTTTTTCGAGAATATTCCGGCTTTGTCCTTCAGCCTTTAACTTATCGCAAAAATCGGAAGTTCGTCTGTCCTGCCAGACAATTGCATTATAAACCGGTTTCCCGGTCTTCCTGTTCCAGATTACAGTTGTCTCACGCTGATTAGTAATTCCGATGGCGGCAATATTTGTGCTTTCAAGTCCGGCCCTGGTTATTGCTTCAAGAGCAACCCCCGCCTGTGTGGACCATATTTCTTCGGGGTCGTGTTCAACCCATCCCGGGTTTGGGAAATGCTGAGTAAATTCCTTTTGTGCAACAGCTACAGGAAGGCCATTATGGTCAAATACAATTGCCCGGGAGCTTGTTGTTCCCTGGTCGAGTGCCAGGATGTATTCTTTCATCTTTGTTAAATATAGTTATTGACCAATTGTCTATAGGATTCAATTTGCTGTTTTTGCCATGTCAAATCGTAACCAAATATTTCAGCCATTAATCCTGCAACTTCTGAAGCCATATCTACACTGGCTTTGGCATTCAGAAATAAAGCTCTGGTTCTTCTTGCGAGGACATCCTCAATTGTCTGGGGCATTTCGTTTCTGCAGATCCAGATAATCTCAGCACGCGTATAAGGTAATCTGGAGTCGATGGGCATTCCCAATTCAGGTTTATCGTTAATCATCATTTCAATTTCAGATCTGCCTGCACCATAGATATGAAGTCGTGAAGAAGAAATTCTATCATTGCTGCCAGTCAATGGAAGGTTTGAGGTTTCGCATTTCCTTTTTTTAAGACAACCGGCCTTTATTGCTTTATTTATAGTCTCTTCTGCCATCAGCCGGTAAGTAGTCCATTTACCACCAATTATGGTTAAAAGGCCTGAGGGCGAGAGCGTAATCTTATGTCTGCGTGATACTTCTTTAGTTGAAACAGGATTATCAGGATTCGCTGCCAGGGGACGTAACCCTGCAAATACACTGAGAATGTCTTCCCGCCGGGGAGGCTTAACAAAATATAGTTCAGCAGTGCTAAGAATAAAATCAATCTCTTTCTTCATGGCAACCGGCTCCAGACTAATCGCCCCGAGGGGTGTGTCTGTTGTTCCCAGCACAACTTTATTGTACCATGGAATCGCAAACAGAACCCTTCCGTCGGATGTTTTCGGGATCATAATTGCGGAAGTACTCTGAAGAAAAGAATTATCGAGTACAATATGAACGCCCTGACTGGGCTTAATAGTAGTTTTCGATTCAGGATTATCCATTCTTGCGACACCGTCGGCAAAAACTCCGGTCGCATTTATGACGAGATTGGCCTTAAGCTTAAATTCTTCTCCTGAAATAGTATCCAGGGCAGATATACCATTTATTTTATTTTTTTCATCTTTAATTAAACCTGTGACTTTAGTATAATTAAGCACCGTGCCGCCTTTTTCTGTGCAAGTTCTGGCCAGAGCTATTGCCATTCTTGAATCATCAAACTGCCCGTCATGATAAACAACTCCTCCTTTCAGACCTTTTTTTACCAAAAGAGGTAATCGGGCGATAGCTTTTTTACGGCTTATGAAATATGATTTCCCCAGACTCAGCCGACCTGCAAGCAAATCGTAAAATTTAAGCCCTGCGGTGTATAGAAAGACGTCCCATAATGTATAAACAGGAATAACAAATTCCTGGTTGAAAGTAAGATGAGGAGCGTTTTTCAACAATATACCCCGCTCACGCAGAGCCTCCATAACTAGCAACAAATCCCCCTGAGCCATATAACGAACCCCTCCGTGTACCAGCTTTGTGCTTCGCGAAGACGTACCCTTTGCGAAGTCTGATTGTTCAAGCAATAAGGTTTTATATCCGCGCGATGCACCGTCGAGAGCGATTCCGAGCCCGGTAGCGCCTCCCCCGATAACGATAATATCCCATAAAACATCTGGCTGTTTCTTGATTTCTTTAATTATTGTTTCACGATTCATCTGATATGGAGTTTGGTAAAAGGGCTTCTCAAATTTCTATCGTAACATCCCCTTTATATGTTGAGGGTCACCATCATTGACTGCCGGTTTTATATCGAGTATTCTGCAGACCAGATTATAAATGTCTGTATTATTCAATTCTTTGAATTTGTAATTCTTTTTAAATGAAGGTCCTGCAGCATAAAATATTGAAAACATGTCGGAGTTTGAGTTGTCGTAACCATGAGCACCTCCTCTTATTGAAGAAGCCTCAGGTCTCGTGCCGATACTCCATGAGCTGTCTGCCACAACAACAATTTCAGGTATGCGGGGATTAGTCCCATAGTGCCATTTTGCAGGAAGCTGCGATTTCCTCCACGCTTTCACTCCTTTCACTGAATTGAGCAGAAAGAGAACGCTGTCTCTTTTGCCTTCCGTAGGGTTGATAAGGTAGACAGGATTGCCCCCGGATATTGAAGCTATCATACTATTGGGAACAATCTCTTTCAGATTGATATATCTGTCGGATGAGATTGCACCCATGCCATGATCAGACAAAACAATCAGATTTATTTTTTTTGCATCCGGCAAGGACGAAAGTTTCAATCTGATTACACCAAGCATGCTATCAAGCCTCGTAACCACTTTACCAGTTTCCGGAGAAACAGGTCCGAATTCATGACTTGTAAGATCCGGCTCGTCGAAATACAAATTTACAAGTTCGGGGCGTTTTTCAGGAGGGTAACCAAGCCACTTTATTACTGTGTCGATCCGGACTTCATAAGTTACAGTTCCGTCATATTTTTTCCAGTAAGAAGGGTACATGCCATCAACCGGGGCTTCTGATCCAACCCAAAAAAACGAAGCTGCTTTTACGCCCTGTTTTTCGGCCGTCACCCACATTGGCTCTCCTCCGTAAAAGGCAGGGTTTTCTACAGCTGCCCTGTCTCCCATCCGATAAAACAGGCCCAGATCGGGAGCAGGGAAACTATTATCAATCAGACCATGATGATCGGGGTAAAGACCGGTTGCTATTGTATAATGGTTTGGAAATGTTTTTGTAGGAAAGGAAGGGATCATTCTGTCGGCTTTTACCCCGTCTTTTGCCAGTTTATTCAGATTCGGAGTGTTATACAATTTATTATAGTCCCACCTGAACCCATCGAACGATATGAGAAGAACATAGTTTTTGAATGGCTGCCTGCTATCCTTTCTGAATCCCGATAAAATAATCAGAAAAGCGGTTATTGTTACCACCAAAATGCCTGAACGGAAAGTTTTGATTTGCTTCATATTTTAGTCACTAATTTACGGATTCAAAGATACTGGTTCAAATCACTGCTGAGTACTTAAAGAAATAATCAAATTTTTCGGTAAGTGATCAGTTTATGAACTTAAGACAAGATGGAGAAGTAATCTTAAATTCCTTGCCGGAATCTGTCAGAAGACCTGTTTTATTATCAATTCCGAAAAGCGAAATATTTCCCGATTTTTGATTTCCAACGAGAAGGTATTTCCCTGAAGGATCTATCACAAAATTTCTTGGCCAATTACCGCCGCACGATGTTCGTCCGGCTGTTGTCAATTTACCATCGGATCCTATTTTGAAAGTAACAATAGTGTTTTCTCCCCTGTTTGAAGCGTAAAGAAAATTATCGTTATTCCCGATATGGATATCTGCACCATCATTTTGTCCCGAATATCCTGTACCAAATGTAGTAACTGTCTGAATTTGCATTAGCTTACCATTAGTATCAACATCAAATGCGGTAACAGTTGAATTAAGTTCACCAATCACGTACATTTTCTTCCCGTTCGAACTAAAAACAAAATGTCGCGGGCCTGTTCCTGTT
>Ga0209747_1001577_pt1 | contig 12043 bp, 9 predicted proteins | sample BarGraNGADG00311_FD_184498 | JGI IMG/M metagenome (GOLD analysis project Ga0209747, IMG submission 184498) | Arctic peat soil microbial communities from Barrow, Alaska - Barrow Graham LP Ref core NGADG0011-311 (SPAdes) (version 2) | ecosystem: Environmental > Terrestrial > Soil > Wetlands > Peat ... | reverse complement strand
CATCTGGGGTTCAAACAACACCATCAGGCTTGCGACCGGCGCCCTGGCGGGGACCGGCCTCGCGGCGATCCTTTACCCGTTCTCCGCGGGGGCGGTCGCATGGGCCGCTGGCAGGCAGCGAGAGGACTCGGGCAGGATGCTCGCTTCGCCCTGGTCGCTCCCGGCGCTGCTCCTCATCCCGGCCGCGATAACGCTTGCGATGTGGCCGCGCTGGCCCGGGGCGTACTGGTTCTGGGCCCCGCTCGTGACGCTCGCGATCCTGTTCACCTTCTTCGCGCTCAACTTCACGCTCGTGTCGCTGGTGCTGCAGTGGATCCGCGGTGTAGAGAAGGTGCCCCGCGTGGTGTGGCTCGTGGGCTTAGGGCTCGCCGCGGCGTTGGTCGAGCTCGCCGCCTCGAACCGGCTGCACTGGCTGGCCAACCGCCTGCTCTGATGGCGGCCGCGCTCCCGCCAACCCGAGCAAGGTCGTGACTCGCGCCTTCCCAGGAGATAGAATACCCGCAAGCGATATCTTGCCGGTGAGAACAGGAGGCTCTGGCGCATGCACGTTCCTAAGGAGAAGGTAAGGGTGACCATACTCGTCGAGCGCTTCCGCATCGTCGGGGACATGTACCGTTATCCCGGCGCGCGGCTCCTGGACCTCGTCAACATCAAGGACACCGCTTTCATACCGGTGACCGAGGCGCAGATATTCAGCCTCAGCGACGGCAAGTTGCTGCAGACCACCACGTTCGTAGGCGTGAACCGCAACGCCATCGCCTTCTTCTATCCGATGGAAGAGCTCCCCAGCGACGCGACGCCGAAGTAGGGCAGGCAGGCAGGGCCCGCGAGCAGCGGCCGATCAAATGTTGTAAGTCTTCGTGCTCGTTATCTTCGTTAACTTCTTGAGCGCGTTTATGTGCTTGATGATGAGCGTGTTCGCGTACTTGACCACCGTGACCGTGACGCTCGTCTTGGTGGGGGAGTTCTGGGGATTGAAGATCACCTGGCACTGGACGATCTCTTCGTCCGTATAACCCATGAACTTCAGCTTCTCGGCCGCCTGGGCCACGGTGCCCGGTATGTCGTGAGAAAGCCTGTAGTTCTGGGCCGCGCCCGTGCCGACCTCCTCGGCGTCGTTGGACACCGTGAACCTGCCCCAGATGAGCGGGCCTATCTCGACAACCAGCAATATGATGACGGCGAACACGACGACGAAGAGGATCACGCGCCTGACTATCTGCCCGCTCTCACTCTTAAGCAATCTTCTGTTCAACAATTCCGACCTCCGCAATAGCCGCTACTCTTCCATGATCGGGTCTTCTTCGACGGGTTCCTGGCCGTGCGGCTCAATATCACTCTGACGCCTCGAAAGAAGTTTTGCAACGAGCCTTCTCAACGCCGCCATCTCCTCGGACTTGAGGAGCAGCGTGATCCCGACATAGACGGCGGCCGCAACCGCGAGCGACGCGCAGACCTGCAGCAGCTGGGCCGGGAACGTCTTCACTCCCACGAGGCTCTGGCACAGCTCCGCGGTGCCCCAGCAAGCCGCGCCCATCACCGCGGACGCCCCCAGGATCTTCGAGAGCGAGACCGCGATGTGACGGCCGTCCAGGCCGCCCAGCCGCTTGCTCAGGACAATCCAGACAATGATCGTCCCGACGAAGTACGCGGTCGTGTTGCCGAGAGCCAGTCCGGAGACTTTCATCACGTCACTCTGGAATGTGTAGAAGTAGATGAAGTCCACCGCTATGTTCAGCGCGATAATGATTCCCGCCACTATCATCGGCGTCTTGGTGTCCTGCATTGAGTAGAACACCTTCAGCGTCAGCATGAAGAACGAGAAGAAGAACAGGCCTATGACGAAGTAGAGGAGCACGTTCGCGAGCATGTCCGTGTCGTGGCCTCCGAAGTTCAGCCTCTGGAGCAGCAGCCTCACGATGGGCGTGGCCAGGATGGCGTACGCGACGGACGAAGGTATGACCACGAACGCGGTCGTCCTGATCCCGAGAGACGTCGACTGCACAATGCGCTTCTTGTCGTTGCGCACCGATTGCTCCGACATGCTGGGGAACAGCGCGGTGATTATCGAGACGGCCACGATGCCGTACGGGAGCTGGAAGAAGATGTATGCGTACTGGAAAGCGGAGATCCCGCCCGAGACCTGGGCCGCCAGTATGTTGACCACCCACAGGCCGACCTGGTTTATCAGCACGTAGATGACGACCGGGACCGCGAGCCTGCCTATCTTTCTCACCGCCGGGTGCTTGAAGTCGAGCACCGGTTTGTAGCGGAAGCCCGTCCTGCGGACCCACGGCAACTGTATGAAAGCCATCGCGACGACGCCCAGAGTCGCCCCGATGGCGAGCACGTACTTGTTCGGGTAGACGGCGTAGATGGCGACTGTCGCTATGACCACGATGTTGTTCGCGATGGGGGCGAACGCGGGGATGGTGAAGTGCTTGTACGAGTTCAGGATGCCCGTGTATATCGCGCAGAACCCGTAGAACATCACCTCGATGATGAAGAACCGCAAGAGGAAGGTGGCGTCCGCCTCCATCTGCCCCCGCCCGTGAGCGAGGAAAGTCTGCGCCCTGATGACCCATGGTGCCGCGATGCACAGCACGATCGTCACGAAAGTGAGGACGATGAGGGTGATGTTGAAGACCGAGTTCGCGACGTGCCAGGCCTCCTCCTCGCTCTTCGTCTGGAGGTACTCGACGAAGACCGGGATGAACAGCGATGCGAGCACGCCTCCGAGGATCAGGTCGTAGATGATGTTCGGCGTGATGTTGGCGAGGTTGAAGGCATCGGCCATGCTCTTCACCGTGAGCCCGAGGACCGAGGCGAGGAGCGCGGTGCGCACGAAGCCGCTGATTCGGCTTATGCCGGTCCCGAGCGTCATGACGGACGCCCCGCGGGCGAAGGAAGCTTTCTTAAGCCGGGGTTTCGCTTCCTTGCTGCGGCGCTTCTTCTCCGTTGCCGGGGAGGTTTCGTCGCTTATGCTTGCCTACCTTTCGCCTGGAGGCCACCCTGGTCACCCAGATCCCTCCGATCAGGACGAGCAACCCGCCGACCACCAGAATGGCAAACGTGTTGAACCTGCTCGTCCGCACCGTGAAGTCGACCTCGCCGAGGATGAATGTGTCGGTCTCGAGCCTCGCCTGGAAGCGAACGCGGCCCTTCTTTTTCACTTTGACCGGTATCTCAAGGATGTTCTCCTTTGGCTCGAGCTTGACCTTCTGGTGGGTGCCACCGGGGAAAGTCAGCCCGTTGCTGGCGACCTGCAGCGTCGCCGCGATCCGGTAGGACGTGCCGTTCAATACCGAGATCGGTATCTTGGCGCTGGCCGCGGTAAGGGAGATCGAGCCCATCGCAGGGATGTCCACCTTGGCCACCTCGCCGTCGATGGTCTTGATAGCCGCGGTGGCGTAGCTGATCCCGTCGACCTTGCGGTCCCACTGACGCCAGACGTCGCTCTCGCTGACCCAGATGTTCTCCTGCAGTTGGGGGAGCAGCGGGTTGTCCGGCATGACCATCTTCGCGAAGCCCTTGTAGCGGTCTCTCGCCCGGCTGACCTCCGTGAAGTACTGGTCCGTGGGCGCGGTCTGCTCGGGGATGTCGAGCGGGTCGTTGTCGAGCGCCTTCACCTGCATGATGCTCTCGGCCAGCGTGGCCGTCTTGATCCACGGAGCTGAAGTGATCGCTTTGAAAACCTCGTCCAGCACGGCGCGCGACGGGCGCCACCAGGACGGCCAGACGACCGCGCAGGTGCGCAGGGTGTCGGGGTTCTCCAGGTAGAGGTTGGTCAGCTCGGCGATGATGCACTGGGTGACGCCGTTGGCGTCCCCGCTCTGGCTGACGCGCTCGAAAAGCGCCCGCATCCGGGCGTCCTGGAAAAGCGCGACGCGCGGCTGGCCCTTCTTCTCGGCCAGCACCTGGACCGGCTGGCTCAGAGTCTGGCCGCGGGTGAGGCGCTTTCCTTCCTTGCTACGCTGGAGCAGGTCGGACGAAAGAAGCATGTACTTGCCCGACTCGGCGCCGAGGTCCCGGAGCACGCGGCTGTTGGCGGCGAGCCCAGGCGGGCAGAAGAAGTCCCATCCGAGCGAAGTGTCCAGGTTCTTCTCGATGGACTTGTGCCCGGCGGTCATCTGCCCGAGAGCGTCGCTCACCCACCGGAGAGACACCATCGTCTCGAGGTTCGGCGACGACGACGGGGCGGGCAGGATCTCGGCGCGAGCCGACTGCGCGAGCTTCCTGAGGCCGCTCAGCGTGCCGGCGGCGTCGACCGCCTGCCTGGAGTCGGGGCCGAGGACGACGGTCGTTTCGCCCTTCTTCATCGAGTAGCCGTTCGTCATGTCGACGATCTCGTCCAGCAGCATCGGGGACATCGACACGCTCGCGCTGAGCCCCTGCCACTTCTCGATTGCCGCCAGAAGCCTCGTGTACCAGCCGGGCTGGCGCCCCGATGGGTCGCACTCGGCGGCCAGCTCGTCTCCCTTGAACACGCCGTCCGGGCCCCGGTGGTCCGGTTCGAGGGTGTCGAACACGATCGAGAGTTTGAGGGGCACGAGGTCTGCTGAGTCAACAGGGGAGTAGATCACGAGCTCGCTCACGGCGCTGGCCACGGCCGTTCCGTTCTGCAGAGCCTCGATGGTGACGGGATAGACGCCGGCCGTGGTTATCCCTGAAGCCAGCGTCACCTGGAAGCGGAAAGAGTTGTTCCCGGGGCTCAGCGTAAGGTTGCGACCGACGGTCTCCGTCTGCCTGTAACTCTTCACCGGCTTGCCGGCGAAGGTCTGGTCGAGGTCGGCCCTCGACGCGTTGCGGGCGTGGATCCTGAACCTCACGTCGATCCCCGAGACCGGCTGCTGAGTCCGGTTGTCGAGCGTAACGAAAAGGTTTACCGCGCTGCCGGGCTTGTACCAGTAGGCGTCCTTGGAGAACGCGATCCGGACATCCGGTGCTTTCTCGGGAGCCGGAGCGGCCTGGAGTATCGGCGCGAACATGAGCAGGAAGGCAAGCGCGACGGCGAGAGTCGCGGTAGTGTAAGCCAGAGCGAGGGCCCTGGGGCCGCGGGCTCGTGTTGCGCCCGTGGAGCGTTGGTTGATTACAGTCATTACAAAATCTTTCCGGGGCCCGCCCGGTTTCCCGTCTTCGCCTGCGCACCGTCGGGCCAGAACGTGCGCCTATTCGCGGTCACCGGCTCAGCGGACTATGTTTATTATCTCATTAACGATGAACAACAAGCCAAAGGCACCCAGGAGAGCCCCGAAAAGTATGTAGAGCAGGCGCTCGGCCGTCTTCATGTTCAGGCGCGCTCCCAGGTACGCCCCGGGGATCGACCCGATCACCATGAAGAGGACCAGGGTCCAGGAAATGTGGTGCAGGAGCGAGTGCACGATCGTACCGGGTATCGCGATGACTACGATGACCGCGAGCGACGTGCCGAACGCCCTCCGGATCGGAAGGTGCAGCACGTACAGGAAGCCCGGTATCAACAGGACGCCCCCACCGACCCCCAGCAGCCCTGACAGCAGCCCCGCCGCGAAGCCGACAAGAAGTGCTCGAACTACGGGGACGGCGTCCTCGAGCGGCTCGCTGGCGGAATCCAGTTTGACCGTGTGCTCCGTCACCGGGCCTTCGTCGACGTCGATGGGCGTGTACTCGGTGGTGAGGCCGCGGCGGATCGTGATGGCCGAGACATAAAGGATGATCGCCCCTGTCGCGATCATCAGGTAGTGGAGGTCGATGTACTTCGTCAGGATCGCCCCGCCGGTGGCTGCCACCACCCCTGAGAGGCAGCAGGTGCCGGCCACCTTCAGGTCGACGAGCCCGCGGCGCCAGTAAGTTATCGCCGCGGCGGCGGCCGTCGGAATAGTTACGGGGAGCGTCGTTCCCAGCGCGATGGCGGGGGACGCGTCGAGGAATATGCGCAAAGAAGGGGTCGTCAGGGCCGCCCCGCCGATGCCGAACATCCCGGCGAGGACCGCGCTGAGAAACCCTATGACGATGGCCGCTGCGACGTACAAGCTTTCCTTTCGGTGATGCCGGCTTGCTCTTGCTTTCTTCAACAGCGCGCGCGTACCCTTCAGGAGTGCCCGAGGCGCTGTCTTTCGATTGAGTGGAGGCACGGATGGGCGACGGGGCTCGCGCGCTCCTCTACAAGCTGGCCACCTCCAGGTTGCTGAACCGTGCGACGCTGCGCGGCCTGGAGATCGGATGGTCCAGGCTTGGCGCTCAGCTGCTCCCGCGCGAGTGGCTGGCCGGCATCGACTCGTTCTTTGTCAGGGGGATGATAGGGAACGTCGATGAAGACTCGGACGGGTCGCCCGACTCGTTCCGCCTGACCGTCAACAACGCGTGGTTCGACCAGAGGGTCGAAGGCGTCGAGATGTCGATCGACGGCCGCCGGGTGAAGCCCGACGACCTACTGCTCAGAATGGAATCCCGAACCCTTGCGGCTTCCGACGTCGTCTCGCTCGACTTCCCGCCCGGGGTGCCACTGGAGCTCATCGCCCGGGGACAAGTGCTCGCCGACGGCCTGCACCTCCTGGAGCTGACCGTGCACATGGAGCTCGCCTCGCAGATAATCCCGATCGTCCCGCTCGAGGTGAGAGCGGGGGCCGGAGACTTCCCGATACTCGAAGACAAGTTCCGCCCGCCGCCCGAGTGGCCTCCGGTGGCTCTCATCCCCGGGACGGCCCACGTGGTCCCTCACATCCATTACGACGTCGAGTGGCTTCGCACACGGGAAGTCTTCGAGGCGGTCGGGGCCGGCAACCTCCGCGAGATGCTTCGCCTGCTGGAGGCCGACCCGGAGATGACTTTCGCGACGGACCAGGTCCCGCAGCTCGAGCCTTTCATGCGGCGCGACCCGGAGGGCTTCGAGAAGCTGGTGCGCCTTGTGGAACAAGGGCGCATCGAGCCTCTCAACGGGCTTTTCGCCGAGCCGGACGTGAACCTGATCTCCGGCGAGGCGATCGTCAGGCAGTCCGTGGCCTGGCAGAGGTATGCCCTCGCGACGTTCGGTCGGTACTCACGCTGCGGTTGGCTGCCCGATTCTTTCGGCATGTGCGCGCAGCTCCCGCAGATATTCCTCCGGTCGGGGACCGAGTTCTTCGCGTTCTCGAGGGCCCCGATCGCGCCCGAGCTGGTGAGCGAGTTCATCTGGGAGGGGCCGGACGGCTCGCGCATACTGACGCACAACATGACGCGGATGTACAACGTGGGGCATCCGGTGCCGAGCGAGCGCGCCCGCGCGCTGAGGAAGATGCTCGTCAACTACGAGCGGCTGAGGGCCCGCAGCTCGAGCGCGAACGTCTTCTATCCGTGCGGGGTGGACCACGGGCGCCCCCAGGCCGCGTACGGCGAGGCCGCGAGGGCATGGAACTCCGAGGTGAAGGACGTGAGGTTCGAGTTCTCGCTGCCTTCGAAGTTCTTCGACTCGCTCGAATCAGACGATCTTCCTGTTCTTCGAGGAGAGTTCCAGAGGGAGCTCTGGGGCACGTACAGCGCCAGGACGTCTCTCAAGCAGCTCGACCGCGAGTGCGAGTTCGCGCTGCTCGACGCGGGCAAGATGGCGGCGGTGGCGTGGATAAGGGGAGCCGCGGCGACCAGGGAGCAAGAGCTCGAAGCGCTCTGGGAGAAGCTGTTCGCCTGCCAGTTCCACGACCAGATCTGCGGGTGCTGCGTCGATGAGGTCGCGACCGGGATGGCGCGGCGGTTCGCCGAGGTCGCCCAAGGCGCCGCCGAGATCATGGCGCGGAGCGCGGAGTTCCTGGTCCCTCGAACCAGGGAAGTGGAGGGCGGCGCCATGACCGTGCTCGCGTTCAATCCTCTCGCGCAGCCGGTCGCTGAAGTGGCTGAGGTCGAGGTCGAACTACCTCCCGGCTGGACGGGCGTCGGCCTGGCCGCGCAGGGAGAAGAGATTTCCACGCAGGTCGTCGGGCGCTCACTCTACGGCGACGGGACCCTGAAAACGGCAAGGCTCCTTTTCAAACCGGCGCTGCCGGGCCTCGGCTACCGCCTGTTTGAGGTCGTCCCGCGCGGAAGCGGGTGCGAGGCCGACGGCCCCGGCGCCCGCGCGCAGGGAACAATGCTCTCGAACGGCCAGATCGAGGTGGAGATCGACGGGTCATCCGGCCTGCTGGGCCGGGTGGCGCTCGCGGACGGAACGACCTTCGACCTTACTGGCGCCAACAAGCTCACCCTGGAGCGTGACTTCGGGGACCTGTACATCGCAGGGTCGCTCGGAACGACCTGGCTGCGAAGGCCGCGCGTCAGCAGCGTGAGGGTCGTGGAAGACGGGCCCTTGCGCGCGGTGGTCGAAGTGCGAGGTACGCTGGGTCGCTCGCCCTTCACCCAGAAGATCTCGCTTGCCGCGGGCTCGAGGCGCATCGACATCGAGACCCTCGTCGATTTCAAGGACCCGCGGCACAGGCTTCGCGCCCGCTTCCCCATAGGGATCGAGGGCGGCAGGTGGGTGCACGAGGTGCCTTACGCCTGGATCGAGCGCACGGGGCACGAGCTGCCCGCCCAGAATTTTGTGGACGTCTCGGGGGGCGGCAGAGGAGTCACGCTGATCAACACGGGGCTCCCTGCGAACAAGCTCGACGGGGACACGATCTGCCTCACCCTCATGCGCAGCGTCGACAAGATCTACTCGTGGGACGCCGGGGCGGGCGCGCTGGAGACAGGCAGTCACACATTTTGCTATTCGCTCTACCCGCACCGCGGCGACCACGTGGCCGCCGGTTCCGTCCTCGAGGCGTACAGGCACAACGACCCGCCGAGGGTCTTCGTGCTGCCCGGCCGGCCGGACGCTGACGCACCAGCAGGGTTCGGCGCGCTGGAGTGCGAGGCGGCCGGGGTCATGGTCACCGCCTTCGAGGCCCGGAATCACGGGGTCATCGCGCGCGCCTGGGAGGCCTCGGGCGCGCCGGCCGAAGCTGAGCTGGCCCTCGGGTTCGAGGTTGAGCGGGCCCGCAAGTGCGACCTGCTCGAGCGCCCGGAGAGGGAGCTGGCGGCAGGTGGAAATCGAGTGGCGTTGCCGCTCGGGCCCTTCGAGATCGCCACTCTCCGGCTCGACCGCTGAGGCCCTCCGAGGCCGCTTCCGCCTTTTCAAATTCACAATTGGAGATGCGACCCCATATAATTACAGCATGAGCATGTTCAAAGAGTTCGAAAAAAAGCTCGAAGGCCTTTTCGAGGGCGTGATCCTGCGCGCCTTCAGGTCCGGGGTGCACCCGGTCGAGCTCGGTAAGAAACTGGTGCGGGAGCTCGAGGGCCACAAGGTGATCGGGGTCTCGCGCGTCTACGTCCCCAACAGGTACGAGGTCGGCCTGTCGCCCAAGGACTACTCCCGGTTCGAGTCGTACCAGGCGGTGATGGCCACCGAGCTCGAGAACCTGCTGATCTCTTACATCAAAGAACACGGGTACGCCGTCCTTGACCGGCCGAGGATCAGGCTCGTCGAGGTCGACAAGCTGAGGGAAGGCGAGTTCTGGATCAAGTGCATGGTCGAAGGCGACCTGCCGCAGGGCGGGGAACGAGTCGAGACCCACGAGGGCATCGTGAAGCGCGGGTCCGACGACGGCCCGGCGGTCCTGGAGCTCCTGGACTCGGGTGAGCTGTCGCCCGCGTTCGAGCTGGGCGCGAGCCCGGTCCAGATCGGGCGCATCGCGGACAACGACATCGTACTGCCGGATCCAAACGTCAGCAGGGTCCACGCAAGGGTGGAGCGCCGCGACGGCGCCTACTACGTCACGGACCTGGAGTCCACCAACGGGACCTGGTTGAACGAGCAGCGAGTCACTTCGGCGCCCCTGGCCGAGAACGACGTGATCAGGCTCGGGAGCACCAGGTTCATCTTCCGGAGGGCTCACGATTGATCCCCAACGTAGTATTTATTGCGCTCCGGTATCTGTTCATCGGGCTGCTCTACATCTTCCTCATACTGGTGGTCCGCTCGATCTATCGCGACCTGAAGGCTCCCGCCGCGGCCCCTCGCACGGCAAGGCGCAAGAAGAAGGAGCAGCCCCAGCTGCTGGTGATCACGGCCGACAGGAACGTGGGGGCGCGGTACATGCTCGTCGACGACGTCCACATCGGGAGGGCCGACAACTGCAGCGTCCTCATCGACGACACGTATGCCTCGCAGCAGCACGCGAGGATCTACCAGAACAACGGGGGATTCTTCGTCGAGGACCTGGGCTCGACCAACGGCACTTACGTGAACGGCAGGAAGATTTCTTATCCGCTCGAGCTGCGGGTAGGTGACCGCATCAAGATCGGGAAGACTGTTTTCGAGTTCCGTACATAAGCGGCGCCAAGGAGCGAACATCTACAGCATCACCTCTTCTTCCATAACCGAGACCGGCAAGGTCCGCCAGATAAACGAGGACGCCGTCCTCGAGACCGGCAACCTTTTCGCGGTCGCCGACGGCATGGGCGGGCACCAGGCCGGCGAGGTCGCGAGCGACATGGCGCTCGGGGTGGTCGGCCAGTACATAGAGGACAACATCGGGCTCATCTCAGGTGAGAAGCTCGTCGAGAAAGCCGCCTCCGCCGCGAACGCAGCCGTCCACACCAAGGCGCAATCCAGTGCGAAGTTCGCGCAGATGGGCACGACGCTCACCTTCCTGTACCGGGAGGGCGACACCGCGTACATCGCGCACGTCGGGGACTCGCGCGCCTACCTCTTCAGGGAGGGCGTGCTCAAGCGCCTCACAAACGATCACTCCCTCGTGGCGACGCTCGTCGCCGAGGGCGAGATCACCGAGGAGCAGGCGAGGGTGCACCCGCAGCGCAACATCATCCTCAAGGCGCTCGGCCTGGAGCCCCAGGTCCAGGTCGACGTGATGTCCGTGAAGATACAGCCGAACGACGTCTTCCTCCTGGGCAGCGACGGGCTGACCGGGCTGCTCACGGACGAGCAGATCGCAGGAGTGCTGGCCGCCGGGAGCGATCCGCCGGCTTCCGCGCGCCGGTTGGTCGACATGACGCTGGAGGCCGGAGGCACGGACAACATCTCTGTGGTCATCGTCAGGATCGCGGAGTCGAGCACGGTCGTCCCGGTGAAAGGCGCCAGGGCGGCCGAATCCGCGGGCGACGGGCCCGGGGAGGTGGACGGCGCGATCCCCGGCGAGGCCGGGGCGAATACGAGAGGCGCGCGCAAGCGCAGGTTGACGATCTGGATCGTCGCCTGCGTGGTCATCGTGGCGCTCCTTGGCGTGGGCTTCGGCGTCGCGTATTACTTCTACAACAGGACCTACTGGGTCGGAGTGCGAGACGGCAAGGTGACCCTTTATAGAGGCTTCCCCTTCTGGGACATGGCGACCGTCGAACAGAAGACCGACGTCGACGTGCAGTTTCTCCCGGAGGCGATGAGGGTGCGCGTCGAGGGCAAGCTCGAGCCCGAGTCGAAGCGCAACGCCCTGAAGACGATCGCCACCCTGAAGCGCGAGGCAGAGAAGAACTCCTGCCTGGTCCCGGACGTCCAGGGTAAGAAGTTCATCGTGGCGCGCGACCAGCTCGAGGCCATCGGCCTGCACGCGGTCGCGGACCTTGTGAGCAGGTCGGGGATCGCGGCGGACCTGGTGATAGACCAGGAGCCGGTTCCCGGGACGCGTGTCGGCAAGGGCTCGACCGTGAAGCTCAAGGTCGTCATGGCGGGCTCGCCCGCCAAGGAGGTGTAGCAGACGAGAGACCGCAACAGGGAGCTGATACTTCTCATCCTCCTCACGGTCGCCATGTTCGTGGGATTCATCGCCGTGCAGCTTGCGCGCGACGGCAAGATAATGCCGCTGCAGTTGCTCTACCCCGCGGCCGCCGCGCTAGTCTTCTTTATCCTCCACATAGTGATGCGGATCCTCGTGCCAAGGGCGGACGGGCTGCTGCTGCCGATCGCGGCGGCGCTCACGTTCCTAGGCCTGGTGATGATCGGGAGGCTCGATTCCAGGCTGGCGCTGGAGCAGCTCATCTGGATCGCAGTCGCCGGCGTCTGCTTCACCCTGGTCGTCGTGTTCCTCCGCAACTACGAGGCGCTCGCGCAGTACAAGTA
>Ga0209747_1001576_pt1 | contig 12058 bp, 8 predicted proteins | sample BarGraNGADG00311_FD_184498 | JGI IMG/M metagenome (GOLD analysis project Ga0209747, IMG submission 184498) | Arctic peat soil microbial communities from Barrow, Alaska - Barrow Graham LP Ref core NGADG0011-311 (SPAdes) (version 2) | ecosystem: Environmental > Terrestrial > Soil > Wetlands > Peat ... | reverse complement strand
TTCGGCGTCGACATGAGCTACGTCACCGAGGAGAGCCCCCTGGGCACCGCGGGCAGTGTGCGCAACGCGCGCAAGATGATCGACCGCCCGTTCATAGTCGTCAGCGGGGACGCCCTCACGGACATCGACCTTTCCGCGGCGGCGGCTTTTCACAAAGAGAAAGGGGCCATGGCGACGATCGTCCTCAAGAAAGCCGCCAACCCGCTGGAGTTCGGCCTCGTCATAACCTCGCCCGACGGCAAGATCGAGCGCTTCCTCGAGAAACCCGGCTGGGGAGAGGTCTTCTCCGACACCATCAACACGGGCATCTACATCATCGAGCGGGAGGTGCTGAACCTCATCCCCGACGACAGGCCCTATGACTTCTCCAAGGACCTCTTTCCGAGGATGCTGGAGAAAGGCATGCCGCTCTACGGCTACGTGGCCGAGGGCTACTGGACCGACGTCGGAAACCTCGAGCAGTACCTCGAGGTTCACCGCGACATCCTGGATGGACTCGTGGACGTGAACGTCCCGGGCCACAAGATGGAGAACAACGTCTGGCTCGGTGACGGCGCCGAGATCGATGACAGTGTGAAGCTCTCGGGGCCAGCCCTCATAGGCAACCACGTGAAGATCGAGGCCGGCAGCAAGGTCCGCGAGTACTGTGTGATGGGAAACAACGTCGTGGTGAAGCGCGATAACTTCATCCACCGCTCGGTCATCATGGACAACACCTACGTCGGCCCGTCCTGTCACATCCGCGGTAGCGTGCTCGCGCGCAACTGCGACATCAAGTCCGGGGTGCGCATAGACGAGGGGGCCGTCCTCGGCGACGACTGCCTGGTCGGCGAGAACGCCATGATCAACCACGGCGTGCTCGTCTTCCCGTTCAAGACCGTGGACTCGGGCGCGACGGTCAACTCGAGCATCATCTGGGAGACGCGCGGGATGCGCTCGCTCTTCGGCCGCCACGGCGTCTCGGGGCTCATCAACGTCGACATAACCCCGGAGAAGGCGGTCCGCCTCGGCATGGCATACGGGTCGACCCTGCCTGTTAACGCCCAGGTGGTCACGAGCCGCGACGGGACCCGCGCCGCCCGGATCATCAAGCGCGCTTTCATGGCCGGCCTCAACGCCTCCGGCGTCCACTGCAGGGACCTCGAGGTGAGCGCCGTGCCCGTGAACAGGTTCACCGTCGAGAGCCACAACGACCAGGGCGGAGCCGACACCCGCACGAGCGAGCACGACCCGCAGTGGATCGACATCAACTTCTACGACGACACCGGTGGCGACCTGGGGCTGAACGAACAGCGGAACATGGAGCGCATCTACTCGCGCAACGATTTCCGCAGGGCGTTCCTGGACGAGCTGGGCGAGATATATTACCCGGCACGCGCCAGGGAAGCATACAGCCACGCGCTGGGGGAGAAGATAGACGTGGCCGCCACCCAGGCCGCGAAGTTCAAGGTCGTCTTCGACTACGGATACGGCGCCGCGTCCCTGATCATGCCGGGCCTCCTCGGAAAGCTTGGCTGCGAGGTCCTGAGCCTGAACGCGTACACCGACGAGAAGAGGCTCATCACGGCGCGCCCGAGCCGGGAGGAGTCGCTCAAGCGCCTCGGTGACGTCGTGATCTCTTTCAACGCCGACATCGGCCTCCTGTTCGACAGCGGCGCTGAGCGGCTCGCGGTCGTGACAGGCAAAGGGGACGTCCTCGCCGGTAGCGACCTGCTGGTCGCGCTTGTGGAGCTGATGACCAAACTCACCGATCCTCCCGGCAAGATAGCCGTGCCGGTCAACCAGCCGCACGCCATCGAGGAGCTGGCAAGCGAGCGGGGCTTCGAGGTCGTGCGCACGAGGCTGGACCGCTCCAGCATCATGGCCGCGGCGCGGGAGGAGGACGTCATATTCGCCGGCAGCGGCGACGGCGGCTTCATCTTCCCGGAGTTCATGCCCGCCTACGATGCCATGATGGCTTTCGCAAAGCTGATGGAGATGCTGGCCCGCACTGGAGAAGCCCTCTCGGGGTTGCTCGAAGGCCTGCCGTCCTACTACCTGATGCGCCGCGCGGTCTACACTTCCTGGGAGGCAAAGGGCACCGTGATGAGGCTTCTGCTGGAGACCCACCAGGATGAGAGCGTCGATTCGACTGACGGCGTGAAGATCTCGTGGGACGACGGGCACCGCTGGGTGCTTATCATCCCTGACCAGGAGGAGCCCGTCCTGCACCTCTACGCCGAGGGGGACGGGGAAGCCGACTGCAAGGCCATACTCGACCGGTACGAAGCCGAGATCAAGAAGTCCGCCCAGTAGCCCCGGGCTTTTCGAGCTTTCCTCGCCCCGCGCCACACTTATTAGACCGCCGCATGAGTGCTATACTTTTTCAACCGGCTTGCTTACTCAGGGAGTGGTACACGTGACTGAGATCACCTTCGGCACTGACGGATGGCGCTCCACCGTCGAGACGGATTTCAACGAGGCAAACGTACGGATCGTCGCCCAGGCGATCAGCAACTACCTCTACGAAAAAGGCCTCGCGCGGAAGGGCTGCGTCGTGGCGTTCGACACCAGGACCCACTCCGAGGGTTTCGCGGACGTCGTCTCAGATGTGCTGATGAAGAACGGGATCGCGGCTCTCAGGATGGAGACGTTCTGCCCGACGCCGCAGGCGGCGTTCGCGGTCAAGCGGGTGGGCGCAGCCGGCGCCATCATGCTCACCGCGAGCCACAACCCTCCCAACTACAACGGCATCAAGTTCATACCGCAGTACGCGGGACCGGCGACGCCGGACATCACCGACGACATCGAGTGGGAGATAGGCACCATCATCGAGGACGGCGCCTACGACCCGCCGGCCGAGAGGACTCTCGGCCCGGTGAAGAAGCTGGACGTCAGCAACGACTACATCAAGCACCTGCTCACGCTCGTGGAGCGCTCCATCATCGAGCGCTCGAAGGTGAAGGTGCTCTTCGACCCGATGTACGGGTCGGGCCAGAACGTGTTCATGCGGGTGCTCGCGCACATGGACCTGTTCGTCGTGCCGCTTCACTGCCACCTCGACCCTGACTTCGGCGGCCTGCTTCCCGAGCCCATCGAGCCGAACCTGAAGGATTGCATGAAGGCGGTGCTCGACAACAAGGCCGACCTCGGGGTCGCGCTCGACGGGGACGCCGACCGCTTCGGCGTCGTCGACTCCGCCGGCGTATACCTCACGCCCAACAAGGCGCTGACCCTGATGCTCTGGTACCTCCTGACTTACAAGCCCACCGGCGGCGCAGTCGCGCGCACGGTCGCGACAACACACATGCTCGATACCATCGCCGAGCACAACGGCTGCCGCGTGATCGAGACCCCCGTCGGCTTCAAGTACATCGGCGAGCTGATGCGCACCAAGATGATCATCCTCGGCGGGGAGGAGAGCGGCGGCATGAGCATCGCGGGCCACATCCCCGAGAAAGACGGGCTGGTCGCCGGGCTGATCCTCATCGAGATAGCCGCCCGCTTCAAGAAGCCTTTCTCCGAGCTGCTCGACAACATCTACCGGGAGTTCGGGCCCTGCTTCGACGAGCGCATCGACGTCGAGGTCTCCGAGCGGCGAAAGCTCGAGCTGATGGAGTCCCTCAAGGAGAGCCCTCCCCGAAAGCTCGCCGACGAGGACGTCGTCAAGGTCGACCTGCGAGACGGCGTGAAGGTCATCACGGCGTCCGACACCTGGATGCTCGTTAGGCCGTCAGGCACAGAGCCGCTCGTGCGCGTCTATATCGAGGCGCGCAGCAAAGAGGCGTTTGACAAGGCCCGCAAAGCGGCGCTAAAAATAGTCAAGGGCAAGTGACCCCGGCGGCAGAAGGGGGAGCCATGGACTACTTGAAGCTTTGTTGCGTCGCACCGCACCCGCCGATACTCGTGCCCGAGGTGGGGGGGCCCGAGGTAAGGCACGTTCGTGACACGACGGCCGCACTCGGGAGACTTGCATCGGAGATAGAGCAGGTCGCACCGGAGACAATAGTCATCCTGTCACCACACACCCAGATCTACGCGGACGCCTTCACGGTCAAGACGGCGCCGTCTCTGGGGGGCTCGTTCTCGATGTTCGGGGCGCCCCAGGTGCGCATCGACGCGAAGTGCGACCTGGAGCTTGCCGGCGCGGTAGTGGAAGCCGCGCGTTCGCATGGCCTGCCCTGCGAGCCGGTGGGTGGCGCGGCTGGGGAGAGAAGAGGCGCGAGCGAGCTCGACCACGGGATACTCGTCCCGCTGTATTTCCTCGCCGGCGGCAAGTACCCGCTTGTCTGCCTGTCCTTCTCCCTTCTGGATCTCAAGGCGCACTACGCCCTCGGGATCGCGATGCGCGAGGCGATCGAGTCGACCGGGCGAAGGGCCGTCTTCATCGCCTCGGGCGATATGTCGCACCGGCTGATTCCGAGCGCTCCCGCAGGGTTCAGCCCCCGTGGTGAGGAATTTGACAGGACGATGGTCGATATCCTTTCGAGCGGTGAGTTCTCGCGGCTGTTCGACATCGATCCTTCTCTGGCCGACGATGCCGGGGAGTGCGGCCTGCGTTCCGTGCTCGCCCTGGCGGGCGCCTTGGACGGATACTCGCGCGAGAGCGAAGTGCTCTCTTATGAAGGGCCCTTCGGGGTGGGTTACCTGGTTGCCCGCGTGGTGCCGGGAGACCGCGACCCCACGTTGTCGCTGGTGCGCGGAGGGGAGAATTGATGAGCGCGATTGATGAGCCGAAGACCGAGCACGCGAAGCTGGCAAGAAAAGTCGTCGAGTCTTACGTCCGCGGCGGCGACGTCCCTGACGTGAGCGACGCGCCCGAGGAGCTCAAAGATAAGCGCGCGGGCGTGTTTGTCTGCCTCAAGAAGGACGGCGAGCTCCGCGGCTGCATCGGGACCATCCAGCCGGTGAACGCCAGCATTGCAGAAGAGATCAGGGACAACGCCATCTCCAGCGCGACCTCGGACTTCAGGTTCGCCCCGGTATCCACGGGCGAGCTCGACAGGCTCACCTACTCCGTCGACGTGCTGGGCGAAGCCGAGGACATAGACGACATGAGCTCTCTCGACCCGAAGACGTACGGCGTGATCGTGCGCTCGGGAAGAAAGGCGGGCTTGCTGCTGCCGGACCTCGAGGGAGTCGACACGGCCGACGAGCAGGTCCGCATAGCGATGATGAAGGCGGGCATAAATCGGGGCGAGCCCGTAAGGTTGCAAAGGTTCAAAGTCACGAGACACGAGTGAGGCGATAAATGGAAGGTAGAATTCTCGCAAAAACGGAGCCGGGCACCAGGATGGCCGCGATAGTCGGGCCAACGGCTGTTGGCAAGACGTTTGCAGCTCTGAAGGTGGCGCGGCAGCTCGATGCAGAGATCGTATCGGTGGACGCCATGCAGGTCTACCGCGGAATGGACATCGGAACGGCAAAGCCTGACGCGCAGGAGCGCGAGCTGGTCCCGTTCCACATGCTGGACGTGGCGGACGCCGCCGACAACTTCTCAGTCGTCCGGTTCAAAGAGCTTGCCGACGACGAGGTGTTCGCTATTGTCTCGAAAGGGCGTGTGCCTTTGCTCGTCGGCGGGTCCGGATTGTACTACCGTGCGGTCGTCGACGACCTGGACTTCCCTAACGTCGGCGGCGCCGACCGTTGGCGCGTCGAGATCGACGAGGAGCTGGCTGACATGGAGGACATCGAGCTCCACGACCTGCTCACAGACCTCGATCCAAACGCCGCGCGTGAGATACCCGCACAGAACCGCAGGCGCGTTCTTCGTGCAATAGAGGTCGCGCGCGAATCAGACCGCCTGATGTCCGAGCGGCAGCATTCATGGGCCGACTACGAATCGCCTTACGAGCTCACAGTCGCCGGACTCGAGATGGACCGGCAGCTTCTGTACCGCCTGATAGACGAGCGCGTCGACCTGATGATGTCCGTGGGGCTCGAAGACGAGGTGCGGACCCTCTCGCAGAAGGGACTCAAGCGAGGTACCACGGCCGGGGAGGCGCTGGGCTACCGACAGCTCCTCGAGTACCTGGCATCCGAGAAGACATTGGACGAGGCGGTCGACGAGATCAAGAGGCGCACGCGCAACTACGCGAAGCGCCAGCTCACATGGTTCAAGTCCGACCCCCGCGTGAAGTGGTTCCGCATTGAGGCGCGGCACGAGGACCCGCCCGAAAGAATAGAAGCCGCAAGAGACAGCGCCGCTGCCGAAATACTTGAATATATCGCGGACAATCGAGAGAATTGACCGCGATGGACTTTTCAAAATACGAAGCCACCGCCAACGATTTCATAATGCTCGACCGCATGTCCGGCGGCCCCGAGACAGGCGCCGCGGAGTCGGTCCGGCTCTGCGACAGGCGCACGGGGATAGGCGCGGACGGAGTCATCGAGGTGTTTCCCTCGCAGGCGTGCGACATCAGGATGCGCATAACTAACGCGGACGGCTCCGAGGCGGAGATGTGCGGAAACGGAGTGCGCGCCCTGTTCCTGTTCGCTCTCGACCGCGGTATCACGGGAGCCGACGAGATCACGGTCGAGACGCTGGCGGGCCGCAAAGCGGCAAGGAAGGCCGGAAGCGCGCGCGGGCTTTCCCTTTTCTCTGTGGACATGGGCGCCCCTGGATACAAGCGCGGGGACATCCCGATGGCAGGAGAGCCTGGCGAGGAGGCCGTCGGCGTTGAGGTGGAGCTTGAGGGCGGCCCGGTGGTCAAGGCGACGTGCGTGTCCATGGGCAACCCCCACTGCGTCGTGTTCGTCGACGACGTGTCCGGCTGCGCGGTGGAGTCGCTCGGGGCCCGCCTGGAGACCCACCCGCTCTTTCCCGCGAGGACGAACGTCGAGTTCGTTAAAGTCACTGCCGACGATGCTCTGGAAGTCCGCGTGTGGGAGCGCGGGGTCGGAGAGACCATGGCGTGTGGCACCGGCGCCTGCGCGGCGCTGGTCGCGGCTAACCTCAACGGCTTCACGGGAAAACGCGCGAGCGTCTCACTGCCGGGCGGAAGGCTCGAGGTCGAGTGGTCGGAGAGCGGCGTGGTGCTGACCGGGCCGGCGCGCCGCGTGTTCGATGGAAAGACGGTGGACTAGATGAGATTCAGCGACAGGCTCGACAAAGTCCCGCCTTACCTCTTCGCCGAGGTGGACAGAAAGATAGCCGAGAAGAAGGCGCAGGGCGTGGACGTCATCAGCTTCGGGATCGGAGACCCTGACATACCCACTCCGGGGCCGATAGTCGACAGGTTGTGCGCCGAGGCGCAGAAGCCGGAGAACCATCAGTACCCCTCATATTACGGCCTCGCCGAGTACCGCGAGGCGGCCGCTCGATGGCTCGATCGAAGGTTCGGCGTCTCGATGGACCCCGACTGCGAGATCCTGCCGGTGATGGGATCGAAGGAGGGCATAGCCCACCTTCCGCTCGCGCTGCTGGACCCGGGGTCCGTCGCGCTGGTTCCCGAACCGTCCTACCCGGTCTACGCGATGGGGACGCTTCTCGCCGGAGCGGAGTCGCATTTTCTACCGCTCGCGGCCGGCTCGGGGTTTCTGCCCGACCTTCAGGGCATTCCCTCAGATGTTCTCAAGCGCGCGCGGGTGCTCTGGATAAACTACCCGAACAATCCCACGGGCGCCGTCGCCCCGCTGGAGTTCTTCGAGCGCGCGGTTGCTTTCTGCTCGGAGCACGAGATCGTGCTCGCCCATGACAACGCGTACTCGGAGATAACGTATGACGGCTACGTCGCGCCCAGCCTCTTCGAGGCTCCTCGAGCGCGCGAGGTCGGGATCGAGTTCCATTCGCTTTCCAAGACCTTCAACATGACGGGCTGGCGCATCGGGTTCGCGTGCGGCAACCCGAAGATCATCGAGGCCCTGGGAACGGTCAAGACCAACATCGACTCGGGCATCTTCAACCCGGTCCAGCTGTCGGCCGCCGAGGCGCTCGATACTTGCGAGGCCGACGTCGCGAGGATGGTCGACCTCTATACTTCGCGACGCGACCTGATGGTGGACAGCCTTGCCTCGCTCGGCTGGAAGGTGGACCCTCCGCTCGGCAGCATATACGTATGGCTTCCTGTCCCTGAGGGTTTCGACTCTGTCAGCTTCTCCAAGCACGTCCTCGACAAGGCGGGCGTCTTCTTCACGCCCGGCAACGCATACGGGCCATCGGGCGAAGGCTACGTGAGGATCTCGCTGACCGTGCCCGACGACCGCGTCCGGGAGGCCGTGCGCCGTCTCAAGGATGTCTTCGACGTTGCTTGACCCTGACGCCACCTTGCCCGATACAGAGACCGCGCTTCTCGTCTCAGTTCAACTGCCTTCCATGACCGACGTGGAGACCGCTGAATCCCTCTCGGAGCTGGAGGCGCTCGCCCGCACGGCCGGCGCAGACGTCGTCGCCTCCATAAGCCAGAGGAGGAAGACTTACGATCCGGCCACGGTCCTCGGCAGCGGCAAGGTCGAAGAGGTCGAGCGCGCCGCTAAGCAGGCAGGCGCGACGCTCGTCATCTTCGACAACGGGCTCTCGGTCACCCAGCAGGACAGGCTGGCCGATGTCTTCGACGCCCGGGTGATCGACCGCACCGCTCTCATACTCGACATCTTCGCGCAGCACGCGCACACGGCCGAGGGCCGGACCCAGGTCGAGCTGGCGCAGTACACGTACCTGCTCCCGAGGATAAGAGGCCTCGGCCTCGAGATGTCGCGGATGGCCGGTGGCATCGGCACGCGGAGAGGGCCCGGAGAGACGAAGCTCGAGGTGGACAGGCGCCGGATCAGAAAGCGCATCCACAAGCTCGAGGGGGACCTCGCGCAGATGGAGGCTGTCCGGCTGACCCAGAGAAAGCGCAGGGTGCGGGCCGGCGTCGGCGAGGTGAGCCTCGTCGGCTACACCAACAGCGGAAAGTCCTCGCTCCTCAATAAGCTGACCGGGTCGAGCGTCCTGGTCGAGGACCAGCTCTTCAGCACGCTCGACTCCACCACGCGCAGGCTCGAGCTCCCTGAGGGGGGAGTCGTAGTCGTATCCGACACCGTCGGGTTCATAAGAAACCTTCCGCACGAGCTGGTCGCCGCTTTCCGTTCGACCCTCGAGGTCGTACGGGATGCGGACCTCCTGTTGCACGTCGTTGACGCAAAGCGCGTGGAGACCATGAACGAGCGCATGCGCGCGGTGGAGGAAGTGCTTAGCGACCTCGGCGCAGCCGAGATCCCGCTGGTCGTCGTCTTCAACAAGGTCGACATGATCGAACCGGCGAGCGCCGCGCTCCTTCGCGAGCGTTACCCGGCGGCCGTTCTGACCTCGGCCGTGAGCGGGGAGGGGATGGCCGAGGTCGAGAGAGCGATAGCGTTGATGGTGACCGGGACACGCCAGGTGACCCTGCGCATACCCGCCGCCCGCGGCGATATCATGTCGAGCCTGTACAGGGAAGGCCGGGTTCTGGCCCGGGAACTGGAGGGCGACAACATCGTGATGTCAGTCAGCCTGCCCCGCGACATCGTCGATTCTTACTCCGCCTACCTGGAAGTCGATGCCGGATAATGGGCAGTAATTGGCAATTCTTCTTTGACCTTGAGTTAAGGATGAGAAAAAATATTTGCTGCACCACCGCTACAGAATCAGGCCTGCCGGCGGGCGCGGGCGCCTCACGTCGAGGCCGGGCAGTGAAGGACAGGTTCATCCACGGTGGTCGCCCACGGGTGTGGTACCACGCCGATAAGCGCCCTCGAGGTCGACTCTGAACAAGCCTCGACCACTGAGTAAACCTTAAATCAAGATTCATTTCTGGGAAAAACCCTGCACCACTGAAGCAGAGATTTTATTTCCCAAAACCTTCTTGACACACAGTATCTTGTGGACGAGAATCGCCCCCAGCACAAGATGTGGGCTCGGCTACCGGTGATCAATTTCTAGAAGTCATGACCGAAGGACAGGTACGCCGGGTAAAGAACGAATGATTGGTTTAGATGTATGAAATGTCCGTTTTGTGATAACCAGAAGACGAAAGTAATAGATTCCAGGGCAGTAGACGAGGGTGGGGCCATCAGGCGGCGGCGGCGGTGCCCCTCATGCGGCTCCCGGTTCACCACCTTTGAGAGGCGGGAGAAGGTAGACGTGGTCATCGTCAAGAGAGACGGGACGCGCGAGGCCTACGACCGCCAGAAGATCGCGACCGGGTTCTACAAGGCGCTGTCCAAGCGGAACATCGCCGAGCCCGTCATCGAGAGCACCATAGACGAGATCGAGGACGAGCTGAAGCACCGCTCCGAGAAGCAGGTCCCGGCATCCGAGATCGGCGACATGGTCATGGACCGGCTGCGGCGCCTCGACGAGATCGCATACCTCCGTTTCGCGTCCGTCTATAAGAACTTCGACGACGTGAGCGAATTCCAGAAAGAGCTGAAAGAGCTCGGGGAGCTTGTGCCCGAGCAGGTGGAGGACCGCTCGGCCTGAGGCAGGCGAGCGGTGAGATGGAAAGGAGCAGGAAGTGACACCTCGGATTCAGGTCCTCAACAACGGCGGGGAGTTCTCTTACAACCCCGCGGGCGACACGACCGACATCGCCCTCCAGGTGAGTACGGTCTCCGCCGAGGAGATCAACCTCTGGGACAAGCAGAGGATCGTTGACTCCATCATCCTCGAGGCGCAGGCATCTCCGAGCCTGGCTAGCGAGATAGCCGACGAGGTCGAGAAGACTCTGGTGGCGTCCGGCCAGACCAGGGTCACCACGAGCCTCATCCGCGAGCTGGTAGACCTCCAGCTCATGGAACGCGGGCTCTCGCACATGCTCGAGCGGCACACCCAGCTCGGCCTTCCGATGTTCGACGTTGAGAACATCATCACCAAGGCCAACAAGGAGAACTCGAACACCACGCACAACCCCGAGTCGATCAATCTCACGATCGCGGAGACGGTGCTGAAGCAGTACGCACTGCAGCGCGTGTTCTCCGAGGACGTGGCCCGGATGCACTACGAAGGCGCGATCCACCTCCATGACCTCGGATTCATCGTAAGGCCATACTGCGGAGGGCACAGCCTGGAGTACGTGAAGAAGTTCGGGCTGAGGCTGCCTAACATAACGAGCACGTCGAGCCCGGCCAAGCACCCCGACGTCCTCATCGGCCACATGGTCAAGATGGCGTCTACGCTGCAGTCGTACTACGCCGGAGCTATAGGCTGGGAAGCGGTGAACGTCTTCTTCGCGCCGTTCCTGGTGGACCTGCCCTACGAGCGCATCAAGCAGCTCGCCCAGATGCTCATCTTCGAGTTCAACCAGCTGGCCGGCGCGCGCGGCAGCCAGGTGGTGTTCACGGACTTCAACCTCTACTGGAACGTGCCCCGGCACCTAACCGAAGCGCCGGCTATCGGGCCGGGCGGCGTCCCGACGGGAAAGACCTACAAAGAGTACGAGAAAGAGGCGCAGCTCTTCCTGAAGGCCCTCTTCGAGATCTACATGAAGGGTGACGCGATGGGCAAGACGTTCGTCTTCCCGAAGCCTCTGCTGCACATCAACGACGACTTCTTCAGGACCGAAGGCTGGCAGGAGTTCCTGGACCTCGCCTGCGAGGTCGCGAGCAAGCAGGGCATAACTTACTTCGTCTTCGACCGGGGCGACGAGGTGACGGTCTCCCAGTGCTGCAGGCTAAAGCTGAAGCTCGATGAGGTCGACCTGGCCGAGGCGCTTACGCCTGAGAAGATGCGGTTCAGCGCGCTGCAGAACATAACCATCAACCTTCCGAGGATAGCTTACAGGGCCGGCGGCAGCGACGAGATGCTGTTCAGCGAGCTGGAAAGGACGCTCGAGCTGGTCGCAAGAGCCCACCTCCAGAAGCAGAAGTTCATCACCAGCCTCATGGAGCTCGGGCAGGACGGGCCTGTCTCCCTGTTGTGCATGGAGCTCGACGGGGAGCCGTACCTGCGCATTGACCGGCTCACGTACCTCGCGGGCCTGCTGGGGCTGAACGAGATGGTGCAGTACCACAAGGGTTCGCAGCTCCACGAGACCCCGGAGGCCCTCCGCTTCGGGCTCAAGGTGGTAGCCCACATGTCGCTGGTGTGCGAGCGCCTCTCTCAGAAGTTCGGCATCAA
>Ga0209747_1001575_pt1 | contig 12062 bp, 6 predicted proteins | sample BarGraNGADG00311_FD_184498 | JGI IMG/M metagenome (GOLD analysis project Ga0209747, IMG submission 184498) | Arctic peat soil microbial communities from Barrow, Alaska - Barrow Graham LP Ref core NGADG0011-311 (SPAdes) (version 2) | ecosystem: Environmental > Terrestrial > Soil > Wetlands > Peat ... | reverse complement strand
GATAGCTTTGGATGCGTCAGCGAATCAGCATTTGATTATGTGTCTATTCATGTTAAAGCAGATTTTACTGTCGATCCCCAAAAGGGAGAAGCCCCCCTGAAAGTTACTTTCACTGATAAATCGATTAGAGGGTCTCAATATACCTGGGAATTTGGCGATGGGAAAGATAGTATCTCACATCTGGCTAGTCCTGCACCACATATTTATTATAAACCCGGAGAGTATTCAGCAAAACTAACTATTGTGAGCACCCTTGGATGTATTGATTCAATGAGGCTAGAAAACAAAATTATTGTAGATCCTTCTGAACTCAAAATACCCAATGTCTTTACTCCCGACGGGGATGGTCTTAATGATTACTTCGCTGTAGAATCAAAATCCCTGAGGTACATCAGTGTTGAAGTTTTCAGCCGCAGCGGGGTGAAGGTGTATGCATTTTTTGGGGAGGGAGAAGCCCTGAGAGAATGGAAAGGCTGGGATGGTAATGTAAATAATTCATCTGCTCAGGCAACACCCGGCGTATACTACTATGTTATACATGGTTACGGTTGGGATGATATTGACTACAATAGCAAGGATTACAGGGGGTTTGTATATCTCTACAGATAATTTGTAATTTTGTGTTTTGCGATATGATTTTATTATGGGCTACCAGAGTAAAACAAAAGATGAACTCATTAAGGAGCTGAAGAAGCTACATAAGGATTATGTTTCATTAAATGCTTCTTATGAAAAATACATAAGTGACAGAAAACTTTCTGAGAGTGAATTGCAGGAAAGTGAAGAGCGTTATCGTCTTCTTTTTGAGAACAGTGGTGAGGCAATTCTTTTAACTAATCCTGATGGTTCAGTATATTCTGTTAATCCGGAAGCCTGCAGGGTATTTGGTTGGAGTGAAGAAGAAATCTGCAAAATCGGAAGAGCCGGTACTGTTGATTCAGAAGATCCACGGCTGAAGCAGGCCTTGATAGAAAGAAACAAATCCGGTAAATTCAGAGGCGAGTTAACTCATTTGAAAAAAGATGGAACCAGATTTCCGGGTGAAATTACAAGCATTACCTTCAAAGACAGGTCGGGAAATGAAAGAACGAGCATAATAATCCGCGACAATTCAGAGCGAAAACTGGCAGATGAAAAAGTCAGAAATTCAGAAGCTGAATACCGAAGTCTCTTTGAAAATTCAATAATGGCTATATCTCAAGCCTATCCTGACGGTAAATTTTTCAGGATCAACAAAGCATATGCAACTATGTATGGTTATCCCGATACGGGTACAATGTTAAAAGAGTTATCTGGTAATGCACAGAACCTCTATTCAAATCCTGACGACAGGAAAAGAGTTCTCGCTGGTTTAGAAGAAAATGACACTATGAGTCCTTCTGAATTTGAATTAATCCGGCGCAACGGAGAAAAATTCTGGGCACTTGTCGGTGTAAAAAGAGTGAGGGATAATACCGGAAAACCACTTTATTTGCAGGCAGAACATATTGATATTACAAATCTGAAGAGGGTGGAGAATGAAAGGTATTTAGCCGCTCTTTATTCGCGGAACCTTCTGGAAGCCAGTCTTGATCCACTTGTAACAATCAGCAAAAACGGGAAAATTACCGATGTAAACAGATCTACTGAAGAAATAACAGGCATCAATCGCAATAAACTTATCGGCACTGATTTTGCCGACTATTTTACTGAACCTACCAAGGCAAGAAAAGGTTATAAAATAGTATTCTCAAAAGGCATTGTAAATGATTATCCGCTTACAATATTTCATATTAGTGGGCGCAAAATTGATGTTTTATATAATGCCACTCTTTATAAGAATGAAGAAGGTGAAGTTCTGGGTGTTTTTGCTGCCGCAAGAGACATAACTGAGAGGAAGAAAATTGAGGAAGAGCTTCGTACTTCAAAGGAATTACTTGAGAAGCTTAATGCTCACCTGAACGAAGTCAGAGAAGATGAACGCTCGAAGATAGCACTGAATCTGCATGACGACTTTGGACAGAGACTTACAGCGCTAAATCTTGATCTTGCCTGGCTTAAAAGCAGAATGGGGGTTCAGTCAACCGGGGTAAAGAAGAAACTTGAGGAGATGAGCCTGATGATAAACGAGTCAATCGACAGTATAAGGGAATTATCATCTTTTCTCAGACCTGCAATCTTATACGAGTTAGGACTTGTCCCGGCTTTCGAATGGCAGTTGAAAAAATTCGAAAATCAGTCAGGCATTAAATGCCATTTTAACTGCAAACCAAAAGAATTTCAAATTGAAGATGACATTTCATTAATTCTGTATAGAATTTTGCAGGAATCGTTGACAAATATTTTAAGGCATTCTGAAGCTTCAGAAGTTGTAATAGATTTAGGAACAACAAAAATGAATATTAAATTGACAATAAAAGATAACGGAAAAGGTATTGAAGAAGAAAAAATAAGTTCTCCGGAATCCATGGGGATAACCGGCATAATCGAAAGAATCAGATCTGTAAACGGAAAAATTTCTATAAAAGGCATTAAGGACAAAGGAACTGTTTTAGAAATATCAATTCCATTAACAAAAATAAAGGGATAATGATAAGCGTACTAATAACTGATGACCATCCTGTGGTAAGACGTGGACTAAGACAGATTCTTGAGGATGAGGATCGTATCGGCCTGATTCATGAAGCCGGTAACGGTAAGGAATTATTTGAAAGAATGAAGGAACAAAAATACGATGTTATTTTGCTCGATATTTCACTCCCGGGGAGAAGTGGTTTAGATATGATAAGCCAGATAAAAAAAACTCAGAAATCGGCTGCTGTCCTGATGCTCAGCATCCATTCCGAAGAGGTTTATGCCATAAAAGCTTTTAAGTATGGCGCTTCAGGCTATATTACCAAATCAAGCGCCCCGGAAGAATTAATTTCTGCAATTCGCAAAGTATCGTCCGGAGGAAGATATATCTCTGCTTCACTGGCTGAGAAGATGGCTGAAACTATGTTGTCAGAATCAGAAAAACCTCTCCAGCAATTACTCTCATCAAGGGAGCTTGAGGTTCTGGGCCTCTTTGCCTCAGGTAAATCTGTAACCCAGATTGCAACTGAGTTATCTCTTAGTCCGAAAACCATAAGTACTTATAGAGCAAGATTGCTCAACAAACTTAAACTTTCCACAACAGCTGAACTTATTCGCTATTCAATTTTAGAAGGGATCAATAACGTGAAATGACAACCTTCTGACCGCATGACTTGCATGACTGCAAGACCTTCTTGTAGTCCAATCCCTACAAGATTATCAGTATTTCACCTATAACAGAATTTCTATAGAGTAGCTACCTTACAAAATCCTGATTACGAAGATAATTGCTGTCATTTTGAGGTTAATTAGAGTATTTTAGTTATAAAATAAAAGTTTTGTCATATATATTTGAAGGTAAGTATTTGGTATTTAGCATTGTATAGAAATACTCTCATTACTGGTAAACATGCAAAAGATTGACCTAAATCCCGAATTCAGGAAAACTATGCCTTGGAGACTGATTGTTGTCTTCATCTTTTTCTCCATTGCTATCATTGTGGGTGGTAACTTCTTTTATAAATCGCAGAGAAACAGGATCTTCACCGAAAATCAGAACTCCCTTATAGCTATTTCAACATTAAAAATCGGACAGATTGAACAATGGCGAAAGGAGAGGCTTGGCAACGCCGCATCAATAAAAAATAACGGACCATTGATCAGTTCTATTAAACAATATTTTGATGGTGAAAATCAGCAGGAAAACAGAACAGAACTTCTAAAGTGGATGGAATCGGTTTATACCGGATATGATTATAGTGGAATATGTATCCTTGATACACTTTTAAATACAAGATTATCAATTTCACGGATCGATTCTGTAGGAACAGGGAATTTAAAGGGTGAGCTATCAATGTTTCTTGATAAGCAAATTATCGCTTTCAAAGATTTGCATAGAACTCAAAACAAAGGAAGCATACACATGGACCTTTTGATTCCTCTCATTGAACCTAATAAAGGTAATACCAGGCCATTCGGTATCTTAATCCTGAGAATTGATCCGCATAAAATATTATTTCCTCTTATTCAGTCCTGGCCTACCCCAAGCAAAAGTGCAGAAACACTTATTCTCAGGAAAGATGGCGATAGTGTCCTGTTTCTTAATGAATTACGGCATAAGCAAAATACTGTGTTAAATCTAAAGATGCCAATAACTAAAGTAAATCTCCTTGCTACTATGGCAGTTTTGGGAAAAAGCGGGGTTGTTGAAGGAATAGATTACAGAGATATACAAGTTGTGGGTTGCCTTACAAGTATTCCTGATTTCAATTGGTTTATGGTAGCAAAAATCGATAAAGATGAAATTGAGTCTCCTTTGGAGAAGTATATAACTATGACAATATTGGGAATAATTCTTCTCATATTGATAAACGCTTCAATATTTGGATTCTACATCTGGAATCAGCGCTTAAATACTTACCGTATGAAGATTAAGGATGAACTTGCAATCAGGGAATCGGAGGAGAAATTCAACATTGCTTTCCGCATGAGCCCGGTTTCAATTACAATTTCAACAATAAACGACAATAAATTCATTGATGTTAATAATACCTTCCTTAATGATTTGGAATACACCCGCGAAGAAGTTATCGGAAGAACTGCCAGGGAGTTGGATATTTGGGGGGATGAAAGCGAACGATTATGGGTAATAAATGAGTTGGCTGAAAAGCAAAAAATATTTGGCAAGGTAATAACTTATAAATCTAAAACAGGAAAAATTATTTATGGTCTTTCTTCTATGTCACTAGTTAAAGTGAATGGTCAGCCTTGTAACATATCAAGTGCAGTTAATATCACCGAAAGTAAGTTGGCTGAGAATGAAATCAGGCTGCAGAGCGAGATCATGAGTCACATGGGAGAAGCTGTGTATCTTGTAAGGCTGAGTGATGGAATAATTGTATTTGCGAATAAAGGTTTTGAGATGATGTTTGGTTATTTGCCGGGTGAAATGATAGGAAAGCATGTTTCAATAGTTAATGCACCTGCAGAAATGAGTCCTGAAGAGACAGCTACAGAAATCATAAAAACACTAAAGGAAAGAGGGGTATGGATAGGAGAAGTTCAGAATATCAAAAAGGATGGTACTCATTTTTGGACACATGCAAATGTCACTATTTTTGATCTTCCACAATTTGGTGAAGTGTTAATTTCTGTGCAAAAAGATATTACTGAACAGAAAAATGCAGAACTGCTGATAAAGAAACTAAATGAAGAGCTCGAGGAAAAAGTAATCCGGCGGACAGGCCAGCTTGAGGCTGCAAACAAAGAACTAGAGGCTTTCAGTTATTCTGTCTCTCACGACCTCCGGGCTCCTCTGCGTTCAGTTCATGGTTACACAAAAATTTTATTGGAAGAATATGAGAATAAACTGGATGATGAAGGGAAAAGAATTTGCAGAATAATTACATCAAGCGCTACCCAAATGGGAGGCCTTATTGACGACCTCCTCAGTTTTTCAAGAATTGGCAGAAGTAACTTGAACCCAACGACAATTGATATGAAAAAGCTGGTCAGACAGCTTTACGAAGGAATGACTTCACCGGATAAGAGGGAGAGGATCGTGATTACCATTGGTAAATTGCACAAATCATATGGGGATGCAGCACTGATTGGACAAGTATGGATTAACCTCTTATCCAATGCAATAAAGTACTCATCTAAGAAAGAGGTTTCAGAGATCTCTGTTGGCTCTGAAGTTAAAGGGGAGATGGTTATATATTTTGTTAAGGATAATGGTGTGGGTTTTGGTATGGAGTATGCACATAAGTTATTTGGCGTTTTTCAGCGACTTCACTCTGAGCGTGAATTCGAAGGGAATGGTGTAGGTCTGGCTATTGTTCAGAGGATTATTAACAAGCATGGAGGAAAGGTATGGGCTGAAGGAGAGGTTGGGAAGGGTGCGACGTTCTTTTTCTCACTACCAATACAGGATAAAATTGAAAAGACCCACGACTCACGACTCACGACAAACGGCAACTGATTTCCGTGCGTCGTGCGTCTTGTGTCGTGCGTCCTCAAATAGATCAATTAGCAGTTGACAAAATGAAAATATCAATAAAAAATTACATACCATGGAAGATTATAGCGCAGTTGAAATTCTAATCGTGGAAGATAATCCTCGCGATGCTGAGTTAACCCTAAGGGCCCTGAAAAAGAATAACCTTGCAAACAATATCTTAGTTGCAGAGGATGGAGCTGAAGCTCTGGATTTTTTCTTTTGCAGGGGAAAATACGAGAAGCGGAGTTTCACCAATCCTCCAAAAGTGGTTCTTCTCGATCTTAAACTTCCTAAAGTAAGCGGACTTGAGGTACTGAAAATTGTAAAAGGTGATAAACGAACTTCTCATATTCCTATTGTCGTTGTAACTTCATCACGACAGGAACCGGATATGAAGGAGGCTTATGAGCTGGGGGTGAACAGTTATGTGGTAAAGCCTGTCGATTTCGACCAGTTCATTAATGCCATGAGCAGTCTGGGTTTGTATTGGTTGCTGGTGAATGAACCCTTGAAATAAGATGAAAGACTCACTCAAAATCCTGTTTGTTGAAGATGTTCTCGCTGATGCAGAACTGAACTGGCGTGAGATCGAAAAAAGCGGAATTATCTTCGATAAGCTGCTTGTTGACACCAGGAAGGATTTTCTGGAAGGATTGAAATCTTTTAATCCGGATATTATTATTTCCGATTATTCACTTCCTCAGTTTGATGGTATGTCTGCCCTGTTGTTGCGAAACGAACTGGCTCCGTTAATTCCCTTTATTCTGGTAACAGGATCAATTAATGAAGAAGTTGCCGTTGAGTGTATGAGAGCAGGAGCTGATGATTATATTCTGAAAGAAAGACTTTCACGTCTCGGGCTGGCAGTGACGAATTCTATTAACAAAATTAAGTTACAGGAAGAGAAAAATGCTGCCGAACAATCACTGCGTGAAAGCGAGGAACGATATCGCCGGCTTGTTGAAGGATCGCCTTATGCAATTGCAGTTCACGCAAAAGGTAAATTTGTTTATGTAAATTCTGCAGCAGTAAAGCTAATAGGTGCAGGAAGCCCCCAGGATCTTGTAGGCACATCCGTTATTGATATTATACACCCCGACATCCGCGGTCTGGTAATAAACCGTTTAAGTAATTTGGAGGAAGGGAGAGAAGCACCCCTCACGGAAGAAAAGTTTGTGAAATTCGATGGATCCGTAATAGATGTAGAAGTTGTCGGGATTCCTTATGTTTATCAGGGAGAGGCTGCAGCACAGGTAGTTGTACATGATATTTCCAGTCGTAAACAAGCGGAGAATGAATTGAAAAACACACTCTCTTTAATGGAGGCAACTTTAGAATCAATTCATAACGGAATTCTTGTAGTAAGTAACGATGGATCCGTAATTAAAGCAAACGATAAATTTGCAGCTATGTGGCATATTCCCGATGAAGTACTGGCATCAGGGGACGACAAAGTATTGCTGAGTAGTATTCTTGATCAACTTTCAGACAAAGAAGAGTTTATTGCTAAAGTCAAAGAATTATATGAAAATCCAAACGCTGAGTCATTAGATTTTATATCATTTAAGGATGGTCATGTTTTAGAACGTGTATCAAAGCCTATGTACCTTGGAAACGAACCTAAAGGCAGAGTCTGGTCTTTTCTTGACATCACCGATCGTAAAAGAGCTGAAGAAACATTAATGGAAAGCGAGGCAAGATACCGGAGTATTTTTGAAAACGTACAGGACGTTTATTATGAGGCCTCTATGGATGGAACTATACTCGAGGTGAGTCCGTCTATTTATACCTTATCTGACGGTCAGTATCACAGGGAAGACCTTCTGGGAAAGTCTATTACTGAATTCTATTCCGATCCTCGAGAGCGTCAATTCTATTTGGGTAATTTGAAAAAGAAAGGCTTCATAAAAGATTTTGAAATCAAGGTTAAAAATCGTGACGGCTCAATAATACCATGCACAATATCTTTAAAGTTAAGTTTTGGTAAAGATGGAACTCCTGATAAAATTATTGGCAGCATACATGATATAACTGAAAGAAAAAGTGCTGAAGCAGAATTACGACAAAGTTATGAGTTCAACACATCACTTCTCAAAACAATTCCATTCGGTATGGACATTGTTGATGAAAAGGGAAACATTCTATTTCAAAGTGAAAATTTCAAAAGACTTTTCGGGGAATGTACCGATGGGGAGAAATGCTGGGATTTATATCGTGATGATAAAAAGCAATGTCCGGATTGTCCTTTGTTTAAGGGTATAACAGTTGGTGAAACAGAAGCATATGAGTCGCATGGCGTACTTGGGAACCGGATATTTGAGATCAACCATACAGGTATGATGTATCAGGGAAAAAAGGCCATACTCGAGATCTTTCAGGACATTACCGACAGAAAGCAATCTGAAGAGGAACTTATTTTTGCTAAAAACAAAGCTGAGGAAGGTGATAAATTAAAAACGGCATTTTTGCATAACATTTCACATGAGATAAGAACTCCGATGAATGCAATAGTTGGCTTTGCTGCCCTTCTCGGAGAGCCTGATCTGGAGGCACAAACCCGACAGGATTATACTGAAGTGATAGTTCAGAGTAGTAATCATCTGCTTGAAATTATTACCGATATTGTAGATATTTCAAATATCGAAGCTAATCTTGTCAAAATTATAAAAAATGAAATTAATGTCAATTCAACTCTTAAATCGTTATACAATCAGTTTACACCGAAAGCTAAAGAGAAGAAAATAAAACTGATTTTCGAAACTTCCTTAGCCGATTCCGATTCACTAATTCTTACAGATAGCACCAAATTGAATCAAATACTTATAAACCTGATAAGTAACGCCCTGAAATTCACCACAGAAGGAAGTATAAAAATTTGTTATATGGTGAGAGATAATTTTCTGGAATTTTGTGTTTCCGATACAGGGATAGGCATCGCTGAGGAATATCACAGCAAAATATTTGAACGATTTTACCAGGTACTACACACATTTTCAAAGTTATATGAAGGAACAGGACTTGGTCTTGCTATATCGAAAGCTAATGTGGAACTGATGGGAGGGAAAATATGGCTCTCTTCGGAACCCGGAGTAGGGACTACCTTCTACTTTACAATTCCGTATGAAAAACGAATTATAGAAAGCATAGCCGGTAGCAAAGAGAATATTCTGAAATATCCTGCTTTCACTGAAAAAAAGAAAATTCTTGTTGCAGAGGATGTTGAAAGTAATTTCAAGCTGATAAGTTATTTCCTTTCAGGTGCAAATACGGAAATAATCAGAGCAGTTAATGGAAAGGAAGCTGTTGAAATATGCCTTGCTGATAAAACTATAGACCTGGTTTTGATGGACATTAAAATGCCTGTCATGGATGGCTACACTGCTATTAAGCTGATTCGGCAAACAAATAGTGTAATTCCTATAATTGCCCAGACAGCTTATTTTGACGATAAGGAACCGGCTCTTGAAGCAGGAGCATCGGGTTTCATCTCAAAACCATTTGATAAAAAAGGGCTTTTAAAAATAATACATAAGTTTATATAAGGATTAATACTACCTGCCCGGAACCATTTAGATAGAAATTATTCTTCTTCTTGCTTCAACCTTCCACTTGCCTGTGCATATATGATCGGTGATTACTGAAACATTATCATATCGATCTACAGTCGGACAAATGTGCCATGGAATACCATATAAATTATCCCCAACCCTGTACTTTCCTGCATCCGGAGTACTGATCACCATATGTTCTTCATTATGACTTATTATGGTATACTCCTCCATTCCGAAGATTTTAATTCTTGGCTGTGGCATCTCTGAAGCAATGGCCTTATGACCCAGGTCGAGACAAATTAAATCTTTGCCAGGCTTACTGACTATTCTTGTAAGTAGCACTGCTGCGTTCAGGAATTCCATGTCAATGAAAGAGCTTTTTGATTTGTAATCCCATAACAGAAGTGTTCCCGGACTACATTCAACATCTTTACGGATTGCGTGTATTGGAAAGGAGGGGGTACCTCCTGCAACAATTCTGATTTTAGGTATACCAGCCTTTTCGAGATTATCAGTAAAGTTTATTACCAGGTTATAGGCATCATTACACTCTTTTTCCCGCTTAATGAAATCCGGTTCGTGAATATGACCATCATAAACATGTAACCCCCCTGCTTTCAGCATCGGTAATCTTAAAATTAATTTGTAGAGATCTGCTGCTTTTTCTCCGGGAGATATACCTGTTCGATTCATACCATTATTAATATCGAGCCACACAGTTGTTTCAATACTTGTTTTAATGGCCATGTCTGAAATGAGTTTTATCACCTCTTCATTATCAGTAATACATGATATGTTAGCCCGGGGAAACGATTGCTGTAATTTAAAAAACCTTTCCAGATTAGGCCCCACTGGTTGCATTGCCAGTAAAATGTCATTTGCCCCACACTTGGCAACCATTTCAACTTCAGCTATTGTAGCACACTTGAACTTAGTAATACCAAGTTTCATCTGCAGCATAACTACCTCCGGCATTTTATGGGTTTTGACATGAGGCCTTAACCTGTAAGCACCTCCGGTCATCGCAATCATTTTCTCGATATTCCGTTCGATACGGTCTGGATATATGAGCAGCGAAGGGGAAAATACTTCCTTAACGTTTTCAACTTCATACCATCTATTGTTTGAAAATGCAGGTTTTTCCATATTCCATTTTAAAAATTCAATCTGAAAATATCCTAACATCATAACGCCCTCGCTCCCTTGCACCGTTGCAGCGTTGCGCCATTGTGCCATTGTGCCGTTGTGCCGTTGTGCCGTTGTGCCGTATAACAGCCAGCAAGTTATAAAAAATTATCACTTATTATTGACCATCAATACCCGATTAAGTTCCTGACCTTCCTTTCTTGAGGTCATTCATTTAAAATGCATATTATCAGTCCATTAACTGGAAGCACCTAAAAAGAGATAGGCATGCCTCATTAAAAATGGGGTATAAAGTATAAAAACATATAAAATACTACTTTATACCCCTATTAAAAAGGGGTATAAAGTATGAAAATACATAAAATAATAAGAATACCCCTAATTTAAATAGGGTCTAAATAGAAAATGTGTATATTTGTATCGAAATATTTATTATTAACACAAATTTCAATTATTATGAAAAACAAGAAATTAATGTTCGAGAAATTTTCTTCACCGGTAAGACTTTTATCGGTATCAGGAGAAAGAAAAGAGATTTTTAGTAACGGATCTTTTTTTGCTGAAGCAAAAACAAGGTTCCTGGCAATTACTTTATTAATGATTATGATTATCAACCAATCTATATACTCAACACCATCAACACAGCTCTGGATACCTTCAACTGATTTCCAGGCATGGAAAACATTTCATCTTGGAATCGATAATTATATAAGGACTGCAAAAATAAATGGTATCCGGGGAGCAGGAATATATGATCTTGGGTTAACAACAGGATTGTTGCCATTCAAGAAACTTCAGGGTGAAATTGGGGTAGACTATTTAACTATGGGTGATAATGTTTATGATGATCATCCATTTTATTTCAATGCAAAAATCGGAATGCCGGAAAGTGCAATGTTTAAAAATTCACCGGCTATAGCTATAGGAGGATATAATTTTGGTTTGAAAAAAAATCTTACCGATTACAATATTATTTATGGAGTGATCGCAAAGACAATTCCTTTTGTAGGCAGGCTTTCAATAGGTTATTATACAGGGAACGAAAAAGTTCTCGTAGATGAGAATTTAAATAAAGCTGAAAAAGGAGTTCTGGCTTCATGGGACAGGACCATGTCTGAAATATCCGATAAACTTTGGGTTTCTGTAGATTATCAGGGAGGTAAAAATTATCTGGGAGCGTTAAATATAGGTGCATCCTGGGCTTTCTCAAAAAATGTATCTGTAATTTTTGCGTACGATATTTATAATAACAAAAACGCTTATTACAATATGAACAACCAGAATGCCAACAGTTTTACAACGCAGCTGGATAT
>Ga0209747_1001572_pt1 | contig 12068 bp, 8 predicted proteins | sample BarGraNGADG00311_FD_184498 | JGI IMG/M metagenome (GOLD analysis project Ga0209747, IMG submission 184498) | Arctic peat soil microbial communities from Barrow, Alaska - Barrow Graham LP Ref core NGADG0011-311 (SPAdes) (version 2) | ecosystem: Environmental > Terrestrial > Soil > Wetlands > Peat ... | reverse complement strand
CCACCGGTGTCTACGAGAACGTCGACCTCACCCAGCAGACTACGCCGGCGACGAGCCCGGAGCAGACAACCCAGCCGTCGGCACAGCCGGCCATCCAGCTTGCGGGTGACGTCGCCGAGACCAACGCGACGCTAAACTGGACCGTGTCCGCCAACGGCGCGTTCCGCGAGTTCATCCTGTTGAAGTCGGAAGGCTCGGAGCCTGAGTATCCTGCCGACGAGGTGGCGAGCTACTCGGATACCTCGATTTCCTCGGCGTCGGACAACAGCATGACCGCAGGCCATACTTACCAGTACAGGATCGCCGCCAAGCTCACCAGCTCGGGCGACATCGTTTTCAGCAACACCGTCGTGCTGAACGCGGCTGTTCCCCAGAAGCAGCCGGACAAGGCATCCGTATCGATCTCCGCCACCCCGGCGGCGGACGGGATCGGCGTCGAGTGGAGCGTGTCCGGCGCAAAGACCTACAGCGGGTTCGAGTTCGAGCGGGTGGTGGAGAAAGCCCCCGCCGGCTCGCCCACGCCGGAGGGCACCACCACCAACAGGCGCATCGAGTCGGGGGACGTGTTCTACTCGTACTTCGACAGCTCCGTCCTGCCCGGCCATACCTACAGCTACCGGGTGGGGCTGATAGTGAACGGCACGGTGATGGTGTACTCGGACTGGACCCAGGCCGAGTTCGTCAGGAAGTGAGGCGCGCTGATACGGAGCACTAGGGTGAGCTGACCAGCCACTGACCGTCTTTAAGAACCATCTGCACTGTGGTAGGCAGCTTGTACGGCTGGGTGATATCGAGCGCCGATACCAATTCCTTGGTGCCCTTCTCGTTGTTGATCTCGACCTCGATCTTGGAGATCTCGACCGTCGCGTCCGCCTTCGTTACCCTGGTGGTCTTGGCGTCGAAGCCGCTGAGGGACATGATCCCGTATTTCTCGTAGCCCTTGAGCAGCGTCCTCATTTCGCCGCCGAAGTTGCTGCCCGGCACGGTCAACCTGGAAAGCTGGTTGTCGTCGCCTCCGATAACGGCTGTGACGTAGCTCTTCAGCGCTTCGGGAGGACCACTCTTGTCAAGGCCGGGCTTCTTGAAGACTCCGAAATAGAGGGCCAGGGTGATCCCGGTCAACAGGATGATGATTCCCGCGGTCATAACGGTGATGTTCCACCAGCGGCTGTACCTCCATCCCTGGCGCAGCGACCGCCATTGCTTGTCGGTCGGGGGCGCCGTCTCGGTGACGTTGAGGCCGAACGGGTCGTCGGCGGTCTGCTCTCCCGCGCCGGCCACCGTGCCTGCGCCTTCCGCGAACTGGTAGCCGCTGGTCAGAGAGTGGTCGAGCTGGACCTGCTGGGGAGCGACCTCGGCCCCGGGCAGCACGGTCTGGTCGGCTATGACCGATGCCGAGATAGGCCCGGCTGGGCCCGGAGCGGTGGGAGCCTGCGAGTAGAATTCACCGGCCGCCTCGCTGCTGCCCTCCATCGTGATCGATTCTTCCGCCAGGGCGATGAAGTCCTCCTCCACCTTGGCGAGCGGAGGATCGATCGGCGCCTGTTCGATCGGCGCCTGTCGGATAGGCGGGGCTTGTTGCATTGGGGGCGTTGGCGCGGGCTGACCGGGAATCGGCTGCGCGGGAGCTTGCTGCTGCCGGTCGGCGGGCTTGCTCACAGGGCTGCCGCAGCGCGGGCAGGCGAGCGCTCCCTCAGAAATCTCTTCCCCGCAGAACTCACATTTCATATACGTCGGACCTCCATACGGCTTCGTCCAGAATTATAGCAGTACGCGGGCGGGAATCAGCCTCACCAGAAGGGCAGACGAGCCAGCCCGTCCGGGGGGTTCCACCCCTCTGGTGTCGCGTCCGGCCGGCCGTCGTCGCGCCTTCTAACGGGGGACGCAGAAATACTCGGACTGCTCCGCTACCACCGGCCTGTCCGAGTGGATCTCGACAGCGCTACCCACCCACTGCAGGCCTGGGATGTCATCTGCATGTACGGTGAACCTGCTCTTCGGCCCGACCAGGAAAGTCGCGCCGACGTCGGCCCCGTTCTCCAGGTGGAACAGGTAAGTCACGCTCGCCGGGTCGGCCCCGGGGTTCATCACCAGCACGTACTCGTCGAACGTCCCGCCAGTATATCCTTCGGCAAAATACCAGTCTTTCGAGAGGGCGCTGATGCCGCAGGAGGTGTCGCCGCCGCGCCTGGAGTCCCTGGTGGAGTACATGGCTCTCTCCACCACGATGTCCGTATCTGACGTCACCACGGCCCCGGTGTCGGCGCTCTCCATGCCCGGGATGGAGTCGACCGCTATGGTGCCCCTGGAGTTGGGCGCCACCTGGCAGGCGTACGGCCTGGGCCCGGTGGACGTGTCGAACTCGACGTTGACCGTCGCGACGTTGGGGGTCGGGTTGAGCATCAGGATGTACTCCTCGAAGTAGTTGCCGGTGCTGCCCTCCGCCAGGTACCAGGTCTTGCCCGGCGCCGTGATGCCCATGGAGCTGTCGCCGCCGTTGACGCCGTAGGAGAACCCGGTCCAGTCGAAGTAGGTGTTGCGCTGGGCGACCAGTGGCTGGCTGGAGTCGACCTTGATGGAGACTGCCTTCCCGTTCAGCCCGGGCAGCGCGTTTATGAGCGTGGTGCCCCGGCTGCGCGGAGGCATGGTGAACTCGTGGTGATAGGGCTCTCCGCCCTCGACGAAGTAGGTAACGTGGCAGTTCGTCTGCTTGTCTGACGGGTTGAACAGCAGCAGGTACGCGCTGAACCTCGCGCCGGTGTACCCTTCGGCGAAGTACCAGGTCTTGGCGGGCTCGGTCGCGCCGGTGACGCAGGTGCCGCCCCTCCTGCCGCCCATGTCGAAGTACTCGGACAGCTGAGCCACCATCGGGCCGTCGGCGTCGATCGAGGTCGCGTGCCCGAACTGCGCGGGCAGCCCGCTGACGTTGTGCACGGCGATGGTCTGGCGCGCGCCCGGCGGCAGCAGGTAGTTCTCGGTCACCTCAGAGTGCCCCTCGGGGTAATAGGTGGTCCTGGCATTCACCGGGTCCTTGCCCGGGTTGAACAGCATCAGGTACTCCAGGAAGTTGGCGTCGAAATAACCCTCGGCGAAGTACCACTTCTTGGACGGGGCCGTCACGCCGTTGGAGGTGGACGAGCCCGCCAGGGGCAGCCCGCCGTAGTGGTTGGGTATCACCGTGAACGGCGTACCGTCGGGCGCCCAGCCGTACGGCCAGTAAGCCTCGAGCGGATGGAGCCTGATGCAGCCATGCGACCTGGGGGCCACGCCCAGGTTCTCCTCGAAGGCGCCCAGGTAGCTGGGCCAGGCGTGCATGCCGTAGTTGGGGCGCCAGTCCATCCAGAAGTTGCAGCCGCTCACCGTGCCGCGGTGGGCCATTATGCGGTAGGCGCCGGTGGGGGTGCCCGACGCGCCGGTGCTGCAGCGAAGGACGTTGACGATCACGTCGTTCTCCAGGAAATAGGCCCGCTGGTCGGCCAGCGATACTATGATGCTCTTGCCCGGCCCGGAGCCCCTCCGTCCGATTCCCATCTTGGCGGTCACGGGGGAGCTCATGGGCCCCTCCACCCAGTTGCCGTCGACCGCCGACACGCGATAGTAGTAGCTGCAGCCGGGGCTGGCGGTGTCGTCGAGGAAGAACGGGAAGTCCTTCATGGTAGCCTCGGATATGCCTCCCACGTTCTCGTAGGCGCCGTCCAGGCGTCCAGAGCGGTAGACCTTGTACCCGGCGCAGTCCTCGCGGCCGTTCCAGGAGAGGGTTAGTCTTAGGCCCTGGTCCCCCTGGCGCTGGACGACTTGAAGGCCCACCGGTGGCTGCGGCCCCGACGCGGCGCGCGCGGGAGAGGCGAGAGCCATGAACGAAGCCATGAGAAAACCCGCGGCCATGAGAGCCACGAGTGTTTGCGGAAGCCCGGTGCCGGAGTCCGGACGGGGGCGGATCGGCGAGTTCAAACGGTGCTGCATCATCCCAACTCCAGTCCTACCTGTTACCCCGATACGTCTGAGCACATATAATATCAAAACGACTACTGTTGATGGCGAAAGGGGCTGAGGATGGAATTCGACGTCGTCCCCATAATCACTCTCGGTGGGAACGCATATATTCTCAAGGGAAAACACATCGCCCTGGTGGACACGCTCCACCCCAGGGCCTTCAAGAAGATAGTGAAGGGGCTCTCCGCCGAGGGACTCTCCCTGGGGGACGTCGAGTACGTGCTGATCACGCACAACCACTTCGACCACGCGGGCAACGTTGCGGAGATCAAAGAGCTATCGGGGGCTACCGTCATCGCGGGAGCCGAGGACGCCGGCGTGATCGAGGGCACGGAGATGATCCCGCCCATCCAGAAGCACAACCGCCTGGGCAAGGCCATGAGCACCATGCCCGATTCCTGGGTGAAGTCCTACCAGAAGTTCGACAAGACGACCATAGACCGCAAGGTCGAAGGCGGGGACGTCATCGAGGAGCTGGGGCTGGAGGTGCTGGGCCTGCCGGGCCACACGCTCGGTGGGGTCGGCTTCTGGGACAAGGAGCGCCGCAGGGCTTTCATCGGCGACATGGTCTCGAACTACTTCTCGAGGGCCGGCATGCCCGCGCTGGTGGCCAGCGACAGCCTGGATGACATCTATCGCTCACAGGAGCTGCTCGCGGGCCTCGACCTTCAGACGGCCTATCCCGGCCACGGGAAGATAATCGAGCCCGACGCGTCCAAGATCATCGGGCTCTTCGTGGAGAAAAAGGCCGCGAGCTCACCGTAGCGCCGGCGTCCCGCCAGCATTGCTCATAGCGCCAAAACGCAAAAAGGGGCCTGTCCCCTTCTTACGTTTTTCGATTACACGCCAATATTTTTTCCTACTGGTCAGTTGTCCTCTTAGATTTTCTTTATTAAGGAATGTACTGACGGGGGCAGGGTGAGCGTTTTGCGCAGCCTCCGCAGCGGCGCGAAGGTTTCCGGGAGAGATGGGTAACGCGAGGACCAGCAAGCAAAAGGCTCACCCTTCCCCCTCCCATTCACGCCAACTGATAGAACGCCTACGATTATGAAGGCCCAGGTCCAACCTCAGTCTTTGACCTCGCGGGCCTTCTCCAGGGCCTGAAGCACCTCTGAGTCCTTCATGTCGTGGAAGTCGCGGTAGAAGCTCGCCACCGCGAACGAGAACGTGCGCACGGTGTGCAGCACCTGCAGGTGGTCGACTATCCGGCGAACCCTCTCCGCCGTGTCCGCCGGGCTCACCGGCACCGCCACGTGGATGTAGGCGGCGCCCTGCTTCTTCGCCATCTCGATCGAAGCGATCATGGTGTACCCGGTGGCTAGTCCGTCGTCCACCAGCAGGACGTTCCTGTCCTTCATCGGCGCCTGCTCGCGGCCGCCCCGGTACACCTTCTCCCGCCGGTGGACCTCGGCCAGCACGTCGGCGGCGATCCTGTCGATCTCGTCGGGACGCAGCCCGGTCGAGCGCACAACCTCGTCGTTGAGGACCCTGGTCCCGTCGGGGACAATGGCGCCGAAGCCCATCTCGGCGCTCCAGGGTATGGGTAGCTTGCGCGCGGTGATGACGTCGAGGGGAGCGTTGAGGTGGACCGCCAGCGGATAGCCGACCGGCACCCCGCCGCGCGCGATCCCGAAGACCACGACGTCTTCCGTCGGGCCGCTGTAGCTCTTGGCCAGTTGGCGCCCCGCGTCGATGCGGTCGTCGAATAAGATCCTGTCCATCTGCCCGCAAGTCTCGGGGTCGGACCCCGGACTCTGCGTCTCACCCCCGGCTAGCCGGCCTCAGGAGGCGGTGGCGTACCGCCTCGACAGTGCGACGGTCTCTTTATACGCCTCGACCTGGCGTTTTCCTTCCTCCGCGCTCCAGCCGAGCACGCCGCCCATTATGCGCGCGACCTCGTCGGCTACCCCCAGCCCCTGGTCGGCGGAGGTGTAGTAGATCTCGGTGCGCCGCACCAGGAAGTCATCCACGCTGCGCGCCATCTCGCTCTCCGCCGCGAAGCGGACCTGCGCCTTGATGTGGGGGATGACCGGGTCCAGGCGCTCGCCCAGAGAGGGGTCAGCGTCCACCAGCGCCAGCACTTCCAGCGCCTCGGTGCCCTGCTTGAAGAGCCCTACCAGGATGTCGTCGTCGTACTTCAGCTTGCCGGCCAGCGCCCTGACCCGGGCCTCGGTGTCCGGCAGCTCGGGGACGTGCAGTATCGGCCGGTTCTTGGTCTGGCACGGGCGCTTGGCCTTCACGTGGAACTGCTTGAGAAGCTTCATAGCCACCATGTCCACCATCTCCTCGGCCATCGAGCGGGCAGTGGTGAGCTTGCCGCCGGCGATGGTGAGCAGGCCCGAGCGGCCCTGGTAGATGCGGTGTTCGCGGGAGACCTTGCTGGCAGCGACGTCCTCCCCACCCTCCTGCATGGCGAGCGGCCTCAGCCCCGAGTAGGTGCTGACGATGTCGCTCAGGTCCAGGTTGATCCGGGGCAGGATGTGGTTGGCCGCCTCCAGGATATACTCCACGTCCTCGCGCGTCGCGAACGGGTTGTCCAGGTCCTCGTGGTAGTAGGTATCGGTGGTGCCGATGAGGGAGAAGTGCCCCCTGGGGATGACGAACATCAGGCGGTCGTCGGTGGGGCTCACGATCGGCAGCGCGTTCTTGGTGCGGGCGCGCCCGCGGGGCACCATGATGTGGGAGCCCTTGGTCAGCTGGAGCTTCTGGGGCGCGTCCGGCTCGTCCAGCTCGCAGACCGCGTCACCCCAGGCGCCCGCGGCGTTGACCACGACGCGCGACTCGATATCGAACTCCTCGCCTGAAAGGACGTCGCGAACGTGCGCTCCGGCCAGCCGGTCCCCGTCGCGCAGGACGCTCACGACCTCTATGTAGTTGGCGCAGTCCGCGCCGTCGTGTATCGCGGTGAGGGCGAACGCCAGGGTCAGCCTGGCGTCGTCGGTCGAGCAGTCGTAGAAGACCCCGGCGGCCTTGATCCGGTCGCTGTCCAGCCCGTCCTCCAGCTCCATGGCCCTGTCGTGCATGTACATCCTGTGGTTCTGGACGTTGCGGAACAGCGCCAGCATGTCGTAGAGGAGGAGCCCGGACTCGATCATGAAGATGCCGTTCTTGTCTCCCTTGTATATGGGGAAGGTGAACGGCTGCGGGTATACCAGGTGCGGCGCGTTCAACAGCAACTGGCGCCGCTCGCGGCAGGCCTCGAAGACGAGCTTGAAGTCGAACATCTCCAGGTAGCGGATGCCGCCGTGTATCATCTTGGACGAGCGGCTGCTGGTGCCGAACGCCCAGTCGTTCTTGTCCACGCAGGCGCAGGTGAACCCGCGCAGGGCGGCGTCACGCGCTATGCAGGCGCCGGTGACTCCTCCGCCTATCACCAGCACGTCATAGCCTTTGGTCTTCATCTCTTTGATCGTCTCTTCGCGAGATCTACTCATATGGGCAAGCACCTCCAGGTCGGTGAGTGGCGCCTAAATGATATCAGAATGCGCCCGCCGTCTACGCTGAACCCGGGCACCCCGCGCAGTCGTATGAAAGAATAAGCGGACATTACCGGCCGGTTGCAGATAGGGATAAAGATGCCTGAAGTGAGGCTCTCCCGCGAAGGGAGAGAGGATGCGCGCCTGGTGAAGGAGTGCAGGGCGGGCGAGGAGCGCGCCTTCGAGGCGCTGGTGCGCAAGTACCAGCACCAGGTGTACAACGTCGTCTACCGCATGGTGGGCGACCGGGAGGAAGCCTTGGACATCGCGCAGGAGACGTTCATCAAGACGTTTCAGGGGTTGGACGCGTTCGATCTCAAGATGCCGTTTCGAGCCTGGCTGCTGCGGATCGGTACCAACTCGGCCATCGATCTGCTGAGGCGCAGGGGGAGGGCGCGCGACGTCCGGGTCGACCCGGCGATGGTCGGTCAGCCGGCCCCGGGTGTGGGTTTCGGCGACGGTGAGTTCGACCCGCCCGCGCCGGCCAGTGAGATCCCGGAGAACGTGAGCCTGGCCAACGAGACCGCCGACGCGGTGAGGGAGGCGCTCGAGATCCTGCCCGGCAATTACAAGGCCGTGGTGGTGCTCCACCACATGGAGGGGCTGAGCTACTCGGAGATCGGCAAGGTCATGGGCGTGCCCGGGAACACGGCCAAGACCTGGGGCAGGCGCGCCCGCGGCCTGCTGTTCGACGCTCTGGAAGGAGTGATGTGACGTGAGTGAACAGACAGACGACACCGGCTCGGTGTGCGAGAGCGCCGGTCGTGCGATAGAGGAGATGGGGGACGGACCGATGGGCAGGGTCCGCTGGATGCTCCTGCGCAGGCACGTGAAGGACTGCCCGGACTGCGGCACCCGCCTGTACAGGATGAGCGCGGTGGTGGACGCGCTGTCCGAGATGCAGCGCGCGCAGGCGCCGGAGGAGTTCGCCTCCCTGGTGATGGCGCGCCTGGTGGAGGCGCTGGCCGGCAGGCCCGCCGGCACGATGGAGCGCGGCAGGGATAACCGCAACCTGTTCCTGGTCGCCGGCGCGGCGGGCCTGGGCCTTGCGATAGGCCTGACCCTCGCGGTCGTAAGGCACCTGCTGGGCAGGCACGGCTCCGAGGAGCTGGCGATGGCCGGTCACGCCTGAGACCGCGCCACTCTTGAGAGGAACCGAATTGAGCGTCGAAAGCCGCGGCAGCGATATCGATGAGAGCGAGGCTACCCTGGCGGTAGTGGGCGCGGGGGCCTGGGGAACGGCCCTTGCCGCGCTCGAGGCTCCGGGCTTCAGGAGGGTGAACCTCCACACTCTGGAGGCCTCGGCCGTCGAGGAGATCAACAGGTTTCACAGCAATACTGCCTACCTGCCCGACCTGATACTGCCGTCGAACGTGATCGCCACGGGCCGGCTGGAGGAGGTCGTCGAGAGCGCCTCCACAGTGATCATCGCGGTGCCGTCGGGAGCCATCAGGGAAGTGGCCCGCGTGGTGCTCCCGTCCTGTGGCAGGAGGGCGAGGGTGGTGCTGGCGACCAAGGGGATGGAGACGGGGACGGCCATGCTGAGCCTGGAGGTCTGGCGCGAGGAGGCCGCTGCGGCCAGGCGGCGGCGCGACGCCCTGGTACTGTCGGGCCCGAACCTGGCGGTCGAGATATCGCGCGGGATGCCCGCGGTGTCCAGCCTCGCGGGCACCGACGCCTCCGAGGTCAGGCGGGCGGCGCGGGCCCTTTCCACCGGCCTGCTGACGCTGGTCCCGTTCGGCGATCCCCTGGGCGCGCAGGCCTTCGGCGCCATGAAGAACGTGTACGCCATAGGCTGCGGCATGTCCGCGGCGCTGGGCTGGGGAGACAACGCCAACGCCGCCATCCTATGGCGCGGCCTCGACGAGGCCGGGCGCTTCGCCCGAGCCATCGGTGGGACTTCCGCTGTCGTCGGCACCCCGGCCGGCGCCGGGGATTTCGTGGCCACCTGCACGTCGCCGCTCAGCCGCAACCACGACCTCGGCAGGGTGGTGGCGGGCTCCCGCGGCGGCTCGGCTGTGAACGGTGTGAGGGAGGGAGCCTCCACCGCGCTGGAGGCGCGCAGGAGGTGCCGCGCGCTGGGGCTGAAGCTTCCCCTTCTCGAGGCCGTCTGCTCCGTCCTGCTGGGAGAGCAAAGGCCCCCGGCGGTGCTCGAGGCGGCGTGCGGGACTGGTGAGGTGGATGGGCGCGAGTGCGACGCCCAGACGGTATGCGCCGGCGGCCCCGCGGGAGTCCCCGCGACCACGATCAAAAGGAGCTGGCAGGTTGCAGGCAGCGACTGACGTACGCGAACGGATGGATGAAAAGGCCGGCGACTCGGATTTCAACGCCACGGCGTTGTTCGTCGGCGCCTCCTTCGGCTGGAAGCCGGGGGCCGCTTCCAGGGTCCTCATCAGGGCACTGGCGCGCCTGATGCGCCCGCTGGAGGAGGGCTCCTACGAGGGCAGGCCCATCACCGGAGGGCCTCACCGGGCGGACTGGGTCAAGGCGTCGCCCCTGACGGTGTTCGTGCTCCCCCGCGCCGGCTACCTTTCGAGGCTGGTGCTCGCGGGCAGGCTCGGGCACGCGGGGCCGATGAATGTCGCTGAAGCCTCACCCCCTGGCCAGGGATCGCCCGGGTCGGACCCCCTGGAGGAGCTCATCGAGATCCAGCGGCGCAGCCGGGTCTCGCTGAGGCTGGTGCCGGTGGCAAGGACGTCGCACCAGCTCTCGCCGGAGGTGGCCGCTCCCTCGGTGGCGCTGCGCGCCCGGCGCGCCGCCCCCCAGAACATCGTCAGGCGAGCCGCCTCGGTGGTGCGGACCGTCCGCACCGGCAGGGTGAAGAACTGCGGTCCCCTGGTGCTTCGCTCCTGGCTGCTCGGACGCGAAGGGATTTCGGTGGAGGAGCTGGCTGGCGCGCTGCGCATCGAGTTGATGGGAAACATCGCCTCGCAGAGGAGGGCCTGCTCAGGGCCGGCGGTGATGCCCGCTCGTGAGGTCAAGAGGCGCGTGCTGGCGGACCCCGTGCTGGCCGCTTACCTGCAGGACCACGCGCTGGAGGTGGGCTCGTCGCGCGAAGAGTTGCTCGTCCAGGCCGCCGCCTTCATCGACGAGATAGCCTCGGATTACAGGGTCGGCGTGGTGCGCTGGTTCGCCCGCGCGGTGGACTTCCTGTTCGACCGGTTCCTCACCGACCTGGAGGTCGACCGGGCGGGCATCCGCTTCCTGGCGGAGTGCGACAGCCGCTCGCGCCTGGTGCTGGTGTGCTCCCACAAGAGCTACGTCGACCCGCTGCTGATCGGCTACACGTTCTTCCGCTCGGGTATGGTGCCCCCCCAGCAGGCGGCGGGCAAGAACCTGGACTTCTGGCCCGTCGGTTGGCTTCTGCGGCACTCGGGCGCCTTCTACCTGCGCAGGACCTTCGCGGGCGAGACCATCTACCGCGAGGTGTTCTCGGCTTACGTGAGGTACCTGCTGGCCGAGAACCACATCATGGTGGTCTACATCGAGGGAACGCGCTCGCGCGACGGCAAGCTGGCGCTTCCCAGGACGGGCTTCCTGAAGATACTGGAAGAGTCGCTCGCTATGGGCGTCTGCCAGGAGATAACCCTGGTGCCGGTCTACCTGGGCTACGACCGGGTGCCCGAGGAGAGCGCGCACGTCCGCGAGATGGCCGGGGGCCGCAAGGTCTCCGAGAGCGTCAAGGGTTTCTCCCGGATATACCGCTCGATAAACACGCGCCTGGGAAGGGCCTACGTGAAGTTCGCGGCGCCGATGAGCATGAAGCAACTCCTGGCGGAGGGTGGACTGGAGGGCGTGGCGTGTGCGGCCTGCCAGGGCATAAACTCGGTGACGCCGATCACGGCGCGGTCGGTCGCGTCGTGCGCGCTTTTGTCCACCGGTGAGTCCACCGTGCGCCGTGAGGATGTCGAGCGAGCCGCGCACCTGCTGCTGGAGCACGCGCGCTCGAGGGATCTTCCAGTGGCGGTCGACTGCGACGAGGAGGGGGTGGTGGCCGCCATCGAATGGCTGTGCAGGGAGGGCCACGCCTCCAGGGACGCCGCTGACGGCCTCGTGAGGGTCGAAGGCGAGGGCCGTCGCTTCCTGGAGTACAACAAGAACATCTGCATCCATCACTTCCTCGACACCGCGATCGCCGCGGTCGAGCGCCGGGGGCAGTCGGACGACGCCGCCGCGGACGGGACCGGCTCGGGGGTGGTGGCGTTTCTTCGCGGCCTCTTTGACTTCGAGTTCACATCCGGCCCGGCGGCCGTCCCCGGCGTGACGGAGCCCCCGGAGGACGCGGATGTCTTCGCCTCGCTGATGGACTCGTACCTGGAGTGCTACCGGGTGGCGGCCCGCGCGGCGGGCTCGGTCCCCGCGGGCGGGATCTCGCGCGAGGACCTCCTCGAGCGCTGCATGGGCGAAGGTGAGCGGATGCTCCGCGGCGCGGTCATCAAGCGCCCCGAGTCCGTGTCCAGGACCTCTTCGCTGAACGCGATCAGGCATTTCGCGTCCTGCGGGATGCTGGAGCAGCACCGGGCCAGGGTCCAGGGAAAGGCGGACGCGGTCTCCCTCGCCCCCGGCCCCCGCTTCGAGGAGCTTGCCGCGGTCGAACAG
>Ga0209747_1001571_pt1 | contig 12081 bp, 6 predicted proteins | sample BarGraNGADG00311_FD_184498 | JGI IMG/M metagenome (GOLD analysis project Ga0209747, IMG submission 184498) | Arctic peat soil microbial communities from Barrow, Alaska - Barrow Graham LP Ref core NGADG0011-311 (SPAdes) (version 2) | ecosystem: Environmental > Terrestrial > Soil > Wetlands > Peat ... | reverse complement strand
CACGCTCGACGACCACGTGAAGGCTCTGCTTGAACCGCACTGGCGCGACCTGCTAGGCTACGAGACCGACTGCATGAGCCGGCAGGACATCGTGGACGCCACCTACCGGGCGCTGCGCGAGCTCAACCGCGTGAAGGCGAAACACGGGCAGATCGATGCGACTTACGCCTCTGAGATGGAGGGCTTCCTCGACGAGAACGTGGCGATGCTCGACCGGCTGGACCGGATTAACGACATGGATGACGCGGCGCTGCGCGACGCGGAGCTCGCAACACTCAAGAAAGAGGCTGATTCCTTGAGGGCCCGGGGGGAACTCGTGAAGGAAGAGCTGACCTGGCCGCTGGAAGGGCCGGCGTTCCGTTACGGGTCGATAGCGATGATGCTCCTTAAGGGAAGGCGAGCGACATGAGCGACGGCAAGGGCGTGGGGCGCGTGGGCGCCCGGTTGAAGGGCGCGCTCGCCAGCCTCTGGCGGCGCCGGCCGCAGGCGATCAGGCGGCTGTCCTACCGGCAGGCGATCGGCGCCGGCATCGTCGGCATCGCCGTGCTCGCGTTCGCGCTTGCCATGATCAACTTCTTCTACGCCCAGGCAGCCCACTCCAACATCACCGCGGGCAAGCCCTACACCATCGAGATCTCGAAGGGCGCTTCAGGTGACATGAAGCCCATCGTCGATAACTATCGCAAGGGCACGGCGAAAGGGCGCCTGGTCTTTTCGAGCAACGGCAAGGCGGACATCTTCATCGGCGAGACCCCCTGGAGGGGCTACGAAGCCACCCGGGTGACCGGCATGCCTCCCGCAACCCTGGACGCCGGCACCAGCCACAAGGTGCTCAGGCCGGCCCGGGAGTATTGGTATTGCTACAAGCGCACCGGCATCGTCCTCAAGCAGCAGGACCCCGAGGTGGAATCCCTGGAGCGTTACATCAGGGGCTACTACGGGCCCGAGAACTCGATGACCCTCACCACGGTGGGAGACATAATCCCCGCCAGGCACGTGGCGGAGGCGATGGCCAAACACGGGGTGGCCTACTCCTTCAAGACCGCCGTGCCCCTGGTGAAGGACTCAGACATCGCCGTAGGCGACCTGGAGTGCCCGCTCACCGACCGCTTCAAGCCGCCCTATGAGGGCATGACGTTCTCGGCGCCGACCAAGACCGTCCAGGGTCTGGCGCTGCTGGGCCTCGACATCGTGACGCTCGCGAACAACCACAGCACCAACTTCGGCAGGGGCCCCTTCATCGACACCCTCAAGACGCTGAAGTCCAACGGCATCGAGTACGCCGGCGGCGGCTACGACTACAACGAGGCCCACAAGGCCGCGATCATGGACGTCAAGGGCGTCAAGGTCGCGGTGCTCTCTTACAACAGCATCAAGGACAGCCTGGACGCGACCGCCACCGAGGCGGGAGTGACCTGGATACGGATGCCGCCCTTCAGCCCCGACAGCCCCGCCGACGTCGCCATGGTCGAGAGCGACGTGCGGCTGGCCAGGCAGCAGGCGGACGTGGTGGTCGCATGCTTCCACTGGAGCGAGGAGTACAAGTACCACCCCAACCCCTCGATGGTCCAGCTCGCGCATGCGGCATGCGACGCCGGGGCGGACATGATAATCGGCCAGCACCCTCACAGCATACAGTCCATCGAGTACTACAAAGGCAAGCTCATCGCCTACAGCCTGGGGAACTTCATCTTCGACCAGCGGCACGTGGAGATCAACGGAGTCGACGTCGGCGAGCAGACTCGCAAGGGGTACGTCCTGCGGACCACGCTGACCAGGGGCTTCCCCACCGCGTATGAGCTCCTTCCCTACCGCATCAACGACGCCTGCCAGACTATCCCCTTGAAGGGCAAGGCCGCCCAGGCCGTGCTCAACAAGCTCTTCGAGATCTCAGGCTGGAAGACGCAGGGCGCCAGCATACAGTAGCGCTCACGCCGTCCGGGCGCGCCTCGCCTGCAGCACCTTCAGGCCCTCGAACCACGTTATGCTGAAGGCGCCCGCCACCACCGCGATGATCACGTCCACCGCGCTGAGCCGCGCGAACTGGAAGAGGTTCATCAGCGCCGGCACGTACAACACCAGCGCGAGGAACAGGATCGTTCCCCCGACGACGAACCACAGCGCGCGGTTGGGCGTGCGCAGGGTGGTACGGATGGTGCGGGTCCACGACCTGTTCGTGAGTATGAGGCCGAGGTTCGCGATGACGAGCGTCGTGAAGGTCATCGCCCTGACCTCCGGCGTCTTGAGCCCCATCCACAGCGCCGCCCCGTAGACCGTAAGCACGATGGCCATCACGAAGAGCCCCTGCAGGAGGCTCAGGACGACCGTGCGCTTGCTGAACAGCGGCTGGGAGAGGTCGCGGGGAGGCCTCGTCATCACGCCTTCCTCCTCGGGCTCGCCCTCGAAGACAACGGAGCAGGCCGGGTCGATGATGAGCTCCAGGAAGGCGATCTGCACCGGCAGGAGGACAAGCGGCAAATTCGCGCTGGGCCAGACGACCTTGCAGAGCACGGGGAGGAGCGAGACCCCGGCGATGGGCACGTGCACCGCGATTATGTAGGACATGGCCTTCTTGAGGTTGTCGAAGATACGCCGGCCCAGCCTGACGGCGGCTACTATCGAAGAGAAGTCGTCGTTCAGCAACACCAGGGCGGCGCTCTCGCGCGCCACGTCCGTTCCCCTGGCCCCCATCGCGATGCCGATGTCGGCGGACTTCAGAGCTGGCGCGTCGTTCACCCCGTCGCCGGTCATGGCTACGATCGCGCCTTTTTTCTTGAACGCGTCGACGATCCTGAGCTTCTGCTCCGGGACGACTCGCGCGAATATCCTGACGTCGTCGATCCTCTGCATCAGCTCGACGTCGGTCATCGCCTCGAGCTCGGGCCCGGTGATGTAGTTCTCGGCCGGCGTCAGGCCGATCTGCCGGGCCACATTGACGGCGGTGCCCGGGTAGTCGCCGGTGATCATCACGACTTCGATCCCGGCCGCCGCGCACTCGCGCAGCGCGTCGGGCACGTTGGGCCTTACGGGGTCGGCGAGCCCGACCAACCCCAGGAAGGTGAAGAGGAACTCGTGCTGGTCGGCCGGCATCTCGGCGGGAACGAAAGTGGCGCGCGCGACCCCCAGGACCCTGAGCCCGTCCTCGGCCATCCGGGCGACTCCCGCCATTATCTCTTCGCGCGTGGCGGGGGTCACGTGGCAGAGGTCGGCCACGGCCTCCGGCGCCCCCTTGGCGGCTATGAGGAACCGGCTTCCGTCCGGCGAACGCCAGACGTGCGAGAGCGCGAGCAGTTCGGTCGAGAGCGGGTACTGCCTCTCCAGCACCCAGTCCTCGTGAAGGTGCTCGGTGGCGAACAGCTTGCGGTCGCCCAGGCGCTTGATGGCTTTCTCGATGGGGTCGAACGGGTCACGCTGGCTGGCGAGGATGGAGAACTCGACCAGGGAGTGGAACTCCTCGGGCAGCGGCTCTCGTATGTGCTCGCTGAGGTCGTATGAGGCGCCCCCCGCGGCGAGCCTGCTCACGGATATCTTGTTGAAGGTGAGGGTGCCGGTCTTGTCCACGCACAGGACGTTGGCGGAACCCAGCGTCTCCACGGCGGGAACGCGCCTGGTCAGCACCTCTTTCTTGGATATGCGCCAGGCGCCGGTGGTCAGGAAGATGGTGAGCACCACCGGGAACTCCTCCGGCAGCATCGCCATCGCCAGGGTGAGGCCGGCGAGGAACCCGTTCACCCAGTGGTTGGGCTCGTTTCGCGTGAGGCCGTAGACGACGATGACCAGCCCGCAGAGCACGACCCCCAGCAGCGCGATATCCCTGACGACTTTCCTGGTCTCGGACTGGAGTGGCGTGGTCTCCGGCTCGATCTCCTGCAGCGCATGCCCGATCTTGCCCATCTCCGTGGCGCCACCGGTGGCTCTCACCAGGGCCAGGCCCCTGCCGGATACCACCAGCGTCCCCGACCACACGAAAGGAAGGCCGTCGCCGCCCGGGCGGCCCATCTCGACGTCCTCCGCGTCGTCGGAGCTCCCCTTGGACACCGGCACCGACTCGCCAGTCAGCAGCGACTCGTCCACCAGCATCGCTGCGCACGATACCAGGACCGCGTCGGCGGGCACGCGGTCGCCCTCCGCCAGCAGCAGCGCGTCTCCCCGGGCCACTTCCCTGCCGGCGATCCTCTTCTGCTCGCCCGACCTGATGACGTTGGCGCGCGGGCTGGAGAGGTCGCGCAGAGCCTCGAGCGCGCGCTCGGTCTTGCGCTCCTGGTAGAACGTGATCCCGATGACGACCACCACGAAAGTCATGAGGACGAGTGCCTGCTTGCGGTCGCCCAGGCCGAGGTAGATGCTGCCCACCGCGACCAGCAGCAGGAACATCGGCTCGCGGATCACGTCGAAGCCTATCGCGAGTATGCTCCGCTTCTTTGCGGACGGCACCTCGTTGTAGCCCTCGGCGGCCAGTCTTCGTTCGGCCTCCTCGTCGGAGAGCCCCTTTACGTCTCGAAAGTCGAGTTCCATGAGCGACCTTATTGCCAGTTGTTGGTGCGGGACGTGCGTCCTTGACCGATGGACGCGATCGTGATGGGTGAAGCTGACTTGATTCTACAGCAGCGGCGGGCCCGTTGAAACGCCTCCGCCTCCGCCCGCGGGCAGCGACACCTCGAAGCAGGCGCCGTCGTCGTTGTACGCCTTGACCCGACCCCCATAAACGCCGGCGATCTTCTCGACGATCGTGAGGCCTATTCCCGTCTGGCCGCTCTCGCCCTTGGCGAAAGGCATGAACACGCGACCCAGCAGCTCCTCGGGGATGCCGGAGCCGTTGTCCCTCACCAGGTAGTTGACCATGCCGCCGTCCGACTGCTCGAGCGTGAGGGAGAGCTGCGGGGTCGCCGAATCGTTGTGCTGGACGCCGTTGGCGATGAGATTGGAGAACAGCTGATAGACGTGTGTCGGCCTGGCCCTCACCAGCCCCATGTCATCGGCGTACGTCACGGAGAGCCCCCTGTCCTCGATCTCGCGGGCGCGCTCGGCGAGGATGTCCGCGATCACCGACGCGACGTCGACGTCCGTGATCTCCGCGGGCTCCTGGCCGGCCTCCGCCAGCGAGAGCAGGTCCTCGATCAGGGCCGTGGCGCGGGCCGCGCTATCCTCGATGGTGCCGGCTACCTCGGCGATCGCTTCGGGGTCGCCCGCCTCCAGGAGCGCCTTCAGGGTCTGGCCCGCCATCATCATGGCGGCGAGCGGTCCCTTGAGGTCGTGGGACACCGTGTGGGCGTAGCCCTCGAGCTCGGCGTTGATGCGCTGCAGCTCGTCTTCCGCCATCTTTCGCTCGGTGATATCCCTGGTGACGATGATCAGCGCGTCCGGCTCGTCCGCGGCGCCGCCCATGGATGAAGCCCTGACCCCGGCGGGGAACCTGGTCCCGTCATTCCTCACCAGCTCATATTCGACGGTCGTCGCCCCGCCCTCGCGCGCTGCTGCCAGCCCGTCGCCCCGCGCCCTTTCCCTGTCCTCGGGTGCCACCAGGTCGAGCGCGTTGGTGCCCAGCATCTCCGCGGGCGAGGAGAAGCCGTGCATCACCGCCGCCTGCGCGTTGGCCGTTATCACCTTGAAGTCGAGGTCGGTCACGACGATGGAGTCGGGCGAGGTCTCGACGAGCGTCCTGTACCGTTCCTCGCTCTGCCGCAGCGCCGACTGGGCGTTCTTCCTCTCGGTGATGTCAGTGAGGGTCCCCTCGAAGTAGCGAATCGCTCCATCCGGCTCACGCACGGCGCGGGCGTTGACCGAGATCCAGCGCCTGGCGCCGTCCGCCCGGATGATCTCGGCCTCGAAAGCCTGCAGCACGCCGCGCTCCTCCATCATCTTGCGGAACTCGTCGCGCCTGGCAGGATCGACGTACCACCTGGAGACGTCGTCGACCCTGGCGACCATCTCGGCCGGCGAGGAGAAACCCCATATCTCCGCCATCGCGGGGTTCACGGTGATGAAGCGTCCCTGTCTGGTGCTCTGAAAGATCCCGGTCACGGAGTTCTCTACGATGTCCTCGTACTTCCCCCGGGCCGCGCGGATGGCCCCGGCGGCCTGCTTGCGCTCCGTGATGTCGTTGAAGACAACTATGGCGTTGGCGACCTCCCCGCCCTCATCGATGACCGGAGCGGCCAACATCTCGACCGGTATCCTGGTCTCTCCCCTCTTTATCTCCACGTCTTCGACCACGGTGCTCTCGCCCTGAAGAGCTCGACGCACCGGTGACAGGTGCGGTGGGTAGGGCTCGTCGGTGCCGGCCTTGTGGAGGTGGAACATGCCCCAGACCTGTCCGGCGATCTCGGGCCGCATCCCCCTGACGCTCGTCCCCAGCAGGTCCTCGGCACGGCTGTTCGCGAAGCGGAGCCTGCCGCCCGCGTCGATGAGCGCGACGGCCATCGGCATGCTCTGGATCAGGCGCACCAGGCGGCCTTCGATCTCCCTGAACGCCTCCTCTGCGACGACCCAGGCGGTGAGGTCACGCAGGGCTACCGCCCGCACCCTCCGCCCGTGGTAGGGAATGGCTTTTCCGCGGACCTCGACGTGACAGGAGCTGCCGTCTTTGCGCATGATGACAGCACGGTACGGCGCCTCGTTGCCGGAGGCGACCTTGGCCTCGATCACCGGGCGGTTTTCGGGCGCGGCGTAGTCGAGCGCGTTGGTGCCTACGGCCTCGGAAGCCTGGTAACCGAAAAGGGACTCGAAGCCGTGGTTGATCGCCAGGATGATGTTGTCCTCGTGGACGAAGATGGCCTCAAAGCTCGCTTCAGCGAGCAGCCGGAAGCGCTCCTCACTCTCGGCGAGCGCGATCGATACGTCCTCTTCGGCCAGACCCTCGTCCCTTATTTCCAGGTCACACCCTCCTTTTGCTGAGAAGCCGCGCGGTCGAAAGAACGCGTTGGGATGGCTTCTCTTACTCTGCTAATCGGTCCCGGCGAGGTGGGGCTTTAGGCGTCAGAGCGGACCTGGCGGAAGACTCGCATGAAATTGCCGCCGAGGATGCCGGCGACCTCTTCGTGCGAATAGCCTCTCTCGAGGAACAGTTGCGTGAGGGCAGGCAGGTCGGTGACGTCCCGCAGGCCAGCCGGAGTCGCGATGAAGCCGTCGAAGTCGCTTCCCAGCGCGATGTGTTCCACCCCGACGACTTTCCTGATGTGATCCGCGTGATCGACCACCACGGCGAGCGATATGTCGAGACCCCTTGGCGCCAGCCATTCGCTCGCGTAGATCAGGCCGATCACACCCCCCGTGCCGGCTACGCTGCGGATGTCGGCGTCGCTCAGGTTCCTGAACGTCGGCCTCAGCGCCTGGGTGGCACCGTGGCTGACGATGACGGGCTGCGTGGTCATCCGGCAGACATCTTCGATCAGGTTGGTGTGGACGTGCGCCAGGTCGATGATCATCCCCAGCGAGTTCATCAGCTCGATCGCCGCGGCTCCGCCGCCGTCGAGCCTGGCATCGCCGCGGCGCTTGTCCGCGGAGGACACCGCAAACTTATTCGAGGAGAAGTGCGCCAGCGTGATGTAGGAGACCCCGAGCTCGAAGAACTCCGCGATCCGCTCGAGGCGCCCCGAGAGCATGTGCATGCCCTCGACGCCGAAGAGCACGGCGATCTTTCCGGCGGCGCGCGCGTCCTCGATCTCCGAGGGCGAGGTCGCCAGCGCCATCGCCTCCGAGTTCTTGCGGATGACGAATTTGCCGTAGCGCAGGTTCCTCAGCGCCCGCTGGTAAGCTTTGTGCGGCCAGGGATGCGTCACTATGCCGAAGCAGACCGCGTCCAGAGAGGCCTCCTTCATCCTGGGCACGTCGGCGTGCAGCAGCCAGGGCTGGAAGCCGTCAGGCGGCCTGTGCCGCCTGGAGAGGTCCTTGCCCAGCATCCGGGCTACGGTGAGGCTGTCGGTGTGCAGGTCCACCACCAGCGAGCTGGAGTGAAGCTCGAGGGCTTCCCGGCTGACCTTGATAACTCCTGGTCCTGGCGAGTCCACAACGTTTCCGCCTTCCTTGGTCCTGTTACCGCGGCCGCGCCGTTCGGTACGTTGTCGCAGGGCACGTGCAGGGTGCCGGATGGTGTTATCGTATTATAGAAGAAGAAACAGGCGTTCTCACCGAAAGGAAGTGGTCCTCGTGATAGAGCTGGCGAGCCTGGAGACGGTGGAAGGATCGAGTGCGGGTCACGATGTCGTTCTTTTCGCTCTCAGCACCTGCCCCCACTGCCGTCACGCCAGAGAATACCTAGACAAGTCCGGCGTCTCTTACAGGTACGTGTACGTCGACCAGCTCGAGGGCGACGAGCAGAAGACCGTGCTGCTGGCCTCCGAGAGGTACAACCCCAACCACACGTTTCCCACCCTCGTGGTCGACGACGACAACGTGATCATCGGGTTCAAGGAATCGGAGTACCAGGAGAAGCTCAGCTGAGCCCCGCCGGGAGCATCACCCCCCAGGCCGAAGCGCTCCGGGACCGCCTCGACGGCGAGGCGGAGGCCTACGGATACCACCTGAACCCCGAGGCGTCGTTCACCGACGAGCTGGCCCAGGGGCTCGCGACCAACGTCGAGCGCTACGGCTATCCGCTCTGTCCATGCCGTCTCACCGGCGGGAGCAGGCAAGCGGACCTGGACATAATCTGTCCCTGCGATTACAGGGACCAGGACCTGGCCGAGTACGACACCTGTTACTGAGGCCTCTACGTCTCCAGGCGTGTCCTGGACGGGCAGGCAGGGGTCGAATCGATACCCGAGAGGCGTCCGGCGAAACGAGAGGACATGGACACGACAGAGCCGCAGCCAACACCTGCAGGCGAGATCAGGGTCTGGCGATGCAAAGTATGTGGCTACCTGTGCGCGCGCACGGAGCCACCGGAGGTATGCCCGATCTGCAAGGTGGGCAGGGAAAGGTTTGAGCCCTTTCCACTCGAAACAGGCTCCTAGCGACTAAGGCGGCAGAGGGAGGACCCACAGTGGAAAGGTTGGTCGTCGTCGGGGGCGTGGCGGCCGGCACCACAGCCGCCACCAGGGCGCGCAGGTGCTGCCCCGAGGCCCGCATCACCATCTTCGACGAGGCGGAATACGTCTCCTACTCGGCGTGAGGGATGCCATATTTCATCAGCGGCGTGACCGCTGACCACCAGAACCTGATCGCGCGCACCCCCGCCCAGTTCAAGTCGATGAACGACATCGACGTGAAGACACGCCACCGGGTGATGGCGATCGACCCCGCCGGGCACACCGTGACGGTCCGCGACCTTCAGACCGGACACGAGTACCTCGAAGGCTACACCAGGCTTCTCATATCCACCGGCGCCGAAGCCTTCGTCCCACCCATCGAGGGCACGGAGCTGGAGGGCGTGTTCACTCTTCGCAGGCTCACCGACTCCCTGCGAATAAAGAGATACCTCGCCGATGCGCGTCCCAGGCGCGCGGTGATAGTGGGTGCCGGTCCGATCGGGATGGAGATGTGCGAGTCCTTCGCGACCCTGGGACTCGAGGTCACGGTCATGGACCTGGCCGGCCAGGTGATGCCGTACATGAGCCCGGATATGGCCGAGCGCGTCCAGGCGCGCATCGAGGAGGAAGGCGTCAGCTGCCTGCTGGAGCAGAGCGTGACCGCGATAGCAGGCGACGGCGGCGCCGTCAGGGGGGTGGTCACGTCGAACGGTGAGATCAAGGCGGACCTGGTGCTGCTGGCGATCGGGGTCAGGCCGGTCTCGGGCATAGCGGCGGACGCCGGCCTCGAGCTCGGCGCCAGAGGGGCGATAAGAGTCGACGAGCAGATGCGCACCACCGGCGAGGATATCTTCGCAGCAGGAGACTGCGCCACGACCACCCACACCATCACCGGCCGCCAGGTCTGGCTGCCGCTCGGCTCGACGTCCAGGAAGCAAGGTCGCGCCTGCGCGGACAACATGTTCGGGGGCGAGACGCGGTTCGCGGGCGTGCAGGGGACCTCGGTGGTCAAGTGCTTCGACCTGACGGTGGGCCGCACCGGCCTCGGCGAGGCGGAGGCGACGGAGGCCGGCTTCAGCCCCGCGGTCATCAGCATTGAGGCGGAGTCGCTCCACCAGTACTATCCCGGCCGCGGGACCATGAACCTCAAGCTCATCGCCGACGGTGGTTCGGGACGCCTGCTGGGGGCCGAGGTCGTCGGGCAGATGAGTTCGGTGGCGGATAAGCGGCTGGACGTACTGGCCGTCGCCATCGACGCCGGCATGACCGCCGACCATCTGCAGTACCTCGACCTCGCGTATGCTCCACCCTACTCGACCTCCGTCGACATACCGGTGATCGCGGGCAACATCATGACCGGCAAGATCCGCGGCATGGAGTGCGGCTGCGGCCCGCACGGCCTTGATTGACGCCGATACAAAGCCAACCCTGGTAAACCATTCGATCCGCTCCGCGGCGCCTCCCGGGTCCCGCAAATCGTAGTAGAATACCCAGTAAGAAGTTGCCAGGTGGCGACCTACTCCGCCGGCGGGGAGAAACCGGTTCAATGAATGCCTACGCGATAATGTCCCTCATAGCACTCTGCGCGAACCTTGCCGTCGGTATCTACGTGCTCACGCGAGGCCCGAAAAACACTATCAACCGCCTTTTCTTCGCGGTCATGATGTCACTCGCTGTCTGGTCCGCCGGGGAGTTCGCCATGCGGCTGTCCAAGACCGAAATCAGCGCGATGTGGGGAAGCCGGGTCGCCGCCACCGGCTGGTGCCTCGTTGGCGGGTTCTTCGTCCTGTTCGCCCTGGCGTTCAGCGAAAACATGAAGGCGCTGCGCGACAGGCGCGTGCAGGTCGCGTGCCTCCTGCCCGGCGTCGTGCTCCTGGCGCTCACCTGGAGCACTCACACTATCTTCAGGTCTTTCACCAGGAGCTACTGGGGCTTCGAGGAAGTCGCCGGCACGCTGCGGCTGCCCTCCAAGCTGTTCGTGGTAATCATGTTCGTCATCGGTGGGGTGATCCTGCTCAAGTTCTGGCGGACTTCACCTTCCAGGTACAAGAGGGTCGGGGCCGGCTACGTGCTCATCGCCCTGACCATCCCGCTTGTCGCGGGTGTCGTCACAGACTTGATCCTCCCGGTCTTCGGCGTGCGCACCGTGGAGCTGCCGATGTTCGCCTCGACCTTGTGCGCCCCGGTCATCGCCTACGCTGTGGTAAGTGTCGGCATCATGACGACCATCGCGGGCAGGCTTGGCGCAACGATCATAACCAGGATGAACGACGCGGTGTTCGTGACCGACGCCGAGGGCCTGATCGAGACCGTCAACCCGGCCTCCGCCAGGCTGACCGGCTACGACTCCGACGAGCTCCTGGGGAACAAGATGGATATCGTCTTCACCGCCGGGCCCTCTCCGGACAAGCTCGCCACCGACCGGGAGCAGAGCGATGTCGGGCGCTGGAACCTCTGCGCCAGGCGGGACGGGGACATGGTCCCCGTGACCGTCAGCTCCAGCGAGGTGCGCCGCAAGAGCGGCAAGCTGCTGGGGGAGGTAACGGTCGCCCACGACATGCGCGAGGCTCTGAGGCTGATGCAGGCCGAGCACGAGGTGAAGATGGCCACGGCTCGGGTGGCCGCCGAGCGCGACCGCTCGGAGGTCCTCAAGGCGTCCGAGGAAGAGGTGCGCAAGCTGTCGAGGTTCTTAGAAAGCGTCATCGAGAACATCGCCGAGCCGCTGTTCATCATGGACGGCACTCTACGCTACGTCTACGTGAACGACGCCTTCTCGACCCTCACCGGTTGCGAGAAAGACGAGATCATAGGCAGGGGCGATGGTGAGCTCCACTGGGAGGAGCAGGCGGAGTTGCTCACCGATTTCAAACGCAGGGTGTTCGACGGCGCGGAGCCGGTGGATATGCCGGAGGTCAACTTCTGCGACCTGGAAGGCGCCATCCACGTCACGCGAACCGTGATGGCGCCGATGATGAACGCGGAAGGCGACGTCGAGTACCTGGTGGGTGTCATAAACGACGTCACGGAACAGAAGCGCCTGGAGAGCGCCAGGCTGGACTTCATCAGGATCGCCGCCCACGAGCTGCGCACGCCTCTCACCTCCCTCAAGCTGGGC
>Ga0209747_1001565_pt1 | contig 12104 bp, 5 predicted proteins | sample BarGraNGADG00311_FD_184498 | JGI IMG/M metagenome (GOLD analysis project Ga0209747, IMG submission 184498) | Arctic peat soil microbial communities from Barrow, Alaska - Barrow Graham LP Ref core NGADG0011-311 (SPAdes) (version 2) | ecosystem: Environmental > Terrestrial > Soil > Wetlands > Peat ... | reverse complement strand
TAAGTGTGTCAGCTGATTTTAATAGTGAACGTTTTATCGAAGCTAAAATAAGTGATTCTGGAATTGGGATGACCCATGAGATGAGAGACAAATTGTTTCTCTTGAATGAGAAGACCAGACGGGAAGGAACAGAAGGTGAACCAAGCACAGGCTTGGGCCTGCTCCTTTGCAAAGAATTCATTGAAAAGCATAATGGCAAAATATGGGTTGAAAGTGAAGTTGGGAAGGGAAGCTCTTTCTCATTTACAACAGGCAGTTTGAAAATCTGAAAAATTGGAAATTGCCTTTTTCAGTTAATATTCAATATGAATTGGTAGTTTATAAAAAGAATAAAGATGCAGACAAAAGCAGAATCAGAAACCGGCATTCAATTTTCCGATATTTTCGATCTAAATGATATTCAGCGTATTCAGGACCTTTTCGCAGATGCGACCGGTGTCGCATCAATAATCACACATCCTGATGGTACCCCAATAACCCGTCCGAGTAATTTCTGCAGATTGTGCAACGAAATAATAAGGAAAACAGATGTAGGACTTAGCAACTGCTTCAAATCCGATGCTGTAATTGGAAGACCCAATCCTGAAGGCCCGACTATTCAGCCATGTTTAAGTGGTGGTTTATGGGATGCAGGAGCAAGTATTATTGTTGGCGGGGAACATATTGCCAACTGGTTAATTGGTCAGGTCAGGAATGAGGAACTGGATATTCAGAGGATGGGAAAGTATGTAAAGGAAATAGGCGCTGAGAAAGAGGATTTTATGAAAGCTCTCGACGAGGTGCCTGTAATGTCAAAGGAAAAGTTTGAAAAAGTGGCTCAGATGTTATTTGCGTTTGCCACTGAGATCTCTTCCAAAGCCTATCAGAATAGTCAGCTTATACAGTCAATACATGAGCGTAATCAGGTAGAAGAAAAGCTTACCCAGGAACGTTATCTTATTGATGCCCTTTTAAAAAACATTCCTGACCATATCTATTTCAAAGATCGTGACAGTCGCTTTCTGAGAGTCAATTCGGCTCAGGCTAAAATGTTTGGATCGACTGATCCTGATCAGATTATAGGAAAAACAGACTTTGATTTTTTTTCTGAGGAACATGCTCGACAGGCATTTGAGGACGAGCAAACAATTATCCTGACAGGTCAGCCGGTGATAAAGGAGGAAAAAGAAACGTGGACTGACCGGCAGGATTCTTGGGTTTATACTACCAAAGTACCTCTTTATGATAATGATGGTAAAATTGTTGGAACTTTTGGAATATCCAGAGACATTACCAGACGTAAAAAAGCTGAAGAGGAACTGGCAGCGGAGCGTAATTTATTAAGAAATCTTATTGATAATATGCCGGACCGGATCTATGCGAAAGATTTAAACAGCCGGTTTATTGTGTGTAATGAAGCTTTGGTGAAACGGATGGGAATGACCAATCTGGAAGATATTATAGGTAAGACGGACTTTGATTTGGTACCGAAAGATCTTGCTACACAATATTATTCGAATGAGCAGGAAATAATTAAGACGGGTAAACCTCTTATCAATCATGAGGAGTCTATGGGTAGTATTTCAGGTTCGGTAAGGTGGAATTTGTCGACTAAAGTCCCGTTTCGTGATACCAGCGGTAAAATAGTAGGAATAGTCGGTATGGGCAGGGATATTACCGATCGTAAGTTGGCTGAAGAGGAAATCAAACTGAAAAACGAACTGCTTCAAACCATTAATGCAGAAAAAGATAAGTTTTTTTCAATCCTTGCTCATGACCTGAAAGGCCCCTTGAGTGCGTTCCTCAGCGCAACACAAATACTTATCGAGAATATTCAGGTAATGACCCTTGAAGAGATTAAGGAGATTTCAGTAAGTATGAAGACATCAGCTTCAAATATTTACAGCCTTCTTGAAAATCTCCTTGAGTGGTCACGATTAAGACGAGGAGCCCTGGATTTCGTTCCTGAAAAATTTGACCTTAAGAAAAAAGTTGAAGAATGTGTTGATGTATTGTCTGAATCGGCAAGGAAAAAAAGAATCGCAACAACAATTTCAATTCCGGATGGATTGGAGGTTTTTGCTGATAATCATATGTTTGATTCTGTTATCCGTAATCTCATTTCCAATGCTATAAAATTTACCCCGCTTGGAGGAAATGTGAGTGTTACAACTGAATATAGCAATGATCATTCTATTATAGTTAATGTCATTGATTCTGGAATTGGCATGCCCCCGGATCTGAAAAGCAAATTGTTTCTGCTGAATGAAAAAACCAACCGGAATGGTACAGAAGGTGAACTAAGTACAGGGCTTGGATTATTATTATGCAAAGAGTTTATCGAAAAAAACGGTGGAAAAATCTGGGTGGAAAGTGAAGTTGGAAAAGGAAGTGTTTTTAGTTTTACAGTTAAACAACAGTAACGGTTTTAGTCAGAGAACAAATTTATCTTGCCTGTTACTTCATTTCGATTCCGGCGCAGTCAGGACTTTTAAACTTTTCCATATGAGAGAGGCTTAATTATTAATAGTCATTTGTTTAAAACTGTATAAAATCATGTCTGCAAAACATACTTCGTATGAGTTTTAAGATCTCATCATATCTTAGGGCAATTGTTATTACAGCAGGTATTATATCACTGATGGTTGGCATTCTTGTAATTATTGGCTGGATATTCGATATATCTATCCTGAAAAGCCTGAATCCGAATTTTATCTCAATGAAAGCCAATACTGCAATTTGTTTTATATTCTTTGGCATTTCAATAATCATTTTACGCGATAGTCAGAATTCTTTTTTTCTTAAAACCTCAGCCAGAATTCTGACAATTATTGTTTTGTTAATCAGTGCTATTAATTTATTTGAATATATTCTTAACTGGAATGCCGGAATAGATGAGTTTTTATTCAAAGATATTCCGGAAACGACCCCAACTATTTATCCGGGGAGAATGGCTGGAAATACAGTTATCTGTTTTATTCTTCTTTGTATTGCTCTACTAATAACTGACACCAAATTTGAGTGGGGAGGCACGGTAACCCAGTTAATAGCTCTTACTACCGCATTGATAAGTGTTCTACCCCAATTCGGTTATGCCTATAAAGAGGCTGACCTGTTTACATTTGTCTTTCATACACCTATGGCACTGCATACAGCCATTACTTTTCTTACGATAAGTATCGGTGTATTCTTTTTACGGCCTGCAAGTGGAATTCTGAAAGTGTTGAGTTCTGATGGCACCGGAGGATTTCTGGCTCGGCGACTCTTTCCTGTTATTATAATAATCCCAATATTATTTATCTGGTCCCGTCTTGCTATTCAGGCTGGGGGATATAATTTCAAAACTCTTGACCTTGAGCTTATTTCTTTATTTTATATAGTAATCTATGTGGTGACTCTTTGGAAAGTTGTCGGATCTTTAAATAGCCTTGACGCTAAACAAAAGCTGGCTCAGGCAGATTTGAGGCAGAGCGAAAAAAAATATCGGAAAATATTCGAAAATGTCCAGGATGTGAATTATCAGGTCGATATAAATGAATTAATTATGGAGATCAGTCCTTCAATATTCCGGATGACTGGTTATCGCCGTGAAGAATTAATTGGAAAGCCAGTGACTCAGTTTTACTATGATTTGAACGAAAGGGCCGCACTTATTGAACAAGTTTCAAAAAAAGGAGAAGTATGGGACTTTGAAGCCCGGTTAAGAACAAAGTCCGGTCAGATTAAGTATACTTCATTTAATGCACACCTTCTTTTTGACGCGAAGGGGCAAAATATTGGTATTGAAGGTTCTATCCGTGATATAGATGAAAGAAAACAATTTGAAATTCAATTGCAAAAAGCAAAGGAAAAGGCAGAAGAGAGTGACCGGCTGAAATCAGCATTTCTTCAAAATATCTCGCACGAGATACGAACACCGATGAATGCAATAATGGGATTTACATCTTTGATAGGTAACCCGGACACAAGCTCCGAAATGCAGGTCTCTTTTGTTAAAGCTGTCCAGAAAAGTAGTAAGCAGCTTCTTTCAATTATTAATGATATTGTTGATGTTTCGAGTATTGAAGCAAACCTGATTGAGAAGAATGTCACTGTTTTTAATTTGAATTCCACACTTAATAATCTTTATACACAGTTTACTATTGGAATATCTGAAAATAATATTTCTTTCAATCTAAAATCAGGTCTTCCTGATGATCGGGCTATGATTCAGACTGATCAAGCCAGGTTGGTACAGGTACTTTCAAACCTATTAAATAATGCAATTAAATTTACAAAAAAAGGACATATAGGATTTGGATATGTCACTAAGGATTCGATGATTGAATTCTTTGTTTCTGACACTGGTATCGGTATCCATCCTGATTTTCATTCAAAAGTCTTTAACAGTTTCTACCAGGTCGAAAATTCATTATCCCGCTCCTTTGGGGGTCCGGGTCTCGGGCTTTTTATCTGCAAAGCCTATGTTGAACTGCTGGGAGGCAAAATCTGGCTCGAATCGGAACAAGGTAAGGGAAGTGTGTTCTATTTTAACATTCCTTTTGACCAGGTTCTCTAACCTTTGATATAAATAACGTTAACAAAATTTCAATCCATATGGTACAAAACGGTTCAGAGAAGACAGAAGCTGAATTGCGTAAATTCATGTTAGGTATAGAAAACTCTTCCGATGCAGTCTTTATTACTGACATCAACGGAACAATTGAATTCATCAATGCTTCTTTTGAAAAAATCTATGGATTTACCAAATCTGACGCTTTGGGAAAAACTCCACGTATCCTAAAGTCGGGGCTGATTCCTCCTGAAGCCTATAAGCATTTCTGGAGTAAATTATTGTCAGGAGGGCAGGTTAAAGGAGAGATAAAAAATAAGACCAGGGATGGCAGAATTATAGATATCGAAGCTTCAAATAACCCAATACTGGATGAGAATGGCACCATTGTCGGATTTCTTTCAATTAATCGTGACATTACTGAAAGAAATCAGGCATTGGCAGAATTAACTCTGGCAAAGGAAAAAGCTGAGGAGAGTGATCGTCTTAAATCAGCTTTCCTGCGCAATATTTCGCATGAGATAAGGACACCTCTTAATGCTATTACAGGTTTCTCTGCATTGCTATCACTTGATGACAATGACTCTCAAACACAATCTATGTACATTGAGTCAATTCTTAAAAGCAGCGATCACCTTCTTTCAATTGTGAGTGACATAATCGATATTTCAAGTATTGAAGCAAAAGCAACACATATTCAGATTAGCAAAGTTAACCTGAACTCAAGAATCAATAGCTTATTCAGGCAATTTTTGCCGCAGGCATCAGAAAAAAATCTCTCTATTTTTAATATTACCGGACTTCCGGCTGAAAGTGCCGATATAATGACAGATCCTTCGAAGCTGGTACGGATCTTTTCAAATCTGATCAGCAACGCAATTAAATTCACACTAAAAGGACAAGTTACTTTTGGGTACGAAGTGAAGGATCAATTTGTAGAGTTTTTCGTTTCTGATACAGGTATCGGGATCTCTGTAGAATTACATTCGAAAATCTTCGAAAATTTTTACCAGGCCGAAAAATCTCTTAACCGGCAGTTCGAAGGAACAGGACTTGGGCTGCCTATTTGCAAATCTTTTACCGAACTTCTGGGAGGAAAGATCTGGTTACAATCTGAACCAGGTAAAGGATCAACTTTCTTTTTTACTATACCATTTGTACAACCGGTTCCAGATAGGGAATCCAAAACAGTGGTAGCAGATTCCGACAAACTTTCATCATTGAGTCAAAAGACTATACTTGTTGCAGAAGATGATGAAAGTAATTTCTATCTGATCAAAACATTCCTGTCTACACTCGATATCAATGTGATTCATGCTGTTAATGGTATTAAGGCAGTTGAAATGTGCAGATCTCAGAAAAACATCGATCTTATTTTAATGGATATTAATATGCCCGAAATGGATGGTTACACTGCTGCCAGGCAGATCAGAGAGTTTCTTCCTGATATTAAAATCATTGCCCAGACTGCTTTTACCGATGATAAGATTGCCGCTCTTAAAAGCGGTTGTACCGATTTTATAAGTAAACCTTTTACCCGTGAACAGTTTATTTCAAAAGTTAAAGAAAATCTGGCAAAATTTAACTAAAATACCATGAGTAGAGAAATATTCAAATATAATTCCTTTAAATTAGTTCTCTAATCTGCCATTTATTACATCGATTATTGCATATGACTAAAGTACCTGATGTATTTTTAAGTACATAATGTCTAATCCCCATATCTCACCGGTAATTCTTCTACTTTGAGGAAGAGAATTAAGGGTTATTTATTATCTTTGATAATATTACTATAAAGTAAGAATATTAGTACAGAACCGTTTGATCCGATGTTCTTTAATATTCCGGAATTTTTCTGTCAGAATACTGCCATTTATTTAATGATTATCAGTCGGGTAAAATGAAAAGTATGAATTCTAAAAGGAAAACTACGGTATCAGATAACGAGCGTATTGCTTTGAGAAGCATTACTAAGGATCAAAAGACCGCTGAAAAAAGGCAAACGGAAGAAGCATTACGTGATAGCAAGGCAAAGTACCAGGCGATTTTTGAATCTACCGGTGCCGCCACATTGATAGTTGAGGAAGACAGTACTATCTCATTAGCAAACCAGGAATGTTTTTCCCTTACCGGATATTCCCCGGAAGAGCTTATTGGAAAAAAATGGACTCAATATGTTGAAACAGAGAGTCTGGCGAAAATGATTAAGAATCACAATCTCAGACGTCAGGACCCTTCTCTGGCACCAAAAAAATATGAGGTAAAACTTATCAATAAGAGTGGCGAAACCCGTTATGCCATATTAGATATAGGCATGGTTCAGGGTTCTGGCCAAAGTATTGTTTCAATTCTTGATATTACTTATCGGATTATGGTGGAAAAAGCTCTTATAGCTAAGGCAGATGAACTTGAACGGTTTAATAATCTTTATGATTGGAAGAGAGCTTAAAATGATTGAACTCAAAAAGGAGGTAAACGAATTATTGAAGAAGAGCGGAGAAACGGAAAAATACATACTTAATGATTAGACGTTGTGAGTCTAAGCTCGGGCAGATTCCTCAATTATAAAATATAAACTAGAATGGAAAATATTGAAGATTTTAAAATTCTGGTAGTTGATGATTCTCCTGAATTGATGGATTTAACTATAAGGCCTCTTAAAAAGGAACTTTATAAGGTATTCACTGCTTCCAATGGTAAGGAATGCATGCAGGTTCTTCATGATGACAAACCCGACATAATTCTTCTGGATGTAATGTTGCCAGATAGTAATGGAATTGATCTCAGTAAAAAGATTAAGAACGATCCGGAGTTTTCAACTGTTTTTATTATATTACTTTCTGCAGTTAAAATTCATCCTGACCATATCTCCGAAGGACTCGAAAAGGGTGCCGATGGTTATATAGTAAGACCGGTCGAGAGCCGTGAACTGCTGGCAAGGGTTAAGGCAGCCTGCAGGATAATATCCGCAGAAAAAAAGATCCGCTCTGATCATATTCTCCTTCAGGCATGTCTGGATAGTCCGGAAGACATGATGGTACTTGCACTTGATAGACAATATAACTATCTGACATTTAATGCATATCACCAAAAGGTAATGCTTCAATCCTATGGTGTTAAAGTGAAATCGGGAATGAATATTTTGGAATGCATTACAAATAAAGAAGATATAATTAAGTCAAAAGTCAATTATGACAGGGCTCTGGCAGGGGAGAGTCATCGTACTATAGAAGAATTTGGTGAACTCGATCGTGAATACTATGAAACCAGATATAATCCAATTTATAATGAACGAAAAGAAATAATTGGTGTAACAGCATTTGCATACAACGTTTCCGAAAAGAAGCGGATGGAAGAATCTTTAATCAAGAGCGAAGAAAAATTCAGAAAAACATTTATTACAAGTCCCGACTCTATAAATATAAACCGCCTTAGTGACGGGATGTATATTTTAATTAATAATGGATTTACAAAAATTACGGGTTATTCTGAGAAGGAAGCCGTAGGTAAAACGTCGCTTGAACTTAATATATGGGCCGATACTTCTGACCGGGATAAACTCGTAAAAGGAATCAAAGCAAAAGGAAAGGTTGAAAATCTGGAGACCAGATTCAAAATGAAAGATGGCTCTTTGAGAAATGGAATGATGTCAGCTGCTTTAATTGATCTTGATGGTGTTCCTCATATTCTCAGCATAACCAGGGATGTTACTGAACTGAAGCAAATTGAATACGCTTTAAAGGAAAGCGAAACAATGTACAGGGAATTAATTGAACTGGCGCCGAATGGTATTCTTTTTGGATCCCATGAAGGCTTAATTACCGGAGCAAATACCAACCTGCTTAAAATTACGGGAAGAACAATAGATGAGCTTATCGGTAGTAATATAAATACACTTTTCTCAGGTTATGAACTGAATAATGTTCCTTTCAGGTACGATCTTTTAAAAAAGGGAGAAACGGTGATAAGCACACGAAATATTAAACATCCTGATGGGACGGATGTCTCCATCGAAATGCATACAAAAATGATGCCCAACAAAACCTACCATTCCATATGGCATGATATTACTGAACGCAAACAGGCAGAAGAAGCGCTTCTAAAAAGCAAAGAGCAATATGATAACCTCATTTCTAAACTTCCTGTTGGTATATACATCCTGCACAGCTCCCGGGGTGGAACATTCGCTCTCGACTATGTAAGCCCCAGAATGGCTGAATTGATCAATTTGAATGCTGACGCTCTGCTATCCGATGCACGAACCATATTCCAGGCTATTCACCCTGATGACCGGGAAAGTTTTATCAAATTAAATCAGGAAGGAATTCAGCAACAAAGGCCATTTGATTGGAAGGGCCGGGTTATGCATAATGAAATAATCAGGTGGTTGCACGTCAGATCATCGCCCGAACTCCAGGAAAACGGAGACACATTATGGCATGGCATCATTGTTGACATAACCGAGCGCAAACAGGCTGAAGAGGAACTGAAAGAAAGATCCAGAGAGCTTCAGAACGAACTTGAAAATAAAACAAAAGCAGAAAAAGAGCTGCAGAAATCTCTTGATCAGTTAGATATTAGTAGATTAGCCACTCTTAACCTTCTCGAGGATATTAAAGTTGAAATGGAGCAGCGGAAGAAGGTGGAGGAAGAAGTTAAAAAGTTGAATGCCGGGCTTGAAAAAAGGGTGCTTGAACGCACTTCTCAGCTGGAAGCAGCAAACAAAGAACTCGAAGCCTTTGCCTATTCGGTATCTCATGACCTCAGAGCACCTCTGCGTGCGATTGACGGATTCTCGAAGTTCGTTCTTGAAGATTATGGTACATATCTTGATTCGGAAGGGCAGCGGCTGCTGGGCCTTATTCGCAGTAACACACAACAAATGGATCAGCTTATTACCGACATTCTTACCCTCTCAAGAGTTTCCCGTAGTGAACATAAAGCGTCAAAAGTCGACATGACAAAGATGGCATTATCAATGCTCAATGAAACTGTATCGCCTGAAATTCAGGAAAAGCTTAGTTTAAAAATAGATGAATTGCCTGAAGCTTATGCTGACTCTACTTATATGAAACAGGTTTGGATAAATCTTATCTCCAACGCTATAAAGTTTTCTTCGTTAAAAAAGAAACAGGAAATAAAGATAGGTGGGTTTACGCAGGAAGGGTATCATGTTTATTATATAAAAGATAACGGGGTAGGATTTAACCCGGAATATGCTCATAAATTATTTGGAGTTTTCCAACGGCTTCATAAAGCGGAGGATTTTGAAGGTACTGGTGTAGGACTAGCCATTGTACAGCGGATCATTCAGCGGCATGGTGGAAAAGTTTGGGCAGAAGGAAAAGAAGGAAAGGGAGCAACTTTTTATTTTAGTTTACCGGCTAAGAGCAGTGACTGGTAGTTAGTATTTTAGTTTTATCATAATACAATTCATATATTTGATATAACAATTATGAGATGGGTATCATAAAATCCTATGGAGACAGACAACTGACCACTAATTACTCATCACAATGAATTACGAAATTGAAATTCTTCTGGTAGAAGACAATCCAAACGATTTAAAACCAGACATAAATAACCTTTTAAAATGACAAATAAAAATCTGTTAAGAATCCTGTTTATTGAGGATCTTCCTTCAGATGTCGATCTGGCCGTTCTGGAGCTTCGTAAGGAGAAACTAAAGTTTGAACACACTACTGTTTGCACAAAAGTTGATCTAATTAATGCACTTAAGGAATTCAAACCTGATGTTATTATTTCTGATTATATGATGCCTGCATTTAACGGCCTGCAGGCTTTGAAAGAAGTAATAACGTTTGACCCCGAATTACCATTCATCCTTTTAACAGGATCTGTTAATGAAGAGACTGCAGTCGAATGCATCAAGTCAGGCGCCCAGGATTATGTTATTAAAGAGCATATGACAAGATTACCTTTCGCAGTAACTGAGGCACTGGAACAAGTACGGATAAACAAGGAGAAAAAAGCTTCTGAACTGCTTTTAAAAGATAATGAAGAAAAGCTTCAGAGCATTTTCCGTGCTGCTCCGGTCGGTATCGGGCTTGTAGTTGACAGGGTAATGATTGAAGTAAATGATCCCTTTTGCAATATGACCGGATATGCCAGGAGTGAATTAATAGGAAAATCTTCTCAGATTATATATTCATCCACTGAGGAATATATAAATGCGGGGAAAGAAAAATACCGTCAGATTGAAGAAAAAGGTATGGGATCGGTTGAGACAAAAATTAAATGTAAAGACGGGAAGATTCTTAATGTGATCCTTAGTTCAGCCCCTCTTGATAAAAAGGATCTTGCAAAAGGGGTATCATTTACAGTGCTGGATATTACAGAAAGAAAACAGTCGGAGGATGCCTTGAGAGAGAGTCAGCACTTGTTTCAAACACTGTCTCAGGTTTCTCCGGTCGGAATTTTCAGGACTAACCCGGATGGCTATACAACCTACGTGAATCCAAAATGGCTGGAATTATCAGGGTTGAAATTTGAGGACGCTGTAGGTTTTGGTTGGCTAAAAGCTGTGCATCCTGATGACCGGAAACAATTGGATGTAAGATGGAAATCAGATGTTGAATCTCAAGTCTCCTCTGTTGCTGAATACCGTTTTATAAGGTCAGATGGCAGTATCGTTTGGGTAATGGGAAATGCAGCACCCCAATTGCTTGACAATGAGATTGCCGGATATATAGGTACAATCACAGATATTACCGAGCGCAAACTGGCGGAAGATGCATTGGCTGAGAGTGAAACGAAGTACCGGCATCTGGTAACCCATAGTCCTGATGGTATTTTCATCAATGATTTGTCCGGGAAGTTTATATCTGTAAACCGGGCTATTTGTGATATTCTCAAATATAAAGAGGAGGAACTCCTTTCTATGAATATATGGGATATTGTACCGGAACAATATCATTCTCTCCATAAGAAGAGGTTAATTGGAATAATGAATGGAGAAAGCACATCATCAAATGCGGAATATGAGGTAAAAGGGAGAGATGAAATTATACACTCAATTGAAGTTATGTCATCTCCGTATTATAGGGGAGAAGAAATAATTGGATTTCAGGGTATTGCCCGCGATATTACTGCACGTAAGCTGACTGAGATGACTATACGTGAAAGTGAAGAAAAGTACCGCGGTATCTTTGAAAATGTCCAGGATGTATATTATGAGACCCAATTCAATGGGACAATTATTGAAGTAAGTCCTTCGATCAAGATCCTGTCCAAAGGACAATATCAAATGCATGATCTTATTGGAAAACCGATGTTTGATTTCTATGCCGATCTTAAACAGAGGGAAGCTATCCTGTCAGAACTACAAACGAAAGGTGCTGTAACGGACTTTGAAGTCACTTTTAAAAACCGTGACGGTTCACATATACCATGTTCAATTTCAGCAAAATTAATCTTCAACCCGAATGGGCAAACAGAAAAAATTATCGGGAGCATGCACGACATTACCGATCGAAAGAATGTAACTGAAGCACTTAAACTTGCAAAGGAAAAAGCTGAAGCCAGCGATAAGCTTAAAACAGAATTTTTAAAT
>Ga0209747_1001563_pt1 | contig 12115 bp, 8 predicted proteins | sample BarGraNGADG00311_FD_184498 | JGI IMG/M metagenome (GOLD analysis project Ga0209747, IMG submission 184498) | Arctic peat soil microbial communities from Barrow, Alaska - Barrow Graham LP Ref core NGADG0011-311 (SPAdes) (version 2) | ecosystem: Environmental > Terrestrial > Soil > Wetlands > Peat ... | reverse complement strand
ACCAGTTTCAACTGCATTTGCCAAGGCCGATGACATTCTGACAACAGCCGTAAAAGGAATTGCGGAGATAATTACTGTCACCGGTTATATTAATGTTGATTTCGCTGATGTGGAAACTGTAATGAAAAATTCGGGAGTTTCCATAATGGGTATGGGTAAGGCATCAGGAGAAAACAGGGCAATAAAAGCGATTGAGAATGCACTTGCCTCACCATTGTTGAATTCAAATGATGTCACAGGGGCAAAAAGTATTCTGATTAATATCTCTTCCGGCAGCGGAGAACATGAGATCACTATGGATGAGCTTGGAGAAATAACTGATTACATGTATGAAGCTGCATCGGATGATGCTTTGATCATCAGAGGATTATCGAAAGATGAAAATCTTAATGATGAGATTAGCGTGACAGTGATTGCAACAGGATTTGAATCGAATAGTATATTCCATCCTTATAAAGCTAACAAGACTAAGAAAGTAGAGTTGCTGACAAATAAAAATGCAATACCTTCAAGAATAATACCCGAAACAGGCGAGGATGTATTCTCTGTTCATGAAAAAGGGAAAAAGTCTATCATTACAGATTTTGACGAAGAATCTCAGGGGGTGATTGACTTCAGTCTTGAACATAGTCATGAAATGGAGGAGATCAGAAGCAGGAGAACAAAAGAGAATGAAGAGAGCAAGGAAAAACCCGAAGCAACTTTGAGAAAAGTGAAACATATGCAAAACATCATGAAAAGGGAAGGTCTTTCAAATAAGACAATGAAGGAGAATATTGATACATTTGAAGATGTACCTGCATATGTAAGAAGAAACCTGTCATTGGGAGTACCGGACAGTGGCACTGAAAGCAAGTTGTCGAAGTTCACCTTAACATCGGATGATAACGACGAACCTGTCTTAAGGGAGAATAACGCTTATCTTAATGATAATGTAGATTAGGTGGATAGATTCGTTTAAATAGATCAAAAGAAAATTGCCACCAAGGCGCCAAGACGCGAAGTTACACCAAGTTATTACAGTTGAGAATATATATTCTTGGTGCCCCTTGGCGTCTTTGAGTCTTGGTGGCGTAAAAATACAAAATCAGGCCCTCAATTTGGCAGGGCCTTTCATATTCTCTATATTTGCACCTGATGATCAGACAGATTTCTATAATATTACTTTTTGCCATTTCTTCAGGTTTAAGTGCCCAGAAACCTGATGTAATTCCAACGAGTCCAAATACACAGAAACAGGATTCTGTTAAGGTTCCAAGAATATCGAATACACATAAACAGGATTCAATAAAAAAACCAAGGATATTAAAGGAATTTACACTTTCTCCTGACTGCTCTGAAGAGGTAAGTATTCCGATTGACACTGTGTTTTCATTATCTAACCGGTTCAAAATAGCAGACAAATACTCGCCTGTAAATGCAAGTCTCGGTAATTATGGCCTTCCGTTTTACCAGCTCAGTTTTTTTGACAGGATTACTGACCCTGATAAATTCCTCTATACTTCGTACTACCCTTTAATGCATCTCTCTTCAAATGCCTTATTCATGAATACTCAGGTTCCCTTTACAGAGCTGGACTGGAACTTTTCGGGACCAAAGGAGATGGCTGAACAATCATTCAGAGTGAGACATTCACAGAGTGTGAACAGGTTTCTTAATTTCGGACTCATTTATGATATAGTATTCAGTCTTGGGCAATATACTTCCCAGAGGTCTTCGGATAAAACATTTACTTTTTATTCTTCATATACAGGAGATAAATATAAACTGTACTTTTCAACCGGTATAAATAACCTGATATCATTTGAAAACGGAGGGATATTAAATCCTTCAGATCTAAGCCTGCCGACTACTCTCGACATTCAAACAAAGCTGGGGGCACTTAATAAATCAACGAGCACACTTAAGAACCGAAACATTCTACTGGTACAGAGATATGCCTTAAGCAGTAATCCAGTAGTAAAAAATGACACCACTTCACATAAAAGGTCCGGATTTTTTGGATTAAGCGGGACTTTTTCTCATATTTTCGAATATGAAACCAATATAAGAAGATACGTGGACGCTGATCCTAATTCCAAATTCTATGATACTATATTAATTACTCATGATGCCACTGCTGATTCCATATATTCAAAAACCATAAAAAATACGCTCAGGTTCGATTTTACTACTGATGAAACAAGGAAGTTCAGACTGGGAGGCGGAGTTGGAATCCGTAATGAAATTCTTACTTATTTTTATATTATTCCAACTCATTATACCTTAACTGTAAATGAACCAGCATTGCATAGAAGCAGTAATGTTCTGATAGGCAAATTATATAATAATATAGGAGATAAGTTTCGCTGGGTAGCAACAGGTGAATTATATGTAACAGGTTACAGGGCAGGTGATTTCAATCTGAATGGTGAAATATCCAAAACATTTAACTGGAAAAAGGGGCAGGCTTTCTGGTTGATAACAGGTTCAATCAAGAACAGGCAACCATCAATATGGTACGATCATTGGGGAAGTAACAATTTTGAATGGGACAATAATTTTAAAAAGGAGTTCAGGATCGATCTTGGATCAACCTTCAGATATCCAGCCAGAAAGACTGAATTAAAATTCAATTATGCCATAATAAAGAATTATACAGATTTTGGTCCTGACACCCTTCCTTCGCAGTTTTCAGGAGGACTCTCAATAGCCGCCCTTACAATCAGGAATGAGCTGAGAGCGTGGAAATTTCATCTTGCCTCTGATGTAATTATTCAAAAAAGCTCCAATCTGAATATACTTGACCTGCCGCTTGTCACCGTTCGTTCCGCAGGATATTTTGAACACCTCTTCAGATTCGCGAAAACGGGAGGGAAACTGAATGCACAGCTGGGTGTTGATGTTACGTATAATACAATATATCATCCGTATGCCTATATGCCCGCAACCGGGAGGTTCTACCGGCAGGATAATGTAACAGCCGGCGATTATCCTTTTATGAATGTCTTTTTAAACTTTAAGGTAAAAAGGACAAGAGTCTTTGTAATGTTCGATCATGTAAATTCCAAATTGATGGGCTACAGCTATGAAATGATCCCATCTTATCCAATGAATATCAGAATGTTACGATACGGCTTAGCATGGACCTTTTACGATTAAAAATTTAGCTGTATCTTTGTAATCGTTTTTAAAGGTAAATGTTTAACAAAAACAACTTCTTTGATTAAGAAATCATTATTTCTATTCGCCTTACTTGTTACAGTTTTTACATACTGGTCATATCATCACTTTTTTAAAAATCCAAACAAGAATATGATTTCCTGTGATCTTGATTCAATCAGGACAAGAGGAAAATTAATTGCTGTGACTGACTTTAATTCAACTGACTATTTCCTTTATAAGGGTGAGCCGATGGGATTTAATTATGAACTGCTGAAATCCTTCTCGGATAATATCGGGATTGACCTGGAGATCATTAACGAAAACCATATTGATGCCTCAATCGGAATGCTTAAATCGGGAGAAGCCGATCTGCTTGCATTCAGCCTTCCTGTAAATTCATCGAGAAAAAAAGATGTACTTTTTACAGTTCCTGTAGGGGAAACCCGGCAGGTGTTAGTTCAGCGGAAACCTTCCAACTGGAGATCCCTTACGATGGATGAATTGGATAAAAAATTAATCAGGAACCAGCTCAGATTAGGAAGGAAAACAATATATGTCGAGGCAGGATCATCACATTCTGAACTGCTTATTTCGCTTGCAAAGGAGATAGGGGATTCAATTAACATTATTGAGGTTCCTTTTGAATCTGAAAAACTCATTCAACATGTTGCCAGCGGGGAGATTGAATATACAGTTTGTGACGAAAATGTCGCATTGGTGAATGCATCTTACTATGCTGATATTGACGTAAATACTCCTATAAGTATTCCACAGGATATTGCCTGGGGTATAAGGAAGAATAATTCCGATGCTCTTTTATCTGAACTCAATAACTGGATGACTGCATATAAGAAAACCGGATCTTATGCCCTGCTCTATGCAAAATATTTCAAAAATCCCCGTTCCATCCTGATAGTGAAGAGTGATCTTTATGCTCTGAATACAGGAAAAGTATCGCGGTATGATGATATGATCAGATACTTCAGTGCCAGCATTAACTGGGACTGGAGGTTACTTGCCTCACTCATATGCCAGGAATCACATTTTAACCCAACCGTCGAATCGTTTGCAGGTGCATTCGGATTGATGCAGATCATGCCTGAAACCGGAAAGAATTTTGGTATTGATATAACATCCTCACCTGAAAATAATCTGAAGGCAGGTATTCGTTATATTAACTGGCTGAATTCAATATTCAATCCAATGATACAGGATAAGAATGAGAGAATTAATTTTATCCTGGCTGCGTATAATGCTGGTCCTGGGCATGTTCTTGACGCTATGAAACTTGCTGAGAAAAACGGGATGAATCCTCAGAAATGGGACGGAAATGTTGCAACATGGCTATTGAAAAAAGCTGAACCTCAATATTATAATGATACAGTTGTTAAAAACGGATATTTCAAGGGAATAGAATCAGTAAATTTTGTAAGTCAGATACTTGAGAGGTTTGAGCATTACAAGAATATCATTCCGGAGGAAAAAAATCGCCCCTTCTGATAATGATAAGCAATTCGTGCAGAATCATGGCTGTGGCACCCCATATTGTATTGGCCTCATAATCAAAATATTTAACCTCGATCAATTCGCCTCTTATCTCAAAAGGTTTTAATTTGACTATTGACGGATCAATTAGTCGCTTCAAATCAGCCTCAATTAGGAATACTACCTCCTCGGACCGGTATTTAAAAATAGGCTTCTCCTTAGTCCCGCCAACAACCGGTGTAACAATCATATTGCTTACCGGAATAAATAAGGGTGTTAGTGTACCAATTATATTTACTTTGTCCGGGTCAACACCGGTCTCTTCAAATGCTTCACGGAGAGCTGTCTGAATCACGTTTTGATCTTCAGGTTCTTTCTTGCCACCAGGAAAGCTGATTTGACCACCATGAACACCATTATAATCAGGACGTTGCATGAATAGTGTATGAATAGAATCATTAACGGGATAAAGAAGTATTAATACCGCAGCGATACGCGCATCCTTGCCCGGAACCCTCGGGAAACCTCTTACAAAGCGGTCAGAAGATGCCATCTGCCATTGAATATCTGTTCCTGGCAAACCCTTCAGGATTTCATTTTTTAAGCTGGCAATGAAGTCGTTCATGATTGTAAAATCTCAAATCACCTAAAATATTAACCCCGAAATCCCCTTTTTGTTTGCCCCCTACCCCCTAAAGGGGGTCTGATACACTACATTCAAGTGTAATTCAGGTAAATACGACAGGATTAGTCCCCCTTTTAGGGGGAAGTCCCGCATCAGCGGGACAGGTGGCATGACTCCCGAAACAGGATTATTTAGTTGAGATACTATGGGCATTCAGCTGATACAAACAAAGGCGGTTTAGCTATTCCTTATAGAACAGCATCTCTTTCGGTATTGGTAACGCCTGAAGTTTCTTACCCGTTGGTACGTATCCCAAAGTTACAGCTTCACTTCCGGTCCTCTCAAAATAGTCTATTCTTATGGGATAATACCCAGGGTTAAGAGGAACAACTTTAACTATTGGGTTATCTGCAGAATGCAGGCCATCATTATCAAATAATAGCTGATTATTAAAGTATACTTTAGAGCCATCATCGGATACAATCCAGAGATCATACATATCTTTTTTTGTAATATGCAGATATCCTTCAAATTGTATGCCAAAACTATCTTTCTTCAGAGCAAAATTCAAATCAAGATTTTCGGTTGTACCGGTCTTTTTTAGAGTGAGCTTTGAAAAATCAGGAACTGAATCCCAGACTCCCTCATAATAAGAATATTTCAGACCAGGTTTAAGGTTTTCAACAGATTGTTGTCCGTTCATGTAATCGCCTTCAGAAAAAACCCGTGTAATAGATGGAACATTTTTATAATTGGAGGCGACACTTTTCACTTTTAGAGTACAAGGTTTCTTTATTTCAATTTTTCCTTTGGCCACATGAGAATTAATTGTCGGTTCAGTGCCGTCAAGAGTATACCTGAGATTAGGATTTAAATTTTGAATAATTGCGTAAGTTGAAGCTCCTTTAGGCAGAATGCCTGCCATGGGGAAGACTGAGAAATTGCCTCCGGAATCGAAAATATAACGTAAACCATCGTACACACTTTTAAAAGCAACGGAACCATGATCTTCATTGGGATAAGCCACTACTTTCCATTTTAATCCAGCTGGCGCAGAAGTTTTAAGCACTTTTTCCATCGGAGTTATCCCCATGTCTTTCATTCCGCCTCCTTCACGTCCTGAAATAAAGATAGGTTTATTCCAGTTTTTAGATTTCAGAAATTCATTCTGTGCACTTTTAACCTGCATCAGGTTCTTATACCAAAAACTCGGATCTATTGCGATATAGGCATCAAAGAGATCAGGATCATTCAAAAGTGCGTGCATTACAAATGCTCCGCCAAAAGAATGGCCAATCAATACATTAAAAGGTTCAGTCTTGAAGTTTTTATTAATATATGGTATAAGCTCTTTTTTAAAGAATTGAACAAAATTATCTGCCCCGCCACCTGTAGAAGCAGCCTGACTTGAATCGGGAAGAAAATCATGGTTTCTGTCTAAATTGAATACTCCGACAACAATAGCTTTTGGCATTTTGTTATTTACTGAGAGGAATCTTGCAGTCGGAACTGTGTGTTGATCACGTCCATCAGCATCAAGAACATAAAGCACGGGAAATCTGGCATCTTTGGCATCATACCCTTCAGGTAAAAAGATGCTTATCTTACGGTTTTGTTTCAAAACCTCAGATTGGATAGAGTCCTTTTTTACGGTATATCCATCTTGTGATGAGACTTTTACAGCTAGGCATAATAAAAGGGTTAAAAAAATAAATCTGGTTTTCATAAGGCAGTAATGAAGATTAATAGTATAAATATATCTGTAATAATATGATTATAAAAGTTTTCAATTTATATCTTCTTCGCAGGTTATCAAAATCGGAAAAGTGATAGGTTAAAACAAAGACGGCGATATTGAGTTATTGATGCATTTTACCCCTTAAATCCCCTATTTGGGGGAATTAGGGGGTAGAAAAATCATTCATATCTCAGAGCCTCCACCGGATTCCTGGTTGCTGCCCGCCAGCTCTGCCAGCTCACGGTTAATAAGGCAATACCAAGGACGACTATTCCAGCCAGAATAAATATCAACCAACTCAGATCTGTTTGATAATAAAAATTTTGTAGCCATTTGTGCATTGCATACCAGGCGATGGGGATCGCTATGACAATGCCGATGACTACCCATTTTGCAAAGTTTTTATTGAGCATTAGCAGTACTTCAATTACTTTGGCCCCGTTTACTCTGCGAATACCTATTTCTTTTGTTCGGGTTTCAGCAATATAAGATGTAAGACAAACTAAACCCAGGCAAGCAATGAGTAATCCAATAATTGAAAACAGGTTGATAATCCTGCTTTGAGTAATTTCCTTTGAATATGCCTGGTTATATAAATCATCTAAATAAATAAAATCAAATGGATAGTCAGGATAAACCTTTTGCCAGGAAGAATTAACAAATTGCAATGCATGAGCCTTATTCTTAGGATTAATCTTTACCATAAAAGTCCAATACCATATCGGTTGCTGAAACATAACCAGAGGCTTTATCTCTATATGCAATGTGGCATAATGAAAATTTTTTACTACCCCGACAATTTTTCCTCCAAACAAAATACTGTCTACATCAAACTTAAAACTCAACCGTTTACCAATGGCTTCATCAGGACTATTAAAACCGAGATATTTCGTTGCTTCCTCGTTGAGAATGTAACTTTCGAAGGTCTGTTTAGGAATATACCTGGGGAATCTTTCTCCTGCTATTAGTTTGAGATTTAAGAAGTCTATGAGATTATCATCGCAAACCAGCATGTGCAAAGCTAATTTCTTTTTTTCGGGATTTAAATCTCCATCTTTAATATTAAAAACATCGTTATCATCAAATGATGGTTCAGTCATAGTTGCTGAAACATCGGTAATTAAAGAATTTAGGAGAAGTTCTTCCTTAAACTTCTGATATAATGGTTTTACTTCCCAAATCAAATTTTTAAAGATGATTATGTCACTGGAATTCTGGGCAACCCGATTCGAAAGAGCTAAATGGTTTTGTTTTTTTATGGTGATGGCGCCAATAATTAACAGCACCGATAATGAGAATTGAATGATCAACATCAATTTACTGAAATATAATCTTTTAGGAAGATAACCTTTCCCTGTTTTAAAGTTAGAAATATATCTTTGAACAGAAGAATTAAAAAACAAAGCCGGATAAGTGCCGGCAAGTATAATAATGAGAAACAGCAAAAGACTAACCAGAGATATAAAACTGGTACTTTCGTGAGGGTAGATTTTAAAACTTTCGATATTTCGCAAAAGATCTTCAACCGGACTATACAGGAATAAAGAAATGAACAGTACAAAGAATCCTAAAACTATGCTTTCAAGCAAAAATTGAATGATTATATCAATTCGTTGTGCAACAAAATAACGTGTAATAGTAAAATTATCAGTGCGTTTCAGGTAAGAAGCTATATTTAGATTTATGTAATTAAGAACGGCAATAACCAGTATTCCAATGCCAATGAGAACAAACAGCCAGACAGTTTTTATATCACCATTCATTTCTAACTCACGATCTTTGTTCGAAAACAAATGAATATCTGTAACTGGCTGTAAATGCAAAGTTATAAATTGAGCTTCTTCCTGCTTCAGGTGTATTTTTTTGAAATTATCGAACTTCTTTAATACGCTTTTAAAATCGGAACCATTTTTTAACAAAACATAGAAATAAGAGGTATTTAAAAAGCCTTTATCTGAACTATTTACAAGGATATCTGCATGGAAATGGGAATTATGGGGCAATGGCTGAATCACACCTACAATTTGATATTCATGCATTTTCTCTTCAAATTCGCCTGATAATTGAATCATGTTTCCAATTGGCGAACTTTCCGGGCAATTGTCTGGCTTATAACTACGGAATTTATTGTGTTTATAAAATTATCCTTACGCCCCTCAATAAAAGCAATGTCGAATACATCAAAAAAAGAAGAATCGGCAACAAAAACGTTTTTTGTAAAAAATTTATTCTCCTTGAATTTGACAGCAGTTTTGCGCATAGGTGCAATACGTGTAATTTTTTCTATTTCGGTGAAATATGGTCCAATCTGTTTATTCCAATCATGCTGGAACATCCAGGCATAGTGGCCCTTATAACCATTTGGCCAATCCTCTTCAGCTGTTAGGCGATAAATCCGATCAGCTTTGCTCTGAAACCTGTCGTAACTAAGCTCGTTTTTAACCCAAAAGCATATAATCAATGTACTTATACAAGCTATTATTAACCCTATACTGTTGAATAAGGTGTATTTTTTTTGATACCAAAGATTGCGTAATGCCAACTTCAAATAATGCCCGTACATTTTTTTGTCATTATTTTTTTATTTTAATTTTTTTAATTTTCAAATTATCTCATTTTCAAATTACTTATTCATATCGCAATGCTTCCATCGGGTTCCTCGTTGCTGCCCTCCAGCTCTGCAGGCTAACCGTTAAGAGAGCAATTCCGAGTGCTATTATCCCTGACACTCCAAATATCCACCAGCTTAACTCTGTTTTATAAGCAAAATTCTGCAGCCATTTGTGCATTATGAACCAGGCAATCGGTACAGTAATCAGGAATGCAATAGCAACCCACTTTACGAAATCTTTATTAAGTAACACGATTACTTCTGCGACTCTGGCACCATTGACTATACGCAGACCGATCTCTTTGGTTCTTCTCTCATTCATGCTTAATGAGAGACCTAATATGCCCAGAACACACAAAAAAACTGTAATAGCAGCAGATAGTAAAAAGAGATTAAGGGCCTTATGTTCTGATTTATAATAATCAGCAATCCTGTCACTGAGAAATTTGTATTCAACGACCTGATCAGGGAATATCTTCTTCCATTTTTCATTCAATCTTTCAATATCACCTGGCAATATCCTGGATTTACTTTTCGTTTTTCCTCCCGAAGATGTCATCAGAATATTCAGGGTACTAAATGATGGGGGATTATTGTAGAACAGGCAAGGCCTGATTTTATCGTGTAAAGAACCGGAGTGGAAATCTCTCACCACACCTTTTATATAGGCGCCGTTTTTTGCGATCCCCTGAATATTCATGCTGAGCGCTTTATTGGGATCTGAGATTCCCAGTTCAGTTAAAAATTCCATGTTCACAATGATCGTATTAACTGTATCGCTGACCGTAAAATTTTGTCCCGCTAAAAATTCGAATGAATATAATTTAAGATAAGAGCTGTCGATCGATTTTAACTCAGCATCAATACTTTTCTTTTCGTTATTTATGAATAAGCTGAAATTACTCCACGATTGTGATTCAGCAGGAAGAACGGAACTGAAACTGACTTTTTTTACCGAAGGAACTGACAGCAATTCAGCAGTTAAAGCGTCTAGTTTTGGAGTAGTATTTTCGGGTAGTCTGGTGAATATTATATTTTCAGTATCATAACCCAGGTTGGTATGGTTGATAAAGTATATTTGTCTGACAATAATTAATGTTGCGATTATAACTGTCTGTGCCACTACAAACTGAAGTATTACGCTCACCTTTCCAAAATTGTTTCCTTTGACTGAATAACCTGAATCGGCTCTTTTCAACAAAGTGGATAAGGATTTAAGTTTTAAGTTAAAGAGGGAGAAGATTACAGAAAGAAAGCTCCCCGTAAAGAGAAGAATCACAATGAAAAGTAATTCCGAAAGCCAATGTGTGGTATATACCTTTGCGGGATATCAATAAATGAGTAGAAATTTCTGATAATCGGCAGTGTAAACTGCAAACTGACGATCAATGCACAGAAGTTGACAAGCATGGATTCTGTAAAAAACTGATTGAAAATTAAGAATGGTTTACTGCCGAGGATTATTTTTAAGGCGATCTGTTTATTCTGTTTTATAGTTTCGGCCAGAAAAAAATTGCTGTAGTTAAAGGATGCTATTAAAAAAATGAAAGTGCCGATAAGTGTCAGTGCTAAAAGTAACCCGGCACTAACTGTGCGATTGTTATAATTTCCATATTGACTTTCTTTATGTACCTGTGAAAGAGCCTGTAGTTTAAATTGCCGTCCTTCCAGTTTTTCATTTCCTGCATTTAATGAATAGATCTCTTTGAATTTTTGCTCTACTGATTTTATATTGCTTCTGTTGTTTAATACCACATAACACTGAAAGTTGTCGGATAAGCTACCCCAGTCTGAGTCATAACGCGGGTTAAGTTTTTCTGAAAACGTTCTTAATGATAATAAAACCTTAAAAGGGAGGTCAGTATTTTCAGGAAGATCCTGAATAACCCCTTCGATTGTGAATTTTGTTCTGAAAATTATCAGATCCCGGCCTATTGGATCCTCATCTGCAAAGAGTTTTTGGGCGGTCTTCTCTGTAATAACTGCAGTGAATGGTTTATCCAGAACCTGTTTACCTTCACCTCTCAGCCATTTAACCCCTGTTTTGCCAAAATCAAAAACATTAAAAAACGAAGGCTCAGTCATAACTATGCCATCATCAAGAACAAATGACTTTTCAATTGTACTGTCCCTGGTCGGAACGTTGATTTTCTGACCATAAAGATAAAACATGGCCACTACATCGCTCAACTCGGGAACCGATTTTTTAAATGCAGCAGGAAGAGGAAAATGAACACCGGTACGGTATTCCAATCCACCGTTCGTATACTCCAGTCCTGATGTAACCCTTACAACCCTGTAAATATGTTTGCTTTGTGTGTGATAGTTGTCAAAACTTAATTCATAATTTATTTTGGTATATATTACAAGGCAACTTGTCAATCCAATTACCAACCCGGTAAAAATCAATAGATTTGACTTGTAATTCCGTGTAATTCTTCTGATTGCGATTCTAAGATACTGTCCGATCATTTGAGTATACAGATAAATTTTTAATTAATAATCTTTGTTA
>Ga0209747_1001560_pt1 | contig 12131 bp, 10 predicted proteins | sample BarGraNGADG00311_FD_184498 | JGI IMG/M metagenome (GOLD analysis project Ga0209747, IMG submission 184498) | Arctic peat soil microbial communities from Barrow, Alaska - Barrow Graham LP Ref core NGADG0011-311 (SPAdes) (version 2) | ecosystem: Environmental > Terrestrial > Soil > Wetlands > Peat... | reverse complement strand
CCCTATTGATGTTATATTGTATTTATAGTACGAGAATTCCGGACACGTGATGGCAGCTTTTTTGGATGTACTGCATGATGATGCAATAACCAATAATACAAGCATGATTACGGAAATTGCACGAATTTTTTTTACCTCCATTCATTTATTGGTTTAGACCGACAAATAATATTACTCCCATTGATTTCTCTTTGTGTAACTCTGTTGTTTTATCTGTAAGTTCATGCAAACCAGACATTTCTAGAGCAATTTCATATCCGTTATTATATCATTTATTCTTTTATCGAGGATCTTCTCAGTCTCATCGAAATTATCCGCAGAGGAGAGCTTTGTATTTACACTGAAATAAAATTTGATTTTTGGTTCAGTACCGGAAGGTCTAACTGAAATTTTTGTTCCGTCAGCAAGGAAAAACTGAAGAACATCTGATTTGATCAGATTGATCTTTATTTTTGTACCTTTAAGGATATCGTGAGAAACCTGTGTTTTAAAGTCATTTACCTTTATAACCCTGCTATTGTTGATCTTTTCAGGAGGGTTATTCCTGTAGCCTGTCATCATTGTTCTGATCTCATCAGCCCCTTCTTTTCCCTTTCGGACAATATTTATAAGTTTTTCCTTATAAAAACCATATTTCATATATATATCAAGGAGAAGTTCAAAGAGAGACATTCCATTTCCTTTTGCCCATGCAGTAGCCTCTGCAGCGAGTGCGCATGACGCCACAGCATCTTTATCCCTTACATAATCGCCGGGCAAAAATCCATAACTCTCTTCTCCGCCACCTATATATTTCTTTGTTCCCTCATTTTCCCTTATAAACTCTGCAAAGAACTTGAATCCTGTTAAAACATTCACATACTCAACATTATAAGCTTCGGCTATCCTTTCAATCAGATCTGAAGTAACTATTGTTTTTATAATATACTCGTTACCCTTATATTTTTTTCTCTCTTTAAACTGAGATAGAATATACCAGACAAGTATTACTCCTGTCTGATTACCATTAAGCAGGATATATTCCCCTTTCCTGTTTTTTACTGCGAGACCAAGTCTGTCAGCATCAGGATCGGTTGCCATTACAAGTTCAGCGTTTGTTTCAACTGCTTTTTTGATAGCCAGTTTTAGTGCATCTGGTTCTTCAGGGTTTGGTGATTTTACAGTTGGGAAGTTCCCATCTGTTATATCCTGCTCGGGAACACTTATTATGTTTTTGAAGCCAAACATCTTCAAGGCAGGCGGGACCAGTGTTATTCCGGTGCCATGAATGGGAGTATAAACGATTGGAATACTGCTAAACTTTTTAATGATCGCGGGATTAAGACTCATTTTGAGTACCTCTTTCAGAAACATATCATCAGTTTCCTTACCGATGATTTTAATCTTATCCTTTTTCCCATTGAACTTAATATCATTCACCGAAGTTATTTTTCGAACCTCATTTATAATAGCGTCATCATGGGGGGCTACAACCTGACCGCCATCATTCCAGTAAGCTTTGTATCCATTATATTCAGGAGGGTTATGTGATGCAGTAATTACAACCCCGCTATGGCATTTATAATGTCTGACAGCAAATGAGAGTTCCGGTGTAGGGCGCAAAGATTCAAAGAGATAAACCTCAAATCCGTTTGCTGAAAAAATATTGGCGGTTGTTTCTGCAAAATAGCGGCTGTTGTTACGACAGTCGTGAGCTATGGCAACTTTTATTCCTGAGTTTCCACATTGTTTTATAATGTAATTTGATAAACCCTGGGTAGCCATGCCCAAAGTATAGATATTCATTCTGTTAGTACCTGCGCCCATAATTCCTCTCAGGCCGCCTGTTCCAAATTCAAGATCCTGGTAAAAGGCATCAATAAGCTTCTTTTCATCTTTCTCAAGCATTTCATGAACCTCCTTGCGGGTCTCATCGTTGAACTCTTTACTAAGCCAGCTTCCGGCTTTTGTTCTGATCTCAGCTAGTGATAACATAGTTGGAGTATTATTTTAAAAGTTTCATACATTTTATCAGGCTGGTCCTCCAGTGAGGGATGGAAAGTCCGTAATTCTCTTTTATTTTACTTTTGTCCATTACAGAATATGCAGGTCTCTGCGCAACCTGTTTGTAATCCTTTGTAAGTACCGGATATACACCGCAGGTCAATCCACCTTCTTTAATTATCTCACAGGCAAAATCGTACCAGGTGCAAACTCCTTCATTCGAATAATTATAAATTCCTGAATTCATTGCTATCCGGTTCCTGATGACACCCGAAATTATAATCATTATGGCTTCCGCAAGATCAGCTGCATAAGTTGGTGAACCGGTCTGATCATAAACCACTTTCAAAGATTCTTTTTCAGCGCCATATCTTAGAATGGTTTTGACAAAATTATTTCCGAATGATGAATATAACCATGATGTACGTATTATCATCGATCCCTGGTGCAGCAAAGCATATTTTTCCCCTTCAAGTTTTGACCGGCCATAAGCTGATAAGGGATTTGCATTAGAATACTCATTATAAGGTACATTTGATTGTCCGTCATAAACATAGTCTGTTGAAACATGGATTAACCTGCATTCGGATCCTCTGATCACTTCTGTAATATTTTTAACAGCTACTCCGTTAATAAGTAAAGCCTGATTGGGTTCACTTTCAGCTTTGTCAACAAGATTATAAGCTGCACAGTTAATTATCCAGTCAGGTTTTGACTTTTTAATGAATTCAGAAGTTTGTTCGTTGCTGGTTATATCCAGAGTATCTATATCAGTAAAAATAAAATCATAGCCATAATAGTTTTTTGAGACAACCTTTAACTCGTTTCCAAGTTGGCCCTGCGCTCCGGTAATCAGAATTATTGCCATACTAAATATCTTTCTTTCTAAAAGTCAAATTCAGCATCTTTCAAAAGTGGTTGTGCAAGATCTTTTTCGCTGATAACTGGCACAGTTGAACCCAATTTCCAGTAAATGTCAAGTGCGGGATCATTAAGATTTATTCCCCGTTCATACTGAGAGTTATAAACATTATCACATTTGTACTGAATAATAGCTATTTCGCTGAGAACAGAAAATCCATGTGCAAAACCATGCGGTATTAAAAGCTGATCTTTATTTTCTGAATCAAGTTCGATTCCAAACCATTTTCCAAAAGTCATGGAGTCCTTCCGGATATCCAGAGCCACATCTAATATCCTTCCCATTACCACTCTGATAAGTTTTGCCTGGGGGAAAGGTTTAATTTGATAATGCATTCCTCTGATTACCCCTTCTACTGATTTCGATTCATTATCCTGCACAGGCGAAAAACTGATACCTTCCTTCTTAAAAGTGATCTGATTAAAGCTTTCAAAAAAGTAGCCTCTTGTATCAGTGTATATTGTGGGTTTGATTACGATTAGACCCTTGAACCCTGTTTCTATGATTTTCATATTCTAAAAACAATTACTTTAACCCTTCAAATATATATATATCTTCACTGGCTATCCTTAAAAGATATTTCCCGTACTGGCTGTTTTTTATAGGCTGAGCCAATTCAAAGAGCTGATTTTTATTAATGAATCCTCTTTTAAGCGCTATCTCCTCTATGCATGAAGCTTTCAATCCCTGTCTTTGTTCGAGTGTAGCAATAAAATTGGAAGCTTGCAGCAAACTTTCGTAGGTACCTGTATCCAGCCAGGCCATTCCTCTTCCCATAAGTTTTATTTCGAGTGTACCTTCTTCAAGGTATACCCTGTTAAGGTCAGTTATTTCAAGTTCACCGCGAGGTGATGGTCTGAGCAATTTTGCTTTTTTTACAACAGTATTATCATAAAAATACAGACCTGTGACTGCATAGTTCGATTTTGGCTTCAATGGCTTCTCCTCGATACTGAGAACCTTTTTATTCTTATCAAATTCTACTACTCCATAGCGTTCAGGATCAGTAACATAATATCCAAAGATACAGGCACCTTTTTCCATTTCAGCAGTTTTGAGCAGAGCATCACCAAAGCCATGTCCATAAAAAATATTATCACCCAGGATCATGCATACAGGATCTTTACCGATGAACTCTTCACCTATTATAAATGCCTGTGCAAGTCCGTCTGGTGAGGGTTGTTCCTTATAACTGAAATTCAATCCAAGCGATTTTCCATCGCCAAGAAGGTTTTTAAACCCGGGCAGGTCCCTTGGGGTAGATATTATTAATATTTCTCTTATACCTGCAAGCATCAATACCGATAACGGGTAATAAATCATTGGTTTATCATAAACCGGCAACATCTGTTTTGAGATTGCACTGGTAATAGGATAAAGTCGTGTACCTGATCCTCCGGCAAGTATAATTCCTTTCATTTTATTTGATTTTGCGTTTGCGTTAAAAGTCGAATATCATCTTCCAATTCCGAAATATGTAAATCCCAGTTTTCTGAGTTGAGCAGGGTCATAAATGTTTCTTCCATCGAAAATGACCTTTCCTTTCATTAGTTCGGCCATCCTGTTAAAATCAGGAAGATGGAATTCCGACCATTCGGTCATCAGGGCAACTGCATCAACATTCACAAGTGCTTCATACAGATCGGTTGTGAATTCAATCCGGTTTCCAAGAAGCTTTTTCATTTCATTCATTGCAGCCGGATCATAAGCTTTGACTCTGGCCCCCGCTTCAAGAAGTTTTTCAATCAGAACGATCGAAGACGCTTCTCTGATATCATCAGTTTTAGGCTTGAAAGATAACCCCCAGATTCCAATTACCCTGTTTTTCAGATTATCATTAAAGAATTTAGCCATCTTGTTGAAAATGACATTTTTCTGGTACTCATTTGCTTTTTCGACTGCTTTGATTACATTAAGTTCATATCCATTGTCGTTGGCTGTTTTGATCAGGGCTTTTACATCTTTTGGAAAACATGAGCCTCCATAACCTGTACCAGGATAGATAAACTTACTGCCTATCCTGGAATCGCTTCCGATGGCTTTCCGTACATTATTAATATCAGCACCCAGGATCTCACAAAGATTTGCTATCTCATTAATGAAACTGATTCGTGTAGCAAGCATTGCATTTGCTGCATATTTTGTAATCTCCGCTGAAGCGATATCCATGAAAAGTATCGGATGATTATTCAAAACGAAAGGCATGTACAGCCTGTTCATTATCTCCCTGGTTTTTTCATTATCAATACCGATAACAATTCTTTCGGGTTTGAGAAAGTCGTCGATTGCCGCTCCCTCTTTCAGAAATTCAGGATTGGAGGCTATATCGAATGTAATGGATTCATTGCGTTCATCGAGTTCATCCTGGATGGTTTTACGGATTTGTTCTGAGGTTCCTACCGGAACAGTACTTTTTGTTACGACGACTAAATGTTTTGTCATGAGATGACCGATTCCTTTTGCTACATTCAGTACATGCTTCAGATCCGCAGAACCATCCTCACCCGGAGGCGTACCTACCGCAATAAAAATTACCTCAGATCCGCCAATTCCTTCTTTTATATCTGTTGAAAAGGAAAGACGTTTCTTCTCAATATTGCTTCTCACAATACTCTCAAGTCCGGGTTCATAAATCGGAATGATCCCATCCTTAAGTTGTTTTATTTTATTTATATCTACATCAACACAGGTTACATTAACACCACTTTCAGCAAAACAGGCCCCTGTCACCAGACCGACGTAACCTGAGCCAACAACCATTATTCTCATAGATCCAAAGATATTTTAGGTAAAAAGTTCATCGTGTATGCAAAGATAATATAACATGTTAAATACAGAAATTATTATAAAGGCGTCAGGCGTCGGGCATCAGGTTTCTGTGACTAGATGAATATCTACAGGTTAAACATGAACAAATGGCCTGAAGCCCGAAGCCTGAAACCTGATACCGAATTTATATCATAATCTTGTGAGGTTTTAAAAAAAAACCTATCTTTGCAACCAATTTTTCATTCAAAATAATGTCTAACTTATTAATTATTAGTTCTTTTAATTTAATCTTATGACTGAAAACAAGAAAAAAACAACCAAAAAGGAGGTTGTGGAAACAAGCGAAGCCCCGGTAAATGAGGTAAGAAAAGTAAAAACAAAAGAAAAAAGCGAAAAACAGGATGTTATAACCGAAACCCTAACATCAGAAGAGGTCGAAACTGTTACTGCTGAAGACCTTCCCGAAATTGAAAATGTAACTGAAACTGCGAAAGCTGAAGATTACGGATTCGATACGGAAGAAAAGAAAGAAAAGAGACCAAAAAAAGTTCAAACAGAACCGGAAAATGAACCGGCTATAGAAATTAAAGCAAAAGCTGAACCCAGGATTGCTGCTTCAGCTGAAGATTTTGACTGGGATACATTTGAGAGCGAAGAACTCCGTAATTCACCTAAATATAAGGAGTATGAATCTCTCTACGATGAAACACTGTCTACTGTTGCAGTTGATGAAGTGGTAATCGGTACTGTGATCCAAATGACATTACGCGAAGTCGTAATAAATATCGGCTACAAATCGGAAGGAGTAGTAAGTTTAAACGAGTTCCGTTATAATCTAAATCTTAAAGTTGGAGATAAGGTTGAAGTATATGTGGAAAGCCAGGAAGATAAGAAAGGTCAGCTTCTGCTTTCTCATAAAAAAGCACGTGCAATTAATTCCTGGGACAGGGTTAATGCTTCACTCGAAAAGGACGAAATCATTACAGGTTACATCAAGTGCCGTACCAAAGGTGGCATGATCGTGGATGTATTTGGTATTGAAGCTTTCCTTCCCGGTTCACAGATTGACGTCAAACCTATTCGCGACTATGATGTTTTTGTTGGTAAAACTATGGAATTCAAGGTTGTAAAAATTAACCAGGAGTTCAAAAACGTCGTTGTTTCTCATAAAGCTCTTATTGAAGCTGAACTTGAGCAACAGAAGAAAGAGATCATAGCAAAATTGGAAAAAGGACAGGTTCTTGAAGGAACTGTTAAAAATATAACATCCTATGGCGTATTCATCGACCTTGGTGGTGTTGATGGCCTGATTCATATTACAGACCTTTCATGGGGCAGAGTTAATCACCCCGAGGAGATTGTTAAGCTTGATCAGAAACTCAATGTTGTTATTCTCGATTTCGATGATGATAAGAAGAGAATTGCACTCGGTCTAAAACAACTTACTTCACATCCATGGGATTCTGTCGATCCTAATATGAATATAGGAGATAAAGTAAAAGGGAAAGTTGTGGTCATGGCTGATTATGGTGCATTTGTTGAAATTGCACCGGGTGTTGAAGGTTTGATACATGTCTCTGAGATGTCATGGTCGCAGCATCTGCGTAGTGCACAGGAGTTCCTGAAAGTAGGTGACGAAATTGAAGCAGTAATACTGACTCTTGACAGGAATGAGAGAAAAATGTCTCTCGGTATCAAACAACTTAAAGCTGATCCATGGCAGAATATTGATGAAAAATATACTGTAGGCTCAAAACATACTGCCAAAGTAAGAAACTTTACCAACTTCGGTGTATTCGTTGAGATAGAGGAGGGAGTTGACGGACTTATTCATATTTCTGATTTGTCGTGGACAAAAAAAATCAAACATCCGGCTGAATTCACAGCAATTGAGGCTGATATTGAAGTAGTTGTACTTGAAATTGACAAAGAAAACAGACGTCTGAGTCTTGGTCATAAACAGCTTGAAGAGAATCCCTGGGATGTCTTCGAGACTCTCTTTACCATGGATTCAGTACATGAAGGTACAGTTGTTGAAGTATTCGACAAAGGCGCTGTAATAGCTCTTCCTTATGGTGTTGAAGGATTTGTTACTCCAAAACATCTCGTAAAAGAGGATGGAATGATGGCAAAAGTTGATGAAAAACTGATGTTCAAAGTCATTGAATTCAATAAATCAGCTAAGAAAATCATTGTTTCACATAGCAGAGTATTTGAAGATGAAAAGAAAGCTGCTGAGGCTCCTGTAAAGAAAGTTGAACCTGTTTCACCAAAGAAAACGGCAAGGAAACAGAAATCAGCTTCTGAAAAAACTACACTTGGTGATATTTCTCAGCTGGCAGCTTTAAAAGAAGAAATGGAAGAAAAAGAGAATAAAGCTTACAAGAAATCGAAAAATTAATTAAATTTAGGCTATCAAAATTTAATACTATGGATTTTAATATTGAGAGCCGTAATAACAGTACAGTTATTCAGATACAGTCGGAAAAGCTTGATACGCACATTGCCCCTGCACTTAAGTCGGAACTTGTGCTTGTCTCAGGAAAGGGTGAAAAGAATATCATCCTTGATCTTGAAAAATGTCAGTATTGCGATTCCTCTGGCTTGAGTGCTATACTGGTAGCTAACAGATTATGCAAAAATGCAGGTGGTACATTCGTTCTTTGCGGACTCAATGAAGCCGTTGAACGACTGATAACCATTTCTCAGCTCGACACCGTACTTACTATAACAGGAACGGTTGATGATGCTGAAAAAATGATATCCTAAAAAGATCTCCTTGCAGAATGCGATGAAACTGACTATTCTTGGTAGTAGTTCTGCATTGCCTACTTCAGGAAGATATCCCTCCGCTCATGTGCTCAATGCGCATGAGCGGTTATTTTTAATAGACTGTGGTGAAGGTACACAGATGCAACTCAGAAAAACCAGGATCAGATTCGCAAAAATTAACCATATCTTCATAAGCCATCTGCATGGTGATCATGTCTTTGGTCTGTATGGCTTATTGTCTACCTTAAGTTTAATGGGCAGGACAAACCCGATTCATCTTTATGCACCTGAAAATTATGATAATATATTGAAATCACATCTCAGCGATTTTGATATTAATCTCAGTTTTGAAATCGATTTTACACCTCTTTCCGGCAAGGATCCTGTAATAATACTTGATGATAAGTATATAACAGTGACATCTTTCCCCCTCCAGCACAGGATTATTACTTACGGATTCCTTTTTCGGGAAAAAATCTCCGACAGGAACATTATTAAAGAATCTATTGTTAAGTTTAATATTCCCCCTGTAAGAATTCCTGCAATAAAAAAGGGAGAAGATTTTATTGCTCCCGACGGTACTATAGTAAAAAATGAAGATATAACACTTCCGCCCCGGCAACCTCTTTCATACGCTTATTGCAGCGATACCAGATATTTCAAAAGATTGGCTTCATTCGTGAAGGGGGTGAGCCTCTTATATCATGAAGCTACTTTCGATAAAACCAAAGAGGACCTTGCAAAAACAACTGGTCACTCGACAACCCTTGACGCTGCAAAAACCGCGGTTGGCGCCAATGTGGGATCTCTTATAATCGGCCATTTTTCAGCGCGATATAAAGATATATCACCCCTGGTTGATGAGGCTAGAACAGTATTCTCCGCAACATATCCCGCTATAGATGGCATGACTTACGAGGTTGGGGAAATTACTGATCCTTAAAAAAGAATATCTATCTTTGTGACCATTTTTACCCCCTTCCCGCCCTTCCCCCACGGGAGGGGCCAGCATGAGCGATGGCCCACGCGGCAGTCTGTCGCCTTCGCTAAAATTGCCTACAGGCAATTTTTATACGCTCGGCCCTCCCTTGGGGGAAACAGGAAAGGGGATCATATTAAGTCAGAGACATTTTAAGAAATTAACATTTATATATTATTCACATTGCAGGAAAAAATATTAATACTCGATTTTGGATCACAGTATACTCAGCTTATAGCCAGGAGAATACGTGAACTTAATGTCTTTTGCGAAATATACCCATTTAACCATTTTCCTAATCCTGATAGCAGTGTTAAAGGGGTAATCTTATCCGGCAGTCCCTATTCGGTGCGCGATATAAATGCGCCATCTCCGGACCTTTCAAAAATTAAGGGGATCATTCCGTTACTTGGTGTCTGTTACGGTGCACAATTCCTCGTTCAGAATTTTGGAGGTGAAGTTATGCCTTCAGGAATTCGCGAATATGGACGGGCCAAACTTATTTCTTTAAACATTAATGATCCTCTTTTTACCGGGATAAAAACCGGAACTCAGGTATGGATGTCACACGCTGATACTATCGAGTCAATTCCTGCTGGTTACGAGATTACCGGATCGACTGCTGATGTAAAAGCAGGAGCATATCACATAAAGGGTGAAAATACATGGGGAATTCAATTCCATCCTGAAGTTTATCATACCAATGACGGGACTCAGATACTTAAGAATTTTGTAACCGGGATCTGTGGATGTTCTCAAAACTGGACACCTGATTCATTTGTAGGTTATACAGTGTCGAACCTGAAAGAAAAGTTAGGTACTGATAAGGTGATCCTCGGTCTCTCTGGTGGAGTTGACTCTTCAGTCGCAGCATTTCTTCTTTACAAAGCCATAGGCAAAAACCTGACATGTATTTTTGTTGATAACGGATTACTCCGGAAGAATGAATTCAGTAAAGTGCTTGAATCGTATCTTGGACTCGGACTAAATGTGGTTGGAGTTGATGCATGCGACAGGTTCCTCGATCAATTGGAAGGAGTTAGTGATCCGGAGACAAAACGGAAGATAATCGGACGTGTATTTATTGAGGTTTTTGATACAGAAGCAAAAAAAGTTCAGGATGTTAAATGGCTCGCACAGGGAACTATTTATCCCGATGTAATTGAATCAGTTTCAGTTAACGGCCCGTCTGCAACTATTAAATCGCATCATAACGTCGGCGGACTTCCGGAAAAGATGCACCTGAAAGTAGTAGAGCCTCTTCGGCTTCTTTTTAAAGATGAAGTCAGAAGAGTTGGTCAGTCACTTGGGCTTCCCGATTTTATTATTAAAAGACACCCTTTCCCTGGTCCGGGATTAGCGATCAGGTTACTTGGTAAAATGACAAGAGAAAAACTTGAGATACTAAAAGAAGCAGATAATATTTTTATTGAAGGCCTCAAAAAACACGGGTTGTACGATACTGTATGGCAAGCGGGTGTAATTCTTCTGCCTGTCCAGTCGGTAGGAGTAATGGGCGATGAACGTACTTATGAAAATGCAGTGGTACTCAGGGCTGTGGGTTCAACAGACGGGATGACAGCCGATTGGTCGCATCTACCATTTGAATTTCTTGGGTTAATATCAAACGAAATAATAAATAAGGTTAAAGGAATTAACAGGGTTGTATATGATATCAGCTCTAAACCTCCTTCTACAATCGAATGGGAATAGTAAAAGACAAAAGACTAAAGACAAAAGATAAAAGTAAATATTCAGATATATAAGGAATTGGCCGCCTTTTAGGAAGGGTGGTGATCAATAAAAAGACAGAGGGAGCGAAGAGGTGAGCCCATGTCTTATTCCAGAACTTTCAGGTACATAAATTGTTTAATGCTAATATAGAAAAGAAAATCAAAAGATGAAGAAGAAAATTATAATCGGAGCGGTTCTGACGGCTTCATTTTTACTGTTTACAGTAACAGCAAGATCACAGGTATTGAATGAAGGGACTTTTAAGTTCGGCAGGACCTTAAGTATGATTGATGCTTTTTATGTCGATTCAGTTGATCTTGATATGCTTACCGAAAAAGCAATAGTTGAGGTACTGAAAAACCTTGACCCACATTCAACTTATATTTCCGCGAAAGATGTCAAAGAGATGAATGAACCTCTGAATGGCAATTTTGAAGGAATTGGTGTACAGTTTAATATTCTGCGTGACTCAATTATAATTATTGAACCAATTGGAGGAGGGCCATCTGAAAAAGTCGGGATCAGAGCCGGAGACAGAATTCTCTCAATCGACCAGGAAAAAGTAACTGGAATTCATATTTCAACAACCGGCGTCAGAACGAGATTAATGGGCCCAAAAGGTACAAAGGTAACCATTACTGTTTATAGGAAAGGAGTATCAGATATTCTCGATTTCACAATAGTTCGTGATAAAATACCAATACTTAGTCTTGATGCATCCTATATGCTTGACAAGGAAACAGGATATATTAAACTGAACAAGTTCGCCGCAACAACAGATAAGGAGTTCTCCGAAGCAGTGACCAAACTTAAAAAGAGTAACATGAAAAATCTTGTTCTCGATTTAAGAGGGAATGGTGGTGGCTACATGCTGGCTGCAACAGAATTGGCTGATAAATTCTTCACGGATCAGAAATTGCTGGTGTATCTAGTCGGAAGAAAAACACCCAGACAGGATTTTAAATCAACTGG